>Ga0318505_10000496_pt1 | contig 9326 bp, 9 predicted proteins | sample GRESIP084b2f18_FD_203676 | JGI IMG/M metagenome (GOLD analysis project Ga0318505, IMG submission 203676) | Tropical soil microbial communities from Luquillo Experimental Forest, Puerto Rico - GRE.SIPMG.084b2f18 | ecosystem: Environmental > Terrestrial > Soil > Tropical forest > Bulk soil | place... | reverse complement strand
CATCGTGGTTGGCAATCGGTTTACGGGGGTGAACCGGGCAATACAAGCGAATGCGGCCATCGCCGCGACGGGTAAGGCGTAAAGCGAAGATGTGCGGCAAAGACGGGGCTTTCAAGGCGCGCGGGCTTGGCAAATCGCAAAACGCCGCTTGGCAAGGAGTCGTCAATCATGGCGCGCATTTGCAAAGTGCTACCGGAACTTAACCAGGCTTCTTAAGCGGTTCGCGACGGGCCCATGGCAAGGTGGCGGCAACCAGGCGGCAACAGCCTGGAAACTCGGGGCGTCAAATGGAAGCCGGCAGACCCACTGCCGGGTCGAGCCGCGCCGGGGGGCATCGTGCAAGCACGATTGCGTCCCCGTGGCGGCTCGATCCCTTCTCACTGCCAGTGCGTTTTTTCGCCGCCGATCACACGGCGGACGGAGCCTTACGCGTCGTCGATCTGCATCGCAAACGCGTGGTGCTGCGGCGCGCGCGCGCCGGCATGCGCATGGCCGTGAATCTGCCGGTCGCCGCCTATCGCGGTGTTGCCATCAAGCTGTTCGCGGAGGCCGACAAGCCGCCGCATATGTTCGCGGTCACGCTCGAACATGCTGATACCGCCTTGTCGCTGTTGCTCTTTAGCAGTGCCGATGTCGGCGAGATCACCGCCGAATGGCGGGTATGGGGCCGTGTGCTCGGCTTGCCGCTGTTGTTTCCGAAAGACGACGGCACGCTGCACGAAGTGTTCGCGCGGATAGGCCGGCTCTTGATCGCACCGCCGACTTGGCGGCGGCGCCGCCACACCGCCATTGGCCGCCGCAGGCCACAGCGCCTGCTGCGCCGGCGCACGACGGCGCTTCCGAAAGATCCGATCATCCATCGCGGCGAGCGCGAGATTATCCCACGCGATTAGGGGCAGGGCAGGGTACTCGCTCGCTTCGCCCGCGCGCATCATCGCTTGCCGCGCGTTGCATAAAAGTCGATCGGCATGCATTGGCGCGTCGCGCGCTCGGGTGCGCCGATATTGCGCAGCGTCACCGAAAGAATCTCCTGCCGCGTTTGCCACTGCAAACGCTGCGGCACTGACCCGAACGCTACCGCTTTGCCAAGACAGCCGCCGGGATCGCCGCGACAGGCCCGGCTTCTCAAGCAAATGCCGAGATGGTAGCTCCGCCACAACGCGAACGCGTCGCAATAGCGCTTTTGCCGTCATGCTTTTTCCGCTTCGAAGCGCGCTGCGTGTTTCAGCTCCGAAGAAAGCTTTGCTGTTTTCGTTTTGCGCATGGGGATGTCTTTCTCGCGGTGTGTCTTCGTCATTGCGAGGAGCGGCAGCGACGAAGCAATCCAGAGCGACATCTCAGCCTGGATTGCCTCCCTGACGCTCGCAATGACGAGGCGTTCTCGCGATGCGTTTTTCAGCACCCGAGCTATGGCTTTCCGCATGGATTGCCTGGCACCTCGCGCCCCGGTCATAGTGCTGGGTTGATGCCCAAAGCCGCCCGGGAGCGGGTTGCAAATCCACACGACCTTTCGATTTTTCAATAGCTTGGCTACAAAATGGGTTCAAATACCACCACCAAACATCAATGACTTACGCGGAATTTGCAAAATGAGCCCGCTGCAAAATGCGCGAACAAAAATTCAAAATGGTCTTTATTTGCTCCGGTGGTGTTTGCTCGCAAGTAACGCCGATGGCGCAGGCATAACTTGAACGAATTAGGGCCCTGGGCCCTAAATTGACCGAGGTCTGCAGCGCGCTCACATGTAGCGCACCTTGGCAGATTTCAGTTTCAAAAATTCGCGCGAATAAAGCCGCGGCCCCGACCGTCACCTGCCAAGGTTGGTTCGGGGTCGCGTGCGCGTCCGCGCCTGTTGTCGCAACGACGCGCAGAGGGCTAACAAACAGTGAGTGATCAGATTTTTTGGACCAGGACGCCGGCGACCGGAAATCGGGGGAAGGTGATGAAAAAAGGAAAACTCATCGTGCTAGCCACCGACGGGGTGGATGGCGCAGCAGAGGTTCGGATCAGGGACGATTGCGATGCTCGTATCACCGTCTCGCCTGCCAGAATGCGCGACATGATGGAGCAATGCGCTGATGACGAGAGGGCACTCGATTTCATTCTAGAGGCCATGCTCGATGTCGCCGAACTAAAGGCGAAGGGCGAAAAAAATCTCGCCAAGCTTGAGCGGACGCAAAGCCGGCTGCACCTGTACAGGATCATGGTCTGCATCGTCGATTCCGAGCACGACAGAGGCGTGAGCGTCCGAACCGACGGCGAATATATGCACGTTCAAATCGGCTCCGTGTTCTTCAACGAGATCGAGAAGTTTGCCGAGGCTGACGGCAAGCCACTATTCGAGGCCCTCGAAAGGTTGGTCATCGAATACTACCGCGCGGAGCGTGAACACCGGCAATTGCGGAACAACTAAAGCGCCATTTGTAAACACGGAGGAGAAGTCATGGGAGTAGACGTGCACGGTCGAAGCGGAAAATGTTTCGACACTAATTGGGCGTGGTGGCATCAACTTGCGGCCTACTGCAAGGAGATCGCACCGGACATCGTTTCGCGGTGTAAGCACTGGCACACCAACGACGGTGACGGTCTCAATGGCGCGGATAGCGTAGCTCTGGCAGATGCCCTCCAGAACGAGATCGATAGCGGCCGCTGCGCCAAATACGCCGCCTTCATCCCACGGCATTCCGTCGGAGTGCCGTACCTGGAGAACAACACCTGGCGCGTGGGCAAATGGAGCGAACGGCCCTTCTCGGTCACGAACGTGCAGGAGTTCGCTGATTTTCTGCGCAGCTGCGGCGGCTTTGCGATCTGGTGACGAGCTCCGGCAGCTTCGCGCTTCATTCGATCACCCCGTCGGCGCGGCGGATTGCGGCGAACATCGCCAAGCTGCCGGAGTTGTTAGGTCGAAAAGATTTGATATGTCGAGGTCCAAATGGACCGGCGACGCCTATACCAAAGGACATTGACATTCGGTCCTGAGGATTGTTGCCACGCAAAATGGCGGTCGGAACCCATTCCACCGGTCATAAATCCCTGCTGTAATTACGACCCCAAAAAAATGTTGTTTGTGGATCGTCACTTAGCTCGTGGCTGGACAATGGGGGATCGCGTGCTGGACAATTTCTGTTCGCCTTCTGACCCCAGTTGCATGTACCCCTCAATTGATAGATATGCGTTCGCCGGCGTGTTTGCACCCGCGCGCACCACAACCAGCAATACAAATCGCGCTCTACATCTTGTGAAAATGCGAAGATCGGTAGACCGAGACCGGAGTCGCCTTGCTTGTCGGTCTAGCCATAGTGGTGGTGCTCCATGTTCAGCCAGCTGCGAATTCTGGCGGCGCGGGCGGTCCTGCTCGCGCTACGCCAGTCGAAATGCACGTTGGAAAACACCGAGGCAGCAATGTTGTCGCCGTCGGGAATGCCAGCAAGCGCCTGCAGCAGGCCGCGCGCGGAATCCAAATCGTCCATCGCCGCGACGGTGGCGATGGCGACGTCGGTGATGCGGTCGAGTTTGATGGTGGCCATAGCAAATCACTGTAGATCGGAGGTTGCATGAAGCCAAGCGAGCTTCCCGCCTGCGCGCAAGCGCGGGTGTGCCCGCTCATCTCGGGAGAGTGCGTCGCCGGCTATGGGCAGCTATGCCAGGCTAGGGCGCTATGAAGGCACGCACCGAACTTATTCGCGCACTTGTCGAGCCTGAGCTCGAGGCGCAGTTGCGTCGTGAAGCGGAGGAGCGCGAACGGTCGCTGTCGCTGACCGTTCACAGGATCCTCGCCGAATGGGCACAGCAGCGGCAGCAGCAGGGCCAGGAGGCGGCATGACCACGCGTCAGCAGAATGTGGATCAATCTCAGCGGTGAAACGGTTGACTCCTTTGCCGGCTTGCCGGCGCGTTATACACAAAAACTACTCGGGCCAAACCAGATCAGAAGATTGGGTGCAATCTCTCTCGGACCTTTCCTAGGTGCGTTGGGCGTGCGCTGCCTAATTGTGGAAGATAAGGCTGCGGTCGAAAGGCTCCGCAGCCAAATCACGCCGCGCCAGGCGCAGTACGCGCGGCCGGGTATGCGCGCTGGCAGCGTGCAAGTCCTGCTGACAGATAGGTTCATGCAGAAAATTCGGAAAAAAGGCGGCCAGAACTCACGCAAGTATTTGGGCAAACGATTGGTGAAACAGCTCGCCAGGAAGGCGGCAGCCGCGCGCTGGAAGAAGGGACTATGACCCTCAAAGATGAAGGCAATCCGCCGTTTCCCTTCATGAATCTTTAGTCTGATGCTTTCGTTGACCATGGAGCTGCATGGGACCTGCGCCTCGAAGTGATCCCCGAGCGGCGCGCAGCAAGGCGTGACCTGTCCGATGGGGCACGAAAAGCTGACCATCCGTGAATGACTTCCGCTTTAGGGAGCAAAGCGGACATTAGGTTCGCTACGTCACGCTACCTGGCTTATGAGTACACGGCCTAGTGTCACGCCCAAGGTCTCGGATGAAGGTGTAGAAGGCAGGCGTGAAAAGGAGACCGAAGCAAGTGACTCCCAGCATTCCAAAGAGCACAGCCGTGCCCAACGATTGCCGCATCTCGGCTCCAGCTCCTGTCGCTACCACCAGCGGAGCAACGCCGAGAATGAACGAGAATGACGTCATCAGGATTGGACGTAGACGGGTGCGGGCGGCGTGAACAGCTGCTTCGCCGGAGGCAACACCTTCCTCTTGCTTCTGGCGCGCGAACTCGACGATCAGAATGGCGTTCTTGGCAGCCAAGCCGACGAGAACAACGAAGCCGATCTGTGCCAGGATATCGATGGGCATGCCCCGCACGAGGAGGCCTGTGACAGACGCGAGCAGGCACATCGGCAGGATCAGGACGATCGCCAGGGGCAGCTTCCAGCTTTCGTACTGCGCGACGAGGACCAAAAACACGAAGAGAGCAGCTGCTCCGAAGACGAGAATGGTGGGGGTGCCGCGCTGCTGCTGTTGAAAAGCAAGATCAGTCCATTCGAACGCAATGCCCCTAGGAAGAACCTGATGAGCAAGCTCTTCCATTCGATGCAGGGCCGTGCCGGTAGCGACACCCGGCGCGGCGACGCCCTGCACCTCGGCGGCGGGGAAGAGATTGTAGCGCGGCACCCGGTAGGGCGCCGTCGTATCCCTCAGCTGTGCCACAGTCCCGATGGGCACCATCTCGCTTGACGCGTTGCGTACCTTCAGGCGGGTAATGTCCTGAGGTGTAAGCCTGAACTGCCCGTCAGCCTGTACGATGACCTCATAAGTTCTGCCGAGGTAGTTGAAGTCGTTCACGTATTGTGACCCAAGATATACCTGCAGCGTCGAAAACACGTCAGTCGGCGTGAGGCCGACTTTTTCGGCTTTCAGGCGATCGATATCTGCGTAGACCGAAGGCGAGCCTGCGTTGAACAGGGTGAATACGCCGGCGAAGTCCGGATCTTTGTTGGCCGCATCGACCAGGGCATTCGCGGCGCGCACGAGCGCCTGCGAGCCAAGTCCTCCACGGTCCTCCAGCATCATCTTGAAGCCGCCTGCACTCCCAAGCCCCTGCACTGGCGGCGGTGGGATGGTCACCACATGGGCGTCTTTGATGACCGATAAGCGCTGGCGCAGGTCGGCCAAAACCGTGTTCGCCGTCACGCCGCGAGGGTCGTGATTGTAGAGCGACGGTAACCCGGCGAAGATCGTCCCGGAGTTCGACCCCACCGTGTTGGTCGTGGCGTCGAGGCCGGCAAAGGACGCCACATGCTCAACACCTTTCGTCCCCAGGATGATGTCGATACTGCGGCGGAAGACTTTTTCGGTCCGCTCCAACCTCGAACCGGGCGGAAGCTGAACGATATTGATGAGGTAGCCCTGATCCTGCTCGGGGATGAAGCCGGTCGGCGTCTTTGCGAATTCGACACCGGCGATACCGATTAGCCCGGCATAGACTACAATCACGATGGTCACTGCGCGCACTAGTCGACGCGTCAGGTTCCCATAGCCGAAAGAGATCCGGTCGAAGCCCCGATTGAAACGACCAAAAGCCCCGTATAGCAGGCGGCGGACCAGGCCGGTGCGCGACAGATCGTGCGAACCGTGCGCCTTGAAGAGCACGGCGCAGAGGGCCGGGCTGAGCGTTAACGAGACGAAGCAGGAGATGACCGTCGAGGCCGCAATCGTCACCGCGAACTGACGGAAAAACAACCCGGAAATACCGGAGAGAAAAGCAGACGGTACGAAGACCGCGCAGAGCGTCAGTGCGATCGCTATCAGCGCCCCGCCGACTTCGTCCATCGTTCGATGGGCGGCCTCCAAAGGCGACATGCCCGAGCGCATATTGCGCTCGACGTTTTCGACAACCACGATCGCGTCGTCGACGACGATACCAACTGCCAGTACGAGGCCAAACAGGGACAGGTTGTTCAGGGATATCCCAAATATAGCGAGCACCGTAAAGGTGCCGACGAGCGAAACCGGAATTGCGATGCAGGGGATGATCGTTGCGCGCCAGTTCTGTAAGAACAGGAACACCACTCCGACGACGAGGAGGATGGCGACGAAAATGGTGACGACAACCTCCTTGATCGACTTGGCGATGAAAATATTCGGGTCGTAGATGACTGTCGCATCGACGCCCGGCGGAAAATCCTTTTTCAGCTCCTCGACCTTCGACAGAACTTCATGATCGACCGCGAGCGAGTTGGCGCCGGGCTGGGCATAGACAAGGAGCGCCGTCGCATTGCTGCGGTCCTTGTAGGCTGTGGTGCCATAATCGGCGGCGCCGACCTCGACCCGACCGATGTCACGGACGTGCGTCACGCGTCCTCGGTTGTCGGACTTAACTATGATGTTGCCGAACTGCTCGGGCGTGGACAGCCGGCCGAGCGCTTCAACATTGATCTGATAGGCCTCGTCGCCCGGCACCGGTGGCTGATTGAGGATACCGGCCGAGACTTGCAAATTCTGCGCGCGCAGTGCGGCGAGCACTTCGTCAGCCCGCATGTTGTATGCCGCGACCTTATCCGGATCGAGCCAGATGCGCATGGCGTATTGGCGGCCACCCTGGAACTGCACGTCGCCGACGCCCGGCAGGCGCGCCAACACATCCTTGATGTGCAGGGTTGCGTAGTTAGACAAGTACAGAGTGTCGCGCGATTTGTTCGGCGAGTAGAGGTGAACGCCCAGTAGGATGCTGGGTATCGCTTTGCGGACCTGCACGCCCAGTCGCTGGACATCTTCGGGCAGGCGCGACAATGCGTCCTGCACGCGGTTCTGCGTCAGGTTCAGCGCGACGTTGATGTCGGTGCCGATATCGAACGTGGCGGTGATCGTGACATTGCCATCCCCGGTCGATTGGCTGCTCATGTAGAGCATGTTCTCGACGCCATTGATTTCCTGTTCCAACGGGGTGGCAACGGTGCGGGACACGGTGTCCGCCGACGCCCCCGGATACGACGCTGTAACCTGCACTGTCGGTGGAACGATTTCCGGATATCGGGCGATCGGGAGGATCGCGAGGGCACCGAGGCCAAAGGACATCACGAAGATGCTGAGCACGGTCGCGAAGCGCGGTCGATCAATAAAGAAATGTGTAAGGCGCATGGCGAGTGCCTCCTAATCTAGGCCTTGCGCAACGTCGTAGCGGATTGCGCCGTCCTGTGGCGCGACTTTTGACCCCGGTTTAGCGTAAGGGATGCCGTCTATGATCACTTTGTCATTTGGTGTTAGGCCGGACCGGATGACGCGCAAGCCGTCACGGATCTCACCGATCTCGACGTGCTTGGGCACGACCATGTCGTCCGGCGAAACGGTCATGACAACGTGTTGCGACTGATCCGGGAGTACGGCCGTATCTGGCACTAGGAGGCGGGGCGCCGGCGCGCCGACGACCAGCCTCACGCGGGCGAACTCACCAGGCGTCAAAAGCAAATTAGGATTTGGAACGGTAGCGCGGGCATGAATGGTGCCGCTCGACCGATCGACGACGTTGTCGACGAAGTCAAGTGTACCTTGCCGTGTGAACTCCTTCTCGTCGCTCAGCGCGATTTCAACCTTGTCGGCGAGATTGCCACTTTGCCTCAACCGTTCTCGCGAGAACTGCAGGTAATCCGCTTCGCTCATGTCGAAGTCGAAATAGACCGGGTCGAGCGATACGATCGTAGCGAGCAGCGTCGTCGGACTGGTTGCAGCGCGGCTGCCGGCGATGAGGTTGCCAACAGAGACCAGGTGTGTGCCGATGCGACCGGTGAACGGCGCCGCGATGCGACAATGCTCGAGATCGAACTCGGCGTCACGGATCTGTGCCTTCGCGTCGTCCACGGCGGCCAGTGCGGTTTGCCGGTCGGCCGTGCGGTGGTCGACCGTCTGTTCCGTACCGAACGCTTTAGCGGCTAGTTCCTGAGCACGATGGAGTTCGCGATCAGCGAGCGCGCGCTGCGCGCTTGCTGTCTCCAATTGGGCATTGGCCTGTGCCAGCTTGATTTCGTAGGGCCGGGCGTCGATCGTGAAGAGGAGATCACCTTTATGGACGATGTCTCCATCCTTGAAATGTATTCCGGTAAGTGTACCGCCAACCTGGGCGCGGAGCTCAACTTGGTCGACCGCTGAGAACTGACCAAGAAAGCCTAGCCGCGAATCAAGCTCGCGAACGAGCGCCTTGCTCACGGTCACCTGTGGCGGTGTAGCAGGGTTGGTATTCGCCGCGCCGTCCGTTTCGAGATGGAAATACGTCACCAATCCGATCGCGACGGACGCCGTCACGATTCCGGGAAGCATCCATCGTTTGGCCTGCGACCGTTTCTTGGTGCGCTGGCTCGTTTGCGCGGCCATCGACCGGCTACTTGCGTCGTTCACGTCACAACCTCTCGAACTTCGAATCGCCGAACCCAACGAGCCAGCTCTCCTGCGCGGCCATCGATCGGCTACTCGCGTCGTTCACGTCGCAACCTCTCGGACTTCGATCGCCGAACGCAAATGCCTCATTCTTTGGCAGTCTGTGCATCAAGCTCCTGGCGAGTGAGGATGAAATTGCGCCCCCGAGATGGACGCCATCACCAGGTACGATGCCTGAAAACCGTCGAAGGAGTGGTGATCACAATATCTGCAAGCAGGATATACTCCGAGTGCAGTCGCACCGGCTCGGCGACTCGGCATCAAATAAACATGGTTGTCGTCTCTCCATCGAAGATGCTGGCCGCTCTGTTGCCTGTTAAAATTTTAGACCTTGGGATATAGGCCGAACATGTCGGCTCGGGCAGTTCAAAGATTTGATGCCGCCAGGCTTGGCCAGTAGGAACAGCTGATCTTGCACCTGCTTTGCTAGTTTTGCTAACTTTGA
>Ga0318505_10000484_pt1 | contig 9407 bp, 8 predicted proteins | sample GRESIP084b2f18_FD_203676 | JGI IMG/M metagenome (GOLD analysis project Ga0318505, IMG submission 203676) | Tropical soil microbial communities from Luquillo Experimental Forest, Puerto Rico - GRE.SIPMG.084b2f18 | ecosystem: Environmental > Terrestrial > Soil > Tropical forest > Bulk soil | place... | reverse complement strand
ACAATCGCGGTCGATGGAGGCGTCGTCTATGCGAGTGCGGGGCTCGAGATCGCGGGGTAAGCACGCTGCCGGCTGCGTCCCATGCCGTGACGATGGCAGCCGCACAAAACAAAGGGGCAGGCCTGGACCATTATAGGCTTGCCCCTTCCCTGCTCTCTCCGCGAGGACAAGAACGCCGGCTTCTCACGACTCGATTTTTACATATTCGAAGTCGCCGGGCTTGTTGTCGATGCCGACCTTGGGCGGCGAGATCCAGGGCGCGAACTCGCCGATCTCGGTCACCGGCGTCATGAGCGAAGTGATGAAATCGCCGTCACTGGTCGACGGCAGCCACTCGTCGCGACGCTTCGCCCAGGTCGCATCGTCGATCAGGATGCCGTCCGGCGTCGCGTGCACGTCCTTGAACTCGCCGATGTCGCGATGGAAGGCGACATGCGGCAGCGTCAGCCTGTAGTCGTAGCCCGCGGTCGAGATCACCTTGTTCCAGCGCAGCATGCCCTTGACGCAATCCTGCGTGTAGTCGTCGCGAAGGCGCATGTTGAGCGCGGTGAGCGCCGGCTCATCGACCGGCTTGATCTCGCCCTCGACCAGCTTCAGCACCGGATAGGTCGAGTTCTGCAGGCGGTGATCGTCCTCGATCTGCGTCTCCCTGTAACGGCCCTTGATGCCGGCGTTGAACGCGTTCGCCGCATTGGTCGAAACCTCCGAGCCGAACAGGTCGAGAGAGAGCGAATAATGCAGGTTGAGTTTTTTCTGGATGGTCGGCAGATCGATCACGCCGAGCGCGCGCACCTTGGCGACGTCAGTCGGATCGTCGATGCCGGCTTCCCTCATGGCGTCGCAGGTCCGCTGCACCACGCGCGTGATCCCGGTCTCGCCGACGAACATGTGGTGCGCCTCTTCCGTCAGCATGAAGCGGCAGGTGCGCGACAAGGGATCGAAACCGGACTGCGCGAGCGAGTGCAACTGCATCTTGCCGTCACGGTCGGTGAAGTAGGTGAACATGAAGAAGGACAGCCAGTCCGGCGTCTTCTCGTTGAAGGCGCCCAGCATGCGCGGGGAATCGGCATCGCCCGAGCGGCGCCGCAGCAATTCGTCCGCCTCCTCGCGGCCGTCGCGGCCAAAATATTTCTGCAGGAGATAGACCATCGCCCAGAGGTGGCGGCCCTCCTCGACATTGACCTGGAACAGGTTGCGCATGTCGTAGAGCGAGGGCGCGGTCTTGCCGAGATGGCGCTGCTGCTCCACGGAATCCGTGTCGCCCTGGATCACGATCAGCCGCCGCAGCATGGCGCGATGCTCGCCCGGCACTTCCTGCCAGGCCGGCTCGCCATAATGCTCGCCGAAGGGGATGACGCGATTTTCCTCCTGCGGCGCAAGAAGAATGCCCCAGCGATAGTCGGGCATCCTGACATAGTCGAACTTGGCCCAGCCGCGCGGATCGACCGAATAGGCCGTGCGCAGATAGACCAGCGATTGCTGGAAGCCCTCCGGGCCCATGTCGTTCCACCAGTCGATGTAACCGGGATGCCAGCCCTCCAGCGCCTTGAGCACCTGGCGATCGGCGGCAAGATTCACGTTGTTCGGAATCTTGGTGGTGTAATCGACATTCATGATGTTGGCGTTCATGGCGTGCTCCTCAAACTCTCGTCATGTCGAACCGCGGACGGCTCAGGCGGCCCGCCCCCGAAAACCCCCGTGCGTCCGCAACACCGCGTTGGCAAAATCCGAGATCGCATCCAGCGTAGCCGCCGGCGCCTCACGATGCGGCTGGTGTCCGGCCCCGGCAATGATCGTCACGTCGACGGGGCAGTAGCATTCTTCCTGCGCGATCGCGACCTGTCGGATCGTCCCATACTGGTCGTCGGCGCCCTGGATGACCGCAACCGGCACGCGGATGTAGGCGAGATAATCGGAAATGTCCCAGTTGCGGAATTTCGGATCGAGCCAGGCGCCGTTCCAGCCGTAAAAGGCGTTGTCGACATCCTTGTGCCAGCGCGCGAGCTTTGCGCGCAGATCCGTGGTCTCGTAGGCCGTTTTGATCTCCGCGATGGACGCAACCGAGATATCCTCGACGATGAAATGCGGTGCAATCAGCGCAACGCCGCGCACGCGGTGATCCCCGGTGCCGCCGGCATAGATCGCCGCAATCGAGGCGCCGTCGGAGTGCCCGACCAAAAGACCGTGACGAAAGTCGATTTGCTCGAGCAATTGCGGCAGCACGTCGAGCGCCTCGATCTGCATATAGTCGAGCGGGCGCGGCAGCTTGACCGGGCTCGATGCACCATAACCGGCGCGCGAATAGACGAACACGCCGGCGCCGGTCGCGCTCTGCAACTGCTCGGGGAAGTCGCCCCACAGCGCGGCCGAACCCAATCCCTCATGCAGCATGACGATGGTCGGCGCCTTGTCGGGCGCAGGGCCGATCATGCGGTATTCGAGTTCGGACATGCCGACGCGCAGAAAGCCTGTGGACAAAAGGGTCATGCATTTTTCCTCTCGTCATGGCCGGGCCTGACCCGGCCATGGCATGACGGCTAGTGACGTGGATTGTCCCGCAGCTTGAAGCGCTGGATTTTTCCGGTTGCGGTTTTCGGCAATGCATCGACCGTCTCGATCCAACGCGGATATTTCCAAACGCCGATCTTCTGCTTGACGTAGTCCTTCAACGTCTCGTCGAGCCCGTCTCGCTTGGCCTCCGGACGCAGCACGACGAACGCCTTCGGCTTGAGCAGGCCTTCGGGATCGGCCTTCGGCACGACGGCGGCCTCCAGCACCGACGGATGGGTAATCAGCGCGCTCTCCACCTCGAACGGCGAGACCCAGATGCCCGATACTTTGAACATGTCGTCGCTGCGGCCGCAGAAGGTGTAGCGCCCGTCGGCATCGCGCACATATTTGTCGCCGGTTCGGGTCCAATAGCCTTCGAACGTCGAACGGCTCTTCGAGCGCTGATTCCAGTAACCTTCTCCCGCGGACGGCGCATGCACCAGCATCTCGCCGACCTCGCCATCGGCGACGTCGCCACCGTTCTCGTTCACGAGCCGCACCTCGTAGCCTGGCACCGGACGTCCCGAGGAGCCGTATTTGATGTCGCCGGGCGCGTTCGACAGGAAGATATGCAACAGCTCGGTCGAGCCGACGCCGTCGAGGATGTCGACGCCAAAACGCGCCTTCCAGCTATTGCCGACCGATTCCGGCAGCGCCTCGCCGGCCGAGGTACAGACGCGCAGCCGGTTGCCGCAGCGCTCATGTTTCACCGTCTCATCGTTGAGCATGGCGGCAAACAGCGTCGGCACGCCGTAGAAGACAGTCGGGTTATATTTGTTCATCAGCGCGAACATCAGAGCCGGCGTCGGCCGCTCCGCATTGAGAACCGTGGTCGCACCGACCGACATCGGAAAAGTCATCGCATTGCCGAGACCGTAGGCGAAGAACAGTTTTGCCGCGGACAGGCAGACATCGTCCTCGCGGATGCCGAGCACCTGCTTCGCATAGGTATTGGCGGTGGCTTCGAGATTGGCGTGCAGGTGCCGCACACCCTTGGGCATGCCGGTCGAGCCCGATGAATAGAGCCAGAAAGCCGGCTCGTCGGCATGCGTCGCCACGGTAGCAAAGCTGTCGCTCTCGCGCGCGATCTCCTCGGCGAACAGCTTGTGGCCGGAAGCGCTCTTGCCCGACACCACGACATGTTCGAGGTCGGGCAAGCGGCCGACCATGTCCTTCACGACGGGAAACAGCGCCTCGGAGACGAACAGCACGCGCGCCCGGCAATCCGCCAGCACGTAGGCATATTGCTCGGACGTGAGCAGCGTATTCAGCGGCACCGGCACGATGCCAGCGCGGATCGCGCCGAGAAAGGTGACGGGAAAATCCACCGTATCGAGCATGATCATGGCGACCCGCTCCTCGCGGCGGACGCCAAGACGGCGCAACAGATTGGCGAGCCGCCGGGTCTGTTGCTGCAGGGCGCCATAGGTCAGTTCGGAGACCGTGTCGGTATAGGCAAGCTTGGCACCGCGCCCCTCCTCGACATTGCGGTCGAGCAACCAGGTCACCGCATTGTAGGAAGTCACGACGTTTCTCCCCGCATTTGCGAATTATAATTCATAGAAAGGCACCAAGTGCGCTTGCTGTCAATCCTCTTCGGCATTATGTTTCCGGAACATGAGTGAAGCTGCCGATCCCGAATCCTTCTTTCTCGAACAGCTTGGGCAGCGCGTCCGCACCATGCGCGCGCTGCGCGGCATGTCGCGGAAGGTGCTCGCCAAGGTGTCTGGAATTTCCGAGCGCTACATCGCGCAGCTCGAAAGCGGCAAGGGCAATGTCTCGATCGTGCTGCTGCGCCGCGTCTCGAACGCGATGGGCGCGCATCTCGAAGACCTCATTCCGTCATCGGATCCGGCGCCGGACTGGCCCGTGCTTCGGGACCTCGTGCGCAAGGCAACGCCCGCCCAGATCGCGCAGGCAAAAGACGTGCTCGCCGGTCACAGCACATCATCGCATCACGCGTCGTTCTGCGGCATCGCGCTGATCGGACTGCGCGGCGCCGGCAAATCGACGCTGGGGAAAATCCTCGCGAAACGGATCGGCTGGAATTTCGTCGAGCTGAACAAGGAGATCGAAGCGCAGAACGGATTGTCGGTCGCGGAGATCATCGCACTCTACGGGCAGGAGGGCTTTCGCCGCATGGAGCAGAGCGCGCTTCAGCAACTGCTGGCGCGCAAGGAATTGATGGTGCTCGCGACTGGCGGCGGCATCGTCTCCGAACCCCTCACCTTCGATCTGATCCTGTCGTCGTTCTACACGGTGTGGCTCAAGGCCGAGCCGGAGGAGCACATGGGCCGCGTGCGCAAGCAAGGCGATTTGCGCCCGATGGCCGACGACCGTTCTGCGATGGCCGAGTTGCGCAACATCCTCTTGAGCCGAGAGCCGCTGTATTCGCGCGCATCTGCCGTGGTCGACACCGCCGGTCTTTCGGTCGATGCCGCCGCGGCGAAGCTGATCGACACCGTGAGGCCCGTGCTGCAGAACGAGGCGCGGTCGTTCGGGCTGCGAACGGTTGCGGTGTAGCGCTTGCCGGCTGGCCGGCTATGCCGGTTATACTGCGGCCCATGAAACTGATCTTCCTCCATGGCGCGCCGGCTGTTGGCAAACTGACGGTGGCCAAGGCGCTGCTGCGTCTTGTGCCGGGCCGGCTGATGGACAATCACGCAGCCATCGATCTCGCCCGCACTATCTTCGATTTCGGCGCGCCGGGATTCTGGGAGATGGTGCACGCTTCCCGCTGCGCTGCGCTGCAAGTGGCGGGGGAACACGACGTGCCATTGCTGGCGATGACGTTCTGCTACGCCGATCCGCATGACCAGGCCAACTTTGCGGACTTCCAGGCAATTACCCGCCTGTATGGCGGCGAATTGCTTCCGGTGTTCCTGCACTGCTCGCGCGAGGAGGCCGCACGGCGAGTCGGCAACCCCGACCGGGTCGAGCGGCGCAAGCTGACGTCGGCGGAAATCCTGCTCAAGGACCTCGATCGCTACAATTACACATCGGTGCCGCGGACCGACTGCATCAGATTCGATACCGAAAAGATGCCGTCTGACACGGTCGCGCGGGAAATCGTCAACCGATTCGAGCTTACGGGCTGAGGCTGCGGTTCAAAGCAGCTTGTCCTGTACATCCGCCGCACCCTGTCGCAAAAGCGGCAGGAAGCGGTCGACCAGTTCGCGCGCGGGTACGCGGTCGACATGCGCGCCGATGTTGATCGCGCCGACGATGACGTTGTCGTAGCGGTGCACCGGCACCGAGATCGAGCGGAAATGCGGCTCGGCCTCGCGATCGACCAGCGAATAGCCGCGCTCGCGGTCGGCAACGATGGAAGCAAACAAGCGCTTCGGATCGATCACGGTCTGCGGCGTCAGCGGTTCGCGCCGCATCGCCGCCAGCCTTTGCTTCAATTCGGCATCGCCCAACCGCCCGAGCATGGCGCGGCCGACCGAGGTGCAGAAGGAGGGCAGCCGATAGCCGATCTCGAGCCCGCCGGAAAAAATCCGCGTCGGACTGCCGCGGGCAACGAACACGACATCATCGCCGTCGAGCACGGCAAGCGACGAGATCTCCTGGGCCGCGACTGCGATTGCGTCGAGCACCGGCTGCAGCACCGCAACGATCTGGTTCGAGCGCAGAAAGCTGCCCGCAAGCGTCAGCACATGCGCGGTCAGCGCAAACAGCTTGCCGTCGCACCTGACATAACCGCCGTGCTGCAGGGTAAAGAGAATCCGCCGCGCAGTGGCGCGGGGCAGATCGGCGGCACGGGCGATCTCGCTCAGGCTCATCGGCGCCGTGCTCTGGCCGAAGGCTCGCAACAACCGCAGGCCGCGATCGAGGCTTTCGACAAAGTCGGTGGCGCGGGGCTCACCGTCGGTGCGCTTTGGCTTGACCATGAAAGTCGCTTGCGAAGTTTTTGGCTCGTGTTACGATATTGAACATATGTTCAATAGACGAACAGGATAGCCAGAACCGCTTGCACTCGCAAGCCCCATGAAGTCCGATCACGTAACGCGAGGTGACGCCGCCATGATGAGCCAGGACCAGAACGACCTGATCACCCGCATCGGGCCCAAGGACCCCTGCGGAAAACTGATGCGGATGTATTGGCAGCCGGCGGCGCTGGTCGACGAACTGCACGGCCCGCGGCCGGTGCGGCCCGTGAAACTGCTCGGGGAGAACCTGGTGCTGTTCCGCGACGAGCAAGGCCGTTACGGCCTGATCGATCGCCACTGCGCGCATCGGGGCGCCGACCTCGCCTTTGGCCGGCTGGAGCATGGCGGCCTGCGCTGCTCATTTCATGGCTGGCTTTACGACACGACCGGCCAGTGCCTCGACACACCAGCCGAGCCCAGGGGCTCAAAGCTCTGCTCCGGGATCAAGCAGCGCGCTTATCCCGTGATCGAGAAGAGCGGCATCCTCTGGGCTTATCTTGGCGAAGGCGACCCGCCGGCCTTTCCGGAGATCGACTGCTTCATTGCGCCCGAGAGCCACGTCTTCGCATTCAAGGGCCATTGGGCCTGCAACTGGCTGCAGGCGCTCGAAGTCGGCGTCGATCCTTCGCACGCGTCCTACCTGCATCGCTTCTTCGAGGACGAGGATACGTCGAACGCGTACGGCCGCCAGTTCCGCGGCGCGTCCGCCGGCAGCGAAATGCCGATGACCAAGGTGATGCGCGAATACGACCGTCCCATCATCAATGTCGAGCACACCGAATACGGGATGCGGCTGATCACGCTGCGCGAGATCGACGCCGAGCGCACTCATGTGCGCGTCACCAACCAGCTCTTCCCGCACGCTTTTGTCATCCCCATGAACACCGAGATGACGATCACGCAGTACCACGTGCCGATCGACGACGAGAACTGCTACTGGTACTCGATCTTCACCTCCTACTCGACGCCGGTCGACAAGAAGAAGATGCGCGACCAGCGTCTGGCGACGTACGAGCTGCCCGACTACAAGTCGCGACGCAACAAAGCGAACGATTACGGCTTCGATCCGCACGAGCAGGAAACCGCGACCTATACCGGCATGGGCATGGACATCAACGTGCACGACCAGTGGGCGGTGGAATCGATGGGCGCGATCCAGGATCGCACCAAGGAACATCTCGGCCAGAGCGACAAGGCGATCGTGCAATACCGCCGCATGCTGCGCGACCAGATCGAGAAGGTCGCTTCCGGCGAGAAGCCGATCCTGTGCCTGGACCAGGACAACGCCCGCAGTATCCAGGGCCCGGCCACCATGGACGGCATCGGGCCGACCCAGGGCTGGGAGATCTACTGGATGGAAGTCGACGTGAGGCGGCGGCGTGGTGCGCCATGGGCGGCACCAGTGCCGCAGGACATCGCCGGAAAAGTGACGCATCTGACGGCGGCTGAATGATTGGCTTGCGGGGGGACATGCGTTGAGTTTCGTCGCGCGGCACGCGCTTTGGTCCGAGGAGCAGAAGGAAGCGGCGCGGCGGCTGCGCCGCCTTGCCGAAGAAAAAAACCTCGAGACCATCCGCCTGTCCTTTGCCGACCAGCACGGCATTCTGCGCGGCAAGACGCTGGTGGCATCGGAGGCGGTTGCCTCGCTCGAAAGCGGATGCACCATCACCACAACGATGCTCGCCAAAGACACCGCGCACCGCACGGTGTTCCCGGTATTCACCGCCGGCGGCGGTTTCGGCATGAAGGAGATGGAAGGTGCTGCCGACGTCTTGATGGTGCCCGATCCCACGACCTTCCGCGTGCTGCCCTGGTCGCCGGCCACGGGCTGGGTGTTGTGCGACATTTATTTTGGCGACGGCCGACCGGTACCCTTCTCGACGCGCGCACTTTATCGTTCGGTCCTCAACAAGCTTGCCGAACGCGGCTACGATTTCGTCGTCGGCCTTGAAGTCGAATTCCATATCTTCAAGCTCGACGATCCCAAAATGGCGCCGGAGGATGCGGGCCAACCCGGCCAGCCGCCGTCCGTCAGCCTGCTCTCGCACGGCTACCAATATCTGACCGAACAGCGCTACGACCAGATGGAGCCCGCGCTCGACATCATCAGGCGCGACATCACGGCACTCGGCCTGCCCTTGCGTTCGGTCGAAGTCGAGTTCGGCCCGAGCCAGTGCGAATTCACCTTTGCGCCACGCCGGGGTCTCGAGCCCGCGGACAACATGGTGCTGTTCCGAAGCGCGGTCAAACAGATTGCGCGGCGGCATGGATACCACGCGACCTTCATGTGCCGGCCGAAACTTCCGAATGCATTCGCAAGCGGATGGCACCTGCACCAGTCGCTGGCGTCGCGCGCCACCGGCGAGAATGTGTTCGCGGCGAAGGAGGGCTCCACGCCGCTTTCCGATCATGGCCGCTGCTATCTCGCAGGCCTGCTGGAACACGCCCGTGCATCGACCGTGTTCACCACGCCGACCATCAACGGTTACAAGCGCTACCGCTCCTATTCGCTGGCGCCGGATCGCGCGATCTGGGGCAAGGACAATCGCGGCGTGATGATCCGCGTGCTCGGCGGCGCGGGCGACGGCGCAACGCGGCTTGAGAACCGGATCGGCGAGCCCGCCGCCAATCCCTATCTCTACATGGCCTCGCAAATTGTCTCGGGCCTCGATGGAATCGACCGCAAGCGCGACCCCGGCCCCTCGGCGGATACGCCCTATGAGACGAAGGCCGACCTCTTGCCGAAATCGCTGCGCGAAGCGGTCACAGCGCTGAATGACGATCCCTTCTTCCGGCAGGCACTCGGCGCGGAGTTTGTGGACTATTACGTGCACATCAAGAATGCCGAGATCGAACGCTTCCAGGCCGAAGTGTCGGACTGGGAACACCGCGAATATTTCGAGATGTTTTGACCCGTTCACCGCC
>Ga0318505_10000479_pt1 | contig 9420 bp, 15 predicted proteins | sample GRESIP084b2f18_FD_203676 | JGI IMG/M metagenome (GOLD analysis project Ga0318505, IMG submission 203676) | Tropical soil microbial communities from Luquillo Experimental Forest, Puerto Rico - GRE.SIPMG.084b2f18 | ecosystem: Environmental > Terrestrial > Soil > Tropical forest > Bulk soil... | reverse complement strand
CGGCTACTTCTTGGCGACCAACCCAGCCAATGCCTTCTTTTATCTGCTCACCGGCCTGCACGGGCTGCACTTGCTGGGCGGCCTGGTGGCCTTGGTCCTGACGATCGACAAGGTGTGGCGAGGCCTTGAGCTTGCCCAGGTGCGCTTGAGCGTGAAGTTGTGCGCCATCTACTGGCACTATTTGCTCTTGCTCTGGCTTGTTCTATTCACTCTGCTGACGCCGTGGGTAGGCGACTTCGCCGCCTTCTGTCGCGGTTTTTCACCAGCCGTGTATTGATGGAGTTCGTCTTCGGTTCGCCCTTGCGCCCGCGATTAAATCCCCGCATCGAGGGCATGAATAGACGACCTCGATGTCGATCCCGAAACCAAGCGGGTTCTGGGTGTCGCGCTCGAAAAGACTCGCGTTTCCCTAGGGCTTGCAGACGATTTTGCCAACGGAATCATCGCCAAGCGACTCATCAAACTTGCCAAGGCCGGCGAGCATAATCCCGATCTGTTATGCCAGGGCGCAATCGAGCAATTGCGCGGGTATTTATACGGGGACTGAGGCGCCCCGACCCACCAGTGCGAGGCGGCGCTAACGCTTAGGGCGCCTTCGCTGCTGCCGTTTCCGTTCCCTCCATCTCGCCTTCTGGCTCCTGCTGAGCTTTGCGCGCGACGCCTTGGTCCACTTCCTTGCCATTGTAACCCACTTTCGGTTGAGCGCCCCGACCCGCCGATGTCGAATCGACGGGCCGGGACTTGTCACGCTGGCAGGCGTCGTGACCAACTGACGAAAGCTCCAGATTACGGCGCGGTTCTGGTTGCAATCACTGTTGCACAATTTTATTTGTCCGGCATGTTGCGGCGTATCTTGCCGACCGGGTTCATCGCGCCGTGCCTTCCAACTAAAACTGACAAGCTGCCGTCCGGCAGCCAGTGGCTGCATGAAATCAAACATGACGGCTTCTGGCGCGCAGGTGAGGCTCTATAGCCGTCCTGGCAATGACCTCACCCACCGCTTCCCGCTGATCGTTGAGACGTTGGCACGCCTGCGCTCTCGCTCCTGCATCATCGACGGCGAGGCTGTCGCCTGCGATGACAACGGTATCGCCGCGTTCAATCTCATTCGCTACCGCCGCCATGATGACAGCACGTTCCTGTACGCCTTCGACCTGATCGAGCTGAACGGCGACGATTTGCGGCGCGACCCGCTAGAGGTTCGCAAGGCCACGCTCGCATCTATCGTGGCCAAGGCCAGCCCCGGCATAAGGTTCAATGAGCATATCGAGGGCGATGGCCCGACCGTCTTCGCCCATGCTTGCAAAATGGGTCTTGAGGGCATCGTGTCGAAGCGTAAGGATTCCGCCTACCGTTCCGGCCGCTCGCCCGATTGGCTCAAAATGAAGAACTCGGATGCACCTGCAATGAAGCGCGAAGCGGAGGAGGATTGGGGCAAAGAGAAATGGCGATAACGCACGGCAAGAGCCCGTTTGTGTTTGGCATGGTCGTACTGGCCACCCTACTGATCGCCACGCCGGTAGCTCACGCTGCATGCAAAAGTCCGAAGAACATCTGTAAACATTTTGACGATTGTCTGCAGCGAACCTCCGACCCTAATAACAAGGACGCTGACGGTATAAGAGCGGGCGTAAAAGCACGTAATGGCCAGATCGTGTTGGCCGGCGCGGAGGCGTGCGCCCGCGATTTGGGTAGAAAACAGCAATGGGACAAGTGGGCGCGTGGGTGTTCAGAACTCGAGTTTGTCCAAATTGCTAAGGTGCAACTGGAACTTGGAAAAGTCTATTGCGACCGGTACTCACAATAGCGAGCCTCTCGATCATCTTGAGCGGCGGTTGGCGGCACCGGCGGTGAAGCGCGAGGCCGAAGAGGATTGGTCGAGATGACTCGTCGCAAGCGCGAGATCGTCGGCCTTACGAACGAACGGGACTTCCCGTATCTGGTCGAACTCGCACTTCCGCCGGGAGGCTTTCGCATTGTTTTCCAAGAGATTGAAGCGTTCCATCGTGAACGACGCATTCCGGTCCGCCGCGGCCGGAGTCGATACGAGGTCAACCCATTCTATATTCGATTCTGCTTCCCCGACACCGCCACTGCGGATGATTTGCCAAAGGTGCGATCAACACAGGCGAATAGTGACTTATAGTGTCCCAAATTAGCGCGACTTCGCCCACTGATCGTGGGCTGGTCGACCCTGTGTCGTGCCGATTAGGGATGCGTAATGATTCAGTCCCGTACCACCATCTGGTGCCGGGCTGCTACGTCCAGTACGACCCTTTCTCCCGGGAGTTGCCCGAGGCCATGCGGCAGCGGGATCATTGATGGGCTTGGGCAATGAGGGGGCGATTTGCGGTCGACCAGCCCACGATCACTGGATGAACTCGCCTAGCTCCGGACGGCATACAGCCACTATTCGCCTGTGATAATTGCACCCTTTCGTCGGGTCGGCGATGCGCTTTTTTTCTGAAGGCCGGTGAGAGGGTTCCAGAGGACAAGGCATTGAAGCGCGCGATCATCCGCGAACCTTCTGGCCTTCGGGCCCACCACGGGCCTGGATCGACGGGAACGCCGTCCTTGCGGAACTCCTTAAAGTACGGGTTGGTTTGCACCGCCCGCTTTGGCAACTGGGCTCCGCCGCCCATCACTGCGACGGTCTCGCCCGTTACCACGAACTGTCCCAAGTCAATGGATATCCGTTCCATCCCAGCGGGCAAGACATGATATCCGCCGCCCCGGTCAGGAGGGCGAGTTCAAAGGCGCCGAATACTCCGAATTTAGAAACCACGCAGAGGTTCGCCGCGTCGCCGTGCGCGACCATGAACTTCTCGGCTTTCCACACCACCCAGAAATCCAGGATGGGACCCGGAAATTGGCGCTTCGTTTGAATTCGTGGGCGTGTTGGCTCTTGCCAACGTCTCTGGAAACCGAGTCTAATGAGGTGGGAGAGGCCGGAGACTTAAAGGGCCTCAGGGATCCACCTCAAAGCCTCCGAGTCGGGGGCTTTTTCTTTTAGCTCGTGTGGGCGGCGGCCTTCTCGCTGGCGGCGACGGCGTCAGAAGATCGATCGAACGTGTGGAAAGGGGCGGCGCTTTCATCACCGATGCTGCTGCGAACCTGCAGCCGTTTCGTGACGCTGGCGAACAGAGGAGCGGGCGGCGGCCGTTACCTCGTGAGGTTGTAGCGGATGTAGGCGTCGCGGCCGGTGGGATTATTCCCTAGGCCCCCGTTTAGTGGAAAAGAGTGATTAAGTTGGTTGATCTGGCCACTGGGGTTGCTGATAGGCGGCGGAATGTAAACGCCCGTCGACGGTTGGGGCAGCCCTAGCGATGGTGTGCTTAGACGTGCCGGGGCGTAGGAACCGCCGCTGCCCCGCGCGGTGACTCGGCGGCGTACTGGGCGCTGGGTTACCTCCTCCTCCTGCTCGGTCCCGCGAGCTTGGCGTCCCGGCCGTACCCTTGGAAGCGTCACAGTGTCCGTTGCAGGTGGCTCTCCCTGCCGCATCTTTCTCACATCCCTTTCCATCTCGAGGCAGGTGAGCCACTCCACATAGCTCGGGAGATAATCGCGTGTTCGCATGCACCGTCGTTTGTCGGCCGACGAATAAGTTGCTTGGTCCTTGATGATCTGCTCTCGGGCCTTTTGCTCAGAGTCGAGGCACGCTTTGCGGTCCTGCTCGGTTGTGCTCCCGCCCATCAAGCTAACCATTGCACGAGCGGCCGCGCGGCAGGTTCCCTCGATGTCGATCTGTGGGATGTCTGCCCGCGTGCTATCTGTCGAGCCACACATTATGGCGACCCCAGCGGCGGCGATTACCACCGCATTTGATATCGTTGAACTAGGTATCGTTCTTGCCGAGGTTCCGTCGTCCACAGAAGTTGAAACAATTCTCATCACGAGGGACCTCCGCCGGGCCCCCCCATCCCCATTCCGTCCACAGCATGAATTATCGCGAGGCGGTTTACAATGCCGTGATGACACTCTCAACGTTGAGACGACGAGCGAGGGCGAACGCCTTCCTGGCCTGATCCTTGGCGAGCGGTGGCCTTCTCAGCTGGTAGCGACGGCGGCAGCGGACTACTTGCATCCAGCATGAGCGTCTTAGCGCAGCTCAGTCAATGTCCGGTTCGCTCTGAAAGCTTGGGCTGACACCACAAGCGCTCACGGTCTCCTTGAGGCTCTTGAAGCCGGCGCCCCGATCGGTGATCGCCGCGATCACGTTGAGCAGGTCGCGCGTTGACCTGGCCAGCCGATCCAGCCGCGTAACGACAAGCACGTCGCCTGGCTCAAGGCGGCTCGGGGATAACAACGCGGTCGCTCCCCCGCGGAGTGGCGTGGCAGGTGTGAGTTGCCTCGGTCATACACATCCCGACCGCTCAAGATTGCACATCGTAAGCAGGGGAATGATCGGTGGTTGCCGGCAGATGGGTCAGGGTCGCTTAGGTCGCGGCCTCGGTAATGGAATGGGTGACGGATGCATCATTGCGCTTTGTGCTTGCATTGGCGAGGACGAGGTCACGAAAGCGGTCATCGAATCGTTTGATGGTGACTTAGTAATCGCCGAGCGAGGAATGGAGCCTGTGAAAGTCACCGTGGAATTTTGAGGCATCTCGTCTTTCCTGATATTGATTTTGAGAAAGGTGAACAAGATAGCCAGTGATAACAACGTAGCTAGAAAGTTGAGTAGGCTACGATTCCTCACAGGCGATAGCGGGCGCACAACTGATCTCAGATCGACATTGCTGCCCTCCGATTCAGGAAAACCGGGGGCATGAGCAATAACTTTACTGAGGTACAATTAATAGATTGTTAGAGATTGTTTAGTTGCTTCCAGTCGGGGCTTACTCAGCTCGCGAAGCGTGCTGAGGGGAAGGCAGAGGGGGACCCTGACGTCGGGCCGATCGCCGGAAAGGCGACTTAGACCGCCAAATCCGCTACGTCGCCGTTTTGGCCTGCATTCTGAGGGGGCCATGGGTTTTCGTTCAGCCAGTATCATCGCGATTCTCTTGATCGGCCTCGGAGGTCTGGGGTGCCAAGCTTTTGCTCAGTACTATCCGTACGCTTATCCATCTCTGCCAGGTGAGCCCTATCGGCCACATCCGCCAATTGATACTGACGACGACGATCCACGGGACACGGCGACACTCCCGCCCGAGGTCCGACTGGAGACCGGACCGAAGAAGGAGCTAACGCCGCAGTTCCGTCGCACCCTCGTCGATTACGAGACCAAGGAGCCGGCCGGCACGATCATCGTCGATACCCCGAACACCTATCTCTATCTGGTGCTCGGCAACGGCGAGGCATTGCGTTACGGCATTGGGGTCGGCCGCGAAGGCTTCACCTGGTCCGGCGTGGAACGGATTTCTAGAATGGCGGAATGGCCCGATTGGAATCCGCCGGAAACAATGATCGATCGCCAGCCTTATCTCCCGCGATTCATGGCCGGGGGCGATGGCAACCCACTCGGCGCGCGAGCACTCTATCTCGGACAGACTCTGTACCGCATCCACGGCACCAACCAGCCGTCGACGATCGGGACTTTCGTGTCTTCAGGGTGTATCCGGCTCACCAACGAGGACATCACAGACCTTTATACTCGGGTGAAGATCGGCACGCGGGTGGTCGTGCTGCCGGCAACCGCTGTGGCGGCGCCCGTCGATTCACCCAGAGGAATCGCCGCGGTTACACCATCTGGAGTGACCTCAGCTTCAGACAAACCAAGGAAAAGACAAAAGTCCGGCGATATTACCAGGAAACTGCGCCAAGTTGACGTTCTGGTTTCGCAAGGTGAGAGCATTGCCGATGCGATCCGTCAAATCGGGGTCACCGAGGGGACCTATTATCGTTGGCGCCAAGAGCGTGCGGGCTCGAAAAGGGACGAGATGAAAAACCCGAAAGGATCGGCGCACGAGGTTCAAAAGGGCTCGACCCAGGGCGAGGTCAGCGAAGTTCGGAACACCGATCGTCAGACGGAGTTCAAGGCAGAATCCGCCGCTTTCGAGGAGTAGTGGCTCTGTTGCCGTACGCTTACTTCCCTGCTCTGCGCGCAGATCGGATGTCCGCTTTGGGTGGAAGCCGGAAAATATTTTGCTCGTTCTGAGCTGCACCACTGAACCCGAAGCCCCCGGCAGAGGTCGAAGCAACCAGCATCCTGCCCTCCTTGAACGTGAAGACTGCACCCTCGTGGCGTGGTATCGTTCCATTTTACGCACCTCGCACGGGAGGGGCGTATGACAGTCACTCTCGGACGGCGGGAATTGCTGGTCGCACTCGGCGGCGCGGCGGCCGCATGGCCGCTCGCGGCGCGGGCGCAGCAGGGCGAGCGCATGCGGCCGCCGTTGCCGGAAGCCGCAAATTGAAGGGCTTGCATGACGCGCGCGCCACGCATTGCCATTGTCGGCGGCGGCGTCGGCGGCCTGGCCGCGGCGCTGGCGCTGGAACGACATGGCGCGGAAATTGTCGTCTGCGAGCAGTCGCCCGCACTGAACGAGATAGGTGCTGGCCTCAATCTCAGCCCCAACGCGCTGATGGCGCTGCGTGTCCTCGGCGTCGAGGACGCAGTCATTGCCCTCGGGTGCGAGTCAGATTTTCTGATCATCCGCAGTTGGAAGAGTGGGCGGATCATCTCGCATATGCGCCGAGGCGCATTCCGCCAGCAGTTCGGCGCGCCTAACCTGACGGTACACCGCGCCGACTTGCTCGACGTGCTGCGCCGCGCGCTCAAGACGGTCGATTTCCGTCTTGGAGCCCGCTGCATCGCCGCCGAAGAGTGCGATCGCGGCGCCGTGGCGCGTCTTGCCGACGGCAGCGAGATCGAGGCCGACATCATCGTCGGTGCCGACGGCATTCATTCTGTTGTGCGAAAGAGGCTGTTCGGCCCTGATGCGCCGCGATTCACCGGCTGTATCTGCTGGCGCGGGATGGCGGCCGCCAACGCGGTGCCGCGCGACATTGCCATTGCGCAAGGCGCGATGTGGATGGGACCGCATGGTCATGTCGTTCATTACCCCGTACGACGTGGTGAACTCATCAACATCGTCGCGCATTTCGACATCGATTCGTGGACTGAGGAGTCGTGGACGCGGGAATGCGACGTGTCCGAGCTGACGACGACTTACGCCGGCTGGCATCCAGACCTACTACGCCTCTACACCTACAGCGCGCGCTGGTACAAATGGGCGCTCTACGATCGCGATCCGGTCGAGCGATGGAGCAAAGGGCGGGTAACACTGCTTGGCGATTCCGCGCACGCCATGCTGCCCTATCTTGGTCAGGGCGCGGCCATGGCGATCGAGGACGCCTGCGTGCTCTCAGCCGCGATCGCGCGCTACGCCGACGATCTCGATGAGGCATTGCTCGCCTATGAGCGCGTACGGGTGCCGCGTGCGCGGGCAGCCGTGCTGGGATCGCGCGAGCGAGCCCGCGAAAATCATCTTGCCTCGCCCTGGGCGCGGCTCAAACGCGACGTGAAATTTGCGCTGCGTGAGCGCCTCGGTCGTGACAAGACCGTGTTTCAGACCGCGTGGCTCTATGGCTACGATGTCGGTCGCGAGCTGTGATGACGGCAAGGCTTTTCGCGCGAGGTGCGTTCGTCCTCTCCAGATCAGCTCATGAGTTCCCGCTCGCCGCGTGGCGACCCGACGACACTGTTTGATTTTGTTAAAGAACCGCATCCGGATTTCGACGAGTGCCTCCCACCGGCAAAAGCTGAGGTCCGTTACTGCCCGCAACATTGGCTTCCGCTTCTAGAATTTTGTGTAATTCGCGAGAGGGGAATTCGCCCGGATAGAATTTTCGGAAAAGACAGGCCAAGTCAGATAAAATTTCTAGGATTAGCTGCTGGTCAAAAAGGGAGGCATACTAGCGATGCCGATAGACAAACGAGCTGGCACCGCAGCAGAGGCTCTCGCCGACGTTGCGGATGGAGCGACCGTTTTCATATCGGGCTTTGGCGGTGCCGGATTTCCCAACGTCCTGATCCGCGCCCTTCGCGATCGCAGTCCAAAACAATTGACGCTCGTCGTAAACTCGGCAACCCACCGTTATTCAGTGACGCACGAGCTGATCGAAGCCGGCCTTGTGCGCAAGGTCGTATGCACTGCCGCTAGAGGCCACAGCAAGGAGGCCTCGCCTTTCGAACTGCAATGGATGGATGGCAAGATCGAGCTTGAATGCGTGCCGCAAGGTACTTTTGCCGAGCGTATCCGGGCCGGCGGCGCAGGCATTCCTGCCTTCTACACGCCGGTCGGCTTGGGTACGGTGCTCGCACAAGGGAAAGAGGTGCGACGCTTCGGTGACCGGGAATACATTCTCGAACAGGCAATCAAAGGAGACCTAGCTCTCGTACGTGCCGATATCGCTGACCGATACGGCAATTTGACCTTTCGCTACGCCCAGATGAACTTTGGTCCGGTAATGGCGACGGCCGCGGCACGCGTCGTCGTAGAGGTGCGCGCCGTGCTTGAAGAACCCATTCCATATGAGCGCGTGCAGCTGCCGGGACTTTACGTCGACCACGTTGTCACGGTGGGAGCATGATCATGTGGCCTCTTAACCGTCTGCAAATTGCGTGGCGCGCCGCCCAGGACATCGCTGACGGCATGGTTGTCAACCTGGGTATGGGTATGCCTGTCGCCGTGGCGGACTATCTGCGCCCTGAAGCCGATGTCTTCATCCATTCGGAGAACGGCGTGATCGGCGCAGGTCCGCTAGCCTCGCCTGAGCACATCGATACCGACTTGGTCGATGCCGGCAGCAGGCGCATCACACTGCGGCCTGGCGCCGCGATTGTTGATTCCTCGTGGTCGTTTGCCGCAATTCGCGGGGGTCACATCGATGTCGCGATCTTGGGTGCCTTCGAGGTTGCAGCCAACGGCGATCTGGCCAACTGGGACATGCGCCTGCCGAACAAAGGCCCGCTGGTTGGCGGCGCCATGGATCTAGCGTCGTGTGCGCGCGCGGTCTGGGTGATCATGGATCACGTCACGCGCGCGGGCGCGCCACGATTGCTCGAAAAGTGCACGTTGCCCCTCACAGCCGTGCGTTGTGTCAAGCGCGTCTATACCGATCTCGCCATCGTCGACATCACGCAGGCCGGTATGGTTGTGCGCGAGATGCTTGAGGGTCTCAGCGAAACGGATTTGCGCCAGCGAACTGGCGCGGCGCTGACCTTTGCGCCGGACTGCCGGTCGCTGACTGCTCCGCCGATCGAATTGCCAGCCGGAGACCGCCCGTGAACTTTGCCGAGGTCAACGGCACCGCGCTTCGCTACGATCTTCTCGGCAGCGGCGCGGCAACGCTCGTTCTAATCCACGAAATGGGTGGAACGATCGAGAGCTGGGACTTGGTCGCGCCCATGCTTTCCACGAAGCGCCGCGTGCTGCGTTACGACACCCGCGGCGCTGGATTGTCGCAAAAAATACG
>Ga0318505_10000477_pt1 | contig 9454 bp, 9 predicted proteins | sample GRESIP084b2f18_FD_203676 | JGI IMG/M metagenome (GOLD analysis project Ga0318505, IMG submission 203676) | Tropical soil microbial communities from Luquillo Experimental Forest, Puerto Rico - GRE.SIPMG.084b2f18 | ecosystem: Environmental > Terrestrial > Soil > Tropical forest > Bulk soil | place... | reverse complement strand
AGCGAAAGAGCAGCAATCTGGGGCGGCGTCAGCACCGCGTTCGCCGTCATGAGTGCACTCACCTCCGCGGCGAGCCCGGGATAGCTTCCCGAGGCACCGGTCAGAACCTGCGAGAGCTGCGACCAGTTCATCGGCAGGTAGTTGCGGTTGACGCCGGGGAGGAGGAGCTGCATTCCACGGTTCCCCGTGATCGCGGCGTACTCGCTCTGTGCCTGCGACAGCTGGCTTCTCGCGGTCGCCACCTGCTGCCGAAGCTCCTGCACCTCCTGCACGAGCTGGCCAATCGCGGAGACATCGATCACGGCCCACTGTGCGTGGGCAGGCTTGGACGAGCCGAGCGCGAAGAGTGAGACCATCAGGACGGCGGCTATGGGCTTAAGGGTCATAAGGCACCTGATGTAGTGAGGAGAGGGGCTCACGACTTGAGAACCTGCTCATAGAAGGACGGCAACCAGCCACGCGGATCGGCACCCAAGCGCGTGATGAGCTCATTCACGATGTCGAGCGAGGCGCGGCGGCCGGAGATGACGGCGAGCTCGCCGCCGAAGCCTTTGAGGTCGAGTCCGCAGACGGCGCTCCGGTGCCCTTGCTTCACCAGGAACTGGCGGGAGCCCGGCTCGAGCTCCTCCTTGATGAGCGCGAACTCGCGCTCGGTGAGGCCGAATCCCTGACCGTAATCCTCCCAGCTGGCATCCGCATTCGGAAAGAACACCTTGGTGGGCGTCTGCTCGATGAGGGTGCGGCTGATGGAGCTCTCGAGCACATCGCTTGCGCTCTGGGTGGCGAGCGCCATGACACCATTTAGCTTCCGCCAGGTCTTGGGCCCATCCTTCGCGAAGCTCTCGAAGGCAGGGTCGGCGAGGAGTCGCCAGAACTCATCCATCCAGCAGACGAGCCGCCGGCCATCGAGCAGCTGCCGGACCAGGTGGAAGAGATAGAGCGTGATCGGCGTGCGACACATCGGGTGATCGAGGAAGTCCGTCACGTCGAACCCGATAAGGGCGTGGCCGCGAAGCCGCGGCACCACGATGTCGTCTTCGTTGTCGAACACCCAGGCGTAATCGCCGCCCGCGGCCTCGCACCAGGGAGAAAGGCGTGCGTGAAGGCCTTCGGCATCGGTGGAATCGAGAAACTCCATGAGCCGCGACAGGCGTCGCGCGGGCGGCTCGAGGGCGAGCGTCCCGCGAAGCGCGGCATCGAGATCGGCCTGCTGGCGCACCGTGAGGGATCCGTCCGCCGGTCGTACCAGCACTCGGAGCCAGGACTTCAGGAATTCGAGATTGAGTGCGGACGGCGGGAGCTTGAGTGGATTGAAGCCCGTCGGCTCGCCATTCTTGAGCGGGCAGTACTCCCCGCCGAGTGCCCGCACCAGGATCTCGAGTCCCCGATCCTTGTCGAACAGCACCTGTGTCGCACCGTGGCGGGTCAACATGGCCACTAAAAAACCGATGAACACGGTCTTGCCGGAGCCCGTCGGCCCGCAGATGAGCGTGTGCCCGGTGTCTTTGCGCGAGCCTCCCTCTGGATCCTTCGCGTCGGAGGCGTGAAGCGAGAAGTGAAACGGTGAACGCGCGCTCGTCACAAGCACCGTGAGTGCCCCACCCCAGTGGTTCCCGGAGGCGCGTCCGCTCGGGTAATTGTGAAAGGGCGCCATGGCCGCGAAGTTGCGCGAGGTGATCGGTGCCTTGCGCGGGCGCATGGAGAAATTTCCCGGAAGCTGCGCCCAGAGGGCGGCCTCAAGCGCCAGATCCTCACGGGCGACGGTCATCCCGGTGTCGGCGAGCAGTGCACGCGCGGCGGCGACATGATCGTTCAAGGTCTTCGTACGGCGCGCGCTGGCCTCCTCGTTCTCTTCGCTCCAGGTGCCTCTGACACGTCTTGTTAGGGATTCAGGATCATCCGCGAGGACGAGCAGCGAGAAGTGATGGTCGCCCATCACGAATTCGTTGCTGGTCAAGGCATCGAGCGCATCCTTGAGCTCCTCGGCCTGAGAGACCGCGAAGTCTCCCGCGTTCACCATGCGATTGAACTGCCGCTGCAGCAGCGCCTGTCCCGAGGCCTTGGTCAGAAAGGCAAACGATTGCGTGAGAACGAAGGGGTAAGGGGCTGAGAGGAGGCCATCGAACATGCCGACGTGCGTCGGTGTCGGGTACTCCTTGATGCCGAGCATTGCGCCAGCTCTCGTGCGGGTCGGCTGGCGGTACTCGAGCACCTCGGTCCCGAAGAACATCCGGGAGGTCGCCAGCACCTCGTTGATGGGTGCCCGGGGCAAGGGGACCTCGCGCACCTCCCCATTAATAAGAGTGGAAAATAAGTTAAGTGGCCCCGAGTACGCCCGACCGTCCTTCGAATAGATCCCCAACACCTCGGGCTCATACCGCTGGAGCGAGGCCTTCAGGGTTTCGCGCAGTTTCTCGCAGGCATCGAGTGCGTCCTCGAGCTCGAAGTCAACGCCTTTCCGCTGTGTTCCCTTGAGCAACCGCGATGCGAGACCGGCGGCGACGCCTGCCGTGGGCCGGTAGACGAGGCTCAGGTAGAGCTCATTTACCATGAGCGTCTGCTGCGCGAGGCGCGTGCGGTACTTCCTCTCGAGGCTCCCCGCGAATCCCGTGGCGCCCTCCATGACATCCGTCACTTCGCGCCTGCGAATGACGTGTGCCCAGAGCGCCACCTGGGCGGAGGCACAGTTGCGCCACAGCACATTGAGGCGCGCGTGCCAAGTGTTGAGCGTCTCATCATCCGCGCACTCGAAGCTCGCCCCGAAAAGACGAAACACCTGCACGTAGTCGCCGTAGACCGTCTTGACGATGTGCGGCGATACATGCGCGATGTAGGGAATCCGGCTTACCGTCGCAGCCTCGCGTCGAACGGCGGCCTCTTTCGGAAGCGCGCTCATCGCGGGCGCGCCTTGAGCCAGGCGACCACGGTCGGCTCGATGGAGGTCCGGCGCTGCCCGTTCCGACTTGGGAGGTCGAGGTTTAGCGGTGAGTAACTGCTCGACTTCCAGAGGCGGGCATTGGCGAGCAGCGCCGGGATTCGTGTGCGGCAGGCGAGGAGCGCGAGATCGAAGAAACGCGGGTCGCGGGCGCAGAGCAGCGCACAGACCCCGTGAATGGGCACGGCAAGGAGCAGCGTGAGGAGATTCTTAGTGAGCAGGAAGATCTCCATGGTCACTACCCCATTCATGAGGAGCGCCGAGTACGTCACGCCCCAGCGCATCGGCGGTCGGGTGGCTCCAACGAAGAGCGCATCTGCCGTGAGTCCCTGATTTCTCTCGCTCACGAACCTACACTCCGAACATGCCCCGAACCCAGGTCACGATCTGAGTGGCGCCAAAGGAGATCGCGATCCCCAAGATCGCGGCAATGCACCAGCCCCAGGAAATTCGGTTTGCCATCGCCATGGCTCCCAGCACCATGACCAGGATGATCGCCACGGGGGTGAGCCAAGCGAGGATATTGGTCTGCAGTGCCGTGGCGCCGGTCATGAAGGGCGAGGCCTGAGCCAGAGCCAGCTCGGGTAAGACGAGAAGGGGGATCGCAAAAAGAGTTCCGAGCGCGGGACTCGTACGGTGAGTGCGGGGATTCATAGCGGTTCGCTCCGCGTGTCTATGTTGGGATCTCTCGAGCGGTATCCCAACACGTCCTGTGCGCCGCGGCGACTCAGGTATGCGCCGAGTTTGCGCAGATACTCAGCGGTGTTTTTGGTGAGTTATGCGAATTCTCGACAGAAACTTCGACAAGGACCCGCGGGCTCGTCCGTGTCACTCACGCACTCAGCATGGGCAGAATTACTTGATCTTCAAGGCTCATTCGCCTGCGTGCGAGCCCACGCAGTCGAGTAGCGGGATCGGCAGGAACCCTTCAAGATCGGCTGCGCCCGCGCCAGGGGCCGGGAGAGCGCCGACCCGCTGTGGCACGGCCACGAACTCACTCCGGACAACCTGCTGCGAGCCGAGCGCGGTACCCGCTGGCGTTGCCGAGAGTGCGGACCGGAGCGCGCTGCCGCGTGGGGCCTTCGACATCCCACGGCGGCGTAACCGAGAGCAATGGCCGGAGACGACCCTCCTGCGACAGCGCAGCAGCTCTGAAGCCGTCATTCAAAGTCGCCGCAGCGGTCATTCGCGCCCCACGTCATGGACGCGAGCTTATTTCTCCCGCCGGGCTGATTTTTGAGATTCGAATCGCTCCAATTCCTCGGCCAGAATCGGCACACCTTTGGCACAGGACTGAACGCCCATGGAAACGCAGATTTGCAGGACCGTCATGATCTCCTGCACGGTGGCGCCGAGCTTGAGGGCTGTCTTGATGTGTCGCCGCGTGCCTGGCGCGTACATGTGCGTGACGGAGGCGTCAAAAGCAATACTGAGAAGCTCGACAAACTTCGGGCTGAAGACGGTGCTCTTGTAGAGGCTCGCGCCGAGCGCGAAGAATTCATCCGTCCACTGCGGGGAAAGTTCAAGGAAAGGATCCCACGCGGGGTTCCATTGGCCGATGGCGCGCATCGCGTCGCACGCCGGCGTCGGCGGTTTCGTGGCGTCCGCAGGTTTTAACCCTGCCACCTTCATCTCTTCGAGGAGGATGGGCGCGCCCAGGCTGCACGAATGGACCGCAAGGCCAAAGCCCATTTTTAGCACCATGAGAACTTCGTCGCGCATCGCACCTGCCTCGAGTGCAGCGCGGATGTGCCGGCGCATGCCGGCCTCGTCCAGATTCGTGCATGCGCAATTCAACGCCAGCGAGATAAGCTCGACCTCCTTGAGGGTGAAGACGCCGCTTTTCCACGGACTCGCTCCCACCTGAAGGACAAGTCTGAGCCCATCGGGATCCCATTCCTTGAATTTGTCCAACGAGGCACCCCACGGATTTACCTCATCCGTACTCATTTGTTGTCTCCATCAGTGCAACGAGGCGCAGTTGCGCGGCGAGTGCACAAGTTCGACGTCGGTGCCAATGCCTTAGAGATCACATTTTTTTAAATGGCTACCATAATCTTGCCGCCAACTATCTCGACCGGATAGGATGCAACCCCGCTGTCCGGATTGAGAGTGAGGCGACCGGTCGTTACGTCATACTTCCAGCCGTGCCCGCGACAGGTGAGGATCTTGCCGTTGAGCCTCCCCTGAGCGAGTGACGAACCCTGGTGCACACAAGTGTCGTTAATTGCGTAGATCTTCCCATCGACGTTGAAGAGCGCAACGCCGGTTTCTCCAACGTAGACGAACAGACTCTGGCCGGGCGCGACTTGGTCCAGTTGCGCGGCCTCGACAAAATCCGCCATTGCGGTTCCCTCTTTTGGATCTACGCAGTTTTCCGCGCCATTCTCCGAATCACGCGCTTGCCGCGGACCTGGCCATGTCACCGGCTAAAGGATGTCCGTCGGAACCCAGCGGCTTCTGCGCAGGAAGCTTGCCATCGGTCGGATAGAGGACGGAACCCGTCTGACCCTTCGCCCGATTCGGCGGCAGACCAAGATTGAACAGGGTCTCCTCAACTGTGTCGTACCAGACCCCGATCTTCAGGAGTCGGTGTGCGTCCTCGGCGGTCGCGATCTTGCGGCCAAGCTCCTCCGCCATGCGGACGTTCTTTTCGACCATCTGCACTGCAGTCAGATGTTTACCCTTCTGTGCGTCCCAGAGGTTGTCCTCGATGCCCGCCCGCGTGTGCTGGCCCAGCGCAATCATGAAGCCCGCGAGTGGCCAGCTAAACCTAAAGACGGTCTGGTAGGTCCACTTGGAGCCGTGCGGGGTGCGACGGACCAGTTCCATCCAATCAAAAGGATTCACTCCAGCGGACCCTCCGCCCACCAGGCTGAAAAAGCCGTTCAACGGACCTTTGTAGATCCCGAATCGGATCAGGCGCTCGACCTGCTCGAGCTGATGGACGGAAGTGAGCGCGAAGTAGGGCTGGATTCTGTGCTCTTTCAGGCGCTTCAGATGTTCGATGTAGAACTCGGGTGTCGCGTCGGTCACCATGTTGGCGTACTGCCACCTTACCTTGGGATCCGCTAAATGAGTTCCCTCAAGGTCGGCTGGGTCCACCACGCACGTCAGGTCCGCCGACGTGGAGCAACACGTCATGGTGATCTGATCCGGCTTGGGATCGATTTCGGTGAGCATGTGGCGGGTGTCGTACCCACTCCATTTTGCGGCGGTGGCCCCAGGTGGTGGGGACAATGAGATGGAGCCGCCAATCTGCAGGACCATCTTCGGCACCGCCTGACGCAGGCGTCCGATCTGATCGTTGTACTCGGCGAAGTTCTTGGATATGTAGCCGGTCTTGGGATCGCGAACGTGGATGTGCAAGATACTGGCGCCCGCGTTGTAGCAATCGACCGCAGCCTGGACCTGTTCCTTCCAGGTTACGGGTACCTGTCCCGGATAGTCGTCCGGCATAAAGAACGGGCCATAGGGTGCTGCCGTGATCATTAATGGGTCTTGATTCTCCGGAAGCAGTGAGTCGTCAGTGAAATACATGGCTGGTTCTCCTGACTTGATTGCGCCCGTATTCTCCTGGATACGGCTCAAGGATCCCAACTTAAACGCGACCTTGACACGGTTCGGCTGTAAGACGCATCCGGGAGATTCGGGAGGCTGACGATGCTGTCAACGTACATCGAAAGTGGACCAGCGATCGGCGTCCAATATTGACCAGGGTGGTTTCGGCTTTCTCTGCTATCAACGGTGCCACCGCGATGCAGTCTGACCGGCCGAAGGCCGGGCAGAAGCTCCTTTTTGGAGAGGGTCTGGTCGGAAGCGACCGCATAGGAAGGCCTGAGAGCGGCGATCGATGGTAGACCCGCTACCTCGCGTCGTCGACCTCGTGAATCAGCTCGATGCCGAGAAGCGTGAGGGCAAAGCCGGTCGCCTCACCGCACGGCTCCTCTACCAGGACGTGATCGTCCTCGATGAGCTCGGCTACCTGTCTGAAGAAGCGTGCCCGCTTGCCCTGCTGGATTGCATGCCGGGCGAGCGCGGTGGACAGGTGCGTCTTGCCGGTACCGGTGCCGCCAACGAACACGATGTTGCGGGCGGTGGTGAGGTATTCGCCGGTGTAGAGCTGGCGGATCTGTGTCTCGTTCACTACTGACTCGCGGAAGTCGAAGGAGTCCAGATCCCGGGGTACCGGGAAGTTAGCCAGTCGCAATCCGTTCTCCCAGGATGGTGGTGCGCTGCTCTTCCACCTGATCAGCAAGCTCTACGAGCGCGTCTCGCTCATCGTGACGACCAATCTGTCCTTCGGGGAATGGAGCAACGTGTTCGGGGACCCAAAGATGACCACGGCGCTGCTCGATCGACTCACGCACCGCTGCGATATCATCGAAACCGGTAACGACTCTTACCGCTTCAAGAAGCGCAGCTGACCGGTAGGAACGCGCCTGGCGATCGGCGATCTCAGCGGAGAGCAGCTGCCCCAACCAGCTCGTTGGGGCGAGCTTCTTCTGGCTCAGTGCCGTCAGGCTCTCCTCGAGCGCACTCGCCATGCCGCGCAGCCGCAGCATCTTCAGTTGTTCGATCAGTTGAGCTTGCATCGGGGTTCTCCGGTGTGGGGTGGATGATCGCCACGACCGATCTCAGCAGTCGGTCGTAGCGGTCGCAGTTGGCGGCGGGCTCCAGGGTGAGCTTCAGTGACTCCGGTACCTGCAGGATGGGCGCAGCGGCGGCGGTCGCAGTGCGATGCAGGAGGTTGACGACGTGGGCACTTGAGACCACGTGCTCATCCAGCGCGGCAGCGCAGGCCTCGCTCACCGCCTCGAGTCCGTAGAGGGCGACCATGGTAAGGATCTCGACGAACTGACGGTCGCCATCGGCGTACTTGGCGAGACGCTCGCGCAGGCGCGTCATTGCCGAGGGTAGGTTCCAGTCCTTGAAGGGGGCACCGTTGCGCAGCGCGCCGGGTTTCCGCTCCAGCGCCGCTACGTAATGCCAGGGGTTATAAAGAGTGCGGCCGCGCTCGAAGCAGCGCGGATGCTCGCCGACCATATTCCCGACGCAGGTGATGACGATGCGCTCAGCGTAGGCCCGCACCGTGGCCACTTGTCCGACGTAGCGACACTCGACGCTGTAGCGATTGCGCTCGAAGTTCACAAGACAGGTGGCCGAGATACGGCAGGTCTTCTCCGCAAAGCCGTCGAAGGACACCGGCATCGCCCGTAGCGCCGTGCGCTCCTCCTCCCACACCTTGATGATCTTGCGATCGCTCTGCTCGGGATGAGAGCGTTCCTGGGCGAGCTGCAGACAGACTGTGGCGGACGCGATCCTCGATCGGTTGATCCACGCATCCCGCATGAAACCGGCCGTGTCATCCCTGCGGATGACGAGCGTGTGTCGCGGTGCTATTTGAACACCTCGACCCTAGCGTAGGGCTCAGCCGACTGAGGGCGGAAGCGGTTGATGGTGAACTTGGTGGGCTGGCCGGGCCTGACCTCGACGTGCAGATAGTTATAGTCCTCCTTGGGAGGCTCGCCTTTCCAGTACAGGTCCTTAGGGTAGTCCGCCGGAAGGTTCTTGAGTGTTGTTCTCCCCGGCAGAATCGGGTCCTGCTCTGCGCCTCCGCCGCCCAAGACAAAGTACTTCACGCCATCCACTTGGAAGAGCTCGGTGGTGTGCACGTGGCCGTTGAATACCACGATGTCCAGGTCTTTGGCATATGACGCCAGAGTTGCGTGTGGATTTTGTACTTCGGGAATCGGGCCCATACCGGCGCGGCAATACACGGGGACATGGAAACTGATGAAGACTTTCTTGATCCCGCTAGACTTGGCTTCATCCAGCCACTTTTTTAGCTGCACCATCTGTGCTTCGTATACAGGCTGCGTGGCCTCCCATCCGGAGGGATGGCGGTAGTCGTAGGGGCCGGTCCACAGGAAAATGAAACGCGCGCCCCGAAAGTCAAACTTGTAAATCAGCTGCTTTTCGGAGACACCCAGCTTTCTCAGATACGGGAATGATGCCAACAGCCCTTGGACATCGGAGTCTGCCCACACTTCGTGATTGCCCACGGCGGGAAAGACACGGCCATCCATCCTGGCGTTCTTCATCTCTTCATCTGGCGGCGGCAGCTGCTGCAACACTTCCTTGTCGACGAGCGTCCAGTAGGGATTTGTGGACGGCTTATCGCCCTGTCTGCCCCACCACACCAGGTCGCCGGTACTCAGGAGAAACTTGGCGTTGCCGGTCTTGATGTCTCTAACGACTTCGCGCGCGACCCACTCGCCACCCTCCAAGCGGAACATCGTGCGGCGCACACCCGGTAACAGCTTTACATCCTCGACCGAGGCCGAAGTGACCCAACCCTTGTCCAGAGTCAGCGTGGTCACCTCGTTGTGGGTTATCACCAACTGCACCAGCTCATGGGTGGACGGGTCGTAGATCAGCTTCACGTCCTTCTGCACTGCGCCTGCCGCGACCTTCTCCGGAAGCACGAGCTCGAACATGTCCACCATCAGGTTGCGG
>Ga0318505_10000471_pt1 | contig 9491 bp, 8 predicted proteins | sample GRESIP084b2f18_FD_203676 | JGI IMG/M metagenome (GOLD analysis project Ga0318505, IMG submission 203676) | Tropical soil microbial communities from Luquillo Experimental Forest, Puerto Rico - GRE.SIPMG.084b2f18 | ecosystem: Environmental > Terrestrial > Soil > Tropical forest > Bulk soil | place... | reverse complement strand
AACGCTGCAATAATATCCTGCATCCGGTCATAGGAAAACCAGCGATCGATGGTCGCCCGCATTGCGGCAACGGGACCCGCTGTCTCCCCGGTCGCAAAGCCATCGATCAAGGCCCTGATCTCGCTTGCCGTCGACCCCGGACGTGCCTTGGTCAGAACGTCGCGCAAGCCAGCCAATCTGGATGACGGGACCACGGCATCGGCAAAGCCCGCATAGACCGCATCGGGGCCGTTCATGGTCTGGCCGGTCAAGCCAAAATAGGTGCCAATCTCGCCCGGCGCATGCGACAACAACCACGTGCCGCCGACATCCGGAAAAAAGCCGAGGCCGACCTCGGGCATCGCAAGTGTCGTCCGCTCGGTAACGACGCGATGGCCGGCGTGCGCGGACAGGCCGACACCGCCCCCCATCACGATGCCGTCCATGAAAGCGACATAGGGCTTTGGGAATTTCTTGATGCGGGCGTTAAGGACGTACTCCTCGCGCCACAGCACCTTGCCAAGATCGCCGTTCATCTGTGAGCTTTTATAGAGCGCGCGTATGTCGCCGCCGGCACAAAGGCCGCGCTCGCCGGAGCCCTCCAGCACGACCACGGACACGCTCGGATCGGCTTCGAACGTACCGAGCGCCTTGTCGATGTCGCGGAACATGTCCAGCGTCACGGCGTTGATGGTCTTCGGCCGGTTGAGCCTGATGATGCCGGCAAAGCCCTCCCGCCGTGCAATCAGGTCGGGCTCAACCATCGTGTCGGCCGGCGTCATCGTGCACCCTCGATCATCTTGCGCGCAACGATCAGACGCATGATTTCGTTGGTGCCTTCCAAAATCTGGTGGACGCGAAGGTCGCGCACGATCTTCTCGATCCCGTATTCGCTGAGATAGCCGTAGCCGCCATGCAACTGCAGCGCCTGGTTGGCAACCTCGAAGCCGACGTCGGTGCCGAAGCGCTTGGCCATCGCACAGAGCATCGTGGCATCCGGATCCTTGCGGTCGAGCGCGTCCGCGGCGCGCCAGACAAAGGTGCGCGCCGCCTCCAACTCGGTCGCCATGTCGGCGATGCGAAACTGCAGTGCCTGGAACTCGTCGAGTCGCTTTCCGAAGGCCTTGCGGTCTTTCATATAGGCGAGCGCCTTGTCGAGCGCGCTCTGCGCGCCGCCAAGCGAACAGGCCGCCATATTGATGCGCCCGCCGTCGAGGCCGGCCATCGCGATCTTGAAGCCGATGCCTTCCTCGCCGAGCAGATTCGCGGCAGGTACGCGGGCATTCTCAAAGATCACCGCGCGCGTGGGCTGCGCGTTCCAGCCCATCTTGCGCTCGTTGACGCCAAGCGAGAGCCCGGGCGTGTCGCCTTCGACCACGATCGTCGAAATGCCGGAAGGTCCGCCGGTGCCGGTCCGCACCATCACGACATAGAGGTCGCCGCCACCGGCACCCGAAATGAACTGCTTCTGACCGTTGAGTACGTAGTGGTCGCCGTCACGTACCGCGCGCGTGCGCAGCGCCGCCGCATCCGATCCCGAGCCTGGCTCGGTCAGGCAGTAGCTTGCCAAAAACTCCATAGCGCAGAGTTTCGGCAGCCATTTCTTGCGCTGGGCCTCGTTGCCGAAGGCATCGATCATCCATGACGCCATATTGTGGATGGAGATGAACGCCGAGACGGTGGGGCAACCCTGCGCCAGCGCCTCGAAGATCAGCGCGGCGTCGAACCGCGACATGGCGGAGCCGCCGACGTCGTCGCGGATATAGACCCCGCCCATGCCGAGTTTCGCCGCCTCCCGCATCACGTCAACGGGGAAATGCTTCTCCTCATCCCAGCGCACAGCATGCGGAGCGATTTTTTCCGCGGCAAACTCCCGCGCCATATCACGAACCGCAAGCTGGTCCTCGTTCAGCGTGAACTGCATTTTTCCCCGACTTTGAAGGTCAGTTCATCGTCGGGATGGAGAACTCGGCTCCTTCCTTGACACCTGAGGGCCAGCGCGAAGTGACCGTCTTGGTCTTGGTATAGAAGCGGATCGCGTCCGGGCCGTGCTGGTTCAAGTCGCCGAAGCCCGACTTCTTCCAGCCGCCAAACGTGTAGTAGGCGATCGGAACCGGGATCGGCACGTTGATGCCGACCATGCCCACATTGACGCGGGCTGCAAAGTCGCGCGCCGCATCGCCGTCCCTGGTGAAGATGGCGACACCGTTGCCGTAGTCATGCTCCGACGGCAGCGCCAGGGCTTCGTTGTAGTCGTGCGCGCGCACGACGCTCAGCACCGGCCCAAAAATCTCCTCCTTGTAGATGCGCATGTTCTTGGTGACGTTGTCGAACAGGCAACCGCCCATATAGAAGCCGTTCTCGTAGCCCTGCATCCTGAAATTGCGGCCATCCACGGCAAGCGTGGCGCCCTCCTTGAGGCCGACGTCGACGTAGTTCTTGACGCGCTGGACCGCCTCGCGCGTCACCAGCGGGCCATAGTCTGCGGAAGGATCGATCGAGGTGCCGATCTTCAGGCTTTCGACGCGCGGGACCAGCCTTTCCATGAGCCGGTCGGCGGTGGTCTTGCCGACGGGAACCGCGACCGAGACAGCCATGCAGCGCTCGCCGGCGGAGCCATAGCCTGCTCCAATCAGGGCATCGACCGCCTGGTCCATATCGGCATCCGGCATGACGATCGCGTGGTTCTTGGCACCGCCGAAACACTGGCAGCGTTTGCCGCTCGCGGCCGCGCGTTCATAAATGTATTGCGCGATCGGTGAGGAGCCGACAAAGCCGATCGCCTTGATATCGGGGTCGTCGAGGATGGCATCGACCGCTTCCTTGTCGCCGTTCACGACATTGAGAATGCCCGGCGGCAATCCGGCTTCGATCATCAGTTCGGCGAGCTTCATCGGCACGCCCGGATCGCGTTCCGATGGCTTGAGGATGAACGCGTTGCCGCAGGCGATCGCCGGGGCGAATTTCCACATCGGGATCATCGCCGGGAAATTGAACGGCGTGATGCCGGCGACGACTCCAAGCGGCTGCCGCAGCGAATAGATGTCGATGCCGGGGCCCGCCCCTTCCGTATACTCGCCCTTCATCAGATGCGGAACGCCTATGGCGAATTCCACGACCTCAAGCCCGCGCTGGATGTCGCCCTTGGCGTCGGGGATGGTCTTGCCGTGCTCGCGCGCCAAAAGCTCGGCAAGCTTGTCGTAGTCGCGCTGCGCCAGCTCGAGGAATTTCATCATCACGCGCGCGCGCCGCTGCGGATTGGTCGCCGCCCATTCCGGCTGGGCCGCTTTGGCGTTCTCAACGGCTGCGCGCACTTCGGCTTTCGACGCCAGCGCCACCTTGGCCTGGACGTCGCCGGTCATCGGCTCGAAAACGTCCCCGCTTCGGCCCGAGGTGCCCTTGACTTCTTTGCCGCCGATAAAGTGTCCGATTGAGCGCATGAATAACCTCCCTATCCCGGACTGATCCTGTCTAGATCGCTTTACAATCCTTTTGACCTGCATCTTATAGGATACAAGTCCGAGATATTGCACCATAGATGTGCGGAAATGCTGGATCAAGGCAGCGCGATCGACTGGGACGACTTCCGCTTCGTGCTTGCCATCGTGCGGGGCGGATCGGTGTCCGCTGCCGCAAAACAGCTTGGAGTCGATCATGCCACCGTAATCAGGCGTGTCGATCGTCTCGAGCACCATCTTTCCGCGAAGTTATTCGACCGCCGCAAGACCGGCTACCTGCTCACCCAAGCCGGACAGCGTGTAGCCGACAGTGCGGAGGCGATGGAATCGACGATCGCCGCCAACCAGGAGGCTGTTGGCGGATCGCGCGCCCATCTGACCGGTACTGTACGTATCGGGGCCCCCGACGGGTTTGGCAGCCACTTCCTGGCGTCGCGGCTCGTGAAGTTCGGCGAGCGGTATCCCGAGCTCGACCTGCAGCTTGTCGCCACCGCGAGGCTGTTCAGCCTTTCGAAGCGCGAAGCAGATATCGCGATCAGCCTGTCGATGCCGAAGGAGGGACGCATCGTTGGACGCAAACTGCTCGACTATACCCTGGGGCTCTATGCCACCGCGGACTATCTCGATCGCACTCCGCGGATAACAAGCCGCGTCGACCTGCCCCAGCATCGCTTCGTCGGTTACATCGAGGAGCTGCTGTTCACGCCGGAGCTTGACTACCTGCCGCAGATCTCGCAGAAAATCGCGGCGAAATTCCGCAGCGCGAACCTCATCGCACAGCTCAACGCGACTCTCTCCGGATTCGGAATTGCGGTGTTGCCGCATTTCATGGCAAGCGCGCATCCCGAATTGTTGCCGGTGCTGCCGCAAGATGTTTCGATTTCACGCACGTTCTGGCTGTTGATGCATGCCGACAGCAAGGACCTTGCGCGGATTCGAGCGGTCGCGAACTACATCTACGAAACCGTCGAAAGCGAGCGTGCGTTGTTCAATCGCGCCTGAGCCAGGAGGCGCGGCGATCCGCGCGGCTTTCGTCGAGGCTTGGCATATCCTACAGTGATAGATACGCCGTTAGGTCACGAATCATGAGCCGTTTCTGGAGTTCGATCGTCCACAACCTCTCGCCATACGTGCCCGGTGAGCAGCCGAAGCTGGATGGCATCCTCAAGCTAAATACCAACGAGAATCCCTACCCGCCTTCGCCTCGGGTCCTGGCTGCGATCGCTTCCGCGACGGACCGTCTGCGTCTCTATCCCGATCCGCGCGCTTCCTCGCTGTGCGAGACGATCGCGGCCCGCTACGATGTTGCGCCCGAGGAAGTGTTCGTCGGGAACGGCTCGGATGAGGTTCTGGCCCATACCTTCCAGGCCCTTCTGAATCATGATGAGCCGCTCCTGTTCCCCGACATCACCTACAGCTTCTACCCGGTCTACTGCCGCTTATACGGAGTCCGCTACGAGGAGGTGCCCCTTGATGCCGCAATGAGGGTGCAAATTGCCGACTACCGGCGGCCAAGCAGCGCCATCCTGCTGGCTAATCCGAACGCCCCTACGGCGTTGGGCTTCCGCGCGAGGCGATCGAGGCGCTGGTGGCCGAACATCCGGATCAGTTGGTCGTTATCGACGAGGCTTACGTTGACTTCGGCGCCGAGAGCGCCGTTCCACTCGTCGCGCGCTACGACAATCTGCTCATCGTCCAGACCCTTTCCAAGTCGCGGGCCCTGGCTGGATTGCGCGTTGGCTTCGCCATTGGCCAACGCCCTTTGATCGAGGCCCTTGAACGGGTGAAGGGCAGCTTCAACTCCTACCCCCTTGATTGCCTCGCCATCGCCGGGGCGGTCGCCGCCTTAAAGGACGATGCGTGGTTTGAGGACACGCGCGAACGCATCATCGCGAACCGCGAATCGCTCGTCCACGCCCTCTCCGAATTGGGCTTCGAGGTTCTTCCATCCGTAGCGAACTTCGTATTCGCGCGCCATCGCGACCGGGGCGGCGCATTTCTCGCGGCAAAGCTTCGCGAGCTCGGCGTCCTGGTACGACATTTCCAGAAACCCAGGATCAAGGACTTTCTGCGCATCACGGTCGGGACCGAGGATCAATGCAAGCGCTTGATTGCCTTGACGCGTGAATTGATCTGATACTGTGCCGCCCGTCCGCCTACAAGCTGAGAAGCGACGGCGCCGGCAGCGACTGCAAAGACGGAGCGACGAGCACTCGCCCTAGTTCGGCCTGGCACGGGGCGTCTTTGCCGCAGGCTTCGGCCGCACTGCGCGACCGAGCGCGGCTTCACGCCCTGCGGCAAGAATCTCGTCGGAATACTCGCTGTTTCCCGCGATACGCGCCATCACGAGCGTTCCCATCATGGTCGCAAGCGTCGCCGCTGCCTGCTTACGCGCGATCTTGCGCGGGACGCCGGAAATCTGGTCGGTGATCAGTTCGATCATCTGCTCGAGCTCTGCCGCAAACGCCTTGCGGGTTTTCGGGCTCTCGCGAACGATGTCCGCGCCGAGCGAGGCGATGGCGCAGCCATGGCCAGGATTATCGCGATGGAGGGATGTCAGATAGGAATCCACGATCAGTGCCAGACGCTTCTCCGGCGGCGTCTCCTGAGCCAACTTGCGCCAGTGCTCCCTCGCGCGGCTTGACGCGTAGGTGAAGGCCTCGATCACCAACGCCTCCCGAGAATCGAAATGGGCGTAGAAACCGCCATGGGTCAGCCCCGCCTCCTTCATCAGGTCAGCGACGCCGATGCCGTGCGCGCCCTTCTCGCGGAGCCTCACCGACGCCTTCTTTACGATTCGGGCGTGAGTTTCTTGCTTGTGCTCTTTTGAATATCGCATGATCGTCCTATGGAATGTCTATAGTCATATAATAGCACGAGAACCGACAAAAAGTGCACCAATTTCTTGAATTTCGGGTCCACCTGCCGGCCCTCGATCTGCCTTGACAAACCGCGGGTTTGGCCGGGAAGTGGCGTCTTTCCTGCCCGCACGCATGAGACCTGCCATGAACATGTTGAACAACCATTGTGGCGTCGAACGAGACGCGCGCGGCGTTGTCCGGTTTACTATCTGCAATGCCGGCTCGCTCAACATCCTGGGGACGGCTGTCATCAACGACGTCCGCGAGGGGTTAGACACCCTGGCCAAGGATCCGACGATCCGCGTGCTGGTGGTTGCCGGCCAAAGTGAGAAAAGCATGATCGGCGGCGCCGACATCAAGGAAATGGCGACGCTGGATCAGAAAACGGCCGAGGCCTTTATCACCCGCCTGCGCGATCTCTGCGAGGCCGTGCGGGCGTTTCCGGCGCCAGTGATCGCGCGCATGCCCGGCTGGTGTCTTGGCGGCGGATTGGAGGTCGCTGCAGCCTGCGACTTCCGCATTGCAGCGCACGATGCAAAGTTCGGCATGCCGGAGGTTCGGGTCGGCATCCCCTCGGTGATCCACGCGGCGCTCCTGCCCCGCCTGATCGGCTGGGGCCGCGCCCGCTGGCTGGTCTTGACTGCGGAAAATATCGACGCGTCAACCGCACTCGCATGGGGCCTCGTCGATGTGGTCGCGCCGCAAGGCGGGCTCGATGCCGCTGTCGAACGCACGGTCAAGCTATTGCTGGAGTGCGGGCCGGAGGCGCTGCGCTCGCAAAAGGCGCTGCTCAGGCAATGGGAAGAATTGCCGCTAAGGGAATCGATCGACCTGAGCATCGGCGTCTTCGGCAGGTCGTTTCTGACCGACGAGCCGACGCGTCTGATGCAGGGTTTTGTCAACCGCAAGCGGTAGGTACCTCGGCCGATTCAGGAGGCTCAATTCGCCTCATGGGATCACGACATTTTGTCATGGGACGCATGTGTTGCAATATTCGCGACGCATCATATGATAGGTATCATATATCCTATCCGAAATCCTGTGGAGCGTTGCCATGGCCGCCACTTCCGATCCCGTTGTCATCGTTTCCGCCGCCCGCACTCCGCTCGGCCGCTTCATGGGCGAGCTGTCTCCGCTGGCAGCCCACAAGCTAGGTTCGCATGTGATCGGCGCGGCGCTCGAGCGCGCAAAACTCAAGCCGGAGAAGGTTGACGAGGTGTTCATGGGCAACGTGCTGCCGGCCGGACAGGGCCAGGCGCCGGCCCGTCAGGCGGCACGCGGCGCCGGCCTGCCCGACGCCACTGGCGCCACCACGATTAACAAGGTGTGCGGATCCGGCATGAAGGCGACCATGCTGGCACACGACATCATCCACGCGGGTTCCGCAGACATCGTCGTGTCCGGCGGCATGGAGAGCATGTCGAACGCGCCCTATCTGCTCGCAAAGGCACGATCAGGTTACCGAGCAGGCCACGACCGTATCATCGATCACATGATGATGGATGGGCTCGAGGACGCCTACGAGAGCGGCCGCTCGATGGGCGATTTCGGCGAGGCGACCGCGGAAGCCTATCAATTCACGCGCAAGGACCAGGACAGTTACGCGATGGAGACGCTGACACGCGCGCGGAAAGCCGTCGAAAGCGGAGCCTTCAGGGCCGAGATCGCACCTATCACGCTTGTCGAAAAGGCCGGTCCACGCGTCATCGGAAATGATGAGCACCCGCTGAAGGTCGATCCCGCCAAGATCCCAGGGCTCAAGCCGGCATTCCGGTCCAACGGTACGATCACGCCTGCGGCGTCCTCGGCGAATGCCGACGGCGCCGCGGCGCTTGTGCTCGCCAAGCGCTCGCTCGCGATCCGTGAGGGTCTGCCGATTTTCGCGGAGATCAAGGGTCATGCGACCCACAGCCAGGAACCGCAATGGTTCACCACCGCACCGATCCCTGCGATCCGCAAGCTGCTCGACAAGGTCGGCTGGAGCGTCGCAGACGTCGATCTCTTTGAAATCAACGAAGCCTTCGCAGTCGTGGCGATGGCCGCGCAGAAGGACCTTGGGATTCCCCGCGACAAGCTCAATATCAATGGCGGTGCCTGCGCGCTTGGGCATCCCATCGGCGCGACCGGCGCCCGGCTGATCGTGACGCTCTTACACGCAATGGAAGCAAACAACCTCAGGCGCGGCGTGGCCGCGCTCTGCATCGGCGGCGGCGAGGCAACCGCGATCGCGATCGAGCGTGTTGCAGCCTGACAGCGAATCGTAATTGGCAAATAGCGAGTGGCGGAGATTTCCTGTTCGCTACTCGCCTGCTATGGCCTGATGGTCATGTTCTTCGCCAGGCCGGGCGTGCGCAGTGGCTCGGCAAGGCGCGCAAACTCACACAGCAACGACCGTGTCTTGCGCGGGTCGATGATCTCCTCGACCCAGAATTTCTCTGCGGAACGAAGCGGCGATCGCAACTTGTTCAGGCGATCCTCGATCTCCTTCATCTTGGCCGCAGGATCGGGCGCCGCATCGATCTCGGCGCGATAGGCCGCTTCAATACCGCCCTCCAGCGGCAGAGAACCCCAATAGGCAGACGGCCAGGCATAGCGGATGGAAAAGCGATCCGCCGGCTGATGCACAACACCGGCAACACCAAAGGAATTGCGCACGATGACGGTGCCCTGGTGCACCGTGGTCTGATTGACGGCGGCCATGGCGCGCACGCCATGGCGGATGGTTGCGGCCTTCTCGGCCTCAAGCCCGATCATGAAGCCCGGGCAGTCCATGAGATAGACGATCGGCAGATGGAAGATCTCGGCAAAGTCGACCCAGCGCACCACCTTCTGGCACGCCTCCGCCGTCCAGGAGCCGCCGTAATGGAACGGATCGCTCGCAAGCACGAGCACCGCGCGGCCCTGAAGCCGCGCCAGCCCGACGATCATCGGGCGGCCGAAATTGGCGTTCATCTCGAAAAACGAGCCCTTGTCGACGACGGCCTCGATGATCGGGCGCATCTTGTAGACCTGGCGGCGGCTGCGCGGCACCGCCTTCATCAGTATTTCCTCGCTTCGTTCGGGATCGTCATCGCAGGGCAGCGTGGGGGGCAGTTCGAAGACGGATGAAGGCAGATATGAGAGGAAACGCTTTGCCTTCTCAAATGCCTCCTCCTCGGTGTCGACGGCGTCGTCCACACCGCCGGCTCTGGTC
>Ga0318505_10000464_pt1 | contig 9550 bp, 6 predicted proteins | sample GRESIP084b2f18_FD_203676 | JGI IMG/M metagenome (GOLD analysis project Ga0318505, IMG submission 203676) | Tropical soil microbial communities from Luquillo Experimental Forest, Puerto Rico - GRE.SIPMG.084b2f18 | ecosystem: Environmental > Terrestrial > Soil > Tropical forest > Bulk soil | place... | reverse complement strand
CAACCCTTATCGGCGGATTTCTTATCATCCTGCCGATCTACGTCTCGATAATTTTGATCGCGAAGGCGATCCAGGGATTGGTGGCTGCACTGAAGCCGATCACTGCCGTCGTTCCGGCTTACGTTCAGTTTCGTGAAATCATTGCTGCCCTCGTGATCATCACAATCTGCTTTATTGCCGGATTGATCGTGCGCACCGGCCCGGGATTGCGTGCGAAGAAAGCCTTTGAGGGAGCGGTCTTGGAACGGTTGCCGGGCTATACGCTGCTACGTGGCCTAGCGGGACGGTTCACCGGGCGGGGCGACGAACCGACATTTGCTCCGGCGCTCGTCGAAATCGAAGAGGCCCTGGTCCCGGCACTGATCATCGAAAAACTCGATGATGGGTCGTTTACGGTGCTGGTGCCATCGGTGCCGAACACCAATGGCGGGAGCACTCTACATCCTGCCACCTGTGGATGTCCCCTTCACCGCGGCGCTCAAGGTGTTCTCGAAGTGGGGAACCGGTGCTGGCGAGTTTGTTCGGGCGACGCAGCCAAGAAGCATTTCGCCAATTGCGCCGCAAGTCAGCTAGTCGACCCCGGCGATCGACGATCGTTCTGTGTTCATAACTATGCGCCGGGGATCTGCCACTGCCGTTCTGGCGCTCTCGGTCACCGCATGCATCAGCATCGGGCCCCGGTGAGAGAGACTGTTCGCTGGAGAAAAGCGATCGGAGCGCGCCCGTTTATTTCCAGGTAAGAAAAAAGCCGATGTCGCCGGGCATTCCCCCCGGGTATTCGAGTACCTCGGCCTTCAGCCCGAAGCCGAGCGGCCTCAGGTGACCTTGCCAGAATTCGTAAGCGAGCTTGGGTCGGCCTTCCAAAGTCGCTTCCCAACCAGCCTCCGAGTTATTGATCCTTCGACCGCGATCGCTGCAGAGCTCGTTGGGAAAGCGATAGATTTGGACTTCGCTCTGTCCGGCCTCGGCGGCGTGATTGACAAGCTGCGTGACGAGTTGCAGCACTTGTTCGGGTGTCCGCTCCGGCGGTTTGTGAAATTCCTCCATCACCTGCTTTTGCTTTTCTTCCTGCTCGCGCATATGGCGCAGCTCCTCGGCAGCCTTCGCCGCCTCGCGTTCGGCCATCCGACGCTTGAGATCGGCGGCGGAAAATGTCCCGGTCCCGGCGGTTTGTGTCGTGCTGCGATCGGATGACATGACCTCTACTCCATCCTGCCCTGTCAGCTACCTACCAGCGCGCGGGCATGGCGGGCAATCATCAGATTTTCGTCGGTCTTGATAACATAGACCGCGACGCGGCTCCCGGGCGTGCTGATACGGGTCCGATGCTCAGAGTTGGCCGCCTCGTCGAGCTCCAGCCCGAGCCAGCTGCATGCCCGGCAGATGGCGCTGCGCACCAGTGCGGCATTTTCGCCGACGCCGGCGGTGAAGACGACACCGTCGAGGCCCCCGAGCGCCGCCGCGAGCGAGCCGATCTCGCAAGCCGCGCGATAGTTAAACACGTCTAGCGCAAATCGCGCGCGGGGCTCCTCGCTCGCCAACAGCGCACGGAAATCCGAGGAGATGCCGGAGAGCCCGAGCATGCCGGACCGGCGGTAGAGGAGGTCGACCAATGCCTCCGCCGCCATCCCTTTCTGCTGGATCAGGTGCAGCACGACACCGGCGTCGAGCGCGCCGCAGCGGGTGCCCATCGGCAGGCCATCGAGGGCGGTGAAACCCATCGTCGTCGCGACCGAAGCGCGGGCCTTCAGCGCGCAGGCCGAGCAACCATTGCCGAGATGCAGCACGACAACGCGGCCGTCGGCAATCTCCGGCGCGCGCTCCGGCAATACCGAGGCGATGTATTCGTAGGAAAGGCCGTGGAAGCCGTAGCGCCGCACCCCCTCGTCGTAGAGCGCGTAGGGCAGCGCAAAGGCCTGCTCAACCTCGGGTGCCGTGCGGTGAAAGGCGGTGTCGAAGCACGCCAGCTGGGGCAATTCGGGATTGAGGGTCATCGCCATGCGGATCGGGGCGAGGTTGTGCGGCTCGTGCAATGGTGCCAGCGGCACCAGCGCCTCCAGCTCGACCAGCAATTCCGGGGTCACGCGGGCGGGCCTGGAGTGGCGCAGCCCACCGTGCACCACGCGATGGCCGAGTGCCGCGAGGCGCCGCGCGCCGAGCCGCTCTCTCGCCCAGGGTATTACCGCCGGCAGGACCTCGCTCGGTGTCGAGGGTGGCGCAGCACCGAGATCCGGGGGCGCAATCGCCTCGCCGTCGGGCCCCGTGGCGCTCGCCGAGGGTCGCGCTCCGAGACCGTCCACTTGGCCGGTCAGAAGCCGCCTTTCGCCTTCGTAGAAGCTGAATTTGAGCGAGGAGGAGCCGGCGTTGATCACGCCGATCAACGGCTCGCTGGCTGCCGCTGTCATGCCCCCGCCCTCCGGCGGGAAATTCCCGGCATAACCGGGAAAATTCCCGCAAAAAACCGCGTTCGGGTACGGCCCATTCGCAATAATTCCTTTTGCATCAGTATCTTAATGTGTCAATCCGGCGTCGAAATCCGGGAATTTTTGGGCGGGCTAACCGGGAAAGAGATCGGCTAACCGGGAATTAACCGGGAAATGCACTTGGATCACCCCTTCTTACCCGAGAATGTGGTAGCCGCCGTCGATATAGATCGTGTCGCCGGTCATGGCACCTGCGTAGGGGCTCGCCAGGAAAACGCAGGCGGAGCCGACCTCCTCGATGGTCACCAGCCGGCGCGCCGGAGCGCGTTCCGCCACCCGCTCCATCAGCGCGTCGAAATCCGGAATCCCTGAGGCGGCGCGGGTGGCGAGCGGGCCCGGGCTGATGGCATGCACGCGGATGCCTTTGGGGCCGAGCTCGACCGCTAGGTAGCGCACCGCCGATTCGAGTGCTGCCTTGACCGGCCCCATGATCCCGTAATTCTCGATGACCTCGTTGGCGCCATGATAGCTCATGGCGAAGATCGTTCCGCCGCCGGTCATCAGCGTTGCGGCGCGGCGCGTCAGGTCGAGAAATGACCAGCACGATACATCCATCGCCGTCAGGAAGCCGTCGCGCGGGCAGTCGGTGACGCGCCCGGCCAGGGCCTCCCGCGGCGCGAAGGCGATCGAGTGAACGAGAACATCGAGGCGCCCCCATTTTAACATGATCGCTTCGAACAGCGCATCGACCTGCGCCCCGTCGCGGACCTCCAACGGCAGCAGCAGCGGCGCCTCGACCGCCTGCGCCAACGGCTCGACATAAGGGCGCGCCCGATCGTTGAGGTAGGTCATCGCGATCTCGGCACCGGCCCGATGCATCGCCTGCGCACATCCCCAGGCGATCGAGCGGTCGTTGGCGACGCCGACGATCAGCGCCTTCTGCCCTTTAAGGATCGAGGAACGGATCAGCTCGGGTGGCATGCTGTTTGCCCCGGTCATCGGATCGCCGCCGCCGCGCTCTGACGTCGGGCCTCGGCCACCAAGCTCGCGACGGCGCAGGAGGCAAGACGGGTGACGACCGAGTCGGCCCTGCTGGTCAGGATGATCGGCACGCGCGCGCCGAGCACGATGCCGGCGGCATCGGCACCGGCGAGAAAGGACAGGCTCTTGGCCAGCATGTTCCCGGCTTCGAGATCGGGCACGACCAGCACGTTCGCCCGCCCGGCGACCGGGGAGGCGATCTGCTTGATCGCCGCCGCCTCCTCGCTGATCGCGTTGTCGAGCGCCAGCGGGCCATCGAGGACCCCGCCGGTGATCTGCCCGCGATCGGCCATCTTGCACAATGCTGCGGCTTCGATCGTCGAGGGGACCTTGGGATTGACCGTCTCCATTGCCGACAGGATCGCCACCCGCACTTCCGGGAACCGCAAGGCGTGCCCTAGATCGATCGCGTTCTGGACGATGTCGACCTTGTCGGCGAGGTCGGGCGCGATGTTGACCGCGGCATCGGTGACGATCAGCGGATCCTTGTGGCCGGGGACGTCCATCACAAAGCAATGGCTGATGCGCCGGGCCGTGCGAATACCGGTCTCGCGCGCGACCACCGCACCCATCAGCTCGTCGGTGTGCAGGCTGCCCTTCATCAAGGCCTCGGCCTTCCCTTCGCGAACGAGCTCGACCGCCTTCTCCGCGGAATCGTGGCTGTGCGCCGACGCCTTCAGCGGGAAGCCCGAAATGTCGAGCCCAGCCTGCTCGGCGACATCGCGAATACGATCGGGCGGACCGACCAAGATGGGAGCGATCAGGCCGAGCCTCGCCGCCTCCACAGCGCCCTTGAGCGAGATTTCGTCACAAGGATGTGCGACCGCCGTCGTCACCGGCGGCAGGCTTTGCGCATGGTGCAAAAGTCGCTCGTATCGCTCGTTCGACCGGATCGGGTCCTTTTCCATCGCTCCGCCTCACCCCTCGGCGATTTACGCTGCCTTATCCCGGCCGACCTCAGGGGGCGGACCGGCGAACATCGTCTCGACGCGTTCGAGCCTTCGGCGGCACTCTTCGGGGAGGGCGCCGCGCGCCGCGAGCACCCGACGCACCAACGCCAGCGCCTCCTCGCACTGCCGGCGATTACCGGGCAACAGCTTCGGAAGCGCGGCAATCGCCCGCTCCGGGTCGAGCAGCAGGATCAGGTATTGCTCCTTCACGATCTCCTTGAAGCGGGCGACCCCGATGCGCTTGGCGGCCGGCAACTCGGCGCTGATTTGCTTCAGGGCGGCAAATCCGCGCTCATCGACCTTTCCCTCCGGAAGGCGCACATAGATCAGCGCCCGCACCGCCGCCTCGATCAAACCGCCTTGCTCGATCTGCTGCTCGAGATGGACGGCCGCATCTTTGGCGGCGGCCTCTCGCGTCACATCGCGCCCGATGCGACGGCTCACCGAAGTTTCATCGGCGCGTAGACCGACCATCGCCTGGAGAATGGGAGAACCATAGGTATTGAAGAAGAACGCCTCGGTTGCCGCGTCTCGCGCCTTACCCCACATTTCGAGCCCGCTGGTAATCATGTCCGACATCATGTGCTCGAACGCAAGGAATGGATTATCCGGGCTCACCGGGCGGCGATTTCCGCGCACTGCCTCCGCCCAATCCGCAACGGGCCGCATCAACGGGTTCTCATCGGCGAACATTTCGAAGCGAAGGCGGTTCGGGTGACTGTGCCGCATCAGTTCGGCGCTCGTTTCCGTCGCCATAGCGCGCACCGCCGGTCGCATCAGCGTGCCGTACACGCCCTGAGTGATTTCGGAAACTCGGGCAACCGTCGCAAAAGCGACGTCGTCCTCGGGGCTGTTGCCGCCGAGTTTACGAATGTCGTCGAGCGTGCGGGTTTCGAGACTGAATAGGTAGCCGCCCTGCACCAACTCAGGATTCGCGACGCTTTCATCGACACCCGTGATGACCGCCTCGTAAAGACCGGGCGGCATCAGGTCGATCATGTCCATCGAAAGGGCAAACTCCTCATGCTCCTTCGTCGCCACCTTCCCCGAGACGAAGATGCCGAGGTGACCAATGCTCTGGTGCAGGCAGTAGACGATCGTCTGTCCGGCTGCGACGATCTCGTCCTCGTTATCGTAGAGGTCGAGAATCCAGTCCAATGCCTGTTGCGGCGGTGTGATGTCGTCGCCCCACGAGCAGAACACGATGATCGGCGATTTGATGTTGCGCAGGTCGATTCGCAGTCCATTTGAGCTGTGCAGCTCTCCCGAGACGAGTTTGTTGCCAACGAACAGCTGGTCGGCGATCGATTGCATTTCCTCGGCACCGAGCAGCACCGGGCTGCCCCACCACTTCTCGAATTCGAGAAAGCGCGGCGGCTCGGTGTCGACATTCGAATAGACGTTGTAGATCTTCTTCCAATAGGTGTTGTCGGGGTGCATCGACTCGAAGTTCGCCACCAAATTGGCGCCGTCGAAGATGCCTTTGCCGAGGTCGCCCGCCAATGACGTCAGCCAAGTCCCACCCAATAGCCCGCCGAGATAGCGCATCGGATTCTTGCCGTGCACGCCGGCCCAGTAGGAAAGCGGCGACCCGGCGAGCATGATGGGGCCGACCTTTTCCGGATGGATCGCGCTCATCATCATAATCTGCCAACCGGCCTGGCAATTGCCGATCAGACAAGGCTTGCCCTCGGCGTTCGGGTGGCGCGCGACTACCTCTTCGACAAACCGAGCCTCCGCCTCGCACACATCCTCGATCGTTTGGCCGGGCATCGGATCGGGCAAAAAGCCGACGAAATAGCAGGGATGGCCCGCGGCGAGCGCTACTCCGATCTCGCTGTCGTGCTTCATGCCGCCGATGCCGGGGCCGTGACCGGCGCGCGGGTCGAAAACGATAAACGGCCGCTTGTGCGGGTCGATCGAGGTGCCTTTGGGTGGAATGATGCGCACCAACCCATAATTCACCGGGCGGGGGAGCGAGCGGCCATCGAGCACGAGTTCGGCTTCAAAGCTCAGCACATTCGGCGCCTTACGGGCATTGTGCTCGACGCAATTATTGCCGCGCTGGCGCAAGACATCCAGCAGTAGTATAGAGCGCTGCCAAGCGTCGACCCAGTAGTCGAGCAAATCGTTCGCCCCAGGGCAGAGGCTAGCGGACGATGGATTTGCAGCTATCTGCTGCGGCTTTGCTTCGGAGCTATCATTCATTTCAGCCTCCTAGTTCGTCAATCAAAGGTGATAAAATCTCCCTTTTGTTTTACGGTTTTGTGAAGGTGCCGCCTCACTACGCAGAGGCTGGCGGACCGGCGGGCTCGGTCTTTGATCTGGATCAAAGATGACCGACCGACGGCTAAGTTTTGGTGCGGTGCAGAAAAGTCGCGCGGTGTCACCGAGTCAAATGGTTTCTGCAACTTCTTTCGGCGGATGCCAAAATTAACCGAACTCCTACCGCGGGCGGGGGGCCGTTCGCGATCGACAAACCTTCTTCGGGACCTTCAGCAGCGCGGTCTCGCGGGCGCCGTGTCGAGCCGCTTTATGATGGAGGCAGGCTTAGGGAGACAGGGCGAGCCGGGATAAGCACGCTCGAACGAGCGTGTGCGACGGCAGATGTGTGGTGCGGCGCGCCCTTTGACTCAAATCAATGGCTCGTTTTAATCTTTCGATCGGTAATCCGCAATGTCGCCTCTACCGGCGAGAGACATATAGGGAGGATCCGCATGATGAGCCGCGATCTGGAGAGCAACGCGGCGACGCTGGTTGTCGATGGGAAGGGGATCCTCGCCGCCGACGAGACCGTCCCCACCTTGACGAGGCGGTTCGACGCGCTCGGTATCCGCTCGACCGAGCAGAGCCGGCGCACCTACCGGGAAATGCTTTTTACCGCGCCGGGCGCGGCTGAGTTCATCAGCGGTGTCATCCTGCAGGACGAGACCATTCGCCAGAGGAGCTCCGGCGGCACGCCAATGGCTCAGCTCCTCTCGAACGAGGGCATCCTTCCGGGCATCAAGGTCGACACTGGCGCGAAACCGCTAGCCAGCTCTCCCGGCGAGACCGTCACAGAAGGGCTCGATGGACTCCGGGAACGCCTCTCCGAGTACCATGGCATGGGGGCCCGCTTTGCGAAATGGAGGGCGGTCATCCATATCACGGAGGCGCTGCCGAGCCCCGCCTGCGTCAGTGCGAATGCGCACGCGCTGGCGCGTTATGCTGCGCTCTGCCAGGAACAGCACCTCGTGCCGATCGTCGAGCCGGAAGTGCTGATGGACGGCTCGCACACGATTGAGCGCTGCGAAGAGGTCACCGGCCTGGTCCTGCATAGCGTGTTCGATGCCCTTTTTCACCAGCGTGTCTCGCTGGAGGCGATGCTCCTCAAGCCCAACATGGTTATCGCCGGGAAGGAGTGCCTGCGCCAGGTCTCGCTGGAGGAGGTCGCGACCTCGACACTGCGCTGCTTGCGCCGGCACGTGCCGGCCGCGGTGCCTGGGATTGTATTCCTGTCGGGCGGCCAAAACGCGCGCGCTGCGACCGCCCATCTCAACGCGATCAACCGGCTCCCGAGCCCGAAACCCTGGACGGTCAGTTTCTCTTTCGGTCGGGCGCTTCAGGATCCGGCGCTGGAGGCATGGCATGGGCGGGACTGGGATTTAGCGACCGGCCAGAGGGCCTTTCACCACCGGGCGCAGGTCAATGGAGCGGCGAGTGTCGGGAGGTACACGGATGAGATGGAGGCGGGCCTGGCAAGTGCCGATGATGCGCCGCACCGCCGTGAGTGGCGCGACGACTGAAGATAGGTGACCGTGCATCAGAGGAGGCGATGATGGCAAACACGCTGTCTGACAAAGAGCGGGGATTGATGGATGCGTACTGGCGGGCCGCCAACTACCTGTCGGTCGGCCAGATCTACCTCTACGACAACCCGCTGCTCAAGCAGCCCCTCACAAAGGAGCACATCAAGCCGCGACTGCTGGGCCATTGGGGAACCACCCCGGGTCTGAACTTCATCTATGTTCACCTGAACCGAGCGATCAACAAGCACGACCTCAACATGATCTACCTCACCGGCCCTGGGCATGGCGGGCCCGGCCTGGTTGCGAACGCTTACCTCGAGGGGACCTACAGCGAAGTCTACCCGAACATCTCTTCCGACGAAGAGGGCATGAAACGCCTCTTTACCCAGTTCTCGTTCCCTGGCGGTATCCCGAGCCACGTAGCACCGGAGACACCCGGTTCAATTCACGAGGGCGGCGAGCTCGGCTACGCCGTCTCGCATGCCTACGGAGCAGCGTTCGACAATCCCGATCTGATTGTCGCCTGTGTTGTCGGCGACGGCGAGGCGGAGACCGGAGCGCTGGCGACGAGCTGGCACTCCAACAAGTTCCTGAACCCGGCGACGGACGGGGTGGTTTTGCCGATCCTTCACCTCAACGGCTACAAGATCGCCAATCCCTGCGTCCTGGCTCGGATAAGCCACGAGGAACTCGACCATCTTTTCCGCGGCTATGGCTACACCCCCTATTTTGTCGAGGGAGATCAGCCCGAGAAGATGCACGAGCTGATGGCCGCCAGCCTCGACACCATTATCGGGGAAATCCAGCGCATCAAATCCGATACGCGCGTGAAAGGTTTCACCGAGCGCCCGCGCTGGCCGATGATCGTGCTGCGCACACCCAAGGGATGGACGTGCCCGAAAGAGATCGACGGCAGACGCACTGAGGGCTACTGGCGCTCGCACCAGGTGCCGATGGGTGAAATGCACGAGAACCCGGCTCACGTGCAGATCCTCGAAGACTGGATGAAGAGCTACCAGCCCGCGGAGCTCTTCGACGGCAGCGGCCGCCTACGGTCTGAATTGGCCGAGCTCGCCCCACGAGGCACCCGCCGCATGAGCGCCAACCCGCATACGAACGGCGGCTTGCTGCTGCGCGAATTGCGGCTTCCCGACTTCCGTGATTACGCGGAGCAGGTGACCGCACCCGGCGCCGTTACGGCCGAATCCACCCGCGTCATGGGCAGGTTCCTGCGCGATGTCATGAAGCTGAACACAGATTCGCGCAACTTCCGGCTCTTCAGCCCGGACGAGAGCAACTCAAACCGCTGGCAGGACGTGCTCGAGGTTACCAACCGCGCCTGGGTCGC
>Ga0318505_10000447_pt1 | contig 9678 bp, 10 predicted proteins | sample GRESIP084b2f18_FD_203676 | JGI IMG/M metagenome (GOLD analysis project Ga0318505, IMG submission 203676) | Tropical soil microbial communities from Luquillo Experimental Forest, Puerto Rico - GRE.SIPMG.084b2f18 | ecosystem: Environmental > Terrestrial > Soil > Tropical forest > Bulk soil... | reverse complement strand
ATGCCGCCGCCCATCGTTCCGGCACCGATGACCGCACCGCGGGCGATTGCCCGCGGCTTCGTTGCTTCGGGCATGTCCATTACCTTCGCCGCTTCCCGCTCGGCGAAGAAGATGTGCCGTTGCGCCCTTGATTGATCGCCGGTCACGAGCTTGCGAAAGAGTTCGCCTTCGCGCTTTAAGCCCTCCTCGAAAGGCAGGACGATTGCGTTGCGCACCGCCTCGACGCAGGCGGCGGGCGCTTCTCGGCCTCGCAGCCGCCGGGTCAGCTCCTCGGCGGCGTCGGCAAATCCCTCACCAATGAGCTTATCTTCGCGATCGCGGACGAGCGTCAGCGGGCGGCCTTCGGCGACGACGCGGCGGGCGAATGCGACCGCACCGGCGGTGAGATCACCTTCGACGATTTCGTCGATGACCCCATCCGTCAGCGCCTCGCTGGCCTGGATCGGATCGCCGGTGACGATCATCTTCAACGATTTTTCAGGTCCAACCAGGCGTGGCAGCCTCTGCGTGCCGCCGGCGCCCGGCAACAGGCCGAGCTTGACCTCGGGCAGGCCGACCCGCGCTGTAGCGACGGCTACCCGGAAATGGCAAGCAAGCGCCAGCTCGAACCCGCCGCCCAGCGCAGTACCGTGCAATGCAGCGATCACCGGCTTCGGGATCGCCTCGATCGCCGCAATCACGTCGTGGAGGCTCGGCGCCTGGGGCGGCTTGCCGAACTCGGTAATGTCGGCGCCGGCAAAGAAGGTGCGGCCGGCACAGGAGATAACAACCGCCTTGACCGCGCCATCGGCGCGCGCCTGCCGCAGCGCCTCGGCGAGTCCCGCACGCACTTCGTGCTTGAGGGCATTGACCGGCGGATTGTCGACGGTCACGACCGCGAGCTCGCCGTCGCGTTGGAGATCGACGCTGGCGTTGATGCTGCCCATGATGCTTCTCGCCCTTCACGGCTCCTCGGCGAGAGTAGCCTGACAACGGTGCGCAATGAAGGCCAGAATTGGGTTTACCCAACGCGCGACCCGCCTTGACTCCGTAAGGGGAGACCGGCAGGCTCGCCACGAACCAGGGAGAATGAATGGGCGCGCCGCTGCTCGATGTCCGCGATGTCGCGCTGCGGTTCGGCGGCATTGTCGCGCTCGACGGCGTGTCCTTCGACCTGGACGAGGGGCAGATCCTCGGCCTGATCGGTCCGAACGGCGCCGGCAAGACCACCTTGTTCAACTGTTTGAGCCGCCTCTACACGCCCAATCGGGGCGATATCCTGTTCGACGGCCGCTCGCTGCGCGACCGCCCGCCGCACCGCATTGCCGAGATCGGCATTGCCCGTACCTTTCAGAACCTCGCGCTGTTCTCGCGCCAGTCGGTGCTCGACAATGTGCGCATCGGCGGTCATGCCCGCTGTCGCAGCGATTTTGTCAGTGATGCGTTTCACCTGCCTTGGGTGCGGCGACAGGAGGCGGCGCTCGAGGAGGCCGCGTGGACCCTTCTCGAAATCCTGGATCTCCGAGGGGTCGCGCACCACCCGCCCGATGGCCTGCCGCTCGGCACTCGCAAGCGCGTCGAGCTGGCGCGAGCGCTGGCGGCGCGCCCCAAGCTGCTGCTGCTCGACGAGCCGGCCGGTGGGCTCAATCACGAGGAGGTCGCCACGCTCGGCCAGCTGATCCGCCGCATTCGCGACGACCAACACGTCACGATACTGCTCGTCGAGCACCACATGAACCTCGTCATGTCGGTCTCCGACAAGGTCGTGGCATTGGATTTCGGCCGCAAGATCGCCGAAGGAACGCCCTCTGAAGTGCAGCAGGACGAGGCGGTGATCCGGGCCTATCTCGGCGATCCCGCGGAGGCCCGCCGATGATGCTCGAAGTTCGCGGATTGTGCGCTTTTTATGGGCAGAGCCAGGCCCTCCACGGGCTCGGCTTCGGGCTCGCCGAAGGGGGCATCGTCACCCTGCTCGGCGCCAATGGTGCCGGCAAGACAACGACATTGCGGGCGTTGTGCGGCATGGTGCGGATGACCGGTGAGATCCACTTCGACGGCAAGCCGATCACCGGTCGCGCCACCGAGGACATCGTGCGGCTCGGGATCGCCCACGTGCCCGAAGCGCGCGGCACTTTTGTGCGCATGACGGTCGAGGAGAATTTGCGGCTGGGCGCGATGACCAGGCGCGACCATTCCGCGATCGCCGCCGACATCGACGAGGTCTACTCGATATTTCCGCGTCTGCGTGAGCGCCGCAAGCAGCAAGCCGGCACGTTGAGTGGCGGCGAGCAGCAGATGCTGGCGGTCGGCCGCGGGCTGATGCTGCGGCCGCGGCTGATGCTGCTCGACGAGCCGTCCTTTGGCCTGGCACCGCTGATCGTCGCCGAATTGTTTGGCATTCTGCGTCGGTTAAATCGGGAGCGGCAGGTCGCGATGCTGATCGTCGAGCAGAACGCGGCGTTGGCTCTCGATTTGGCCGACGAGGCCTATCTGCTCGAGACCGGACGCATCGTCATGGCCGGCCCGGCGCCGGAGATCGCCAAGGACGAGGCGGTGCGCCGCTCGTATCTGGGGTATTAGGGTCGGCGATGGAGCAGCTGCTGCAGCAAGTCGTGGCGGGGCTCGCCACCGGCGCGATCTACGCGACGATGGCGCTTGCCGTGGTCATGGTCTACCAGGCGATCGACCATCTCAATTTCGCGCAGGGCGAGCTGGCGACATTCTCGACCTTTCTCGCCTGGCAGATGATCGAATGGGGCTGGTCCTACTGGGCGGCGTTTGCGTTAACCGTGGCAATCTCCTTTGTCATCGGCGTTGCGATCGACCGGGTCCTGTTCCGGCCGGTGCGGAACGCCCCGATCCTCTCGCAGCTAGTCGCCTTTATCGCGCTGTTCAGCATTCTCAACAGCTCGGACGGAGAAATCTGGAACTTTACGATCAAGTCGTTCCCGAGCCCGTTCGGAACCAAGCCCCTGTTCGGCAGCGGGCTGATCAGCACCCATCAGGCCGGGATGGTCGCAGTGACGTTGGTGATGCTGGCGCTGCTCTATGTGTTCTTTCGCGGTTCACGGCTCGGGCTGGCGATGCGCGCCGCCGCTGCAAACCCGGAAGCCGCACGCCTCGTCGGGATCCGCGTCGGCTGGATGATCGCCCTCGGCTGGGGCCTGTCGACGGCGATCGGCGCGGTCGCCGGGATATTGATCGCACCGGTCGTCTTTCTCGATCCGAACATGATGCTGGGGGTGCTGCTCTACGGCTTCGCCGGCGCTGTCCTCGGCGGGCTGTCGAGCCCGGGCGGCGCGGTCCTCGGTGGTTTTGCGGTCGGCATCATCGAGAACCTCGCCGGCACCTTCATCCCCTTTGTCGGCCAGGAATTGAAGCTGACGGTGGCCCTGATCGTGATCGTCGCGGTCTTGATGGTGCGCCCCGCCGGCATTTTCGGGCGCGTCGCGGTGAGCCGGGTGTGACGATGCCCGAACGCGAAGCGATCACCCTGGACGCCGCGGCGGTCCCGTCCGAGGCGGATGTCGCAAGGCCCCTGAGCCTTTGGCTCGACCGCCGTCGGCTGCTGATCGGCGCGGCGGTGATCGCGGGCCTGGTGGCCCCGCTCGTCGTCGCGAACTTTACGATCTTCCAGTTGACGATGGTGATGATTTACGGGCTGGCGATCCTCGGCCTCAATCTCCTGACCGGGTTCAATGGCCAGTTCTCGCTCGGGCACAGCGCCTTTTACGGGATCGGCGCCTACACCGCGGCGATCCTGATGAGTGGGAGTGCCGACCTCCCCTATTACTGGACCTTGCCGTGCGCGGGTGCCGTCTGCTTTATCGTCGGGATTGCGATCGGGCTGCCGGCGCTGCGCCTGCAGGGTCTGTACTTGGCGCTGGCGACCTTCGCCTTAGCGGTGGCTCTGCCGCAATTGTTGAAGTCGCATCTGCTCGAAGAGATGACCGGCGGCGTGCAGGGCATCGTCATCGACAAGCCCGACCCGCCAGCGGGTCTGCCGATCAATGCCGACCAGTGGCTCTATTACTTCACCTTGGCGGTGTTGCTGGTCATGTTCGCGGCTGCCGCAGGCCTGGTCAGGAGCCGCACCGGTCGGGCGATCATGGCAATCCGCGACCATCCGATCGCGGCGGCGGCGATGGGCATCAACACCGCGCGCTACAAGACCCTGACCTTTGGCGTCAGCGCGCTCTATACCGGCATCGCCGGCGCGCTCGGAGCGATCGTCGTCCAATTCGTGGCACCCGACAGCTTTAACTTCCTGTTGTCGGTGAACTTTCTCGTCGGGCTCATCGTCGGCGGCATCGGCTCGATCCCGGGCAGTTTGTTCGGCGGGGTGTTCGTGCTGTTTGTGCCCAATATCGCCGAGAAGGTCTCGACCGGCCTCTCGGGTGCCGTTTACGGGGTCATCCTGCTGCTGCTGATCTTTCTGATGCCGTCGGGTGCGGCGGGTTTTGTCCGCCGCGCGGCAGCCTGGCTGGCGCGTCTCCGGCGCGCCTCGAACTCAGAACTACCTATAGGGAGGAGCACGAGATGAAACAGATCACCCGCCGCACAATTCTCGCCACGGCACCGGCGGCGATGACGCTCGCCGCGTTGCCGGTCCGCGCCGCAAAGGAATACGGCCCCGGGGTAAGCGACACCGAGATCAAGATCGGCAACATCATGCCATATAGTGGCCCGGCATCGGCCTATGGGACCATTGGCAAAGCGGAAGCCGCTTTCTTCAAAATGCTAAACGAACAAGGCGGCATCAACGGGCGCAAGATTCAGTTTATCTCTTATGACGACAGTTACAGCCCGCCAAAAACTGTAGAGCAGGCCCGTCGGCTCGTCGAACAGGACGGTGTGCTGCTCATTTTCAACTCACTGGGTACTCCCACGAATACCGCGATCCAGAAATACATGAACCAGAAGAAGGTGCCGCAACTTTTTGTTGCCACCGGAGCCACCAATTGGAACGATCCACAGCATTTCCCTTGGACGATGGGTTGGCAACCGAATTACCAGGCCGAAAGCCACATTTATGCGACCTATGTAGTCGAGAACCACGGCGGCGGCAAAATTGGCATCCTTTATCAAAACGACGATTATGGTAAGGACTACGTCAAAGGCCTGAAGGACGGGCTCGGCAGCAAGAGTAAAGCGAGCATCGTTGCCGAAGCTCCTTATGAGACGACGGACCCCACCGTCGATTCCCAGGTAATCAACCTGAAATCTTCGGGCGCCGATATCTTTTTCAATGTGTCGACCCCGAAATTCGCCGCTCAGGCTATTCGCAAGGTGGCCGAGCTGGGCTGGAAACCGCTCCACATCCTCAACGGCGTGTCGGCCTCCATCGCCACTGTTCTAAAGCCTGCGGGGTTTGAGAATGCCAAGGGTATCATGACCACCGTTTATATCAAAGATGTGACCGACCCGGCGTTAAAGGATGACGAAGGCTACAAGAACTGGGTCGCGTTTATGAACAAGTACTTTCCGGACGGCGACAAGACGCCGGCAACGCCGTGGGCTACAGCGTTGCCCAGACGCTGGTGCAGGCCCTGAAGCAATGCGGCGATGACCTAACTCGCGAGAACGTAATGAAGCAGGCGGCGAACTTGAGGGATTTCACGGTGCCGATGCTGCTGCCCGGGATCACGATCAACACCGGCCCAACCGACTTCGCACCGATCAAGCAGATGCAGATGGCGCGCTTCGACGGCGAGCGGTGGCAATTGTTCGGCTCACTGATGTCCGGCCAGCTGCCGGTCTGAGGCATCCAGACGCCAACTACTATCGAAGCCAGGAGGATAATATGAGGCACATCACTCGCCGTTCCATTCTCGCTGCGGCCCCGGCGACACTGGCGCTCGCCGCACTCCCGGCGCGCGCCGCTAAGCAGTACGGGCCAGGCGTCACCGATACCGAGATCAAGATCGGCAATACCTGCTTCTACAGTGGTCCAGCCTCGTCGTACGGGACCATCGGCAAGGCCGAAACAGCCTATTTCAAGATGCTGAACGATGAGGGCGGGGTGAACGGCCGCAAGATCGTCTTTCTGTCCTATGACGATGCCTATTCTCCGCCCAAGACGGTCGAGCAGACCCGCAAGCTGGTCGAGCAGGACGGTGTCTTGCTGATGCTGAACCCGCTCGGTACCCCGACAAATACGGCGATCCAGCACTACCTGAACCAGAAAAAGGTGCCGCAGCTGTTTGCCGCCACCGGTGCAACCAAGTGGGACGACCCGAAGCACTTCCCGTGGACGATCGGATGGCAGCCCAATTACCAAATGGAAGGGCGTGCATACGCGGCGTACACACTGGAGCACAAACCGGACGGCAAGGTCGGCGTCCTCTACCAGAACGACGATTTCGGCAAAGATTATTTGAAGGGGGTCAAGGACGGGCTCGGCGACAAGGCCAAGTCCATGATCGTCGTCGAGGCGTCCTATGAGACGACCGATCCGACCATCGACTCGCAGATCATCGGCATGAAAGCCGCCGGCGTCGATGTCTTTGTCAATACCGCCATTCCGAAATTCGCTGCACAGGCGATCCGCAAGGCGGTCGAGCTCGAGTGGAAGCCGCTGCACATCTTGAGCGGCGTCGGCAATTCGGTCGCCGCCACCCTGAAGCCGGCGGGCCTGCAAAACGCCAAGGACATCATCTCGGACTTTTACCTGAAGGACCCGACCGATCCCCAATGGAAGGACGACGAGGGCTACAAGGACTGGGTCGCCTTTATGGACAAGTACTATCCGGAAGGCGACAAGAGCGATCTCGGCAACGTCGTTGGGCCCGCCTTTGCCCAGACCTTTGTCCAGGTGCTCAAGCAGTGCGGCGACGATCTGACCCGCGAGAATATCATGAAGGAGGCGGCCAATCTGCACGGCTTCAGGGTGCCGATGCTGCTCCCCGGGATCACGATCAACACGAGCCCGACCGACTTCGCCCCGATCAAGCAGATCCAAATGGCCCGTTTCGACGGCGAGCGCTGGCAATTGTTCGGCCCACTGATCAACGGCGCCGTCAGCGGCTGAGTTCGGGGCCAGTCGGCATCGCACCATTGCCGCTGCTTTCGGTCGTAAGGGCCGTGACGACGCGGATCACAGCGCCGCGCGGTCTTTGGAACGTGCCGTGAGGCCGATGGCAGCTATCGTATCGGACGCTCTATGCCGGACGGCGATTGCGGGCGCCGCCCTCTTTCTGCTGTGGGCCGTCGGTTTCATCTTGTTCGCGGCCCGACCGGCACCCGAGAACGAGTCGAGATCGACCGATGCGATCGTCGTACTGACCGGCGGCCGGCTGCGGCTGCAAAGCGGCATCGACCTGCTGCGCGAAGGCAAAGGACGCAAGCTCTTCGTCTCCGGCGTCAACCAGCAGGTCGATCTCGACGAGCTGCTGCACATTTCCGGCAATGCCTCGGACGAGGCTGCCTATTGGGCGGCGTGCTGCGTCGTGCTCGGCCACGAAGCCGACAACACCCTCGGCAACGCGCAGGAGACGGCGCGCTGGATGCGCGGCCAGGGTTTTCACAACCTGCGTCTCGTCACTGCCTGGTATCATATGCCGCGCAGCCTCCTCGAGTTCGAGCGGGCGATGCCGGATATCGAAATAGTGGCTCATCCGGTGTTTCCCGAGCAGGTCAAGAGTGAGCGCTGGTGGGCGTGGCGCGGCACTGCGATGTTGTTGATGAACGAATATGCTAAATATCTGGCAGCCCTCGCACGTCCCGTGATCCAGTGGGGGAAATCGGTGGAGGTCACCGCGTCGGAAGAGCGGGCTCGCGCCGAGATGCGGCGATGAGCTGGGCAAGGGCGCTGGCTTTCAACCTCGCCTTTTTTGCCTGGACCGCGATCTGCGGCACGGTGGGATTGCCGTTCCTCTTGACGCCGCGGCACGTGACGATGCGTTTTGGCCGTTTTTGGGCGGCGAGCGTGCTCGCCTTGCTCAAGGTGATCATCGGCCTCGACTATGAGATCCGCGGGCTAGATCGTCTTCCCCGAAATGGCTGCATCATCGCGATGAAGCACCAATCGGCATGGGACACGCTGATCCTCCCGGTCGTGCTCCGCAACCCAGCGGTCGTGCTGAAGCGCGAGCTTCTGCTGCTGCCGTTCTATGGCTGGTACGCGGCACGTGTGGGCTCAATCGCGATTGATCGAAAAGCCGGTGCAGGCGCCTTGCGCCGAATGCTGGCGGAGGCTCGTCCGATCGCCGTCTCCGGGCGGCCGATTGTTATTTTCCCCGAGGGTACGCGTGTGGCTCCCGGCGAACGCCGCCCCTACCAACCCGGCGTTGCCGCGCTCTACCAGGCGCTCGCGCTGCCGGTGGTACCCGCAGCCGTTAATTCCGGTCTCTATTGGAGGCGGCGTAGCTTTATGAAGCAACCGGGCCGAATCATCCTCGAATTTCTCGAACCGATCCCGCCGGGCCGGACGCGCCCCCGACTAATGGCCGAACTCGAACGGCGCATTGAGACCGCGACAATGGCACTGCTGCGCGAAGGCCGGGCGGCGCGGCGCGAGCCGTTATCGGCACCACCGCCGAGCCGTCACGAAGATCAGTGTGTCGGCTAACAGTGGTCCCACTGTCGTTTCCTGGGATGATCTGGCAACTACCGCCAGAAGGGGCGCCAAGTCATGGGACGAGATCGGCTGACCGCATTCAGCGATGGCGTCATCGCCGTTATCATCACGATCATGGTGCTGGAGTTGAAGGTACCGCACGGGGCAGACTGGAACGCGCTCCGCGGCCTGGCTCCGATCTTCCTCAGCTACGTTCTCAGCTTTGTTTACGTGGCGATCTATTGGAACAATCATCATCACTTTCTTCACACGGTAACCCGGGTCAGCGGCCCCATCCTGTGGGCGAACAATCACCTGCTGTTTTGGATCTCGCTGATCCCGTTTTCGGCCGGCTGGATGAGCGAAAACGATTTCGCGCCGCTGCCAACGGCGGTCTACGGGGTGTCGCTGCTGATGCCCGGGCTCGCTTGGCTTTTGTTGCAGAATGCCATTACTCGCAAACATGGCAGGGAGGCGGTATTGGCCAAGGCGCTCGGCCGCGATCTCAAAGGCAAGATTTCGGGAGTCCTTTATGTCGCGGCGATCATGCTGGCTTTCGTCAACCCCTGGATCTCGCTGGCGATCTATGCTCTGGTCGCCCTGATCTGGCTCATGCCCGACCGGCGTATCGAGCACGCCATCGCCGCCGAGCCGTAATCGTTTTTCGATGATCGTTTGAGGAGGGAGAAAATGCCTGTGTCAGGGGAACTGATCGCTGGTGCGCTGGCCGGTCTCGCGTTTGTCGGATGCAGCCTGTCGAGCGCTTCCCCGACGCCGTCGCCGGTGCCGGGGCGGCGACGCGAAGTCGTCGTCAACGGCAAGCGGGTCAAAACCGTCGACATCCACGCCCATACCATCGTCCCCGAGGCGGCGGCTGTCATCAATCACCCGCTCGAGGCGCCGGGGCTGTTGTGGAGCAACCTCTCGGACCGCATCGCCGAGATGGATGAGGAGGGGATCGATGTCGAGGCGCTCAGCATCAATCCCTATTGGTATCGCGTGGAACGCGACGCCGCGGCCGAGCTGATCCGGATCCAGAACGAAAAGCTCGCCGAATTCTGCGCTGCGATGCCGGATCGCTTTGTTGCTTTTGCGACCGTCGCCCTGCAGCATCCGCAGCTCGCCGTCGAGCAGCTCGAATA
>Ga0318505_10000442_pt1 | contig 9705 bp, 8 predicted proteins | sample GRESIP084b2f18_FD_203676 | JGI IMG/M metagenome (GOLD analysis project Ga0318505, IMG submission 203676) | Tropical soil microbial communities from Luquillo Experimental Forest, Puerto Rico - GRE.SIPMG.084b2f18 | ecosystem: Environmental > Terrestrial > Soil > Tropical forest > Bulk soil | place... | reverse complement strand
CTCGCCCAATGCCTGAAGGCGGGCTGCAAGGTTCGGCGTCTCCCCCACCACGGCGTGCTCGCGCAACGCACCCTCGCGGCTGAGGTCGCCGATCACCACCACACCGGTCGCGATGCCAATGCGAACCGCGAGCGGTTCCGCGGCGCGTGTCTCGAGTCGGCCAACAGCGGCAATGATATCGAGCCCCGCCCGTACGGTTCGCTCGGCATCGTCTTCGTGCGCGATTGGATAGCCGAAATAGGCCAATATTCCGTCGCCCCGGAACTCGGCGAGGAAGCCGTCGTAAGTTAGCGTAATACGGGCGCAGGCGGCGTGATAGGCGTCAATCACGGCGCGCATGTCCTCCGGATCGAGTCGGGCCGACAGGGCAGTCGAGCCCACCAGATCGCAGATCATCACGGTGAGGTGACGGCGCTCGGCCTCGCCCTGCTGAGCTGGTTCAGCCACGGCTTGGGGCATCGCGAACGCGGCCCCGCCGAGTTCCGCGATCGCCGCCAGTATCTTCCTCCGATGCCCAAGCGAGACCCCGAGCTTTTCGAGGTCCTGATCGGTCAGGTAGCGCAGGACCGAGAAATCGATATCATTCTCGGCGAAGCGCTGGGCGTATGCTCCCAGACCGATCGAATTGAGCCAGATTGCGGTCTGCTGCATCACCGTGACCGATAATCCCCGAGCGGAGATCACGCTCGTTATTTTCGCAAACGGTCGCACGCCTGACTAGTGTTTGGACTACCCAATCAAATAGGCGAGTGCCGAAGCGACGTTCCTCCCTGCATAGCGCTCCGCGAAATCCTTGTCTTCACGTAGCAGCTTGCCTGTCACTCTAAAATTTGCCCATGCGTAGGCAAATCCTGACCGCGTAGCCACGCGGCATGGACGCTGGCTGCGCCATGACCTGGAGACGATGAACAAGCGTTGGAAGCCAAGAGCATGAAATCGCAGATCGAGCGAGCAATGCGGGGGCACGTACTGGCCAATGCAGAGCTCATCGTGCTCTATGGCTCCGTGCTCCGCACGCCGGTCGAGGGCGCAATAAGCATCTGCGACGCCGCCCCTTGGTCAGGATCGACGAGATCCGTTTTTTTCGGCCGGCCGGCGACACCAGCAATACCCCAGGTGAGCTCCCGGCGGCCGAGGTAATATCCGCGTATGAGCCCGGAAAATCGCACAAGGCTTGCCGATCGAGTCGCCAAGTGCAGGCTCATATCGCTTCAAGCGCCCGCGAATTGGCAGCAAGCCAATCAAAGTCATGACGGCGAACGCGGCGCCGGCCAGGAAGGTACCTCGTGGCCCGGCGATATCCCAAAGACCGCCAGCGATCACGCTCGCGAGGAGCAAGGCGACTCCCGTGATCAGGTTGAAGACGCCAAACGCGGTTCCGCGTAACTCGACGGGAGCCGTATCCGCGACGAGCGCAGCAAGCAGGCCCTGGGTGAAACCCATATGCAGTCCCCAAAGAACTGCCCCCACAGCGACCGCCGTCATTCCGGTGGAGAATGCGAGGACGAGATCGGCCACCAACAACATGAGCAAGCCGAAAACCAGGATCATTGTCCGGCTCGCACGGTCCGAAATCGCCCCCACGGGATAGGCGGACAACGCATAGGCTACGTTCATGATGACCAGTACGACCGGAACAAGCATGAGCGGCAAGCCGACCGATTGAGCCCGCAGCACCAAAAATGCCTCGCTGAATCGCGCCAATGTGAAGACGCTGGCGATAGCGACGACCCACCAAACGGTGACACTAAGACGAGCAAGCTCGCCGCGACTCAACGGCATGCGAACCTCGCGCAACCCTGCGGGACGGTCGGGCTCGCGGACAGCAACGGCAATCAGAGCGAAAGATAGAACTGCAGGAATGCTGCGATCCAGAAGACAGCCACGAAATGATCGGCTGTCAGCCACATCAGGCCAATGGCCAAGAGCGGGCCGGTAAAGGCTCCAACGGTATCCAGCGATTGTCGCAGTCCGAAACTCGCTCCGCGAAGGTGGGGCGGACTGATATCGGCGATCAGCGCGTCGCGCGGCGCGCGCCACGAATGCCCTTGCCGAGGCGATCAACAAATCTCGCAGCGATGAGCCATTCCACCGAAGGGGACATCGCGAAGATCGGTTTTGTGAAGGCCGCAAGGCCGTAGCCGAGCGCGGCCAGCAGCTTCCGCTTGCCCAACCAATCGCTGAGTGCTCCCGAAAAAACTTTCACGATCGAGGCGGTCGCTTCCGCGATCCCTTCGATGAACCCGACGGCGAGCGTCGACGTCCCGAGCACGGTGACCAGATAGACGGGCAGCAAGGCGTGAATCATCTCGGACGAAACATCCATCAGCAAGGAGACGAAGCCGAGAGCCCAGATGACGGTCGGGATTTCTCGCCACGGCGCCATGGATGCCCGTTCTACGGACTGTCTGGTGTCGAGAATCATCCTGAAAGCTTATTCGAGCGCTGGGTTGGGCGATTTTCATCCTGGGCATCGAACACCTGTTGAGCATAGGCGTCGAGCAGAGCCTCGCATTGCGCGAGCCGCTTGCCGGCTTCATCCGCGAGCGACGCACCGTGGAAGTCGAGCTTACGAATCTTCTCGAGCCAGCTTCGGAGTTTCTTCAGGTCCTCATCGTTCTCCTCCAGCTCGGCATAGCTGAACTTACCGGCAGCGGATTCGCGCCCGATCTCGGTCTCGAACCCGGCACAGCGCTCCAGAAATTCCTGATAGGCCTCGTCCCGATCGCTATTGAACCGAGCGATTACCTTCTCCTCCTGCGCGCGATCTAGCGCGACAGTTGTCAACAGCACGGCCTCGCCTTCCATTTCGGTGATCTCGTTCTCGATGATTTTCAGTCGCCGCAAATTGTGATCCGTCTTCGGAAGCAGGCAGACGCCGTTTTGCAGGTAGACTGCCCCAAGTCCCTTGACCTTCCGCCAGAGCGCGATGCGCTTCTTGGCCGGCTCCGGCGGGACCTTGTAGGTCAGCAGCAACCACGACTTGACAACCATAGCGTCGTTTCTAATGTTACAGCCGTAACATTTCAATGGCGATCCGGAGCCCGCGCTATGCACGCTGGCCAGGCATCCAGACCATTGCAGTTGCTACGTGTTTTGGCGACGGTGCTGGTCATTGCCGGCACCGCGGTTGCGCTGATCTGGGGTTTTCTTGAAGCCCGCAATGGGATGGCGGGCGAGCCGGAGGGGGAACGTGCGGTGAGGGCACCGCTCAGGGTTTCCAAGTTGAACGGTGAACCCGTCATCACACTTGATGCCAGCACGCAGCGACGCAATGGCATCGAGACCGCGATGCTGGCGCCGGCGTCATATCAGGAGGAGGTCCGTGCCTATGGCATGGTCCTCGATCTGACGCGACTGACTGATCTCAGCAACAGCTATGCCACCGCTAAAGCTCAACTCCAGACCGCAGAGGCGAAGCTGGGAGCATCACGGGCCGATGTCGAGCGCTCTCGCATGCTCTATCAAGGGCGACAGGCCATTTCGCAAAAGCAGCTACAGGCGGCCGAAGCCGTCTTCGGCACCGACGATGCTGCGGTCGCCGCCGCAGGGGCCCGGCTACGCACCCTGATCGCGAGTGCGCACCAAGAGTGGGGCCCGGTGCTGAGCAAATCGCTCATTGACGATTCGCCGCTAGTCAACCGTCTGATCGAGCGGCAGGACTTCCTGGTGCAGATTACACTCCCGCCCGGTGTCTCAATCGCGAAGCCGCCGGTCAGCGCATCCATCGAAGCTGCCAAGGGCGTGCGCGCTCCCATCTCATACGTTTCTGCTGCAACTCGCACCGACCCGAGAATCCAGAGCGCCAGCTTCTTTTACATCATCCCGGCAGAGAGCGGCGTCTTGCCAGGGATGAACGTCTTGGCCTTTCTGCCGACCGGCACGATGGTCGAGGGCGTTGTAGTGCCCACAACCGCGATCGTCTGGTGGCAAGACCGCGCCTGGGTGTATCGCCGTGGCGGTCCGGAGACGTTTGCGCGCGTTGGCATCGCGACCGATCGGCCGGCGCCGGGCGAAGGCTTTGCCGTCAACAATCTGCCGAAGGACACGGAGATCGTCACGCGCGGCGCGCAATTGCTGCTGTCCGAGGAGTTCCGCGCTCAGATCCAGGTCGGCGGCGACCAGAGGTGAACCTTACCTTGCCGTCGGGGCCGCAGGCCGCATTGATTCATTTTGCGATCCGCTTTCGCGGCATCGTGATCGCGCTCGCTTGCCTGCTTCTCTTTTACGGCGGATATTCACTGCGCGGCGCCAAGTACGATGTGTTCCCTGAGTTTGCACCACCTCAGGTCAGCATCCAGACCGAGGCAGTTGGGCTGACGCCGGAGCAGGTCGAGGTGCTCGTTACTCGGCCGATCGAGAACGCCATCAACGGCGTCGCCGGCGTGCAAAAATTGCGCTCGACCTCGATTCAGGGTCTCTCCGTTGTAACAGTCTTTTTTGACGCATCGAGCGACATCTACCGCGATCGACAGGTCGTCGCCGAGCGCCTCGCCGCCGCTGCCCAGCAGCTCCCACAAGGCGTCCAGCCGCCCGTGATGACGCCCCTGACATCATCAACCAGCCGGGTGCTGGTCATCGGCCTCATATCGCCTATTCGCTCGCTCATGGAGCTGCGCACCGCTGCCGATTGGACCGTCCGCCCACGATTGCTCGCCGTCCCAGGCGTGGCAAGTGTGACGGTGTTCGGCGGCGATAGGCGCTCGATTCAAATTCAGGTCATCCCTGACGAGCTCGTCCGATACGACCTCGGCCTCAACGACGTCTTGACCGCAGCACGACGGGCAACTGGCGTGCGCGGCGCCGGTTTCATCGACACCACGAACCAGCGCGTTGTCTTCCAAACCGAGGGGCAGTCCCTCACACCCGATGGCATCGCGCGCACGGTGCTGCTGAGTCGGGGCGCCGCGACCGTTAAACTGGGGAACGTGGCACATGTGCTTGAAGCGCCCGAGCCGCCTATCGGCGCTGCTACGATCGAAGGCAGGCCCGGCGTGATCATCAATGTCGCAGAGCAGTATGGCGCCGACACGGTCGAGGTGACGAACAAGGTGGAGGCGGCACTCGAAGAGTTGCGGCCGGGTCTGGAGGCCGGTGCCATTACCCTCCACGCCGATCTGTTCCGGCCGGCCAATTTCATCAACACGGCGACAAGCAATGTGCAAGGATCACTGATCTTCGGCGCTACCCTTGTGATCGTGGTTCTGTGTCTTTTTCTGTTCGACCTGCGGAGCGCCGCGATTTCCTGCAGCGCAATCCCTCTGTCGCTCTTGGCCGCGATCGCCGTCCTCGAGTGGTCCGGCGCCACGCTCAATACGATGACTCTGGGCGGTCTCGCGATTGCCATCGGCGTGGTGGTCGACGACGCGGTCGTCGATGTCGAGAACATCGTTCGACGCCTGCGGGAGAACCGCCGGCTCCCGCAGCCCCGACCCATGGCGCGCGTTGTGCTGGACGCCTGCCTCGAAGTCAGAGGTGCCGTCGTGTACGCGACCTTCGCCGTGGTCCTGGTCGTGCTCCCCGTCATGGCCCTGTCCGGTATTGCCGGCCGGCTGTTCGCGCCGCTCGGCCTCTCTTATGCGCTCGCCGTCGCGGCTTCGCTGGTGGTGGCACTCACGGTGACGCCCGCGCTCTCGATGGTGCTGCTTGCCGGTCGCCATGCACCGACCTCCGATCCGCCGATCGTCAAGTGGGTGCGCGCGGGCTACGAGAATCTTCTTCGAACGATCTCGCGACGACCGCGGATGCTCATTGGCGCGACAGCCGCATTCACGATTGCCGGTTGTGCGGCGCTGCCGTTTTTTGGCGGCAGTTTCATTCCCGCCCTCAAGGAAGGGCACTTCGTTGTCCACATGTCGGCGGTGCCAGGCACTTCGATTGACGAATCGCTGCGCATCGGTGCCCACGTCGCCGATGCGTTACGGGAGCTGCCCGCGGTACGCTCCGTCGCTCAGCGCGTCGGACGAGCAGAACAATCGGAGGACACCTTCGGGACCCATTACAGCGAGTTCGAGGTGGATTTGAAGCCCGGACTATCGGGAGGCGCGGCTGAGGAAGCCCAAGCGGATATCCGCAGAGTATTCGTGGGCTTTGTTGGAGTGAACGCCTCGGTCATGACTTTTCTCACGGAACGCATCGAAGAGACGCTCTCAGGCTATACTGCCGCGGTAGCGATCAACATCTTCAGCAATGATCTCGACGTCCTCGATGAGAAGGCGCGGGAAATTGCCCGCGTCCTCGGCGACGTTCCGGGCGCGACCGAGGTGCAGATCCAGTCGCCGCCGGGGCTGCCACAACTCACTATACGGTTGCGCAAGTTGGACCTGGAGCGCTGGGGGTTCGACGCTGTCGAGGTGCTCGAGCTGGTTCGCGCAGCCTATCAGGGCGAGGTCGTCGGACAGACCTATGACGGCAATCAGGTCTACAAAGTTGTCACCATTCTCGATGGCGCGAGTCGCGACAACATCTCGAAGGTCGGCGACCTGCCCTTGCGGAGCCCCGGCGGCACCTACGTCACCCTCAAACACATCGCCGACGTTTATGAGGCCACCGGACGCTACCAAGTGTTGCACGAAGGCGCACGGCGCCTGCAGACCGTGACAGCCAACGCCGTCGGAACGGATATCGCCTCCTTCGTTCAGGCAGCGAAATCCGCCATCTCCGCAAGGGTGCCGCTGCCCGCCGGAACCTATGTCCAGTTTGCAGGCAGCGCTGAGGCGCAGTCGCAGTCGCGCCGTGATCTTGCCGTCAACTCGCTGATCGCCGGCGTCGGCGTCGTCCTCCTCCTTTCCTTCGTGACCCGCAACTGGCGCAACCTGCTCTTGATCCTCGCCAACCTGCCGTTCGCTCTGGTTGGCGGCGTGCTCGCCGTATTTGCGACGGGTGGAGTGCTGTCCTTGGGCGGGTTGGTAGGCTTCGTCACCCTGCTCGGTATCACGTTGCGCAACTCGATTCTCATGATCGCTCACTATGAGCATTTGGTTGAATGCGAGCGCATGCCCTGGGAGGCGCAGACCGCCATCCAGGGCGCGGCGGACCGGCTCGCTCCCATCCTCATGACGTCGATTGTGACCGGTCTCGGCGTGCTGCCGCTTGCCACCGGCATAGGCGATCCAGGGCGCGAAATTGATGGTCCCATGGCAATGGTGATCCTCGGCGGACTCCTGAGTTCGATGGCGCTCAACCTTTTTGTACTTCCGACACTTTCGCTTCGCTATGGTCGCTTTGAGCCAGCACGCGACGAATTCGGGCAGGCAACGGCAACGCAAGCGAATTAGCTGGCGCTGAACAACAAATGGGAAGCCGCGCCGGCCGCGTCTTTTAGTGTCAGACGGGCATAACTGGCGCGGGCCCACCTCTGAATGCGATGTGCTAGACTAGTCTAGCACTACTTTAGCGGATTCACTCAGGCCGCCGCTCGTTGCAAATCCATTTTCGACAATGCGGGCATCGCTGCGGCGGTAGTCGAGCGAAGAGTTCGAGATGGCGTGGCGTACGGCCGGCAAGGTCGGTTGAGGCGGCGGCCCGTCGATTCTTTTTTTCCCGTCTTGCTGTTGCGAGCCGGCGATGTTGGAGGAAAGCGTAAGCGATCATCGTCATGAGGGCATGACGGTGCAGACCCTGCCAGGATCGTCCCTCGAAGTGGTCAAGACCGAGTTCTTCTTTCATCTGCTGGTGAGCCTGCTCGCAAATCCATCGCGCCTTGATGGTGGCGGCTAAGGTGCGCAGGTCAGTCTTCGCCGGCAGATTGGCGAGATAGTATTTTTTCTCTCCCGACATCCTGTGTTCGCCGATGAGCCAAGCCTCGTCCCCGGGCAGATGTTGCTGGCCCTTGTCCCTGATCCACTGCGGTGGTCGGTCTGCGACCCGCACGCGGGCCGCAGCAAAACGAGCCTTGAGCTTTCCTTTCGTGCCGCTGCGCCAACTGATGGTGCGCCATTTGGCATTGGCCAGCATGTCTTCGGCCGGTATCGATAGAATGTCGGGAACGTGCCGCTGACGGGGACGGCCGCGTACGCCAGCGTGACCGGCACTTCGCCTCGCGCAAGCGTCAGCGATACCAGGGTCTGGCAGTTGGAGGTCTTATAATTACCCAACGCCGAAGCATATTGTGCAGCGATACCTACCGAATGCGTGCCTTTCTTGGGTATCGCAGTGTCATCGATCACCAGAACGGCATCGTTGCCGCCGACGAGCCTATCCGCTTGGACCAGCAGCTCGGTTTCCACCGGCGCCGCATCCCAGACCCCAGCCGCAACGAAGTGGTGCAATTGATCGCATTCGCCGAGCGCAAGCCGCTTGGCCATCGCCTGAATGCTCTTGCGATCGCCAGGACCGATCAGCCCCGACACGTAAAGCGGGCACATCTGTCGCCGCGCCTCGTGTCCCAACCGATCCAGAAACGGCTTGAGAAAGTGTCCAAGCTCTTCTTTCCAATCCGACGTCCTGCCAGCCACGGTCGGCCCCTCCAAAAGCCGACCACCCATGAGTCACAGAAAAACTGATTGGGAATCCTGTGCCCCTAAAAATCTGCCAAAGTAGCGCTAGGCAGCCTTGAATCGAAACTCGAGATCACGAGAATTCGGGATTGCAAAGACAAGATCTGCCGAGAACAGGATGTATTTTATTTCAAGCTTTGGCGATCAGGACTTGCTTCAATTGAATAGGTAGTTGATCCCCACCTTCACCATCTGGATGTTGCGATTGCTGACGGTGAAAGTGTCGTTGGCGAGGAATGGAGATCCAGCCGGAACAGTAAATGTCTGGCTGCCCAGTCCCAGATTGTTAGGGGTGACCTGGATGGTTCCGACCGCAGGAATTAATAGCCCGTTACCCGTGTTGTTATTGTTCGCAACCCTGTCGAAGTCCCATTCAAATCCGAGAACGACGTTGCTGACTTGCCAATTGAACCCGAGTTGGCCTCCCCCGATAAATACGCCGTTGTTGCTTCCGTTGCTGAGGTTCAGGCCCAACTGGGTGTCGGTTACGGTATTGAGGGCCCAGGCTGCCCCAAGGTTGCCGCCAAGATAGAATCCGGTCCAAGTGAACGCTGGCGGCACATAGACGGACGGCGGAGGCGCATAAGGCGGCACCACATCAGCGGCGGTCAGCTTCCCGCGCAGACCGATATAGACCGCGAGCGGCTGCGCCGGCGTGACCATACGGTGATCGGTCGGCGGGTCGGGGATTGCGTTGGCAATCACCTGCGGGTTGAAATAAGTACCGAAGGTTGCGAATTTGCGATTGAACAGATTGTTCACGACGCCATAGAGCTGCACCTCCTTGCTGAGCTGATATGACCCGTGCAGGTTCGCCACCCAGTAGTCCGCGAGCTTCACGTTCTGGTTGGCTTGGTCACCGATGTACCACTGGCTGCTGACCTAGATCACATCGGCACCGAGTTTCAAAGCTGGCGTCACCGCGTAGTCGACGCCGGCCTTGATCTGGTGCAGTGGAATGCCGGGAATGTGATCACCGGGCGTGACGAAGACATTTCCATCGGCATCCGCCAACGGATTGTTGGGCGAAGCGATCTTACCCGCAAACTGATAGGTGGCATCGACAAGCGCGTAATTGATATAGAAGAGCCATGGCGCTGCTTGGTACTGCGCGCCCGCCTCCAGGCCCTGTCGACGGGTGGCGGGGACGTTCTGGAACACGCCGCGGCCCTGGATGATGCTTGCGACTTGGATGATGTCGTTCTCG
>Ga0318505_10000428_pt1 | contig 9808 bp, 7 predicted proteins | sample GRESIP084b2f18_FD_203676 | JGI IMG/M metagenome (GOLD analysis project Ga0318505, IMG submission 203676) | Tropical soil microbial communities from Luquillo Experimental Forest, Puerto Rico - GRE.SIPMG.084b2f18 | ecosystem: Environmental > Terrestrial > Soil > Tropical forest > Bulk soil | place... | reverse complement strand
CGCAAGAGTGACCGCTCACGAGTGCCTTCTAAACGCAACAGTTGATCGTGCCAAAGAACTAAGACTGCTGGCCAACGATCAGTAATTTCATGCCATAGCGGCATCATCGGCGGTATGATCGCGCCTACGGCAGGCCTTCCGGCGCCGAAGTGCGGAATGCCGTCATGCCGACAAACCTGAATTGTTCTGAATCAGGGGGCGGTCGGCCCTCACGTGCCTCTGGCCTAAAATAGCACATCGCGACGGGCCAGGTTGGCCGCTCTCAGACGGCTGCCGATTTTTCGAGCCCGACAGGCAGGCGCACCATGAACACCGAGCCCTTGCCCGGCTCGCTCGCTACGGTCACGTCGCCACCCATCATGCGCGCGAGCTTACGCGAGATGGCAAGCCCGAGCCCCGTACCGCCATAGCGGCGCGCGGTCAGGGAATCGGCCTGGGTGAAATCCTGAAACAGTTTCGCCTGCTGCTCCGCGGTCATGCCGATGCCGCTGTCAGCGACCGCAAGCTCGACCCAGTCGCGGCCGTCCGCCACCTTACGCACCCGCAGCGCGACCTCACCCTCTTTGGTGAACTTGCAGGCATTGCTTAAGAGATTGAGCAGAATCTGCTTGACCCGCATGGAGTCCGCGGTGAGCGCCCCCACGTTCTCTTGCGTTTCAACGATGAGCCGGTTCTTGTTCTTCTCGGCGAGTTGTCCGGCGGTTCCGATGACCTCATCGATGAGCTTCGCCAAATTGACAGACTCGGGATTGAGTTCGAGCTTGCCGGCTTCGATCTTCGAGAGGTCGAGTATCTCGTTGATAAGGCTCAGGAGGTGGGTCCCGGCCGCATTCACTCGCCGCAGCGGCTCCTGCGCCTTTTCCGTGCCAAAGCGCGCCGCGTTGGTGACCATCATTTCGGTCAGTCCGATGATGGCATTGAGCGGCGTGCGCAGCTCATGGCTCATGCTGGCGAGGAACTGGGACTTGCGCTCGCTCGCTTCCGCCAGCTGCCCGCTCTTGTCCTGGATTTCATCGAACAGACGCACGTTCTCGATCGCAATTGCTGCTTGGTCCGCGAAGGTCGAAACCAGCTCGATCTGCTTGTCAGTGAACGGACGCACCTCGGAGCGGGACAATGTGAGAACGCCAATCGGCAGACCCTCGCGCAACATTGGCAGCCCGAGGATCGTGCGAAAGCCGCCCAATCGCTGCGCCTCGGCCCAGGTGTATTCCGGGTCGGCCAGCACGTCTGGAATATGAATGACTCTGCGTTCGACCAGAGCGCGGCCATGGACTGTCCCGCGTCCGGGCTGAACCGGCGACGCCCCGATGTATTCGAGGAATTCCGGCGAGTAACCATAGGCCGCTGCGCGAAAGAACTCCGTACCTTGCTGCCGAGTAACTGTGGAGTTGTCTGCATCGCAAAGCTGGGCAGCCGATTCGACAAGCGTTTGCAGCACCGACTTGAGATCGAACGTCGAGCGGCTGATGACCTTGAGCACATCGGCGGTGGCAGTCTGCTGCTGCAATGATTCGCGCAGTTCCTTTAGGAGGCGTGTGTTCTCGATGGCGATGACGGCTTCGTTGGCGAAGTTCTGGACCAGCTCGATCTGCCTGTCGGTGAACGGACGGACCTCCTTACGATAAATGGAGATGGCGCCGACGAACTCATCCTCCTTGAGCATGGGCACGAGAGCCAATGTGCGGATGCCGGCGACATCGACTGCATTAACAGTCAATGGATGACGGTCGAGATACGTCTGATCTTCTCGCAGGTCAGCGATCTGAAGCGGCTTTCGGGATTGCGCAACGCGGCCCATAGGGGCTGTGCGGCCCACCGTGGCGCTCCGCCACTGCTCGATATATGCCGTCGACAGCGCACCGTGGAATGCAGCGTTGCGGAAACGATCTCCTTCTTTGAGCCACATAGCGCCGTAGCTGGCCTCGCAGAGCCGCGTCGCGTTCGTCAGGATAGCCTCGAACACGGGCTGCAGGTCCCCTGGCGAACTCGAAATTACGCGCAGCACCTCCGAGGTCGCCGTCTGCTGCTCTAGCGCCTCGGCGAGCTCACGAGTGCGCGCTTTGAGTTGCTTTTTCAACTCGGTCAGTGAATTGGGCCCGTTGCTAGCGCGCATTCTCGCCTTCGTTCCCGTCGAACGAAGCTTGCGGCCGCGTGTTGGGCTCTTTGCGCCTTTGAGAGACAAGGTCACCTCGTCGGCACAGTCACTGGTCCCGTCCGGTCAGTCTAGCCTATCAATCCTAACCGAACCGCGCTATGAACTCCGCCGCCTAGCTAGATTGGCCATGCGGCGCATGCGCCGCCGAGCAGCGTGACGACCAGCGGCTGTCCCGCCTTAGTCGATTTACCGCACCTTCCAGCCTATGTCGCACCTGGCCGGAGTAAGTCGACTTGCATGACCGAGGACCTCGCATAAGCCATGCAACAGGCGGCCGCGGAGCGGGGCTGGATGCGCTCCGGCGCGGAGACATTCCCCGGCCCGGGGAGCACCAGCCCCGCAGACAAAGTGGGCCGGGACACGACCCGGCCATGAAGGCGGCGGAAAAGATTGGCACGCGCATGCAAGTTGGGTTGATTCAGGAAGAAAAGTTGTTCCAAGCTCCTGCCTACCAAGCTGAGCCGTTCCTCTCTAGGATGTGGTCGATCCGGCTGCGAACTGGTATCCGTTCACCCACCGAGGGGTACACCATGCTCAAGGAATATCACTACGACCATCTCATTCGCTGGCCACGCGGCGAGCGGGCCGCCGTGTTTCTGACCTTCGACTTCCAGGGCGGCGAGGACGTGAAGCCGGACAAGAATGGCTTTCTGAATTACGAAATGTGGAGCCAGGGTGAATATGGTCCCCACCATGCGATCTACCGGCTGCTGCGGATCCTGAAGGAAGAGGACATCAAGGCCACTTTCCTGACCTGCGGGGCAATCGCGGAGCGCTTCCCAGAGGCCGTGCAGGCCATCCTCGATCACGGCCATGTCGTCGAGGGCCACGGCTACAATCACGAGATCGCGCGCTACCTGCCGCGCGACGAGGAAGATCAGGTGATGAAGAAGACCATCGCCATGGTCCACAAGCGCACGGGGCGGCGCTGCTATGGCTGGCGCTCCTGCACCCAGAGCACGAACACCATCGAGCTCCTGATCGAGAACGGCTTCGTGTTCAACACCAACTGCTTCCACGAGGAGCTGCCGTTCCTCTGGGAGAAGGATGGCAAGCTGCTGGTCGAGCTGCCGCGCCAGCCGTTCGGTGACGGCACGCTGTTCGGCCACCGCCACGGCGAATACGGAAATCCGTATCACGGGCTGGAGACCTGGAAGGCCTATTTCGACGAGCTCTACTCCGAGAGCAGCGCGGAGCGTCCGAAATACATTCCATTCACCATGCATCCCTACATCATCGGCCGACCCGGCCGTACGCTGGCGTTGCGCGGCATCATCCATCACATAAAGAGGGCCGGAGATCTCTGGTTCCCTACCGGCATCGAACTCGCCGAATGGTGCCTCAACGACGTGTTTCAGGCCGAATGCCAGAAGTTGCGCGCGTCCACCGGATGACGCGAATGCCAGCGCAGTGTTGCGCCGACCTCAGATGACTGCGGCGGCGCCCGGCATCCCGATGCGCCGGTCCACCGTTTTGCACCTTCGTGACAATTTCACCAAGCCCGCCGCACGAGATCACGCTATCTTGGCCGCAGCGTCTCAATAGGACCGGCGCAGCGCCATCAAACCGGCGATGGGGGAAAGTGATGGGCACGGCCACGACGACTGCCGTTGCGGTTGGGCTTGCAGCGGCCCTGTTGGCGAGTGCGCCGACCCAAGCTCAACCCGTCTCGGATTTCTATCGCGGCAAGACCCTGCGCATGCTGATCGGCTACGGCCCGGGCGGCGGCTACGACATCTACGGCCGGCTTGTTGCCGAGTTTCTGCCGCGGCATCTGCCCGGCACTCCGACAATGGTCACGCAGAACATGCCAGGGGCGGGGAGCTTCGTCGCAGCAAAATATATGTACGACGTGGCGCCCCAGGACGGCACGGTGTTCGGCAGTCTTGCCCAGACGCTGGCGCTCGACAGCATGACAAACACCAATGCGAAGCTCGATGTGGGAAAGATGCCGTATATCGGCCGCGTTGTGACCAACATTGACGTCGGTGCTGCGCTGCCAAAGACCGGCATTGAATCGTTCCAAGACGTCCGCGCGAAACAATATAGTGTCGGCGCATCCGGCGGCGGCTCCACTACAGTTCTCTTCCCCACCGCGCTCAAAATTTATGCCGGAGCGAAGTTCAAGCTTGTCCGCGGGTATAGCGGCACGAGCGATATCTTGCTTGCGATGGAAAGGGGTGAGGTCGATATCGTCGGCGCCTATGGCCTTCCAGGCATTCTGGTGAGCCATCCCGGCTGGGTGCACAGCGGTGAAGCGACAATCCTTTACCAAGCTGCCGTTAAGCGGCATCGCCTTCTACCGAACGTGCCAAGTCTTCCGGAGCTTGCGCAGTCTAACGAGGGCCGTCAGGTGCTGAGCGCTGCGGCCAGTACCGGCGAAATCGGTCGCTCCATTCTCACGACGCCGGGCGTGCCGCCGGAGAGGCTTGCGGCGCTGCGATCTGCGTTTCAAGCGATGCTCAAGGATCCGGATTTCGTCTCGGCCTGCGAGAAACGAAACCTGATGGTTGATGCTGCCGCCGGAGAAGAGATAGATGAAATTGTCCGTGAGACCCTGCGGTTGCCGCAGGCGCTGGCGGAGACGATCGGGCAGATGATGCAATAGCTGAAGCGCCTAATATACCTGTCATTCCCGAAAATTCCATGCGGGGGTGGATTCGCACTATGAGTCGGGCGACGGCTCGAAGTCGAGAACCTCTTTCTTCGGCATCAGCTCAACGTTGCCCTGTGGCGTGCACCGCGCCGTCTGGAGCTGCGCGGGAGCAACCGAACCCTCATAGTCCCCACCGTCTCGCGCTTGGCGTTGATGGGCTTGCGGCCGCCCTCCGGATCATTGCAGCAACGCAGCGGATCTGCTTGTTGTTACGGCACAGCGATGCAAAGCCCTATTCGACTGCTGCCGAGAGAACGGGATCAACCTCTCGATGTTATCGAGAGCGCGGCACGAGACCGCGTCCATGCGCAATAAAAATCTTGGGAAAGGACGCCAGGAACCCGAATGCAGAACTTCCCGGCCGAGACGAAAGCGACATCCGCATCGATGACCGCTGGGGCACTATCGGCGCGGAGCGCGTGCAGTCTGCGGTGACAGAACTGCTCAGCTTGGCGCCAGTTCTGTTTCTATCATACGACTCGCCGATTTTGGGGGCACTCCGGCGGCAGACGCGCAGCATTCCAATCGTGTTCGTCGGAATTGTTCTCCGGCTACACTTTTCTCCGCGTCGTGATGGGATGGCAGGCGCGCTGGACGCCTGGCACGTTTCCGGGCCTTTGCGCGACTTCCGCTGCAACGACTTTTTGGCAGAGACGAATTCGTCCGAGAGAGGCGTGTGTGGTGTGCGAGTCTCGTTTGCGGATCTCGGAGGTACGGCAGTCTCTTGCTCAGAAGCAGAATTTCCGCGAGAGAGGGCGCGACTCGAAATGAGAGCTCGTCGCCGAACGCCGGGTTATCGGATCGCAAGGATGCACCCGTCATGATGATGTTGGCACCGGTTCTCACGCCGCATGGCTTACTGATGCTCGCGCAATCGTTGGAGGCGGAGGAGGAAGCGCTGGCTTTGGAGCCAGAGCGCGGCTCGCGGTTGGAGAAGGCGTTTGCACGCGGCGCCGGTCACGGACTGCTGCTCCTGGGCGCTGACGAGGTCGGGACGGCTCTTTCTCCAACGCTGTCCTATTGGCGGAAATTGGGGGCGCGTTACATGACTGCGTTGTGCGCCCTTCCAGGCATCGGCGAGCGAAGCAAGCCGCCGGTGCCGATCCCCGCAGACGGCGAATTGGACTCGATGGCCGCGGCCGTTCCGCCGATGATTGGCGCGGAATACGTGACCACGGAAGTCCTGGTCAATCTATGGCGCGGCATGGATTCGGCCTTCGATACCGAGCTGGCTCAATCCAAGCTCACAGTGCAGGAGTTCCTCAAGCGCCGTCATCCGGCCTGGAACTTAGTGGGGCGTGTTCATTTCAACCTTGCGGAGAATCGGAAAGACGAGGACGCCCCATTCGCGTTTCTTGCAACCTACACGACGCGGCTTTCAGCCGAGGCAAGGCCGCAGCATCTGCCGCTCGGCAAGGCCTTGCAGGAGTACTCGGGCGCGAGAAACCGCGAGCGCCTGCTATCGCTCCTGATGCCCGTCCAGCGGGCCGCCGAGCATTGCCCCTGGTTGAAGGCGATGGTCGATGCGGGCGAAATCTTTCACCCGCTGCGCTGGAGCCCACAACAGGCGGTGGAATTCCTGCGGGACGTTCCCGCGCTCGAAAGCGCCGGCGTGGTCGTGCGCATGCCGGCAAGCTGGCGCATGAATCGTCCAGCACGCCCGCAGGTGATGGCAACGGTCGGCGGCAATGCCCCCTCGCATCTCGGGATGGATGCGCTGCTCGACTTTCGGATGGAGGTGACGCTCGATGGTGAAAACCTCACGGCGGTCGAGATCAAGCGCCTCCTGGCGCATTCCGACGGGTTGGCCTTGATCCGCGGCAAGTGGGTCGAGGTCGATCACGAACGACTGAGCAGGACACTCGAGCAATTCGAGGCCATTGAGCGCCGCGCCGTCACCGATGGTCTGTCGTTCGGCGAGGCGATGCGCATGCTGGCCGGGGCCGACCTTGCCGGGGATAGGGGTGCCGGGCAGGCCGACGTCGCCTGGAGCGAGACCCTGGCCGGTCCCTGGCTGGCGGAAACGCTCGCGGCTTTGCGCCATCCCGATCGGCTCTCGCGTGCCGACCCGGGCCGTTCCCTTCAGGGCACTCTCCGGCCGTATCAGCAGGCCGGCGTCGAATGGCTTTATCTGCTCGCACAGCTAAAACTTGGGGCGTGCCTCGCAGACGACATGGGGCTTGGCAAGACCATCCAGGTGTTGTCGTTGCTGCTGGTGTTGAAGCACGAGGCCGGGGAGAAGCGGAAGCCTTCCCTGCTCGTGGCGCCGGCTTCGCTGCTCGCCAACTGGACGGCAGAGATTGCCCGATTTGTGCCAAGCCTCCAGGTAGTTGTCGCCCATCCATCAGCGGCGCCCTCCGAGAAGCCGATCACGGAGGATGCGGACAATCTGGCGGATTTCGACCTGGTCATTACAAGCTATGGCTTCCTGGCCCGCCTGCCGTGGCTCGGAGCGACAGCGTGGCGACTGGTGGTGCTTGATGAGGCGCAGGCCATCAAGAATCCTGCCGCCAAGCAGACCAGAACGGTTAAACAGCTCCGCGCGGAAACTCGCGTTGCTCTGACCGGCACGCCGATCGAGAATCGGCTCGGCGACCTGTGGTCGATCTTCGACTTCATCAATCCCGGACTGTTGGGATCGTCAAAGGAATTTTCGTCATTCGCCAAGCGCCTCGCCGACCGGCCGCAGAATCCTTATGGCCCGCTCCGCGATCTGGTGCGCCCCTATATTTTGCGGCGCATGAAGACCGACAAGAGGATCATTGCGGACTTGCCCGACAAGACCGAGATGAAGACGTTCTGCCCCTTGAGCCGCAAGCAGGCGGCGCTATACCAGCAGGCGGTGGACGACCTCGCCGGCCAGCTCGAAGACGTCGATGGAATGAAGCGCAGGGGCATCGTCCTGGCCTTCCTCATGCGGTTGAAGCAGATCTGCAACCATCCCTCGCAATGGCTCGGCGACGGCGCCTGGGCCGAGGAGGACAGCGGCAAGCTCGCGCGATTGCGCGACATCGCGGAGGTGGTCGGCGCCCGGCAGGAGAAGGCGCTCGTCTTCACCCAGTTCAAGGAGATGACCGCGCCGCTGGCCGCGTTCCTGGCCTCGGTGTTCGGTCGGGCCGGTCTCGTCCTGCACGGCGAGACTGAGGTCAGGAAGCGCAAGGATCTGGTGCGTCAGTTCCAGGAGGATGAACGCGTCCCGTTCTTCGTGCTCTCCGTCAAAGCCGGCGGCACTGGCCTCAACCTCACCGCGGCCTCTCATGTCATCCATTTCGACCGGTGGTGGAATCCCGCTGTGGAGAACCAGGCCACCGACCGCGCTTTCCGAATCGGACAGAACAAGAGTGTGCTCGTGCACAAGTTCGTCTGCCGCGGCACTGTAGAGGACAGGATCGACCAGATGATTGAGTCCAAGCAGCAATTGGCTGGGGATTTTCTCAGTGGTGGTGCTGACATTGTGCTGACCGAGATGAAGGATGAGGAGTTGCTGAGTCTCGTGGCTCTCGACCTGGGCGCTGCGATGAAGGAGGGCTGATGGATGAGCTACTACTTCGCATGGCAACCCTATGTTTCGGTGGCCGAAAAGCGGCGCCGGGCGGAGCGCGAGGCGGCAAAGCTGAAGAAGCGGGGACAAGCTATCGCTCCGGTGCGGATCGAGGGCCGTAAGATTGCCAAGAGCTTCTGGGGCCAGTCGTGGTGCACCAACCTCGAACGCTACAGCGACTTCGAGAATCGCCTACCGCGCGGACGCACTTACGTTCGCAATGGTTCCGTTGTCGATTTGCAAATCGCCAAGGGCGAGGTCGCAGCGATGGTCGCCGGCTCCGATCTCTACAAGATCAAGATCGCCATCGCGCCAGTCAAGAACGCGCGCTGGAAAGCAATCTGTCGCGATTGTGCAGGATCGATCGATTCGCTGGTCGAGTTACTGCAGGGTCGCTTGGCCAAGGGCGTCATGGATCGGGTGTGCCGGGAGGGCGACGGCCTGTTTCCGTCGCCGGGCGAGATCAAGCTCAACTGCAGCTGTCCGGACGGGGCCGGCATGTGCAAGCACGTTGCGGCGGTTCTTTATGGAGTGGGCGCCAGGCTTGACGAAGAGCCTCAGTTTCTTTTCATGCTGCGCGGCGTGGATGAAAACGAACTGATCGGCAGAGCCGGACAGGATCTTCCGCTGTCGATGACGACACCCGGTGCTGCGAAAGTGCTTGACGATAGTGACGTGGCGGCCCTGTTCGGGATCGACATCGCCGAGACTGCCAACGCGGATATCCCCACCGCCCGCAAGCAGCCCAGGCAGTTCAAGACCGTGATAGGGAGCAAGTCTGCCGAGACGAAGACCCCGCCGGCAAAGAAAGACAAGTCACCAGGCACGTCCCGGTCCAAGCCCGAGCCTAAATGGGTCAGCCTGGTTCGCGCCCGGAAACGGCGCGCGCAGCGGCGGCGCGGACAGACCGCAAGGCAAGAAACGCCTTAGGCATAGACAAACACGACGAACTCCTACGCTATTTCCGCTTGGCCTTTTTCGATCGTGGAGCTTGAGATCTTTTTGTCCTTCTAGTCTTTGTTGGATCACATTTCCTCCATGCTGAAGCAGGACCTAACTTGCCGGGCACTCTTTCAATCAGCTTCTAATGGTCATCAACATCAAGACCGCCAAGGCGCTGGGCCTCGAAATCCGCCGACAACACGGCTACTCCTGCAATACAAGGCGCGCGGGTCGCAGCGTTTGTGCAACGACTGCGCGAGCTTGGCTGGATCGAAGGCCGCACCGTCGCAATCGAGCATCGTTGGGGCGAGGGGCAACGGGAGCGCTACGTCGAGATCGCAGCCGAGTTCGTCCAGCTCAAGGTCGACATCACCCGCGCCCTGCCGGCGAATTTTTCACGCCCGACAAATGAAGCCCCCCGGGGGGGCGATCATAGGCCGAGACGCAGGCGGATGCGATGAACCTGCATCCCATGCCACTGCCTACCGCTCGCGGTCGGCAATCGTTGTTC
>Ga0318505_10000422_pt1 | contig 9881 bp, 7 predicted proteins | sample GRESIP084b2f18_FD_203676 | JGI IMG/M metagenome (GOLD analysis project Ga0318505, IMG submission 203676) | Tropical soil microbial communities from Luquillo Experimental Forest, Puerto Rico - GRE.SIPMG.084b2f18 | ecosystem: Environmental > Terrestrial > Soil > Tropical forest > Bulk soil | place... | reverse complement strand
AGGCTTTCCTGGCTTCGTCGGCGCGCCCGGTTGCCAGATACAGCTGACCCAAGTCGCGGGTGGCCGGCGTAAAGGTCCGATCCTGCACCTTCGCGGCGTGAAACGCCGCTTCCGCCCCGACATAATCTTGCAGCGCAGCGCAAACCTCGCCAAGCAACGTCAAATACAGCGGGTTGCCAGCGTCCCGGCCCACCAGGGACGCGGCGACTTCGGCTGCCTTACCCACCCGTCCGGCGCGCAGTTCGCTCAAGACAAGAGTGGGTCCGGCGGCAGATGCAGTGTCCTCGCCGGCAAACAGCTGCTCGAGCTGCGCGAGCCCCTGCTCGGTTTGGCCCGCATCGATCTTCGAGATCGCGATGCTCGTCTTGATTTTCGGGTTTTCGGGATCGAGGGCTGCAGCTTGTTGGAACTGCTGCAGCGCGAGCTCTGGTTTGCTATCAGCCATATAAGCATTGCCAAGTAAGGTCAGTGTGGCGGCATCGGCCGGCTCTTTATCGAGTAGGAGTTTGAGGTATTCGATCGCCCGAGGCGCGGCATGTTGCTTCAATGCAGCGATCGCAATAAGCCAGACCGCGCTTCGATCGTCGGAAACATTGTTCAGATATCGGTGCAGCGCTTCTTCGGCCTGCGCGAATTGACCGAGCGCGAGCTTGGCCGTTCCCTGGAGATAATAGCCAGCCGGAAACAACGGAAATTTGTTGGTGACGCGGCCAAGAGTGGCGTCTGCCGAGGCATATTGCTGCTGCTTGATGAGTTCCGAGCCACGGAGGTAATTGGCCATAAAACTATCGGGGGTGGCCCGCAGAATTGGGTCAAGGATCTCGTCCGCGGCCTTAAACTCACCGCGAGTTATGGCAATGTCGGCGCTCCCCAAAAGAGCGAGCAGATCCGTGGGATCGATTTGCAGTGCTTGGTCGAACAGATGCGTCGCCGCGTCCAGATCACCTCGGCTCCGCAGCATTTCCCCCTTCACCTGCAAGGCCTCGGCCGAGTGCGGGGTGGCGGCTACCGCCTCGTCGATCAGCTTGTCGGCCTCCGCGGGGTTCTTCGCATTCAGGAGCTGGGCGAGTCGGATCTTTGGCTGTGCCGCACTTGGATCCAAGCGTATCGCATCGCGCAACATCGCTTCGGCCCTGCCCTGGTCGCGTAGGCCAGCCGCCGCGATACCGAGCGCAGCCCTCGCCTTGCTTTCCATAGCTGCATCTCGATCCCCGGGTTGGATCAAATCGAGGACGTCGGCAAATTTATATTGGCGAAGTAGGGCATCCGCGAGAATCGGTAAATAATCTGTTTCGTCACCGCCGCGCTCGCGTGCGGCACGGGCCTCGCGCTCCGCCGAAGCGGCGTCGTCGAGGCGAAGATACACCTCGGCGAGCCGCGCGCGAATTACTGGGTCCTGCGGTGACTGGCGAACGGCTTTTTTGAACTGGACCTCGGCGGCCTTGAGGTTTCCGGTTGCGAGGTATTGTTCGGCATCTTTGATCGACGCAGTAGAGTCCTCAGCCTGTGCCGCAGCGCAAACACTTAAGAATATGATCGAGGCACAGGTTAAACGGCAACCCAGACAATGGCGGTAACGCCCGGACATTGCCTTTCTTTCTCTCTTAAGTGACGGTCATGGAGCAACGCCAGTTTACAGTCAGTGTACCGAATAGTAAAGCAGGATGTAAGAGCATCAGTTTGGAATTACTGTCGGTGTGCTCAATTTCGAGCAGCGTTGAAGCCCGACGATCCGAATCGAGCTTTTGATACACATCTGACCAACGCCGTAAATTGCCGTAAATTGTAATAGAAGTTGTGCTGTGTTTCCCAAAATTTCAGATCCTTCCCGACGCCCTTTATGGGAGTGGCGGTCGCCGCTCGGGTTGGGTCGTCTCGAAAGCGCGTGCGGCGCGCAATACGCGGGCGTCGGCATAGAGCGGCCCCACGATCTGCAGGCCGATCGGCAAACCGGCTCGGGTCAACCCGCATGGGATGCTTGCCGCCGGCTGGCGCGTCATGTTGAACGGGTAGCTGAACGGCGACCAATCGATCCAATGCCGCTCGGTCGCCGGATCGTTGAGATCCTGCCCGACCGGCAGGGCCGGGATCGGCATCATCGGCGTCAGCAGCAGTTCGTGTTTCTGGTGGAATGCTGCCATCGATTGGCTGAGCGCGGTGCGCACGAGATCGGCGCCGAGATAGTCGACGGCGCTGATCCGCCGGCCTTCGGCCGCCGTCGCGCCCAGACCTGAGTCGACCAGCATATACTTCTCTTGCGGGTACGCGTCGAGGAGCTTGGCCGCGCCCGCCGCCCATAATGTGAACAGAGCCTCCCGCGGCGAGGGGAAGATCGTGCCCACTTCTTCGACGACGGCGCCGAGGGTCTCGAACTGCCGCACCGCCTTTGTGACCGCATCGTCAATCTCTGGATCGACCTTTGCGTAGCCAAGGGTCGGGCTGTAGGCGATCCGCCAGCCGCGCACGCCGCCTTCGATCCCATCGCGCCAATCCGTGTTTTCGGGCGGCAGCGCAAAACTATCCCGATGGTCGGGTTGCGACAGGACCGTCAGCATCAGCGCCGCATCGGTCACAGTCCGTGCCATCGGGCCGAGATGCGCAAGCAGGCCCATCGCCGAGAGCGGGTAGGCCGGGACCCGGCCGAAGCTCGGCTTCAGTCCAAAGATGCCGGTGAACGCGGAGGGAACGCGGATCGAGCCGGCGCCGTCGCTGCCGAGATGCAACGGCCCGATGCCGGCAGCGCAGGCCGCAGCGGCGCCCGCGCTGCTGCCGCCCGGCGTGCGCGTAAGGTCCCACGGATTGCGGGTGATCCCGGTCAGCGGGCTGTCACCCAACGCCTTCCAACCGAATTCAGGGGTCGTGGTCTTGCCGAGGATAACCGCACCAGCCTCGCGCAAGCGCGCGACGGCGGGAGCGTCTTCCGACCAATCCTGATCGGGATCGACAAGGCGCGACCCACGCAGCGTCGGGAAGCCGCGCATCAGCATCAAATCCTTGATCGTCACTGGAACCCCGTCGAGCCGCCCGGCCGCCTCACCCCGCTGCCAGCGCCGCTCGGACTCCCGTGCGGCTGCCAGCGCGCCATCACGATCGACGATGCAGAACGCGTTGATCCTGGGTTGCAGCGTGTCCAGACGATCGAGGAGGCGCAGTGTTACTTCGACCGGCGACAGCGCCCGGCTCCGGTAAAGATCGAGCAACAAAACCGCCGAGGCGTAGGCGATATCCCGGTCGGCGCTCATTGTTCCTCCATCCCCTCCGACGATCGGGAGCACTTTATGGTGCGGCTTTTGCGGTGTGAACCCGGATCGCATAAGGTCGGCGCGGCAATAAATGCTCGAACAGGCGAACCGATGGTTCATTTCGCTCGCTTAATCCGGACGGCGGCCGTAGCGTCGGTCGCCCTTGCTCTCGTCCCGACGACCGCCTGGACCGAGGCCGGGCCCAAAACCTTGCGCTTCATCCCGCAGGCCGATCTGCGGAGCATCGATCCGATCTGGACGACTGCTTACGTCACCCGCAATTTCGGCTACCTGGTCTTCGACACGCTGTTCTCGCTCGACAAGGATTTCAAGCCGCAGCCACAAATGGTCGACCGCTGGACGGCCAGCGACGATAAGCTGACGTACAACTTCATCCTTCGCGACGGCCTCAAATGGCACGATGGGCAGCCGGTGCGCGCCGCTGATTGTGTCGCCTCGCTCGAACGTTGGGGCAAGCGGGACACGCTCGGTCAGAAGCTGATGGAAGCCATCGGCAGGATGCAGGCGGTCGACAACAAGACCGTCACGATAAGCCTCAAATCCCCGTTCCCGCTGATCCTCGACGCGCTCGGCAAGCTCTCCAGCAACGTGCCGTTCATGATGCCTGAGCGACTCGCCAAGACTGACGCCTACCAACAAATCCCCGAAGCGATCGGGTCCGGTCCGTTCAAATTCGTCAAGGAAGAATGGGAACCCGGCCACAAGGCCGTCTTTGTCAAGAACGCCGATTACGTGCCGCGCGAGGAGGCGCCGAGCTTCGCCGCCGGTGGCAAGGTGGCCAAGGTCGATCGTGTCGAATGGCTCTACATCCCCGATACGGCGACCGCCGCGGCAGCGCTCAATGCCGGCGAGGCCGATTGGTACGAGCAGCCGCCAGCCGACCTCGTCCAGGTTTTCGCCGCCAACAAAGATATTGTGGTCACGACGGTCGACCCGCTCGGCAACCACGGCATCCTGCGCTTCAACCACATCCAGCCGCCGTTCAACAATGTGAAGCTGCGCCAAGCGGTGCTAAACCTCGTCAACCAGAAGGACTACATGGGTGCCGCGGCCGGCGACCCGAAATACTGGAAAACCTGCGCGGCCCTCTTCGGTTGCGGCACGCCGTTCGAAACCAACGCCGGCGCCGAGGCACTGCTCAACGGGCCGAACCCCGCCGAGGCAGAGCCGCTTATAGAGCGGGCCGGATACAAGGGAGAAAAGATCGTGCTGCTGTCGGCGACCGATCAGCCGATCGTGCACGGCCAGGCGCTGGTGACGCTGGATGCGCTCAGAAAGGCTGGACTCAATGTCGAACTGCAGGCCAGCGACTGGGGCACCTTGATCACTCGCCGCACCTCGAAAGAGCCGGTGGAGAAGAATGGCTGGAGCATTTTCCACACCTGGACCTCGGCCCCGGACTTCTTTTCGCCCGCGGTGAACATCCTCGTGCGCGGCAGCGGTGAAAAGGCGTGGTTCGGCTGGCCGACTGACGACAAGATCGAGGCGCTGATCGACGCCTGGTTTAAGGCGCCCGACCTTATGACACAGAAGAAACTCGCCGCCGACATTCAGGTGGAGGCTTACACCAACAACGTGCCGTACGTCCCCACGGGTCAGTTCGTAGTACCGACGGCCTATCGCAAGAACCTCGACGGCATCATCATCGCGCCGGTCGTCTTCCTGTGGAACGTTGAGAAGAAATGAGCAGTCGTAATTTTGCCGGCCGGTAGCCCCTAGCTCGGGGCGCCCTCTACCGGCGTTGCTGCGCGGCCGCGCAGCACGACGTCCCAGCGATAACCCAGCGCCCATTCGGGCTCGGTGACGGTCATATCGAGCTTGCAGACGAGGCGGTTGCGCGACGCTTGATTGGGGATCGACAGAAAGATCGGGTCGAGATCGAGCAGCGGATCACCCGGGAAATACATCTGCGTGACCAGCCGCTGGGCGAAGCCCGGGCCGAAAAACGAGAAGTGGATGTGGTTCGGCCGCCAGGCATTATGGTGATTGCGCCACGGGTAGGCGCCGGGCTTGATCGAGGTGAAGCGATACCAGCCCTCACTGTCGGTGTAGACGCGACCTTCCCCGTGAAAATTCGGATCCGTCGGCGCGTCGTGCTGGTCGGCGGGATGGTGGTAGCGACCCGATGCGTTGGCCTGCCAGATCTCGACGATGGTGTGCGGCACCGGCCGGCCGTCTTCATCCGTGATGCGGCCGTGCACGATGATGCGTTCGCCGAGAGCGGCTTTGCCGTTTACCACCGAAAGGTCGGCGATCGGCGGAAACTGCGCGACTGAAAAGAGCGGACCGGATGTTTCCGTGATCGTGTGCGGCAGTCGCACCAGTCCCTCCTGCGGATGCCGCTTGTGGGTGCTGCCGTAGTCCGGCGCGTCGTAGGGCGGCTGTGTGCCTGCCTGGTAGTCCCGAAACCGGGTTGTCTCCATACCTGCATCTCCCCTTAGCGCGCCTGCTCCCGAGCGGAGTTTCGCTTCTCCCTGAATGCATCGAGGGCTTCGGGCGTGTCGATGTCGACCAGCACGGCGGCGTCGTCCATCTCGACCTCGGCGACGAACTCGGCATGTTCGCCGATCAGATGCTTGGCCCCGACATCGCCGGCGAGACCGGTCATCTCGGGAAAGAACTGCCTTGACCACAGGACCGGGTTGCCGCGCTTGCCGCGCCGCGTCGGAACGATGATCGCCCGCCCTTCGAGCGGGTTGAAGGCCGCGATCAGGCGTTCGAGATGGCGGCCGGAAATCAGCGGCATGTCGCCGAGGCAGACGATCACGCCGTCGAGATCGGATGGCAGCGCGGCGATGCCGCGCTTTAGCGAGGTCGAGAGGCCCGCCGCAAATTCGGGATTGCGAACCCGTTTGACCGGCAATTTGCCGAGTGCGATGTCGACCGTGTCCGCCTGGTTACCGAGCACGGCGACAATCGGCCGCGCCCGCGAGGCGAGCAGCCTTCTTGCGACATGCGCGACCATCGGTGTGCCGTCAATCGCGGCGAGCAATTTGTTCGGTCCGCCCATCCGCCTCGATTGCCCGGCTGCCAGCAGCAGCGCGCCGATACGGGGGCCTTGTGGCTTCGCCTCAGATTTCCGTTCGGAAGCTTGCGTCGCCTCAGCTCGCGGCAATGGCCGCGACGGGATCTCGGCGAGCAGGCCGCCGCTGCCCATCCGCATGATCTCGGCGGGACCGACCGGCAACCCGGCAACCAGCCGCTCGAGGACCCAGTCGAACCCGTTGACCTTGGGCGAGCGGGCGCAGCCGGGAAGTCCGAGCACTGGCCGCGCGTTGACATGGCCGAGGAGCAAAAGATTGCCCGGATCGACTGGCATGCCGAAATGATCGACCCGGCCCCCTGCAGCAACGATCGCCGCCGGGATCACGTCACGCCGGTCGAGAATGGCCGAGGCTCCGTGGATCAGCAGGATGTCGATCCCGTGACCCATCGCGTCGCGGATCAGCGGTGCGAGTTCGGCGGTCTCGTGGCCGCACCGTTCCTCGACGACCAGCCGACAGCCGAGCGCGTTTAGCCTGCCCTCGGTGACTTCACGGGTCTTGTCGAGAATGCTCTCCTTCAACCCAGGAAGCCGGGTCTGGATGAGCCCCACCGAGTGCGGCTGGAATGGTGCGACGCGCAACAGCGGCCCAACCGAGCGCGCTGCCTCGACACAGCGTTCGACCGCCTCCGCCGGCGCGGCAAACGGGATGATCTTGACTGTGCCGACCATCATGCGCGGCTCGACCACGGCGAATGGCGGCAAGGTGCCGAGGGTGATCGCTTCGTCGACGAGGTTCAGCCGGTCCAGCCGCTCGCGATCAAAAACCAGAAGGCCGCGCGCCTTAGCAAACAGGTTGGCCCGGCCGGTAAACGGCGCAGCCGGCTCTATCTCGTCGCCAGCAGCCGACGCGGCCACCAGTCGTGCCGCCTCGTCCTCGCCGACATCGCCCGCTTCGAGCCGAGCGACGACAATCCGCGAGAGACCGGCTTCGGTAATCAGATCGAGATCGGCGCGCGACAGCACCCGCGCTTTCTTGAGCGCGATAGTCCCGATCCTCAGGCTGTGGGCGAGGATCGCACCTTCGGCCTCGGCAACCGGGACCTCGCCGAATTTCATGCCGCTTCGGCTTTCTCGCCGCGGTGAAGCATCTGGGTCATCTCGGCAACGATCGAGACCGCCACCTCGGCCGGCGATATCGCGCCGATCGACAAGCCTACCGGCCCGTGGATGCGGGCGACGTCACTATCGGTAAAGCCCTGCTCCTTGAGGCGCGCACAGCGCCCGGCGTGGTTGCGGCGCGAGCCGAGCGCGCCGATGTAGAAGCAGTCAGAGCACAACGCAGCAGCCAATGCCGGGTCGTCGAGCTTTGGGTCATGAGTCAAGGCGACCACCGCCGAGCCACGGTCCGGCTTCAACCGTTCGAGCGCTTCATCGGGCCACTCGGACGTCATCTCTATTCCCGGGAAGCGCGCCTCGGTGGCGAAGGATTCACGCGGGTCTATGACCGTTACCGCGTAGTCGGTCATTACCAACATCCTGGCCAGCGGCTGAGCGATATGCACCGCGCCGACGATGAAGCAACGATGCGGCGGGGTCAGCACCTCGACGAATACAGGGCCAGTCGCCGTCTCGATGGTTTGGTTGCGACCACTGCGCCAAGTGTTGCGCACTCTATCGAGCACCGGGTCGTCCAGCGCCAGATCGCCCTCGACCTGCTCGGCGTCGAGCAGCAACTGCCGGCCGCTAGCGAGATCCGTCGCCAGGGCGACAGAGCGGTGATCGCGCGCTGCCGCTACGACATGGTCGAGTATGCGCCCTTTCATCCGACGCGCTCGACAAAGATCTGGATCTTGCCGCCGCAGGCGAGCCCAACCTCCCACGCCTGGTCGTTGCTGACGCCGAAATCCAAGAGCCGCGGTTTGCCGTCGCGGATCACCTCCAGCGCCTCGTTGACGACCGCTCCCTCGACGCAGCCGCCTGAGACCGAGCCGACCATAGCGCCTCTGTCGTCGACTGCGAGCTTGGCGCCGACCGGGCGCGGCGAGGAACCCCAGGTGGTGACGACGGTCGCCAGCGCCACCCCCGATCCCGCCTCGCGCCATCGAGCCGCTTGTTCGAGGATTTCCGCCGTATCGCTCATGCTGCCCTCTCTTCGTTCTGCTGCCAAGCCGAGGCTGCCGTGCCGCGCCGGGCGAGCGGTGCGCTCAGCACCTCGATCAAGGTTTCGAGGCTTTCCAAATTGTGCACCGGCCGGAACTCGTCGACATATGGCATCATCGCCCTCATCCCCATTGATCTTGGCTCGAAACCCTCGTAACGCAACAGCGGGTTCAGCCAGATCAGCCGCCGACAGGAGCGGTGCAGCCGGTCCATCTCATGTGCGAGCCCGGCCCCGGCGTCGCGGTCGAGCCCGTCGGTGATCAACAGCACGATCGCCCCCTGACCGAGCATGCGGCGCGACCACAGCCGGTTGAACTCGCCGACGCAATGGCCGATGCGGGTGCCTCCCGACCAGTCGACGACCGCCTGGGCGACACGCTCGAGCGCCAAATCGACATCGCGATGGCGCAGATAGCGGGTGATAGTGGTAAGCCGCGTCCCGAACACGAACGTATAGACGCGGTCGCGGTCGTTGGTGACCGAATGCATGAAATGAAGAAAGATGCGGCTGTAGCGGCTCATCGAGCCGGAGATGTCGCATAAGACGACGAGCGGCGGTGGGCGCCGGCGCGGGCTGCGCCGCTTCAACTCAATCAGACCGCCCGAGCGCAATGCTGCGCGAAACGTCGCCCGGAGGTCGGCGCGGGAGCCGTGCCGGTCGGGCGCGAAGCGGCGCGTCGGGACGTCCTGCACCGGGAGCCGCAGCCGAGCGATCGCGGCCTTGGCCCGCGCCAGCTCCTCTAGCGACATCCTCTCGAAATCCATGCCCCGTAGCTGCTCGCGGTCGGAAAAGGTCATCGCCGCATCGAGCTCGGTTTCGGGCTCCTCAGCCTCTCCGCGTTTCTCGCCTTTGTCGGGATGAAGCGCTTCGGCCAGTCGCCGGGCCATTGCTGTACGCGGGTCTTCCTCTTCGTCGATGCGAAATTCCGGCAATACCAGCCCCATCATTTTCCTTAGGAGATCGGGGTTGCGCCAGAAGACATGAAAGGCCTGATCAAAGATCAGCCGCTGGTCCGGCCGATTGACTAACACTGCATGCAATGTCCAATAAAAATCACGTCGATCGGTGATGCCGACCGATCGCACGGCGGCAACGGCATCGATGACCTTTCCCGGCCCAACCGGCAGTCCCGCCGTGCGCAACGCGCGCGCGAAATGCATCAGATTGGCGAGCAGTGATCCGCGGGTGTCCGTCATTGCACTCACCGGTCGGCCACGGCGACCTCGGACTTGACCTGCTCCAACAGCCTAGCAGCTTCGCTGCCGTGCAGCCGCGCAATGTCGTCCTGGTATTTGAGCAGCACACCCAACGTATCGTTGATCGCGTGTGGCGTCAGCTCGAGCACGTCGAGCTGCATCAGCGCCTCAGTCCAGTCGACCGTCTCGGCGATGCCGGGCAGCTTGAACAAATCCATCTCGCGCAGTTTCTGGACAAATCCGACAACCTCGCGCGACAGGCTCTCGCTGGCGCC
>Ga0318505_10000418_pt1 | contig 9893 bp, 10 predicted proteins | sample GRESIP084b2f18_FD_203676 | JGI IMG/M metagenome (GOLD analysis project Ga0318505, IMG submission 203676) | Tropical soil microbial communities from Luquillo Experimental Forest, Puerto Rico - GRE.SIPMG.084b2f18 | ecosystem: Environmental > Terrestrial > Soil > Tropical forest > Bulk soil... | reverse complement strand
AAAACTGCGTAAGGTGGGCAAAATCGCTTGCTGCGGAACGGCGACTTGCACCGGACGGAGAGCGATTTTGCCCACGCCGATGCCCGGCGTGCGGCCCGCAACGCTTCATTCAGGTTGCGCCGGCGTGGCCCAGGGTCGCCGCGCGCGATCAGCCAGCTTGAAGGCGGCGATCTTGTCCATATAGCTCTCGGTCAACGCGATGTTATCCCAACCGTTGAGCAGGCGCGTGCGGCGGACCGGATCGATGGCGAAGCGGAAGCTTTGATCGCCGCATTGGATCGTCTGCCGCTCGAGATCGACGCTCACGGCCTGGCCTGGCGTCTCCCCGAGCAGGCCTATGAGCGTCGCCGCTTCGTCGTCTGTGACGATCGCGGTCAACAGTCCGTTCTGCACCGCGTTGCCCGCAAAGATGTCGCCGTAGGATGGCGCGATCACGCAGCGGATGCCGTAATCGCAGAGCGCATAGACCGCCGCCTCGCGCGAGGAGCCGCAGCCGAAGTTGCGGCCGCCCACGATGATCTTGGCGTCGCGCCAGGCCGGCCGGTTGAGCGGAAAATCCGGCCGCTCGTGCCCGTCGGCATCGAAGCGCAGATCGCGCAGCAGCGCCGTTGCCAGCCCGGCCGAGCGCGGCACCTTCAGAAAGCGCGCCGGGAGGAGCTGGTCGGTGTTGAGATTGGCGATGTCGAGCGGGCAGGCGGTCGCGGTCAATCGGATGAATTTGTCCATGCGCGCCTCATCCCTTTCGCCCGACGAGCAGCGGCCGCACGTCGGTCAGTCTTCCGGTGACCGCCGCCGCCGCGACCATGGCTGGAGACATCAAATGGGTGCGCGCGAGCGGTCCCTGCCGCCCGCGGAAATTGCGGTTGGTGGTCGAGGCACAGCGTTCGCCCGGCGCCACCACGTCGCCGTTGATGCCGACGCACATGGAGCAGCCGGATTCGCCCCATTCGAGGCCGGCATCGCGGAAGACGCGGTCGAGCCCTTCCTCCTCGGCTTGGCGCTTGACGGCAGACGAGCCGGGCGACACCAGCCCGGGAACCTTGCTCAGCCGACCTGCCAAGACCGCGGCCGCTGCTCGCAGATCCTCGATGCGCGCGTTGGTGCAGGAGCCGATGAAGATGCGGTCGACCGCAATATTGGCGAGCTTCGTGCTCGGCATAAGCCCCATGTAGTCGAGGGCCTCGCGCAGATATTTCGCCCGCGCCGCATCCGGTTCTCGCGCAGGATCCGGGACGCTGGCGTCGATCGGCAGCGCGTCCTGCGGGCTCGTGCCCCAGGTGACAATCGGCGCAATGTCGGCGGCGTCGAGCTCGACCTCGCGGTCGAACTCTGCGCCCTCGTCCGTCATAAGCGCCGACCACGCCGCGACGGCCTCGTCGAATGCCGCCCCTTTCGGGGAATAGGGTCGGCCTTGCACATATTCAAAAGTCGTTTCGTCGGGCGCAATCATGCCGCTGCGCGCACCGGCCTCGATCGACATGTTGCACAGCGTGAGCCGTCCTTCCATCGACAGCGCGCGGATGGCAGGACCGGCGAACTCGATGGCATGGCCGGTCGCGCCGTCGGCGCCGATGCGCGCGATGATGGCGAGCACGACGTCCTTAGCCGCAATGCCAGGAGCGAGGCGTCCGTTGACGGTCATGCGCATGCGTTTCGGCTTGCGCTGCCACAGCGTGTGCGTCATCAGCACATGGGCGACCTCGGAGGCGCCGATGCCGAAGGCATAAGCACCGAGCGCGCCATGGGTCGAGGTATGGCTGTCGCCGCATACGATCAGCAGGCCGGGCAGGGTGAGGCCCTGCTCGGGCCCGACCACGTGCACGATTCCTTGGCGGGGATCCGCAAGCCCAAACAGGGTTATGCCGTGCTCGGCGGTGTTTTCCTCGAGCGTGCGCACCATGCGCGCGATCTCGGGGTTGTCGATGACGCGCCGAGAGCCGCGCGTCGGGACATAGTGATCGGCGACACCGAAGGTGAGGCCTGGCTCGGCGACCCGCCCGCCGTGCGCCTTGAGCTGGCTGAAGGCGTTGAACGATCCCTCATGCACGTAATGGCGGTCGACCCATAGCAGCGCCTCGCCGTCGTCGCGCCGCACGATCTCGTGGGCGGCCCACAGCTTGTCGAACAGGGTCAGAGGCTCGCTCATGGCGGATCGAAAGAGACTAAAACGCCGTGGCGCACTGCGCCCAATATAGAAGGGCTCGTCGGGCAATGTTAGTCTATCGGGGCGGATATCAGATGGGAGGGTTCCAATGTCGCATGGGTCAGCACGGGTCACGCGCCGCCATCTGCTGCAGACGACGGCGGTGGGCGCCGCCGCCGCGGTGACGGGCCTCATCAACGCGCCGGCGCTCATTCGCGCGCAGGGCTCTCCAGTGAAGCTTGGCGTGCTGCATCCGGTCTCCGGCGCGCTGTCCTATTCGGGCCAACAGGGCCGTCTCGGTGCAACGATCGCGATCGAGGAGATCAACGCGGCGGGCGGCATCAAGGCGCTGGGCGGCGCCAAGATCGAGCCGACCCTCGGCGACGCGCAGTCGACGCCGGAAGGCGGCAATGCCGAGGTCGAGAAGATGAACTCGGCGGGCGTCGCGGCCATCGTCGGCGGCTATGCCAGCTCGATCTGCCTCACCGCCAGCCAGACCGCCGCCCGCTACGACCTGCCCTACGTTGTCGACGTCGGCGTCGCCGACAACATCGTCACGCGCGGGCTCAAGAACACCTTCCGGTTCGGGCCCGGCTTCGGAGTGATTGCCAAGACCGCGCTCGACAACCTCGTCACCATCAACGACCAGGCCGGCAAGCCCGCGAAGACGGTGATGATCGTGCACGAGGATTCACTGTTCGGGTCGGGGCTCGCCAAGTTGCTCAACGCGCAACTGCCCGAGCGCGGCTTCCAGGTGCTCGAGACCATTGCGCATCCGACGCCGACCCGCGATTTCAACAACGCGGTGCTGAAGATCAAGGCGCAAAATCCGGATCTCGTGATCCCGGCGAACTACTACAACGAATACGTGCTGCTCGCCCGCACCATGCAGCAGCAGCGCGTGCGGCAGAAAGGCATCTATTCGGTCCTCGGCGGCGCCGCGTCCTCCTACAAGTTCGTCAAGGAGTTCCCTGAAGCCGCGCAATACATCATGGACTGCAATCACTGGTTCGACCCGCGCAATCCGAAGTCGCTCGCGCTCAAGAAGAAGGTCGAGGACAGGGGGCAGTTCTACACTTACGAGGTGTTCATGAACCACTCGTGCATCCTGCTCGTCGCCGACGCGCTGGAGCGCGCGGGCAGCGCGGAGCGCGCCAAGATCATCACGGCATTGGAAAACTCCACTTTCGCGGGCCACGTGATGCCCTACGGGCCAACCAAGTTCGTCAATGGCCAAAACCAGGGCGCCGCGCCGGTCAACACCCAGGTGCTCGGCAATGACATCCAGGTGATCTTCCCGCAGACGTTCGCCACGGCGAAGCCGGTATTCCCCATGCCACCCGCCTGAGCGGCCACAAGACGGCGGCGGGCGCCGCCGTCGCCTTTGGGTCGCCGCATGCTGTCGCCGGTCATCCTCGTTCCCGCCATCCTCAACGGGCTCCTGACCGGCGCGGTCTATGGCCTCATCGCGCTCGGGCTGACGCTGATCTACGGCGTCCTGCACATCATCAATTTTGCCCACGGCGCGCTGCTCACCGCCGCCATGTTCGCGGCGTTCTTCGCGCACCGATGGCTCGGGCTCGACCCCTACCTCGCGGCCATCGTGCTCACGCCGCTGTTCTTCGCCCTGGGTTATTGCTTGCAGCGCTTCGTCATCGGTCCTGCCGCGCACGGCGAGGACCGCAACATTCTGTTGGTGACGCTCGGGCTCGCGGTGGTGATCGAGAACGCGCTGCTTTATGCCTTTGGTGCCGACACCCGCACGCTCAACCTCGACTATGCCTTCAACGTCGTCGACCTCGGCATCGCCTTCCTTGCGCTGCCGCGCGTCATCGGCTTCGGCGTCGTGCTTGTCGTCGCGCTGGTCCTCTGGCTCATCCTGAGCTTAACCGACACGGGTAAGGCAATCCGTGCGGTTGCCAAGGAGAAGCTCGGTGCCGAGCTCTCCGGCATTGACGTGGGGCACATTTATGCCGTCACCTTCGGTCTTGGCACCGCGTGCCTTGCCATCGCCGCCTGCCTGCTGATCCCGACCTATTACGTCAATCCGCACATCGGAAACGCCTTCGTGCTCATCGCCTTCACCATCGTCGTGCTCGGCGGCATGGGCTCGGTGACGGGCGCGCTCGTCGGCGGCCTGTTCATCGGCGTGGTGGAGAGTCTCTGCGGCCTCTATCTCGGGGAATCGCTCGGGCAGATCGGCATTTTCGTCATGTTCATCCTGGTGCTGCTGTTCCGCCCGAGCGGTCTGTTGGGAGAACGGGCATGAGGGGGCCCTCGATCGCGCACATTGTGCTGGTCATCGCCATGCTCGCGACCGTGCCGTTGCTCACCGCCTCCAGCGTCGTCCTCAATTTTCTCATTGTCGCATTGCTGATCGCGCTGGTGGGGCAGGGCTGGAACGTGCTCGGTGGCTATGGCGGGCAGTATTCCTTCGGTCATGCGGCCTTCTTCGGGACCGGCGCGTATGTCACCGCCATCCTGCAAATGCGCTACGGCATCAACGCCTGGCCCGCGTTCGCGCTCGGGATTGCCGGCGGCGCGCTAGTCGGCGCCGCAATCGGTGCGCTCACCTTCCGTTCCGGATTGAAGGGCTCATATTTCGCCCTCGTCACGCTCGCGTTTGCCGAGGTGCTGCGCATTCTCGCCAGCGTCGCACCCATCACCGGTGCCGGCGTCGGCATCTTGATTACGCTCGACCTGCGGCCGCAAGCGTTCCAGTTCCAGAGCCGCGCGCCGTTCTATTGGATCGTGCTTGCGCTCCTTGCCGCTTCGCTCGTCATCGTGCGCCTGATCGAGCAGAGCCGGTTCGGTGCCTGGCTTGTCGCTGTGCGTGAAAACGAGGACGCTGCCAAAGCGGTCGGGGTGGACACAGTGCGGGTCAAGCTCGTCGCTATGACAATTTCCGCCGCCATCACCGCCGCCGGCGGAGGTTTCTACGTGCAATATTTTCTGTTTATCGATTCCGCTATCGCCTACGGGCCCTGGATTTCCATCGAGGCTTTGCTCGCACCCATCGTCGGGGGCGTCGGCACCGTCTTCGGGCCGCTCCTCGGCGCGTTGGTCGTCAAGACGCTCGGCGAATTGACCAAGCTCATCGCCGGCGATGCGCCCGGTCTCGACCTTGTCATCTACGGCGGCGTGCTGGTCCTGATCGTAGCCTTTGCCCCGCACGGGATTGCGGGCCTGCTGGCCGATTTGCGTGGGCGTTTTGCGCGTTTGCGGTCATCGGTACCGGAGCGCGCCCATGGTTGAGTCGCTGCTTCGCGTCGAGCGCGTATTCAAACGCTTCGGTGGCCTCCTCGCCGTCGACGATGTTTCCCTCATCGTCGAAGCCGGCCGGATCACCGCGCTGATCGGGCCCAACGGCGCCGGCAAGACCACGCTGTTCTCCATCATCAGCGGGTTCCTGCCGCCGAGCGAAGGCCGCGTCTTTCACCGCGGCGCGGACATAACCGGCATGCCGCCTCATCTTCTCGCGCGGCGAGGTATCGTGCGCACATTCCAGATCGTGCAGCCGTTCGCCGGCCTTACCGTACACCAGAACATCGCCATCGGCGCGCATCTATCGCGGCGCTCGCGTGCTGAGGCGCTTGTCGCTGCCGCGGAAGTCGCAAGCACAGTTGGCCTGAGCGATGTCCTCGACCGTCCAGCCGCAAGCCTCACCGTCGCGGGCCGCAAGCGGCTGGAAGTCGCGCGAGCACTCGCGGCCGAGCCCGAACTCCTTCTGCTCGACGAGGTGCTTGCCGGCCTCAATCCCGGCGAAGTCGCCTCGATGGTGCCAGTCATCCGCACCCTCGCCGATGACGGCATCACGATAGTGATGATCGAGCACGTGATGCAGGCGGTGATGAGCCTCGCCGAACACGTTTTCGTGCTGGCGGAGGGGCGCATCATCGCCGAAGGCCCGCCGCAGGTTGCGGTGGGCGATCCGCGCGTGGTCGAAGCATATCTCGGCCGTGGCGCCGCAGCACGCCTTTCGGCCGCAGGAGCCGCGCATGTCTGACGCGCTGCTCGCGGTCAACGGGCTGAGCGCCGGCTATGGCGCGATCGAAGTGTTGCGCGGGATCGATCTTGAGGTCGCTACCGGCGAGATCGTCGCCGTGCTCGGCTCGAACGGAGCAGGGAAGTCCACGCTCAACCGCACGATCTCCGGTGTGCTGCGCGCCACACACGGCTCCATCCGCTTCGCAGATAGCGCCATCGAGCGCGAGAAGCCAGCGACGATCGTCGCGCGCGGGCTCATCCACGTGCCCGAGGGGCGCTGTGTCTTTCCCAACCTGACGATCAAGGAAAATCTCGATCTCGGCAGCTACCGGCGGGGCCGCATGCGGCGGGAGCGAAATCGCGAGCGGGTATTTGCGATCTTTCCGCGGCTCGCCGAGCGGCGGGCACAGCGCGCCGGCACGCTCTCGGGCGGCGAGCAGCAGATGCTCGCGATCGGCCGCGGGTTGATGGCCGAGCCTAAATTGCTCATCCTCGACGAGCCATCGCTCGGCCTTTCGCCGTTACTCGTCGAGGAGCTGTTCGCGTTGATCCGGCGCATCAATAGGGAAGGCATTGCGCTGCTTCTGGTCGAACAGAACGTGGTGCAGTGCCTTGAGGTGGCGCGCCGCGCCTATATCCTCGAAAAGGGAACGTTCGTGCTACAGGGAAACTCAGTGGATATCCGCGACGACCCGAACCTCAAGCGCGCCTATCTCGGACTATAAAGATGGCGGATATGATGAAGCTGCGGTCGCGCCTTACGCGGAAACCCATCGTGGTCGCTCCCGGCGTCTATGATGCGTTCACCGCACTGGTCGCCAAACAGAGTGGCTTCAGCACGCTGTACGTTTCCGGCGCAGCGATCTCGTATACGCGGCTCGGCCGCCCGGACATCGGCCTCGTAAGCATGAGCGAGGTCGTCGAGATCGTCGGAATGATGCGCGATCGCGTCGACGCCGATCTGATCGTGGACGCCGACACCGGCTATGGCAATGCCCTCAACGTCGGCCGCACCATGCGCCTGTTCGAACGCGCGGGGGCGAGCGCGATTCAACTCGAGGACCAGGATTTTCCCAAGCGCTGCGGCCACCTCGATGGCAAGGTCCTCATCCCGGCGGCCGAGATGGCCGGCAAGATCAAGGCAGCGCTCGATGCTCGGCGCTCGCGCGAGACGCTCGTGATCGCGCGCACCGACGCAATCGCGGTTGAAGGTTTTGAACGCGCCATCGAGCGCGCCGCGCTCTACCGCGACGCGGGCGCCGACGTGCTTTTCGTCGAGGCACCCAAGACGCGCGTGGAGCTCAAGCGCATCCCGCCGGCGCTCGGGGACGTGCCTCTCATGGCCAACATGGTCGAGGGCGGCAAAACCCCGGTGCTGCCAGCGGCCGAACTCGAGTCGATGGGTTTCGCCCTGGTGATCTTTCCCGGGGGCATCGTGCGCGCACTGGCGCGCCTGGCGAGGGAATATTATGCCTCGCTCGCCGCTAGCGGAACCTCGGAGCCGTTCCGTTCCCGCATGCTCGACTTCACCGGCCTCAATGAATTGATCGGAACGCCGGAGATGCTCGCGCTCGGCAAACGATACGACTCTCTCGCACGGCCCTCGGGCAGGAAAAGAGAGACGCGCCGGTGACGTCGAAAAGTGTGATGATGCCCGGTTCGCAACGGCCAAATCGGCTAGCTGAGAAGCAGCCAATTTACATCACCGCGAGGCGGCAGCCGGGCAAGGAAAACCTCGAATGGGAAAGCTCTTCGACCTTGTGATCAAGAACGCGCGCGTGGTGCGTCCCAACAAGACGTCGGTCGATTGTCTCGACATCGCGGTCAAGGAGGGAAAGGTCGCGCGCCTTGCGCCCGATATCCCGGTGGAGCAAGCCAAGCAGGTGTTCGACGCCAAGAATCTTCTGGCGTTCCCGGGCTGCGTCGACGCTCACATGCACATCGGCATCTATGCGCCGCTGGCCCAGGACGCTGTTTCGGAAAGCAAGGCGGCAGCAATCGGGGGCGTAACCTCAAGCCTGAACTACATACGGACAGGACACTATTATCTGAACCGCGGCGGCCCATACCGTGACTTCATGCCCGAAGTCCTCAAGCAATCCGAGGGGCACTTCTGGGTCGATTACGGTTATCACGTTGCGCCGATTGAGGCCGGACACATCGATGAAATGGAGCATCTCGCCCTCGACCACGGCATCCCCTCATTCAAGATATTCATGTTTTATGGCGGATACGGGCTGCACGGGCGGTCAGCCAATCAGAATGAATTTCTGATGATCGGCCCGGACGACCGTTATGACATCGCTCATTTCGAATTCATCATGCGCTCCGCGCAGCGTTTGATGACGAAGTATCCTAAACTTGCCGCGCATATCAGCGTCAGTCTTCATTGCGAACTTGCTGAAATCCTCAATGCCTATACGAAAATCGTCGAGCGCGAGGGTAAGTTAACCGGGTTGCACGCATACAGTGCCGCCCGCCCTCCGCACTCTGAAGGGCTTGCCGTTTGGATCGCCGCCTACCTGGCCAATGAAACCAACTGCCTGAACATCAACCTCCTGCATCTGAGCTCGCGTAAGGCAGTGGATGCGGCCTGGATCATGCAAAAGGTATTTCCGCATATCGCATTCCGTCGCGAAGTGACAGTGGGTCACCTTCTGCTGGATGCCGATTGCGAATCCGCGGTTCAAGCAAAGGTCAACCCACCGATCCGCCCTCGGGACGACGTGGAAGCGTTATGGGAAGCCGTGCTCGAGCGTAAGATCGACTGGATCGTCAGCGATCATGCCTGCTGCTCGGCCGAACAGAAATGGTCGAAGAGCGATCCGAAGAATATCTGGCTCGCGAAAGCCGGATTTGGCGGTACTGAGTACCTGCTCTCGGGAGTGCTGAGTGAAGGCAGTAAGCGTGGCATGTCCTACAACCACATGGCTGAGCTTCTAAGTTGGAAACCAGCGCAGCGATTTGGGTTGCTCGGCAAGGGCGATATCGCTCCGGGTTACGATGCCGACATCGCCCTCGTCGACCCGCATGAAAGCTTCTCGGTGCACGCCGCCGAGTCCGAATCCAAACAGGGCTATTCCCCCTTCGAGGGGCTAGAACTCACGGGTCGGGTCAAGACCACTTTCCTGCGAGGCGTTCCGGTCTGTCATGACGGGAAAATTGTTGGCTCAGTGCGGGGCCACTACTTGCGGAGGCCGGAGTGAATAGGCTTCACATTGAAATGTTCGCAGCCTTCGGTCCTCTGATGGCGGACCTGTTGCCGGCTCATGCTTCGGGCCGAACGTTGGTGGTCGGCTTCACGCGGCTGGACAACAAGCGCGGCCCACTGCGCGAGACGATATGAGATTGGCAGGCATCCCGGTTTCAGGTTTAAAATGAAACGATAGCCTTTAGGAGAGGTCCATGAGACAGCATTCCGCCATTCTCTGTATCGGTGTGGTGGCAAGTATTGCCCTGTTCGCTGCCGCGAGAGGCGCCCAGGCGCAAGACAAGGTGATCAAGATCGGGGGGCTGTTCGCGATATCGGGCCCGGGTTCCTATTTCGGGGTCCAAGACAAGCAGGGCATCGAGCTTGCGATCGAGCAGCTCAACAAGACCGGGGTCAACCGCTACAGGTTCGAAGTCCAATATGAGGATTCGGCGTGCAGTCCGCTACCGGCGACGCAGGCAGCCAAGCGCCTGCTGGAGCAATACAAGCCCGACGTCGTTCTCGGTGAAGAGTGCTCGGACGCGACGCTCGCAATCATGCCGCTCATGGAAC
>Ga0318505_10000415_pt1 | contig 9920 bp, 9 predicted proteins | sample GRESIP084b2f18_FD_203676 | JGI IMG/M metagenome (GOLD analysis project Ga0318505, IMG submission 203676) | Tropical soil microbial communities from Luquillo Experimental Forest, Puerto Rico - GRE.SIPMG.084b2f18 | ecosystem: Environmental > Terrestrial > Soil > Tropical forest > Bulk soil | place... | reverse complement strand
GCACAAGGTTGAGACGGCTGGCCGGATGAACTGCATCGTGTCGTAGACTGCCAAGCCCGACGTCACCACCCCGCCCGGTGAGTTGATGTACATCGAAACTTCTTTTTTCGGGTTCTCGGCCTCAAGAAACAGAAGCTGCGCGACCACCAACGACGCCATGCCGTCCTCGACCGGGCCAGTGATGAAGATGATCCGTTCCTTCAGCAGGCGTGAATAGATGTCGTAGGCCCGTTCCCCGCGGTTGGTCTGTTCGACCACCATCGGGACGAGATAGTTCATGTAGGTGTCCTTGGGATCGCGCATGGTTCACCTAATTTAGCTGGCCACAATTTTCAGTCAGCGTGACATGGTTACCGTCGCAACGTTACCATCGCAACAGGCGTCACGTGCAGCTCCTTCGCCCAATCTGACTTGAGTCGCGCCGATTTGTCGAAGCCTGCCGTGATTTTAATTGGGTTGCGCATTTCGGCCCTTCGTCAGTCGCAGATATGCGCGGAAATCGCCGGCACAAGACGCAGACGCACCGGCCAACCCGAGCGCAACGCCGCGTCAGTTCTCATCTTCCTTGAACAGCTCCTCTCGGGAAACCTGCTTCTCCGAGACATTGGCCAGTTCAAGGATGAAGTCGACGACTTTGTCTTCGAATAGCGGCGCCCGCACGGCAGCCAGCGCCGCGGGATTATTACGGTAATAATCCCAGACCTGCTGCTCCTGACCCGGCATCATCCTGGCTTGGGCGACGATGGCCTGCGTCAACTGTTCATCCGTGACGGTGATGCTGTTTTTCTCGCCGATCTCCGCGAGGACAAGGCCGAGCCGCACGCGCCGTTCGGCGATTCCGCGGTACTCCTCTCGCGCTTTTTCCTCGGTGGTTCCCTCATCGGCAAAAGTACGGCCTTGCTGCCTGAGATCGTTTTCGATCGTCGACCAGATATTCTTGAACTCTTCCTCAACCAGCGTCGGCGGCGGATCGAATTTGTGACGAGCATCGAGCTGGTCCAACAACGCGCGCTTGATCTTCTGCCGTGATGCCGCCGCGTGATCCCGCTCGATACGCTCACGAACGGCGTCGCGCAATTTGGCAAGCGACTCCAGCCCAAGGGTCTTGGCAAAATCATCATCGAGGTTTAGCGACGCGGGCTTTTCCACTTTCTTCGCGGTGACCGAGAACACCGCGTCTTTGCCGGCCAGCGAGGGCACCCGGTAATTGTCGGGGAATTTGGAACTCACCGTACGGCCTTCACCAGCCTTAATGCCCACGAGTTGGTCTTCAAAACCCGGAATGAACTGGGCCGAGCCAAGAACAAGCGCGACATCGTCGCCCGAGCCGCCCTCGAACGGCGCGCCGTCAACGCTGCCTTGGAAAGAAATTGTAACGCGGTCGCCCTGCGCCGCGGGCGCATCAGCGCTATCGTTAAAGGGCCGGCTCTGCTCGGCGATCGTCTGCACGGCCTGATCGATCTCAGCATCCTCGACGGGGGCCGTCAGCCGCTCGAGCTTGATGGTTTTAAAATCAGCAAGCGTAATCGGCGGCACGATCTCCATCTCGACCGTGTAAGCGAGGTCGGCTTTGCCGGCGATAATGCCTTCCACCGCGCCCTCTTCCGGCGGCAGCACGACCTTGGGCTCGGTGGCGAGTTTGAGACCGCGCTCGTTGACGATCTGGGAATTGGCCTCACGGACGGCGGCTTCGATCACTTCCGCCATGGCCGATTTGCCGTACAAGCGTTTGAGGTGGGCGACCGGCACCTTGCCGGGGCGAAACCCACGCAGGTGCACGCGGCCCTTAAGATCATCGAGCCGCGCATTCACCTTTGCTTCAAGAACCGTAGCGGGGACGACGACCCGAAATTCGCGTTTTAAGCCCGCAGCGGAGGTTTCAGTCACTTCCATCGGCACTACTCTTCACGGCCCAAATCGCGGACCAAATCACATCGCCGTTTCCGACATATCCGCCAAGGTCAGGCGCCCAAATTTCTGGCGCCAAGGTTGTGGCAACCAGGTTCTGAAGAAACCGCCCGGCTGGTGCGGGCGGAGGGGCTCGAACCCCCACGACTTTCGTCACGGGATTCTAAGTCCCGCGCGTCTACCAATTCCGCCACGCCCGCAACGCGCAGGGGGGCCCGCCGGCGCGCTTATATCATTTAAGCTGTGCAAGCCACTATAAAATGCCGACACGGCGAGCAGGCTTAGCCGAGCAATGCGCGATAGACGTCGGGTAACTGCTCTGGCAGGTCCTCAGCGATGAGGCCCGGTCCGAACGCCTGCGCGGCCTCGCCATGGAGCCAAACGGCAGCCGAAGCCGCCTCAAAGGCCGGCGTACCTTGAGCCAGTACGCCCGCGACGATCCCTGTCAACACGTCGCCGGCTCCGGCAGTGGCCAGGGAGGCGGGTGCATTTGCGGCAATCGAGGCGCGCCCGTCCGGCGTCGCCACGACTGTGTCGGCGCCTTTGAGGACGATCACCGCGCCCGTTCGCGCCGCCGCACGTCGCGCCCTTTTCAGCTTCGATCCTGCATTAATATCCGCATCTAAGGCACCGAAAAAACGTGAAAATTCTCCTTCATGCGGCGTGAGTGCAGTGGCTCGTCCATTTCTCGCCGTCAGTGCGGCAGCAAGTCGCTGCGGGTCTTTGGCAAAGCTCGTGATCGCGTCGGCATCAAGCACGACGGCGCGCTCGCCGGCGAGCGCACTCAAGACCATTTCGCAAGTTGCGTCACCCACTCCCAGGCCTGGCCCGATCGCGAGCGCGTTCAGTCGGGCATCGGCGAGGAATCGCATCAGCTCGGCCGCGCCATCTACCGGCCGCACCATAATCGCGAGGTTGGCCGCGGCGTTGACCGCAAGCGCTTCGCGCGGGCTGGCGATAGTGACAAGCCCTGCCCCAGCGCGAAGCGCGCCTCGCGCCGCAAGTCGCGCGGCCCCAGTCGACCACAATGGACCCGAAACGACGACCGCGTGCCCGCGATCATATTTGTGCCCCTCCGCGCGCGGCCTGGGAAACTTTTCGCGCCATAGATCCGGAGTGTTTTCGCACGTTCGCGGACCGATGCACGCCAACACCGTCTCCGGAATTCCGATCTGCGCCACGGAGACCGCGCCGCAATGAATACGACCCGGCATCAAAAGATGGCCAGGCTTCTTGCGAAAAAACGTCACGGTCTGTGCGGCCTTGATTGCCGCGCCCATTACGGCGCCGGATGTGCCGTTGATGCCGCTCGGCAGGTCAACGGCGATCACTGGCGCGCCTTGATTGTTCACCGCCTCGATCATCTCGCGTGCCAGACCATTGACCGGCCGGTCGAGGCCAGCGCCGAAAAGCGCGTCGACGATGATGTCCGCGCCTGCGAGTCCGTCTGGCGTCGCGACCGCGACCGGCCCATTCCATCTGTTCGCCGCAGCCGCGGCGTCGCCCGTGAGCTTTTCGCGGTCGCCGACCAGCAGGATTTTCATGCGGTAGTGGTGTTGGGCGAGTACTCGCGCGGCAACAAAACCGTCGCCGCCGTTATTGCCCGGACCGGCGAGCACGACGACCCGGCTGCCCGCGGACTGTCTCGCCGCAACCGCCTGAGCGACGGCGCTCCCTGCATTTTCCATCAGGGTCAGTCCGGGAACCCCGCCGGCAATCGTCAGTCGGTCGGCTTCCCCCATCTCGTCACTGGTCAGGATCTCGATCATTGCCGGGGTCAGAATATCCGAATTCTGATTGCACGACGGCGCCGCGACGCGCTATTGCCTCGCCAACCGTTGACAACTTTGTAGGCAATCTGCCTAGTTTTTCGACCAAACGCGTTCAATCGATCCCATGGCCATCGACCTTTCGCCGCATAAAACACTGATCGTCATAGCAATTTTCGGCACGAGCGGCATTGGCACGCAATCTGCTAACCAAGGGTCGGTTCCAGGATGGATTCTGCACGTTCGGGAGCCGGGAGACGGCACACGATGAAGAAAATCGAGGCGATCATTAAACCGTTCAAGCTCGATGAAGTGAAGGAGGCGCTGCAAGAGGTTGGACTGCAAGGGATCACGGTCACTGAAGCCAAGGGATTCGGTCGTCAGAAGGGCCACACGGAACTGTACCGGGGGGCGGAATATGTCGTCGATTTTTTGCCCAAGGTGAAAATCGAGATTGTGCTCGGTGACGACATGGTTGAAAAAGCGATCGAGGCGATCCGGCGCGCCGCCCAGACCGGGCGGATCGGCGACGGCAAGATCTTCGTCTCGAACATCGAAGAAGCGATCCGGATCAGGACGGGGGAATCCGGACTCGACGCCATCTGAATTGCTGGTCCGATAGCTTGCGCCGGCTGGCTGTAAGCGGAACGAACCAGTACGGCAAGGCATCAAACAGCACCACGAAAGGGTACGCATAACATGACGACGCCAAAGAATGTCATGAAGATGATCAAGGACAACGACGTCAAATACGTCGATTTTCGATTTACCGATCCGCGCGGCAAGTGGCAGCACGTCACCACCGACATCACGACGGTCGACGAAGATACGTTTGCCGAAGGCATCATGTTCGACGGATCGTCGATCGCCGGCTGGAAGGCGATTCACGAGTCCGACATGCAGCTGATGCCGGATCCGGAAAGCGCCTGCATCGATCCGTTCTTCGCCGAGACGACGCTCGTCCTGATTTGCGACACCCTCGAACCGCTGACCGGCGAACCTTACAACCGAGACCCGCGCTCGATCTGCAGGAAAGCCGCTGGGCTTGTTAAGTCGATGGGCGTCGGCGACACCGTGTTCTTCGGACCGGAAGCCGAATTCTTCATCTTCGACGACGTGAAATATTCCGCGACGCCATACAACGTGAGCTATCGCGTCGATTCCGTCGAGTTTCCGACAAATTCCGATACCGAATACGAAGGCGGCAATCTCGGCCACCACATCGGTTTCAAGAAAGGCTATTTCCCGGTGCCGCCCCTCGATACGGCCCAGGATATGCGCTCAGAGATGCTCGCCGCCATGGCGCGAATGGGCGTGAAGGTGGAGAAGCATCACCACGAAGTCGGCTCCGCGCAGCACGAGCTCGGTATGAAATTTGCGCCGATGGTGCGCATGGCCGATCAGATGCAGATTTACAAATACTGCATCCAGCAGGTTGCGCAGGTCTACGGCAAGACCGCGACTTTCATGCCGAAGCCGATCTATGGCGACAACGGCTCGGGCATGCACTGTCATCAATCGATCTGGAAGGGCGACAAGCCGCTGTTCGCCGGCAACAAATACGCTGATCTTTCCGATACCTGCCTGCAATATATCGCCGGCATTCTAAAACATGCCCGCGCCATCAACGCCTTCACCAATCCGACGACGAACTCCTACAAGCGGCTCGTCCCCGGATTCGAGGCCCCGGTGCTGCTGGCTTATTCGGTGCGCAACCGCTCCGCGTCGTGCCGCATTCCGCTTGCGGCCTCGCCGAAGGCCAAGCGTGTCGAAGTGCGTTATCCCGACCCGTTGTGCAATCCGTATCTCGGCTTCGCCGCGATGCTGATGGCGGGGCTCGACGGCATCAAGAACAAGCTCAATCCCGGTGAACCGACCGACAAGGATCTGTACGATCTGCCGCCGAAGGAGCTGAAGAAGATTCCGACGGTGTGCGGCAGTCTGCGCGAGGCGCTCGGCAATCTCGACAAGGACCGCGACTTCCTCAAGGCCGGCGGCGTGTTCGATGACGATTTCATCGACAGCTATATTGAGCTGAAGATGGCCGAGATCATTCGCTTCGAACACACTCCGCATCCGGTCGAGTTTGAAATGTATTACTCTGCGTAAGCGTGATGGTGAGTATCCTCCCTGCATTGCCGTAGCGATGCAACTTAAAGGGCGCCCACTGGCGCCCTTTCTTTTTGCTCGAATGACCGACTAGACGTGATTATACGAAAGTATAGAACGAATTTTTCTCCATTTGGGCCGCCGCCGTTGCGCTTCACTTGGGCACCGCCGCAACCTACATTGAATCCAACGACAGGGAGCCGCGCCATGCCGCAAGCCGCAGTCGAGAGCGCTGAATTAGATGTTGTGCCCGACCAGATCGAGGCCACGCTTAATTACATCGTGGATGACGGCAGCAAGGTTTTCACCATCGTCGCCGGTCCCGGCGGCACCGACAGACGCTCCGGCGGCACCCCCGATCCCCGTCGCGTGACCATTCGCAACGGTCGCCCCCATGCAAAGGATTTTGTGTTGGAGCGCCACGGCTTTCGCTTCGTGCGCCACGACACCACCGTTAAGGACTTTTACGACGAGGATCATATCCGGCGGGTCTACTACCCGGAGATGGAGGCGCTGATCAAAGCCGAAAGCGGCGCTAAGCGCGTCGTCGTGTTCGACCATACGCTGCGCACCGCCGACGACGAATTGCGCGAGTCGAAAAAAATCCGCGAGGTCGTGCGCCGCGTTCACAACGACTACACGGAATGGTCGGCCCCGCAGCGCGTGCGCGATATCCTGCCCAACGAAGCCGAAGACTTGTTGCAGCGACGTTTCGCCATCATCCAGGTTTGGCGGCCAATCCGCCATCCCGTGGAGACTTATCCGCTTGCCATGGCGGATGCTCAAACGCTGTCGCCGCAGGATATGATCATCTCGGAGCGGCGCGCACCCGGACGCATCGGCCAGACCTATGCCATCAAATACAATCCGGCACACAAATGGTACTGGTTCCCGCGCATGCGACGCGAAGAGGCCTATGTATTCAAGGTGTTTGATTCAATAAAAGACGGCCGCGCTCGCTGGACTGCGCATACTGCCTTTAAGGATCCGACAACGCCGCCGAATGCGCGGCCGCGCGAGAGCATCGAAATCCGCACAATGGCGTTTTTCTAGAGGTGACCCGTAGGGTGGGTTGCGCAAAGTGAAACCCACCGTTTGGCTGACTGTTGATGGGTTTCGCTCCGCTCAACCCATCCTACAAACTCGGCATTTACTCGGACGATAATCGGCGCGTTTAGCGCTTCGAGAACTGGAAGCTGCGGCGCGCTTTGGCGCGGCCGTATTTCTTGCGCTCGACCACACGCGGATCGCGCGTGAGAAAGCCGCCGCGCTTGAGCACGCCGCGCAATTCCGGCTCATAGCGCATCAGCGCTTTGGACAGGCCGTGGCGCACAGCGCCGGCCTGACCGGAAAGGCCGCCGCCCGATACCGTGCAGACGACGTCGAATTGACCTTGACGGTTTGACGCCACCAGCGGCTGCGCAATCAACATGCGCAGAACCGGGCGGGCAAAGTAAGTCTCAACTGGCCGATCGTTGACCACGATTTTACCAGCGCCCATTTTGATCCAGACCCGCGCGACCGCGTCCTTGCGTTTGCCGGTGGCGTAGGCGCGCCCCTGCTTGTCGAGCTTCTGAACGTATTTGGGCGGCTGCGGCGCCGCCGCGGGCTTGAGCGACGACAATTCTTCGAGTGTCTGGATCGTCTCGGCCATCAGGCAGTCCTCTTATTCTTGCGATTCATCGCGCCGATATCGAGCTTTTCAGGCTGCTGCGCGTCGTGCGGGTGCTCGGCGTTGGGATAGACCCGCAGATTGCCAAGCTGGCGGCGGCCGAGGGGGCCGCGCGGAAGCATGCGTTCGACGGCCTTCTCAACGATCCGCTCGGGAAAGCGGCCGGAGAGAATTGCTTTGGCCGAGCGTTCTTTTATCCCACCGATAAAACCGGTGTGATTGCGATAAATTTTCTGCTGCACTTTGCGTCCGGTGAGCACGACCTTCGCCGCGTTAATCACGATGACATTGTCGCCGCAGTCGACATGCGGCGTGAAAGTCGGTTTGTGCTTGCCGCGCAGGCGCAGCGCAACGAGCGAGGCGAGCCTGCCGACGACAAGCCCCTCGGCGTCGATCATCACCCACTTCTTCTCGACCTCGGCGGGTTTTGCCGAATAGGTTGTCATGATTGCATCCATTCCGCGATGTGCGCGTGCTCGGATAAACGCGCTGCGGTGTTTAAACCGACCTCGCGCGAACAGTCAACAACGTGCCCAATATTGTTATTTCTCAATAGCTTAAATTAGCGGTATCCTTTTACCGTGGCGGAATCGAATAAGTCGAGATGATATGCGCGACCAGGTCATCTCTGCCATCGGCACGAATACCCACCTCACCCACCGCAAGCTGTTTCCCAAGCTTGATGAGGCGCGCCTCGGCAACAAGATCGCGTCCCGGCGGTTTTCTCAGGAAATTGATCGTCAGATTGGTGGTCACTGCGAGCGGCGCCCAACCGATCGCCGACAGCACCGCGACGTACATGGCGAAGTCGCCGAGCGCCATCATCGTGGCGCCAGAAAGCGTGCCCCCGGGCCGCAGAGCGCGCTTGTCATAACGCTGGCGCAAACGGCAGCCGCCGCGCCAGATTTCCTCGATCTCGTAATCGCCCATCGCATGGCTCGCCTCCGGGAATTCCATGCGGAGTTGATCGAGAAGCTCCTTGCGGCTCAAGGCTGGGGCCGCCATCTTTATCGTCTCAGTCGGCATCGTCTCAGTATTTATCGATATTTACGGTTTCGGTCATGGCACATGCACGCCTCCCCCTACTTGGATACAATGGCGCAGGCCGATCGCAAAATGAGAGGGCCTTTGAGAGGCCACGCATTGAAAAGGTTATGGGTTGAAAGACCATGAGTGCCCGAACCGCCGCCGCAGCGACCGCTCCCACATCGCTCATTCTTCTTCGCGAGGATAAGGGCGGGATTGCTGTCCTGACGCTAAACCGTCCACAAGCGCGCAACAGCCTGTCTGAGGCGCTGTTGGAGGCGCTGAGCGACGCTTTTTCAGCGATTGCGCATGACCGTACGGTGCGCGCGGTGGTGCTCGCCGCAAATGGCCCGGCTTTTTCGGCCGGACACGACCTTAAGGAGCTCAATGCGCGTCGCTCCGACGAGAACCGCGGCCGTGCCTATTACAAACACATCATGGGGTTGTGCAGCCGCCTGATGCAGCAAATCGTGAACCTGCCGCAACCGGTCATCGCTGCTGTCCACGCGACTGCTACGGCGGCTGGTTGTCAACTCGTCGCCAGCTGTGATCTGGCCGTCGCCTCGCAGGCTGCAAAATTTGCAACTCCGGGGGTCAACATCGGGCTGTTCTGCTCGACACCGATGGTCGCATTGTCGCGTAATGTTTCGCGCAAACACGCCATGCAGATGCTGCTTACGGGCGATTTGATTTCGGCGGAGGACGCCGCCCGCATTGGTCTTGTCAACGAGGTCGTGCTGCCAGGCGAGGAGCGCGCGGCGGCGCTCAAGCTTGCGCAAAAGATCGCTGGGAAATCGACTGCGATTGTCAAGATCGGCAAGGAAGCATTCTACCGGCAGGCGGAAATGTCGCTTGCTGATGCTTATGACTACGCATCGCGGGTCATGGTCGAGAATATGCTAGCGCGCGACGCCGAGGAGGGCATCAGCGCCTTTATCGAAAAACGCGAACCAAAATGGCAAGATCGTTAGACCGATCGCTAAATCGACCGTTAGAAAGATCGCTGATCGGATTGATGATGCGGACTTGAGTTCGAGCGCTGACAATGAATCACGATTCTTATCCCGACACTTATATTCGCGGTATTCTCAATACTGTGAAGACCATCGCCATGGTCGGCGCATCGGAGAAGGAAAATCGGCCGAGCTATTTCGCGTTCAAATATCTGCTCGAACACGGTTATCACATGATACCCGTCAATCCCGGCCATGCTGGAGAGACGATGCTGGGGCAGAAAATTTATGCCCGGCTGAGCGACGTTCCCGAGCCAATCGATATGGTCGACATATTCCGCGCCTCCCAATATGCGCTGCCGATCGTCCAAGAAGCTTTGGCGCTCAAGCCGCGGCCGCAAGTCATTTGGATGCAGCTCGGCGTGCGCAATGATGAGGCGGCGGCGCTCGCCGAAACCAATGGGATGAAGGTCGTCATGAACC
>Ga0318505_10000414_pt1 | contig 9928 bp, 9 predicted proteins | sample GRESIP084b2f18_FD_203676 | JGI IMG/M metagenome (GOLD analysis project Ga0318505, IMG submission 203676) | Tropical soil microbial communities from Luquillo Experimental Forest, Puerto Rico - GRE.SIPMG.084b2f18 | ecosystem: Environmental > Terrestrial > Soil > Tropical forest > Bulk soil | place... | reverse complement strand
GGCTATCCGAGAGCAACTGAAATCGCGGCATCCTCTAAGCCTCAGGCACAACACCCGAAACACTTGTCAGACACGCCCTAGCCTCGAAATTTCATGTCGTTGTCTGTCGGCGCGGCGCAGTGTGTCAACGGCGGCTGAAAATTGACCCCTTTTCGACGGTTGAAAATTGACCCCCTTGGTGTTCATTCTTCGGTGGTTGATCCCGGGACTCGCCCGAGGTCGCGGTCTTTGATGCGGTAGGAGTCGCCTTTGAGGGCGATGACCTCGGCGTGGTGTACCAGGCGGTCGATCATGGCGGCGGCCACGACGTCGTCGCCGAACACTTCACCCCAGCGCCCGAAGGGCTTGTTCGACGTCACGATGAGGCTGGCCCGCTCGTAGCGGGAGGACACCAGCTGGAAGAACAAGTTGGCGGCCTCGGACTCGAACGGGATGTAGCCGACCTCGTCGACAACCAGGAGCGGGTAACGGCCCAGCCGGATGAGTTCTTGTTGGAGCCGGCCGGCATGGTGGGCCTCGGCCAGGCGGGCCACCCATTCGGAGGCGGTGGCGAACAGGACTCGGTGCCCGGCCTGACAGGCTCGGATCGCGATCCCGATGGCCAGATGCGTCTTGCCGGTGCCCGGCGGGCCCAGGAAGACGACGTTGTCCTTGGCGATGACGAAGTCCAGCGTCCCCAGGTGTGCGATCAGATCGCGTTTGAGACCGCGGGCGTGGTCGAAGTCGAACTCCTCTAACGACTTTCGCGATGGGAAGCGGGCGGCCCGAATGCGGCCCTCCCCACCGTGAGATTCCCGAGCGGAGACCTCACGCTGCAGACACGCCACCAGGAACTCCTCATGGGTCCAGGACTCTGATCGTGCCCGCTCGGCCAGCCGAGCCACCGCCTCACGCATCGTGGGGGCCTTCAGAGCACGGGTCAAAAAGGTGATCTCAGCGGTCAGGTCACGGTTGCTCGACGAGGCCGCGCCGGTCTTGGCCGGGGTGGTTTTGGTGGTCATGACACCAACCCGCCCTCGCCGAGGTCGATGCCCAACGCGGCGTCGTAGTCAGCCAGGCAGCGCTGCTCGACCGTCAACTGGTCGTTATGTTCACGCACCGGGCGCAGAGCGCCGATCCGGTTGTGGCGCAGCATGTTCGCCGCCGCACGGTGCTCCGGGTCGGTGATGGTCTGGTGCCGGGCCCACACCCGTTCGTGATTGGCGACGGTCTTGCCGTCACAGAACACCTTGACTTGATCCAGATCCGCGATGACTTCGATGCGCCGACCGATCACCGCAGGGTGCACCGAGTAATCGTTGGAGTCCAACCGGATGTAGTGATCCCGTGCCAACCGGGTGGAATTGCGCCACCCCACCTGCGGGGGCACCGGCGGAAGTGTCAGCATCGCCTGGCGGTCGGCACCGATGCGATCGGTTGGCGCACACCCCAGTATCCGGCGCCTTCGAGCATTGACGATCTGCAGCCACTTGCCGAACTGGTAGTTGAAATCCCCAGGGCCGCTGAATGTTCGGCCTGGAAGAAACGACCGCTCGAAGTAATCGTGGGCCCGTTCGATGATGCCCTTGTGTTCGGGTTCGCGCGGTTTGAGCACCACCACTTTGGTGCCCAACACCCCACGGAATGCCTGACAGTCGCGGGTCAGCTCAGTGCGCCCCGACCGCCACCGCCCGATCGCGCCCTCACCGTCCCAGACCAGGGTGCGCGGTACCGCGCCCAACGCATTGATCAGCTGCCACCACCCGGCGAACAAATCCTCTGCCTGCCGTGATGGCAGCAGGATCGCTGAGAGCCACCGCGAATAACCCATCACCATCGTCAGCACCGGCAGCTGCATCGGGGTGCGGGTCTGCCCATAACCGACCGGTACCTCCGTGGGTGGGAACCACAGATCGCACTGGGCCACATCACCAGCGTCATAGGACGTGCGCCCGGCCGGGTCCGGTGGCAGATACGCCGGGCGCAACTCGCGGACGCGCTCGTTAAACACCGTCATCCCACGAGTCCAGCCGACCCGCTCGGCGATCACCGTGGCCGGCATCGTCGGCACCTGCGTGAGCTGGGCGCGGATCGCGTCCTCGAACACGTCCACCGCCGACCCAACAGATTTACGCACATACTTCGGCGGGTCGTCGCTGGCCAACGCCGAGCGCACCGTGTTCCGCGAGATCTTCAACGTCCTGGCGATCAACTTGATCGGCAACCCCTCCGCTCGATGCAACCTGCGGATCTCAGCCCAGTCCTCCACAGCCAACAACTCCCTTCTCCTCTCGGCTCGTAAGCCGAGACTCAGACGAAGGGGGTCAAAATTCGGGCGTCGACACGGGGTCAGTTTTCAGACGACGCGGACACTGGGAATCGGATCGCCGCGCAGCGACAACGTTTGCGCGTGCGCAAGGAGCAGTCTGCCACTGGTCCAATCCCAGTATCGCGCACCAGAGTTTTGCCAGGTGAGAGCCCGATTTTTACCGGGCCTTCATCGTCTCCGCGCAGTAAACGCGCAAAAGTGCCGCCGGCAGTGACGCGCACGGAGGAGATTGCTAAATGACCTCGTTGGGTTTGCGTTCTGAGCCGAGTCGCTTGTCATGATAGGCAGATGGCCGGGCGTGATCGCGACGAATCTGGCCGGCCCCGAAGCGCCCGACCGCGCGACGCTCTGGGCCGACCACTTCCGCCGGGCAGCGCAGGCGTTCCACGCGTTCCGAATGACCTGGTGCTGGCGCCGGCCGAGACCCTTGCATATGCCCAGGATCTGCTGGACCGAGGCCTCGCATTCAACGCTCACGAGGTGCTCGAGGCCGCGTGGAAGAACGGCCCGGTCGACGAGCAGATACTGTGGAAAGGCCTAGCCCAGCTCGCGGTGGGGATCACCCACGTCCAGCGGGGCAACCTCAAGGGTGCAACCACGTTGCTTCGCCGCGCGTCCGCCCATCTTGCCCACGATGATTGGCCGGCACCGCACGCTATCGACGTCGCCGGGTTGGTGGACTACGCCGATGCGCTGATCGACGACCTCGCTGCCGGGGTCGATGTCACCCCAACGCGGCTACGACCGCGCCTGGTGGTCCTAGGAGTCCAGTAGCCGCGACGACATGATGGGCGCCGGGCTCGCGTGATCGCGACGTGCGGTGGATTCGCCTTCCGACCGCGGAGGGAGCCATTGCACACTTCCAGGTGACGATGAAAGTCGGCTTCCGTCTGGAAGATTCGTAGTCCGAGCATTGGGGCAAGGTAGGGCTGGAACCCATCGAAGCTGTTCCAAAGCTGGTGGGCCAAACCACATCCGCCGATGCCCTAGATGAAGCCCGCGATGCAGTGGCCGACGTGGCTGATGTCGAGATCACCGTGACCGTCAGCGAACTAAGCACCGAAGCCCGGCGCTAGGGGCCGAGAATCACCCGTGTCGAACAGGGCGGACAGCTTCGCGATCTGCGTGGCCGACAGCGCCAGGCGCCTTGCTAGGGGTTTGCGCTGCTGCAGCCGACCCTCAGTGGCCCTGGCACAGCGGCCTGCGGCTGATCGCGGCTTAGGGCACAGTCCATTCCGGCGGCCTGGGCGCACCGGGCATCTGTGTCGGCACTCCGACCAGCCGCTCGCCGCGAAGCTCGTACAGCCGCCAGTCGTCCTGTGGCGGCAGCCATTTGCGCGGTACCTCGCTGCGATAGAGCTGCACGGTTTCACCGGCGCGCAGGTGGCGCAGGTCTTCGCGCAGGCCAATGCGATTGAAGCCAGCCGCGATGCGGCTCTCGATCTTCGTGATCATTGCTGCGCGCAGGCCGTCGGCTGGTGTGCCCGGCAGGTCTTCGGCTGACTGGCGGTCTCGGAGGCCGGAACCGAGTAGGGCTCTATGCTGCCGCCTGCGGCTGACGGGATGCGTCACACCGGCCTCGCGGCGCAGCGGGCGCATCAGGCCCAGGAATCGGCCAACGTGACCGATGTCGGCCATCAACAGCGCCCGGCGAGTTGGTCGAACCGATCACCTGGCTCAATACGATCATCCGGCCAAACCTTTACGAAGCTGTCAGGCCACCTAGCGTCGGCAATCCACGGGATCCCGCGCGCCAGGTGCGCATCCGCGAAGGTCTGCCCGGTCACCACCCACGCCGGGACAGTGACCGGTCGGCCAGCCAACAAAGCAGCCAACCGGCCAGACGGCGGTGCTGCCTTCGCCTCGGTGGTCAGCCGCTCAAGCTCGGCTGGATTGAGTTCGTCGCCGAGGGTGTAACGCGGGTCGATCATGTCGTGCTCGCGCTGATCTCTGTCCAGCAGATGGGCATAGAGGCCGGGCACGCGCATACCGGCTGGGCCTTCGGAGTCGTACTCAGCCAGTCGCGGCACGTTCGCGATCCCATCTGGCGTTAGCCGCGCGCTGCGCCTTGAGCGTGGTCTGACTCGGGGCATGCGGCACATCGGTGCGGATCAACCGCAGCAGCCGTGCCAACGACGAGTCACACAAACGGATCTCGGCGGACAATTTTACGCGGGACTTCGAGTCCTGGGCCGTCGCGTAGTCGGAGGACAGATCCGCGATGCGGTCAACGGTCATGCCCTGCAGCTCGTCGCCGAACATCGACTTGAATCCCGCGCCGATCTGGGCGAAGGCATTTCGCGATCGGATCTCCCAGCCGGGAATGTCGTTTGTGGTGACGACCAGCACGGGCCGACCTTTCTGCGTGCGCGGTTACTTGGCCGCGTGGCTTCCGCCGGTTGCGGCCGGCTCGGCCTTAGGCAGGTCGGGTTCGGCCGACTTGGCCGGCTTGGGGGTGCCGGTGAAGGTCAACACCGCACCTTCGCCGGAGCCCTCGCCATCCCAGTTGTCGACGTCGACGGTGACGAGCTGGCCGGGGCCGACCTCCTCGAACAGGATCTTCTCGCTCAGCGCGTCCTCGAGCTCCCGCTGGATGGTGCGCCGCAGCGGCCGCGCGCCCAGCACGGGGTCGAACCCACGCTTGGCCAGCAGCGACTTGGCCTTGTCGGACAGCTCCATCGCCATGTCCTTGCTCTTGAGCTGGTTACCGACCCGGCCCACCATCAGGTCGACCATCCGGACGATCTCTTCGGGAGTCAGCTGGCGGAAGACGATGATGTCGTCGATGCGGTTGAGGAACTCCGGGCGGAAGTGCTTCTTCAGCTCGTCGTTGACCTTCTGCTTCATCCGCTCGTAGTCGTTCACACCGCCGCCCTGGGTGAAGCCCAGGCCGACCGGTTTCGAGATGTCGGAGGTGCCCAGGTTGGACGTGAAGATCAGCACGGTGTTCTTGAAGTCCACCGTGCGGCCCTGCCCGTCGGTCATCCGGCCATCCTCAAGGACCTGCAACAGGCTGTTGTAGATCTCCTGGTGCGCCTTCTCGATCTCGTCGAACAGCACCACGCTGAACGGCTTGCGCCGCACCTTCTCGGTGAGCTGCCCGCCCTCCTCGTAGCCCACGTATCCGGGCGGGGCACCGAACAGCCGCGACGCGGTGAAGCGGTCGTGGAACTCGCCCATGTCGATCTGGATCAGCGCGTCGTCGTCGCCGAACAGGAAGTTGGCCAGCGCCTTGGACAGCTCGGTCTTACCCACACCGGACGGACCGGCGAAGATGAACGAACCCGACGGCCGCTTGGGGTCCTTCAGCCCGGCGCGGGTACGACGGATCGCCTTGGAGACGGCCTTGACCGCGTCCTCCTGGCCGATGATCCGCTTGTGCACCTCGTCCTCCATGCGCAGCAGCCGGGTGGTCTCGGCCTCGGTCAGCTTGAACACCGGGATACCGGTCCAGTTACCCAACACCTCGGCGATCTCGTTGTCGTCGACCTCCGAGACAACGTCGAGGTCGCCTGAACGCCACTGCTTTTCGCGCTCGGTTCGCTGGGTCACCAGCTGCTTCTCCCGATCGCGCAGGCTGGCCGCCTTCTCGAAGTCCTGGGCGTCGATCGCCGATTCCTTCTCGCGGCGCGCCTCGGCGATCTTCTCGTCAAACTCCCGCAGGTCTGGCGGCGCGGTCATCCGGCGGATCCGCATCCGCGCGCCCGCCTCGTCGATCAGATCGATCGCCTTGTCCGGCAGGAACCGGTCGTTGATGTAGCGGTCGGCCAGCGTGGCAGCGGCCACTATCGCGGAGTCGGTGATGGACACCCGGTGGTGCGCCTCGTACCGGTCGCGCAGACCCTTGAGGATCTCGATGGTGTGCTCCACCGTCGGCTCCCCCACCTGCACCGGCTGGAAGCGCCGCTCAAGAGCAGCATCCTTCTCGACGTACTTGCGGTACTCGTCGAGCGTGGTCGCGCCGATGGTCTGCAGCTCACCGCGGGCCAGCTTGGGCTTCAGGATCGACGCCGCGTCGATCGCGCCCTCGGCGGCACCCGCCCCGACCAGCGTGTGCAGCTCATCGATGAACAGGATGATGTCGGCGCGGGTGTCGATCTCCTTGAGCACCTTCTTCAGGCGCTCCTCGAAGTCACCGCGGTAGCGGCTGCCGGCCACCAATGAACCCAGGTCCAGCGTGTAGAGCTGCTTGTCCTTCAGCGTCTCGGGAACCTCGCCGTGCACGATCGCCTGCGCCAGACCCTCGACCACGGCGGTCTTGCCGACGCCGGCCTCGCCGATCAGCACCGGGTTGTTCTTGGTGCGCCGGGACAGCACCTGCATCACCCGCTCGATCTCCTTCTCACGGCCGATGACCGGATCCAGCTTGCCTTCCATCGCCGCCGCAGTCAGGTTGCGCCCGAACTGGTCGAGCACCAACGACGTAGAAGGGGAGCCGGACTCTCCTCCCCGACCACCGGTCCCGGCTTCGGCGGCCTCCTTACCCTGATAGCCCGCCACCAGCTGAATCACCTGCTGGCGCACCCGGGTCAGCTCGGCGCCAAGCTTCACCAGCACCTGGGCCGCGACGCCCTCACCCTCACGAATCAGGCCGAGCAAAATGTGCTCGGTGCCGATGTAGTTGTGGCCCAGCTGCAACGCCTCGCGCAGGCTCAACTCGAGCACCTTCTTGGCGCGCGGCGTGAACGGAATATGCCCCGACGGCGCCTGCTGGCCCTGGCCGATGATCTCGTTGACCTGGCTGCGGACACCCTCCAACGAGATGCCCAGCGACTCCAGCGACTTAGCGGCGACGCCCTCACCCTCGTGGATAAGCCCAAGAAGGATGTGCTCGGTCCCGATGTAGTTGTGGTTCAGCATCCTGGCCTCTTCTTGCGCCAGGACGACCACCTTGCGGGCACGGTCGGTAAATCTTTCGAACATCGGTGGTTACCTGCTCTCCCTCACCATCGGGTACAACGGATGCGCGCGGAACCCGCCTCCCACTCTAATCCGACGTTACGGCCGTGAAGTCGGGTGAAACCTTAGTTGTGCTGGGTTTTCGTGGTTTTCGGTGGTGGTTGTTCTGGCTACTGGAGGGTCAGTGGGATGGCGGCGCCGAGTAGTTGGACGGCGTGGCGTTGGGTGTCGGTGGCCTGGGCGAGGATGGGCACCGAGGTGGGGCCGCCATCGACGCGGTCGGGGGCAGCTTCACGATGCGGTACACCACGGTTGCGGTCACTGCGGCTCGAACCGGCGCCGCCTGACCGGCATTTACGCTATCCGCACCTGGCGGGGACGCCGAAACTGTCCGCACGCCCGGAGATTTCGTGTCCGCGGAGCCGGAGGACCCCATCAGGCGTCTGCTTTCCTAGCCGCGGTTGCCGGCATGCCTGAGGTGCCGGTCGACGATCGGCGCTGGCCGCCGTACGCGGCGACCCACTACGGGGCCGCCTGACCCACTCAGCAGGTGTCTAAATCCAAAGGGACCAGATTCGCTCCGCTGCCAAGGCGACCCCAGGTCGAGCTGGCCGGGGATCTGGTCGGCGCCCGAGAGCGCGGCGTAGTTGACGCCGCGGGCGAGCTCGGCCTGATGCGCGATCTCGATCAGCTTGGCGTAGTCGATCCCGCTGGGTTTCGGTGGCGCGGACCACAAATGGGATTGTGGCTTAGTCCAGGTAGTCGCGCAGAACCTGAGCACGGCTGGGGTGGCGCAACTTTGACATCGTCTTCGACTCGATCTGTCGGATGCGTTCACGAGTGACCCCGTACACCTGGCCGATCTCATCGAGCGTACGCGGCCGGCCGTCGGTCAAGCCGAACCGCAGCCGCACCACACCGGCCTCACGTTCCGACAGCGTCTCCAGCACCGACTGAAGCTGATCCTGCAGCAGTGTGAACGACACCGCGTCGACCGCCACGACTGCCTCGGAATCCTCGATGAAATCACCGAGTTGGCCGTCGCCCTCGTTACCGATGGTCTGGTCCAGCGAGATCGGCTCGCGTGCGTATTGCTGGATCTCGAGCACCTTTTCGGGCGTGATGTCCATCTCTTTGGCCAGCTCTTCGGGCGTGGGCTCGCGGCCCAGGTCCTGCAGGAGCTCGCGCTGGATGCGACCCAGTTTGTTGATCATCTCGACCGCGTGCACCGGGACGCGGATGGTGCGGGCCTGGTCGGCCATCGCGCGGGTGATGGCCTGGCGGATCCACCATGTGGCGTAGGTGGAGAACTTGTAACCCTTGGTGTAGTCGAACTTTTCGACCCCGCGGATCAATCCCAGGTTGCCTTCCTGGATCAGGTCCAAGAACGCCATGCCGCGGCCGGTATACCGCTTGGCCAGCGACACCACCAGCCGCAGATTCGCTTCCAACAGATGGTTCTTGGCGCGAACGCTGTCGCGGCAGATCCAGGCCATGTCGCGGCGCTGCGCGGCTGGCAGCTTCTCACCGCGCTCAGCTATCTCGGCCATCAGCTGGGTGGCGTACAGCCCGGCCTCGATCCGCTTGGCCAGCTCGACCTCTTCCTCCGCGTTGAGCAGCGCGACCTTGCCGATCCGCTTGAGGTAGGCGCGGACGGAGTCGCCCGACGCGGTCAGCTCGGCGTCCTTGCGGGCCTGACGCAACGCCTCGGATTCCTCTTCGTCCCAGACGAAGTCGCCGGACGCCTTGTCTTTCTCGGAGGGCTCGGCGATCTCATCGTCGTTGCCAACCGGAATGTCCTCACCGGCCGCCTCGGCGACCGCCTCGGGTTCGGCTTCGACGTCTGCGAGGTCCTCGACGTCGAGGTCGTCTTCGACGAGGTCCGGTTCGACCGCGCTTTCCTCGGGTTCCGCGGGTTTTATGGCTTTTGCCGGCGCCGTGGCCTTCTTGGCGCGGCTACGCGGGGGCGGCGAGGCGGGCTGCTCGGCCACCTTGGACCGGCGCGAAGGCCGTGGCTTGGCCGTCGCACGGGTGCTCTTGGCGGCCCGTTTAGCCGAGGCCGACCCGTTGGCGGACTTGGCCGCCGATGAGCGCTTCGCGGGGGTCTTGGTAGCGGTCCGCTTCGCCGGCTCCTCGGCAGCCGGGCTTGCCTTCATCGCTGCCACGTACACCCTTTTCGGTCTGCTACGTCCGACCGGGCAGGGGTGCGCCCCACCGACAGGTCGGCTCGTCGAATTTCGGCGGTGATATCTGCTATGGATACTCGCCGCTATCCGGTCCTGCGGCCGCCTTGGACCATTGTAACGACAGTGTGCACTCAGACTTCCCTGAGCGGGCTGATTCCGCGCGGTCCACTTGGGCGGCCACCGCGGCGCCGACGATTCCCGCGGTGTTCTGCAGCGCGGCGGCGGTCGAAAGCCACCACGTACGCGAGCTGCTCGCCAGGAGCGGCCGCCGCCTCCGCAGCGGTCCGGTAGAACGTCGGATCGATCGCCGGATGAGCCATGCGGAGACCTCCCAATCGGGACGCTACTGCTCCAAGACAAGCCGCACGGGTGCGTGGTCAGTGTATGGCGGTGACAGCCGCGCTAGTAGTTTTCGCGCACGTACAGGTACGCCCGGTCGAACAGTTCACCCGTGACGGGCAGAGCGAACTGCTTCAGCACGCTGCGCAGTTCCTTCTTCACGGCGCGGTCGCCAGGGGTGGACTCGCGCCAGCCG
>Ga0318505_10000371_pt1 | contig 10339 bp, 10 predicted proteins | sample GRESIP084b2f18_FD_203676 | JGI IMG/M metagenome (GOLD analysis project Ga0318505, IMG submission 203676) | Tropical soil microbial communities from Luquillo Experimental Forest, Puerto Rico - GRE.SIPMG.084b2f18 | ecosystem: Environmental > Terrestrial > Soil > Tropical forest > Bulk soil... | reverse complement strand
CCGCTATACAACGCCCGCGCCGGAAATCGTCGAGTATAAGGGTTTCAACGCGCTCGCCGCCGAGCTCGAAGGGTTTGCGGCAGCGATCAATGGCGATCGCCCGTATCCGATCACGGCTGACGAAGTATTGCATGGCGTCGCCGCGTTCGAGGCGATCGTCCGCTCTGCCGCGCTGCACCAGCCGGTAAGGATTTCGCCATGACCATCACGGTGCTCTACCCCGAGGAGCGGCAGATCCCGGAGGATGGCCTCGAACGTGAAATCTTCGGCCCGGAAGTCCGCATCATGCGGCGCACGGTCAAGACGCTGGCCGATCTCGATCCCGCCGATTGCGCCGAGGTGGATGGCCTGATGATCATGCGCTACGCGGTCACCGCCGAGGACATCGACCGTTTTCCGCGGCTGCGTGCGATCGTGCGCATGGGTGTCGGCTACGACAAGATCGCGCGCCCGGCCGCAGCGGCGCGCGATGTCCTCGTCTGCAATGTCCCCGATTACGGCACGACCGAGGTTGCCGATCATGCAGTGGCGTTGGCCCTATCGCTGCGCCGCGGCGTCATCTTGTACCATGAGCGGCAGCGCCGGAGTCCCCCCGCGGCGTGGGGGCCGGTCAAGGGCGAGCTGATCCGGCGGCTCGGCGTTCAGACCTTCGGCATCGTCGGGCTCGGCCGCATCGGCACCGCGGTCGCGCTGCGGGCGCGCGCTTTCGGCTTTCGGGTTATGTTCTACGACCCCTATTTGCCGAACGGCGCCGAACTCGCGCTCGGCATTGCCCGCGCCGCGACGCTCGAAGATCTGCTGCGCGAAACCGACACCTTGTCGGTTCATACCCCGCTGACGCCCGAGACGCGCAGCATGCTGGGGTATACCCAGCTTTCGCTGCTGCGCCCCGGCGCGGTGGTCCTCAACACGGCGCGTGGGCCCATCATCGATCTCGATGCGCTGCTGGCGTTGCTGCGCAGCGGCCACATCGCCGCGGCCGGACTCGATGTGCTGCCGGTGGAGCCCCCGGTCGACCCGATCCCGGAACTGTTGCGCGCCTATCGCGCCGGCGAGCCCGGGCTCGAAGGCCGGCTGGTCATCACACCGCACGCGGCGTGGTTCACACCCGAATCGGAGCACGACACGCGCGTGAAATCGGCCCAGACGATGCGCGCGGCATTACTGACCAACCGCCCGCAGAACGTCATCACGCCCGAAACGTTTTAGCCCGCCGCGGCACTCGTGATCACTGCTTCGGCGCCGTCAGGTTGACTCCCTGGCGCTTCATCTGGTCGACGACAGCCTTGGCGCCTTCGTCGCCCTCGGCGGCGAGCTGAGCGGTCTTACCAGCGAGCGCTTCGAGCTGCGGGCGCAGCTTGAGCGCCTCCTGCACGGCCTGTTCCTGCGAGCGGTGCTGATCGGCCAACGCCTGGCGATCATGAATTGCGTAGCCGGTCTCGAACGCCAACAGCACGAAGAATGCAACGACGACGAGGATGACGGGCAGCCACCAGCTGCCCGTGCGGCGGCCGGCCAAATCGTTCCGGCTCATCATCACTGGGCCTTTCCCGCCGGTGCAAGCGGGCTCGTCTCCGCCGGTGCGGCCGAGGTCGAGGGGACCGGCTCGCCCGCCGCATTTATCGCAATCCCATGCTGGGTCAACAAATCGCGCAACTTATCGTCCTTGTTGGTCACCGCAGCGGCCGCAAGCGCGCGAATCAGTGCCTCGTTGATGCGGCCGAGCTGGATGCTCTGGGTGATGAACTGCTGCCGACGGTTGACCTCCAACTGCACCGACCGGTTGTCTTGCACAAGGATGATATAGACGATGACGAGGATGAGGCTGAACCCGGACAGCCCGACCATCACCCGATAAAGCCACTCGCCCGCTCGCATATCCCCGGCGCCTCGCGTCGTTCACTTTCCGCCGTCGGGCGGATCATGCAGCATAGCATGGCGCGAGCGGACGCAGTTGTTGCTTGTCTAAAGAAGTGCGAACCGATATTATTCGCACGCATAAGAAGCGTCGGGTTCAACCCGCTCTGCACGGAACATCGGGAGGATCGAATGCCGCATGTCGGTCCAAAGATCGCTGCCGCCACCGCACTGGGCCTAATCGCACTCTCGGCCTGCTCCGCGCCGCCCGTCGCCCCGGTCGAGGTGTCCCTTGCCGCGCCCGCGAGACCCTTGGCCGACGCCGTTGCCGCGCCGCAACGGCCGCCACCAACCCGCGTCGAGATCCCGCCGCCCGCGCCCTCGCCGCAGGCCCTGTGGCGCTTCGGCCATTGGAGCTGGAACGGCCGCCAATTCGTTTGGAACCCCGGGCAATATGTCGAACCGCCCTCCCCGACGGCCAGCTGGATCCCCGGTTATTGGGAGCAGCGGCCCGAAGGCTGGATCAGGGTCGACGACCAATGGACCTCTTAAACACCCCTCTCTGCCCTTTACGAGGGAGAGGGAGCGGCCACGAGCGAGACGTCGCTTCGACCGGCGATGACCCGAAAATCGCCACCATGACGTAGTACAAAATTTCGTTCGTAATCTTGGACGCGGCTGTTTTTCTGCGACAATAAAAGCGAGATCGGCGGCGAGCCGACTCCAAGAGTCGGCAGTTCTGGCTCAGTTGCGGACGTTCTGCCAGGCTTGTTGCGGGGCGGGGGGCAGCTTGTCCATATGTTTGAGGAAGAGCGCGAGGGTCCAGATCTGCTCGTCGGTCAAGGTGCCCTTCCATGCCGGCATGCCGCTCCACCGGATGCCGTGCAATATCACCCAGAAGGAATGGCCCTCGGGATCGTCCTCGACCCCGTCGGTCGCCAGCTGTGGAGGTGACGGATATTCGCCTTTTGCGACCGGCGAAGCCGAAGCATCGCCTTTGGCCGTGCCGTGGCAGATCGCACAGTGCTCCCCGTAGAGGTTGATGCCGGCGATCAGATTGGCGTCGGTCAACGCGACCGGATTGGGACCGTTGGGAGCGTCGCGAGCGAGGGTCGCGTCGAGCGATGTGCCGGCCGCCCAGGTCTCGAACCAGCCGGGCTTGGCGTCGGCATTGGCCGGAACGAGGCCGGTGCGCAGCACGACGTAGCCGCAAGCGGCGGCCACGAGGACCGTCACAACGACTCCAAGGACGAACCCCTTGAACATTACGGCTTCCGCCGCGCGAGGTCGATCAGAGGCAGCAGGGCCGGGGCGGTCGGCAGGTTCCGCTCGACGATCTCGCTGCGGGTCAGCCAGGCAACCTCGTCGGCGTCGTCTCCGGGTGCCCCCTCACCCGATTGCCAGCGGCCTATGACGGCGACCAGCGTATAGTGATACCGGACTCCGCCCTCGTCGTCGCGGTCGATGCTGTCGATTACGGTCAACGGACCGCCGGCTTCGGCCACGACCCCGGTCTCCTCGAACAGTTCGCGCATCGCACCCTGCGCGACGGTCTCGCCCAATTCAAGGACGCCGCCTGGGAAGCCCCAGCGGCCCGGCATTGGCGGGTTCGAGCGGCGCACGACGAGGGCGCGGGCGCCGCGCAACACGATCGCGAGCACGCCGACGACCGGGCGGTCGGGGTAACGACGGCCTTCTTTCGCGAGAGGCCCGCCTCTTTCCGAGCTCAATCCGCGGCCGCCCGGGGTTGGCCGTGCTCGTCGTGGTAGATCTCGGCACCCTGCTCGAGGAAGGCCTTCGACTTCTCCTCCATGCCGGCGCGGGCGTAGTCGCGGATCTCCTGGGTGATCTGCATCGAGCAGAATTTCGGGCCGCACATCGAGCAAAAATGCGCAAGCTTGGCCCCTTCGGCGGGCAGGGTCTGGTCGTGGAACTTTTCTGCCGTCTCCGGGTCGAGCGACAGGTTGAACTGGTCGCGCCAGCGGAATTCGAAGCGCGCCAGCGACAGCGCGTCGTCGCGCTCGCGCGCCGCCGGATGACCCTTGGCGAGATCGGCGGCGTGCGCGGCGATCTTGTAGGTGATGACGCCGGTTTTGACGTCGTCGCGGTCGGGCAGCCCCAGATGTTCCTTCGGCGTCACGTAGCAGAGGAGCGCCGTGCCAAACCAGCCGATCATCGCCGCCCCGATGCCGCTGGTGATGTGGTCATAGCCCGGGGCAATGTCGGTTGTCAGCGGGCCCAAGGTGTAGAACGGCGCCTCGCCGCATTCCTCGAGCTGCTTTTCCATGTTGATCTTGATCTTGTGCATCGGCACGTGGCCGGGGCCTTCGATCATGACCTGGACGCCGTCCTCCCAGGCGAGCTTGGTCAACTCACCCAGGGTTTCGAGCTCGGCAAACTGGGCGCGGTCGTTGGCGTCGGCGATCGAGCCGGGCCTGAGGCCGTCGCCCAGCGAATAGCTGACGTCATAGGCCCGCATGATCTCGTTGATCTCGCGGAAATGCGCGTAAAGAAAACTCTCCTGGTGATGCGCCAGGCACCATTTCGCCATGATCGAGCCGCCGCGCGAGACGATGCCGGTGACGCGGTTGGCGGTCAGCGGGATATAGGCGAGCCGCACCCCCGCATGGATCGTGAAGTAGTCGACACCCTGCTCGGCCTGCTCGATCAACGTGTCGCGGAAGAGTTCCCAGGTCAGCTCCTCGGCCTTGCCGCCGACCTTTTCGAGCGCCTGGTAGATCGGCACCGTGCCAATCGGCACCGGCGAGTTGCGGATGATCCATTCGCGGATCGTGTGGATGTTGCGGCCGGTCGACAAATCCATGACCGTGTCCGCACCCCAGCGCGTCGCCCACACCATCTTTTCGACCTCCTCGGCGACCGAGGAGGTGACGATCGAGTTGCCGATATTGGCGTTGACCTTAACGAGGAAATTCCGGCCGATGATCATCGGCTCGGTTTCCGGGTGGTTGACATTGTTCGGGATGATTGCGTGGCCGCGTGCGATTTCGTCGCGGACGAATTCCGGCGTCACATGGTTGGGGATCTCGGCACCGAACGACTCGCCGTCAGCGGCACCGTCTCGCCGCATTTCCTCGCGCCCAAGGTTCTCGCGGATTGCGACATATTCCATCTCCGGCGTGATAACGCCGCGACGGGCATAGGCGATCTGGGTCACCGCCGCCCCCTCTTTGGCGCGCAATACCTGCCGCCGGCCGCGATCGAACAAGGAGACCGCGCTAGGCTCATTGCGCCGCAAGCCGTTGTCCTCGGGCTTGACCTCGCGGCCGTCACAGAATTCGACATCGCCGCGCGCCAGGATCCACGGCTTGCGCAATTCCGGCAGACCGCAGTTGATATCGGTCTGTGCCGCCGGGTCGGAATACGGGCCTGAGGTATCGTATACGCGCACCGCCGGTTCGCCGGCCGAGGCTTCGAGGTCGATCTCGCGCATCGCGACGGAGATATCGGGATGCATGCGGCCTCGTGTATGGATCTTGCGCGACGCCGGGAAAGGCCCCGTCGTGACCCGAAGCTCCTCGATCTTCGGCGTGAGCTTCGCGGATGTGAGTGGAGCGGAATCGGGCATCGTGGATCTCCGTTGCAGCCGTTGAACGAAGACCCGGGGGTATCTGCGAAGAGGCTGTCGGCGCTCGCCGCGCTGTTCCTGTCCCTACGCCGGCACGACCCGGATCAGGTTCGAAGGGTTGCCGCGCATCCGGCGGCCTCTCAGCCCCCTGTCGGGGCACCCCTTGGACGCGGCGATTATCCGCAGAGTGCGGCCCTGCCGTCAAGGCTCCAAGCGCCGGGCCACCATTTTGGTAAGACTGCTGTCTTTGAGCCGGACCAGCATCCCTCCGAAGGCAAGATGCTGACGACGGGGATCCCGGTCTGCTTTTCGGCAACACCCGGGAAGAGCTTTCGTCTCCCGCCGCCCCGCCTCGGCAAACACACCCGCCAGGTGCTCGCCGGGCTCGGTTATTCCGAAACGCCGACGTCGAGCAGATGACGGCTTAACGTGCGGCCGGCGACCGCAACCCCTACTTTCATGGCAATTTCGACATTGTTGTATCTGCAGCAAATCAGCAGCGAGACTTCTCGCAGAGGTTGTAATCGCCATTACGGCCCACCTGACACTGCGCGGCAGCTGGCGGCGCTTCCGCGAACCCGCCCAGCCCTGTTTTTGCAGGGAATCTACAGGTATTAACCTTTGCTCCACGATAACCCGCACCCATCTAATTGTTGTAACTTTAATAATATCATGTGAATGTGGTAAAATTACGACCATCAGAACGCGGAATTTCAGTTTCGTCGTTTCCCGCGCAAGGGGGCTCGTCACCCGCGGTTTTGACGAGGCGGCTCAGATGTGGCCCGGCTCGGCCAGCCCTTCGAGGCGGGCCGCGACATTGACGCCGTCGCCAAAGATGTCGCCGTCCTCGACAACGATGTCGCCCATATTGATGCCAATGCGCCGCTCGATGCGATTGTCAGGCGGCACACCGGTGTTGCGCTCAGCCATCTCGTGCTGCACTTCGACCGCACAGCGCAAGGCATCCACCACGCTGCCAAACTCGACGAGCAACCCGTCGCCGGTGGTTTTGACGAGGCGGCCCTTGTGCTCGGCGATTTTTGGATCGACGAGCTCGCGCCGCAGCGTTCTGAGGCGTTCGAGGGTGCCGCCCTCGTCGGTGCCGATCAGCCGCGAATAGCCTGCCACATCGGCCGCCAGGATCGCGGCGAGACAGCGAGTAGCGTTCATTCCTCCCAGCCGGCCTTGCGCAGGCCTTCCAGCATGTGAGCGTGGTCCTCCGCCCGGATCCACGGGGGTCTACCGCGGACATACATGTCGAATGAACGCGGCGCCAGCGTCAGGGCTTTCGCGAGCGCGTCCTTGGCTTCCTCCAGCCGGCCGAGCTGGGCTAGCGCCGCTGCGAGGGTGCGGTAGCTCGCCGGGAAGTCAGGATAGGATTGAATGACCCGTTTTGCGGCTTCGACAGCAGCCTCGTGGTTACGAGAAAAATAGTGGCCCAAAGCAATCTGGACAGGCGCAAGGAGACCAACGGGTCGAGAGGATCGAGCCTGATACAATTCAACATCGAACGGATACCCTCTTCCCGCTCGCCTGAGAGCATCAACCCGATCCCCCTCACGCCGTGTGCGTGAGCCAGGTTTGGACTCGCTATAAGTGCTCGGTCGGCCTCGATCTGGACGGCGTCGAAATCGCCTCGCGTCATCAATGCGACCGCGAGGCATGCGCGAGCATCTGCGTCGCTGCTGTCGAGCGCGACCGCCCGGCGGGCCAAGGGCGCCGCCAATTCTTGTAACTCAGCGATAGGTCGCGTCTGAAACTGGGTAACCGCGAGAACGTAAGCTGTGGAGAGAGCACTGTAGCCGCCGGAGAAATTGGGGTCGAGATCGATTGATTGCCGAAAGAATTGTTGCGCGAGTACGTTGTCGTCTTTGTTGGCTTGCCCGAGATGCCATAATCCCCGTTGATATGCGGCCCAGGCATCGAGGTTTGCGCACGGCACGCTGGCGCTCGGCATCGGCGATCGCCGGGGCAATAGCGATCGTCGCCGCCTCAGTGATTTCGTCCTGCACTGCGAAGATGTCGGCGAGATCGCGGTCGTAGCGCTCGGCCCAGACATGCTTCCGGTCTGGGCCTCGACACATTGCGCCGTGACGCGAATGCGATCGCCCGATTTGCGCAGGCTGCCTTCGAGAACGTAGCGTACACCAAGTTCGCGTCCGACTTGCTTCACGTCGACCGCGCGGCCCCTGTAGGTGAAGGACGAGTTGCGAGCAATCACGAACAAGGAGGGGTAGCGCGACAACGCGGTGATGACGTCCTCGGCGATGCCGTCCGCGAGGAATTCCTGCTCGGGATCGCTGCTCATGTTGGCAAAGGGCAATGCCGCGATCGACGGTTTGTCGGGGAGGGGAGGATCGGCGCTGACCTGGGGTATTGCCCGGGGGGCCTCCGTGACCACCCGGTATACGCGCACGGGCCGCGCGATGTTCTTGAGCCGCTGCTCGCCAATGTCTTCGAAGAACAGGTCGAGCTTGCCGGCGGCATCCTCCTGCACCCGCGCTGAAACGCAGATGTGGCCCGGCTCGGCCAGCCCTTCGAGGCGGGCGGCAATATTGACGCCATCGCCAAAGATGTCGCCATCCTCGACGACGATGTCACCGACATTGATGCCGATGCGCAACTCGATGCGGTTCTCGGGCGGCGCGCCGGGGTTGCGCCCGGTCATTTCGTGCTGCACTTCGACGGCACAGCGCAGTGCATCCACCACGCTGGCGAACTCGACCAAGAGCCCGTCGCCGGTGGTCTTGACGAGGCGGCCGCGGTGCTCGGCGAATTTCGGATCGAGGAGCTCGCGGCGCAGCGCTTTGAGGCGTTCGAGAGTGCCGCCTTCGTCGGCGCCGATCAGCCGGGAGTAGCCCGCCACATCGGCTGCGAGGATCGCCGCCAGACGGCGGGTCTGGTTCATTCCGCCTCACCCATCGCCAGGCGCAAGCCGGATTCGATCAATTCCTGATGCTCCGGCCGACGGAACACTTTGACGAACGAGTGCCGCGGGTTGACCCCCATGGCACGAAGCTTGTCGGTTGCGGCTCGCGCCTCGTCGAGCCGGCCTAGATGAGCATAGCTCAGCGCGAGGAAGCGATGGATGGCAGTAAACCCGGGCAGCTGTTGCACGCCTGCCAGCAACCTGGGGATCGCTTCGGAAAATCGCCGTTCGAGGGCCAGCGCGACACCAATAGCATATTCGGTAAAAGGCGCCTGGTCGCGGGGGTTCAAGCGCGTGGCGGTTTCAAAATGTTCGATCGCGGTGTCCGCCTGCCCGGCCCAGGCATGCAGCCACCCGGTGACATACCCGCCGCGGGCAGAGCTCGGATTGCGCGCGAGTGATCTTTCGAGCACCGTGATCGCGGCATCGACATCGCCGCCAAACCTCGCCAGCGAAAATAGCGCAGGTGCGAGCACAGTGATGTCATCGCCGGCTACCTGCAGCGCCCGCTGCGCTAGGTTTTGCCCCGCACGCCTGTTCGCTTCCGCATCCGTTATGAGGCCGAGCGTTTCGCGCTGGACATGGCACCATGACGCCAGTGCCAGAGCGGGACCGAACTGCGGATCGCGGTCTATAGCTTGATGAAGCAAGCTCAGCGCTTCGATGACCCGAGCTCTGTCGAAAGAGAGGTGGAGTGGCAGGGCGCGCAAATAAAGATCGTAGGCCGTGAGGTCGCAGGTCGGCCGTTCGGCGGATCGTCGTGTTTCTGCGGCTTCCAGGGTTGGCTCAATGACGCCTGCGACACTGATTGCCACTCTATCCTGAAGGTCGAAGACGTCGTCCAACGAGCCGTCGAAGCGGTCGGCCCAGAGATGCGCCCCACTAAGGGCGTCAATTAGCTGGGCGGTGATGCGCACGCGTCACCCAGCTTTGCGAACCGAGCCTTCGAGCACATAGCGGACACCCAGTTCGCGCCCGACCTGCTTCACCTCGACGCTCTGGCCCTTGTACGTAAAACTCGAATTGCGGGCGATGACAAAGAGCCAGCGGATGCGGCTGAGTGCCGTAATGATCTCCTCGACCATGCCGTCGGCGAAATAGTCCTGCTGCGGGTCGCCGCTCATATTGGCGAAGGGCAGCACCGCGATCGACGGCTTGTCGGGGAGCGGAGGAGCGGCGCTGGCCTGGGACATTGCCGGCCGTGCCTCCGTGACCACACGGTACGCCCTGACCGGCCGCGCGATATTTTTGAGCTGCTGCTCGCCGATGTCCTCGAACGAGAATTCGAGCTTGTCGCGTACTTGATCACGCACCACGCGGCTGACGCAGATCCCGCCGGGCTCGGCCAACCCTTCGAGACGCGCTGCCACATTGACACCATCCCCATGGATGTCGCGCCCATCCTTGATGATGTCGCCGACATTGATCCCCATGCGGAGTTCGATGCGTTGATCCGGCAGCACATCGGCGTTTCGCTCCGCCATTGCGTGCTGTACGTCAACGGCGCAACGCACTGCGTCGACGACGCTGGCGAACTCCAGCAGCAAGCCGTCGCCAGTGGTTTTAACGATCCGGCCGCGATGCTCCTTGATCCTGGGATCGGCCAGCTCGCGCCTGATCGCCTTGAGCCGCGCAAGCGTTCCTTCCTCGTCGGCGCCCATAAGCCGGCTATAGCCCGCAACATCGGCGGCGAGAATGGCGGCCAGCCTACGTTCGACGCGTCCGGTGGCCAAAGCGGCGCTCCCCAACCGCATGGACCGACGAAATTATCGGCTCTCAGCCATGTTAGCCCAAAAGGCGAGCGCGGGCATCCCATTTTACCGGGCCGCCACCCTCCTATCCTTTCGCCGCAATGTCAGTTGCGGTTCTTCGTCAGTTTGCTCCAATCGTAGGAGGGTTTTCGACCGGGCACCGCCTCGATGCCGCCGCTTCGGATGTGCGGATGGACGGGCCGCATCCCAGGA
>Ga0318505_10000365_pt1 | contig 10387 bp, 9 predicted proteins | sample GRESIP084b2f18_FD_203676 | JGI IMG/M metagenome (GOLD analysis project Ga0318505, IMG submission 203676) | Tropical soil microbial communities from Luquillo Experimental Forest, Puerto Rico - GRE.SIPMG.084b2f18 | ecosystem: Environmental > Terrestrial > Soil > Tropical forest > Bulk soil... | reverse complement strand
CCGCGCGTGCCATGCAGGGGGTGGGCGCGGCGATCCTGGTGCCGAATTCGCTTGCGCTTCTCAACCATGCCTACGGCAATGAAAGAACGCGGTCGCGCCGTTGGCGTTTGGGCGGCCGGTGCCAGCCTCGCATTAACCGCAGGACCGCTGATTGGCGGCGGTCTGATCGAGATCGCGGGATGGCGCAGCATATTTTTGGTTAATCTGCCGATCGGACTCGGTGCGTTGTGGCTGACTTGGCGCTATGCGACCGACACGACCCAAACGCAGCACCGGCTCGATCTGCCAGGGCAGGTAGCTGCGATCGGAATGCTGGGCGTGCTCGCCGGCGCGATCATCGAGGGAGGCCGGCTTGGCTGGACCAACGCTTGGGTCGTCGCCGGCTTCGGTGCCTTTGCGACGCTTGCCGCACTATTCCTCGTGCAGGAGCGGCGCGCGCCACAGCCGATGCTGCCACTGTCGTTGTTCGCGCATCGGATGTTCGCGCTCACTTCGTTGGTCGGTCTGTTGGTGAACATCGCTTTCTACGGATTGATCTTCGTTTTCAGTCTGTACTTTCAACAGATAAATCACTGGTCGCCCTTTGCGACGGGGCTAGCCTTTGTTCCGATGATGGGCGCGGTGCTGCCGGTTAATCTTGTGGCTCCGCGTCTGGCAGAGCGGATTGGCGCACCGGCCGTCATCGCACTCGGCGCCGTGATCGCAGCTACGGGTTGCCTTGGCCTGCTCGGGCTCGAGGGCGGCACCCCTTACTGGGCGATCTGCGGCCAGCTGCTGGCGATGGGCGGCGGACTTGGTCTGTTGGTCCCGCCCCTGACGTCGACGCTGCTGGGCAGCGTGGAAAAAGCGCGCTCCGGCGTGGCTGCTGGCGTGCTCAACTCGACACGGCAAACTGGTAGCGTGCTCGGCGTCGCCGTGTTCGGTTCATTGATCGCACAGGCAGACGCTTTCCTGTTCGGGGCCCGTATCGCGCTGATCATCTCGGCGGCGCTGTTGATCGCTGCCGCGTCGGCCATCATGAGCAGCGAGTTTAGCCTCGCTCATCGACGGCCCGCACGCGTAGCGCAACGATCTCGTTGATTTCGAAAAAGTCTCGGAAGTTTGGCGCGATGTCCGCTTCACCCCCGAAAGCGGACATTGCTGGGCACGACCGGGATGTCCGCTTTGTGCCAAAAGCGGACGTCGCGCCGTAATCAGATGAGTGGAATTGATTGTTCAGTCCGACGCGCGCACGATGATCGTATCTCGCCAACGGTGTTATCGCCTCATCAGAAGCGCTAGGGACCGGCAATGCCGAACGGTGCAAACTCAGCTGTGGCGGCAGCGTTGAGCGTGACGGGGTGTTTTACGATGTACATACCCTGCACGGCGGCCAGTAGGAAAACGATGGCCGATGCGGTGACCAATTCACTGATCGCAAGACGATGCTTTTGCGATCCAGAGATTTTAGTGAGGTCGGTCATTTCAATTCTCCTTTGTGGCCGCCAGAGTCACGTCGTGAGTGTGACGATAACGAAAGAGACGATCGTTCAGATGAGTGCCAGGCTTAACCCAAACTGTCCGGCAACCATGATGAGATAGCTTGCAAGCAAAACTCGAACCGCCGCTTGGAAATACGATGCGCGGCGCGCGCGCCGAGCCTCGCAGTGAGAAAGCTCGTTGGCATCAGAGCCAACACAGCGGCGACCGAAACGAATCCCACGGAAAATGGCGGCAGGCCCGTCTGATCCCAGCCGGCCGCCATGTATCCGAGCGCTCCCGGGATGGAAACCATCACGCCCACTCCGGCTGATGTCGCGACCGACTCATGGATTGCGCGCCCATGGAACGTCATGATCATGTTTGACAGGATGCCGCCGCCAATTCCGATCAGCGACGCCGACAAACCGATGGTCAACCCGTAGGGCAGCCCGAGACGCCGAGGGACGTCCTGTCCGAACGTCGGAAATCGATCGTGGAATATCAGCCGAACCGCTGTGAGCAGCGCGACCAGCACGAACACGGCTTTGAATACTGCTGCCGGCGCGTAGCGCGCCAGCACCGTGCCGCCGATCACGCCGACGATGATCGGAACACTCCAGAGTCTCAACAAATCGAAATTGACAGCATTCGTTTTGCGATGACTGGTAAACGATGCGATCGACGTCGGGATGATCAGCGCCAATGACGTCCCGGCGCAAAGGGGCATTCGCAAATCGTCAGGCACGCCAAGCACGACGAAGACCTCATAGAGGACAGGAACCACAACCGTCCCTCCTCCGACGCCGAAAACACCCGCGAGGAACCCCGACAGGCCGCCCGCGGCAACGAGCAGGAGCGCCAGGAGTATCAAATTACTCATGACGATTGGCGAGCAGGAGATCAAACAGCAGAATCAGTCTACGGGAATGTCGCGAAATGTCTTGGCGTAGAGCGCATTAAGTCTTTGCAATTTGCGAACTGGCAGTCCCACCATCAATCTCGTTACACCGTCATTGGCAGCTAAGCACTGTGACGAGCGTCACAGACATCATGCCTGAAAATTGTTTGGATGCGATATCAGCACGTTATTGAGGGGGCGATCATGTTCATTGCTTTTGCAGATGCGGCTTCGCGTAACCGGATTTGGAGCGTGATGCCGCATGCTCACCGCCGCTGATTTCGCACCGGTTCGCTTCTCGACCTGGGACTTGCCCGAACGGGAGCGGTTAGATCGCTGGCGCGAGGAGTTCGGTCGCCGCATCATCGGCGTCGAAATTGAGCCTCGCGCGTCGGCTGCTCCGTTCTACGCGGAGGCAACCCTGCAAGCGTTACCGGGGTGTCGCATTGCCTTCTGCGCCGGCTCGCCTGGGCGATTCAATCGCACGCCCGCGCGCGCCGCTGACGGGGACGACTCGATCGGGCTAATCGTGAATCTCGGCCCAAAGGTCGTTATGTCCCAGCGCGGTCGAGAAGTGCCGTTGCAGCAGGGCGAAGCCACCTTGGTTCAAGAAACAGCTGCGCTCACCCATGGTAACGTGCGCTATTACGGTCTCGCGCTTGCGCGGCCCGTCCTCGCTGCGCGGATGAGTGACCTGGATGCCTCAATGATGCGCACAATCCCGCGGTCGGGCGGTCCTTTGGGGCTGCTCGTGAACTATCTCGATCTCATTCGCAAGGAGGCAGACCTGTCACTGCCGGAAGTTCGCCGCATCGTGGTCGGACACATTCACGATCTTACCGCGCTCGCTTTCGGAGCCAACCGGAATGCGAAGAAAGAGGGCTTGAGTGCGGTTGCGGCTGCGCACCTTGCTGCAGCGCTCGCGCACATCGCGGAAGGCTTCGCGGAGCCGGGCCTTATGGTAGAGACCGTCGCGCGTCGGCAAGGCATTTCCTCGCGCTATTTACAGCAGCTGTTGGAAACATCGGGGAAATCATTCACAGCGCGCGTGAATGAATTGCGCCTACAGAAGGTGTTCGCCCTGCTAACGAATGAGCAGCACGGGAAGCGCCGGATTTCCGATATCGCGCTGGAGGCTGGATTTTCCGATATCTCGCACTTCAACCGGCTCTTTCGCGCGCGCTTCGGGGACACTCCGCGGGGGGTGCGCGGCAGCTGGGACGCCGGCTTCGGCCCTTAACCCCTGGTGACATCCGCTCAGAGAGAAGGAGCCAGATGCGGGCTGGTCGAGATTGGGGTCGCTGGCCGCTCAATGTCCGGTTTGGGTCAAAAGCAGACATGGGATTGGCGGCCGTTGATGTCCGCTATTCGCCCAAAAGCGGACATGGGCTCACGCACTTTAAGAAACGGAAACAGCACGGCTCGCGCACCCGAAAACAGGTGAACAGGTGGGGTTGCGGTGGTATATGGCGGAACGGGGGTCATGGTGCTCTTAAAGGTACGACCACCCTCTATTAAGCCGCCACCCCCTGCCGCTTGGGAGTGCTGGACAGGACGCTGATTATGCGAGCCGGCGGCTGGCTCATTTATGGGCCTTCGATTTCAAGCGGCGGCCGCGGCGTCGAAAGGGCCGGACATCTCGTCCTTAATGCGCTGCACGGTGCCGGTGCCAACGCCAAACTCGCGGGCAACTTTCAAGATGCCCTTGCCGGCACGTAATTGAGTCTGGATTCGTTTTTCCAGGGCCTCCGCAATCTTCGGCCGCCCGAGCTGCTTACCCTGTTCTACGGCCCGCTTAAGCCCGGCATGGACTCGCTGCCGAATCATGCTGCGCTCGAATTCGGCAAAGGCGCCCGTCACCTGAAACATGAGCTTGCCGGCGGGTGTGGTCGTGTCGATTGATTGCTGGTCGAGGTATAGATCAACGCCGCAAGCCTCTAAGGTCTGGATTGTGCCGAGCAGATCGATAAGCGAGCGGCCAAGCCGGTCGATCGCCCAAGCCATTACAACGTCAAAGCGGCGCTTACTGGCGTCCTTAAGCATCTGATCTAGGCCAGGGCGATTTTCGCGCTCCTTGGCCCCGCTAATGCCGGCGTCGCGGTATTCACCCGACACCCGCACGTAAATTACAGCCCGTTTTCTCATGACAGCATCCATTGCCAGCCAACAATATGGCTAAAAGTGTATACTGAAAACAACTGTTTTATGTATGGGCTAAAACCGATTTTTGCAGCCTTGATTTGACTCGGTTTTTTCCAGCATTGCCAGAGAGGGTTTTCTGTATGGCAGGACAGTCGGCCCCCGCTCCCCGCGCTCCCACCTCGGCCAGCCTGTTACCGCCTGTTATTTGCCTGTTACCAGGTGCCGTCCTGCGCCGCCTGTTATTCCGTATGGGGCGATTTGTTTGCGTGAGAACCCCAATTGGCACAGGTCTCTGTCTGCCCAGCAGGGGTGGGCGTGGAAACACGACCACATTCACTAGCCTTACTGTCCAGTGACTTCTCTTGCACAAGTGCAATCTCAGCCTTTAATAGATTTACTTGGCGCGGACTTGTGCAACGGCCGTTCTCGATCCGGTAGTAGTATGTTCTCCGGCTGATACCGAGCGCCAGCCAAGGCTTGGTTTGAGATAAATTGGCGGTCGCCAAATATTCGGCCTGCCGCTTTTTTTGCTTTCGGATTACTGCCATTCCAGCCTCCGTCATGTCGCATGGGCCAATTGTCCGCAGTCCTAATCGGGCACGCTCGCCGTAGGGCACTTGCAGCCTCTCCCCTAGCGTCCTCGCCTTCGGCTTGCGCTGCCACGGCGGCATGAGATTGATCTCGTCAATGAGCGTCTGCGCCTCGTCGTCAGTCATCCACGGCGCCCACAGCTCAATCTCGCGGCGCATCCTATTGGCCGGTCCCCATACCTCGATTGCTCGAGCTCGCTTAACCGCCTCATTAGGCCCGAGCGAAATCGGCAATAACAACTCTTTCAGATACTCGCGGCCGGCGTCGTCATCCGGTAGAATCGCGCCACGACAGCGGTCGCCCACCAATCTGCGCAAGTCACCTAATCGCAGCCGTCGCATTCTTTCGTCCTTAGATAGCTTGACGCGAGGCCGACGCCCCACTAATAACTTCGTCATTGCAATTCCTTTTCCTCGGTCGAAACAGCCGGGGATTTTTTTGTTCAAAAACTCACCACCCAGCCGTTAGCCAGTGCGGCGAAAAGCCTTTACGACTCAATGTCTGCGTTTGGGGGTGTTAGCCGCGCTAACTAGTTGCGGTATTTGACTGACCGCAGTTCCAGTTCGTTGTGCGCCATGCTACGTCAGCCCGGCCGGTCGGGAATACGCGGGTGGCCGGCGACGGTGAAGTCAAACACATCGCCGGCCGATATTGTCTTGATACTGCCGTCCTTGAGTTCAAGCACGAGACGGCCCGATTGATCGAGCCCAACAAAGCGCCCCTGCACTTCAGCTGCGCCGTTGCGCACTCTTATCTGCTCGCCGATGCCGCGCGCATGGGCGAGCCAGTCGCCGAGGATGGCCGGCAATCCGCGACCGCGATCCCACTGCGCTAGGCGCGCGCACATGGTGGCCGACAGCCGCTGAAACAATTGCTTCGGCGTTATTGCCGCGCCGTGCGCCTGCAGGTTAGTTGCCAGAAATCCATTACTGTCATCCGGGGGCGGATGATTAACGCAATTGACGCCGATGCCGACGATGACGATGAAGTGTTTTTCCGCCGCGGCACCGTCCGACGCTGCTTCACCTTCGATAAGGATGCCGGCGCATTTTCGCCCGTCGAGCAGAAGGTCGTTTGGCCATTTGAATGCCAGTTGCGGCACCAGCGACGCCGCTTCGAGAGCGACGGCGTCGCGCAGCGCCAAAGCGGCGACAAAGGCGAGCTGCGGCGCCTGTTCGAACGGCGCCGGATCACGCAGCAACAGGCTGGCATGGAGATTGCCCGGTGGTGAAATCCAACTGCGGCCATGGCGGCCGCGGCCTTCAGTCTGCGTGATTGCGGTGATCCAGAGCGGCCCGGTTGCGCCCGCGCTTGCTCTTAGCCGCGCTTGCGTATTGGTCGATCCTGTCGTTCCAAGGACCTCGACCCGCACCCCTGCTGCAACCGCAATGGGATCAAGCTGCATCAGAACAAGGAATGCGCCGCGGCGCTGGCTATGCCGACGAGCGGGGCCGGGTAAAGGAAGAAGAAAATGTTGAACAAGCCGCAAATCGCCAGTACCACGCGCAACTCATATGGCATCTGCTCGAACTTTCCGGCCGGCTCGTCGAAATACATCACTTTGACGATGGCGAGATAATAATAGGCACCCACGACGCTAGTAACGACGCCGATCACCGCGAGCAGATACAGTCCCGCTTTGATGGCGGCGAGGAAGACATAGAACTTGGCGAAAAACCCGGCGAGTGGCGGTACGCCGGCCATCGAGAACAACAGCATCGCGAGAAAGAACGCCGTGGTGGGCTGGGTGCGGGCGAGCCCGGCAAGTTGATCGATCGATTCCACCATGCTGGCGCCGCGCCGCATGGACAGGATCACGGCAAAAACCCCGAGCGTCATCGTGACGTAGATGGCGACGTAGACGAGGACGCCCTGCACGCCCTCGCTGGTCCCGGCGGCGAGGCCGACCAGCGCGAATCCCATATGGCCGATCGACGAATAGGCCATCAGCCGCTTGAAATTGCGCTGCCCGATTGCGGCGAACGAGCCGAGCGCCATCGAAGCGATTGAGACGAAGACGACGATCTGTTGCCACTGCGACGTAATTCCCGGAAATGCCATCACGGCCGTGCGTACAAACATGGCCATACCGGCGACTTTGGGCGCCGCGGCGAAGAATGCCGTAACCGGCGTCGGTGCACCCTCGTAGACGTCCGGCGTCCACATGTGAAACGGCACAGCGGAGACCTTGAAGCAGAAGCCGGCAAACAGGAACACGATCCCGAAGATCAACCCTATTCCGCCCGGCGCTGCCGCATGTGCGATTCCGGCGAAGCTGACGGTGCCGGTGAAGCCGTAGGTTAGGGAAGCGCCGTAGAGCAGCATGCCGGAGGACAGCGCGCCGAGTACGAAATATTTCAGGCCGGCTTCGGTCGAGCGCAGCGAGTTACGATGACTTGCCGCCACCACGTAGAGCGGCAGGCTCATCAATTCGAGGCCGAGGTAGAGCGCGATCAAGTCAGCGGCCGAAATAAGCATCAGCATGCCGAGCGTCGAGAGCAGGATCAGAACAGAATATTCAAAACGCTGCTGTGCTTCGTGCTTGGCGTAATCGACCGACATCGCAATCGCAGCGGCCGAGCCAAAAAGAGCTAGAATTTTCATAAAGCGAGCGAATTCATCGACAATGAAACTGCCGCCGAAGGTGATCAGCCTGCCTGACGGCAAGAGTGCGACGATGACGCCGGCAATGGCGAGAAGCACAATAGCCGCTGCGTCGACGAAACGGCCGAGCGTGGCTGGGCGGTACACTCCGGCGAGCAGAAGCGCCATGGCGCCAATGCCGAGCACGAATTCCGGCAATAGCGGAACAAGATAAGGAAGCTGCGTGGCGGCGTTCATCGCGTCGTCACCGTCCTAAAGCCGCTGCGTGAACCGCGCCGACGGCGTGCTGATAATTGTCGATCAATTGCGCCACCGAAGCCGAGGAAATATCGAGAACCAGTTTCGGATAGACCCCGAACGTGATCGTGAGAACGACGAGCGGCGCCATGATCGCGATTTCGCGCCAGCTGATGTCTTTGATGCGGAGCAGGCTCGGCTTTTCAAGCTTGCCGAAGATGATCTTGCGATAAAGCCACAGCGCGTAAGCCGCCGAGAGGATGGTGCCGACCGCCGCCAGCGTTGCGACCCAATTGTTGACCCGGAACGTGCCGATCAAAGTTAAGAATTCGCCGACGAAACCCGTCGTGCCAGGCAGACCGATATTGGCCAGCGTGAAAACCATGAATACGAACGCGTAAAGCGGCATGCGATTGACGAGGCCGCCATAGGCGGCGATCTCACGCGTATGCATGCGGTCATAGACGATGCCAACGCAAAGGAACAAGGCGGCCGAAACGATGCCGTGCGACACCATTTGGAAAATGCCGCCGGCGACTCCCTGGGCCGTCATCGCGAAGATTCCCATGGTGACGAAGCCCATATGCGCCACTGATGAATAAGCGATGAGCTTCTTCATATCCTCCTGCACCAGCGCGACCAGCGAGGTGTAAATGATCGCCACCACCGAGAGCGCGTAGATCAGCGGCGCAAGCTGCGCCGAGGCGTCGGGAAACATCGGCAGCGAGAAGCGCAAAAAGCCGTAGCCGCCCATCTTCAAGAGAATTGCGGCAAGGATCACCGAGCCGGCGGTGGGCGCTTCCACATGCGCATCGGGCAACCAGGTATGGACCGGCCACATCGGCAGCTTGACCGCGAACGAGGCAAGGAACGCGAACCAGGCCCATTTCTGCAGGGTCAAAGGGAACGAATGATGCAACAGCGTGGATATGTCGGTAGTGCCGGCTTCCCAATACATCGCCATGATGGCCAGGAGCATCAGCACCGAGCCGAGGAACGTGTAGAGAAAGAACTTGAAGCTTGCATAGACACGGCGCGGACCGCCCCAGACGCCAATGATCAGGAACATCGGGATCAGGCCGCCTTCGAAGAATAGATAGAACAGCACGAGGTCGAGTGCGCAAAAAGTGCCAACCATCAGCGTTTCGAGGATCAAAAACGCGACCATGTAATCGCGCACTCGAAACTGGATCGCAGTCCAACTCGCCAGGATCGAGATCGGCATCAGCGCCGTGGTCAAAATCACGAATGGCAGTGAGATACCGTCGACGCCCATCGCATAAGTGATGGCGCCGCCGAGCCACGGCCGCTTCTCGAGGAACTGGAAGTCCGCTGAAGCCGGATCGAAACGCCAGACCAGGATCAGCGAAATGAGGAAGGTGATGAGCGTCGTCCACAGTGCCGTCCAGCGCGCATTGCGGAAGCCGGCTTCGTCCTCCGGCAACAACGCAATGAAAAACGCGCCGACGAGCGGCAAGAACGTAACGACGGAAAGGATCGGCCAGCTCGTCATCAGTGCGGTCCTGCGAACATGAACCAGGTGATCGCCGCGGCAACGCCGATCAGCATGGCGAAGGCATAGTGGTAGAGGTATCCGGTCTGCAGGCGGATGACGTTGCGGGTCACATCGAGCACGCGTGCGGATACGCCGTCAGGCCCGAAGCCGTCAATGATGAAGCCGTCACCGCCTTTCCAGAACAGACGTCCGAGCCATAATGCCGGCCGCACTAGCAGAAAGTCGTAGATTTCGTCGAAGTACCATTTGTTCAGCAAAAATTCGTAGAGGGGCCTTTGATCGCGCGCCAAGGCTACGGGGATATCGGGCCGGCGAATGTAGAATTGATACGCCACCAGAACGCCGGCGATCATCATCACCGTCGGCAGCAGCGAGAGAATAAGCGGCAGGTTCTCGGCGCTCTCGAACAGTTTTTCGGCCGGACCTAAGGTCAGCGCCTGGCGGAAAAACTCGCTGGCGCCGTGGCCGGTGAAAACCGCCAACGCCGGGTACCCGACCGTGATCGAGCCAATGGCAAGAATCGCAAGCGGCACCAGCATGCTTTTCGCGGTCTCGTGTGCCGCCTCGTAATGCTCGCGCTCGTGCGGCTCGCCGTGGAAGGTCTTGAAGATCAGCCGCCAGGAGTAAAAGGCGGTCAGCGCCGCAGCGCCGAGCGTCATGGCAAAGCCGTAGCTCGCCATGGCGCTGTTGCTCACCAGCGCCGATTCGATGATCGCGTCCTTGGAGAAATAGCCGGCGGTAAACGGAAAACCGGTCAATGCCAGCGTGCCGATCACCATCGTCGCATACGTGAACGGCAGCTTGCGCCAAAGCCCACCCATTCTCCGGATGTCCTGTTCGTGATGCATGGCGATGATCACCGAGCCGGAGCACAGGAACAGCAGTGCCTTAAAGAACGCGTGGGTGAAGAGATGAAACATGCCAACCGAATAGGCGCC
>Ga0318505_10000342_pt1 | contig 10618 bp, 18 predicted proteins | sample GRESIP084b2f18_FD_203676 | JGI IMG/M metagenome (GOLD analysis project Ga0318505, IMG submission 203676) | Tropical soil microbial communities from Luquillo Experimental Forest, Puerto Rico - GRE.SIPMG.084b2f18 | ecosystem: Environmental > Terrestrial > Soil > Tropical forest > Bulk soil... | reverse complement strand
CGACCAAGCCGGCAGCGACCGGATCGCCTGACACTGCAAAGACCATCGGGATTTGTGGTGCCACCTGTTTCATTACGATGGAGTCATTGGTTGATGACGTGACGATCAGGTCCACTTTGAGCCGGACGAACTCGGCGGCAATCTCGTCGAGTTGTTTGGGGCGTCCGGCCGCCCAACGAGACTCGATTGTGATTGTTTGGCCCTCGATCCAGCCTAGTTCGCGCAGCCGCTGCAAAAATGCGCCCGTACTTCGGCTTGGCATCAGAGGATTTGTCGGCGCGACATAGCCGATAATCGGCACATGCCTCGCTTGCTGCGCCCACGCGACGACCGGCCAAGCCGCCGTGACGCCGACCAGCGTGATGAAATCGCGTCGTCTCACCGGCTGCCCCTCGAGCAGAGAGTCTTATTCTACCATCCTGAGGGATGCATTGTGCATCACGGAAAATTCTGACTGCCAATGTCCGCTTTGGGTCAGAAGCGGACATGGCGCGGTGTCGGGTCGATGTCCGCCTTACCTCCAATGGCGGACATCCGCAGGCATGACGGTGTTTTTGGCTTGAGGCCCGCAGCCGGCACTAACTCTCGCGTCGAGCATTTAAGGCACGCGCACGCATATTGATTTTCCTATAGAACGAATCGCCCGTCACTTCCTTGCCAATCCAACGCGGAAGAATCAGCTCCTGGCTCTCGTGCTTAAGCTCGATTTCGGCAATAACGATGCCTTGGAGAATGCCGTCGTAAACGTCCACTTGCCACATTCCCCCGGCCTCCTCGACGAAGAAACGCTCTTTCTCCAAAGTATCGTCTCGACATATGGTCGAGAGCATCCGCTCGGCGTCGGCGATCGGGATCTCATACTCGAACTCCGCTTGCGCAATACCGATCCGTGGTCCCTTAATGGCGACCGTCGCCTTGTCATCGCCGGCTATCCGAACCCGGACCTTGCGGTCCTTGTATGCAGCGATCAAACCGTCGCGGAGTCTCACGCTGCCAACCGCTAACTGCCTCCACTCGTCACTGCTGACCAAGAACTTGCGCTCGATCTCGACAGGGGCGTGGTGTAGTTGCAGCTTCGGTCGGCCGGATTTTTCGCGCACGGACATACACCGGATATAGTACACGCCCCTCGGGCCGACCATGGCACCCTAGCATACCGCTTGGACCGATCTCCGCGTCGTGCGTCACGGCAAAATCCGGCCACTCAATGTCCGCTATGGGTCAAAAGCGGACGTTCATTAATGATCGACGCATGTCTGCTTTACCCCCAAAAGCGGACATTGCTTGAGCGTGTCCGCATGTCCGCTTTGTGCCAAAAGCGGACATCGGGTCGATTACGCTTGTTGGCGGCGTGGCCTTTTTCAGAATCTCTGAACTCTATCCGAACGTATCGTCATCAATCTTTTTGTTTAGAACTGCATTGCGAAACTTAATCCTAATCAAGGCGTTGTTTGGAGCCCCTATGGTTGGGTGGCGCTCGGAGCATCACAATGCGGAGAAAGATCATACTCTCGGCGGCCGTCGCAGCCGCCATTGCGGCAGCTTTTGCCTCTGGGTCGGCGCAGGCCCACGACATCGTGTCGGTGAAGGACAGCTATGGGCCGGGAACGATCGTCATCCACACCGGCGAACGCCGTCTTTATTACTTTGTTAGTGCAGGCGAAGCGATCCGCTATCCGGTGGGCGTCGGCCGCGCCGGCATGCAATGGTCCGGCGAGGCAGTCATCAATGGCAAGTACATTGAGCCGGCGTGGTCGGCGCCAGCATCGATCCGGCAAGACTACAGTTCGCTGCCGAGCGTCGTTCCAGGTGGCTCCCCGCATAACCCGATGGGAGCGGCGGCCATGACGCTGTCCGGCGGTGAATATGCGATCCACGGCACCAACGCGCCGAGCACGATTGGCGGATTCGTGTCGCACGGCTGCATACGCATGTACAACGCAGACATTATGGACCTCTATAGCCGCGTCGGCGTCGGCACGCGCGTGGTGGTTACGAGGTGATCGGCAATCCGGAATTCGGGTATCGGGAATCGGCAATTCGTCTTACGGCGTGAATCATTTCAACGGCTTTCCCCGCCACCGGTCGATGTCCGCTTTGGGTCATAGGCGGACGTTGCGCGGTGTCAGGCCGATGTCCGCTTTACCCCCGAAAGCGGACATTGAAACTCAGTCGCGTGATGCCCGCTTTGTGCCAATAGCGGACATTAGTCCGCGGTGCTTACCGTAGTTCGAGTACACCCCGCATCATTGGCACGCATCTGCCTCCAATTTGGGTCGCGGTCACCTTGCCAGCACTCTTATCCGCACTCGCCATGAGGCGGCTCGGTCGGCCCATTTCGATGCCCTGACGGATCGTCTTTTCAAACCGCAAGTCTGCCTCGGGGTGCAGGTGCGCGAGTAAGCCGATCAACGCAACATTCGCGCTGCCCGTAGCGGGGTCCTCCGGCACTCCATAGAGCGGCGCAAACATCCGTGATTGGATGTCAGCGCCGTCAGAGCTATCACGGACATACAAATGTACACCGGTTACGCGGTCCGTCGGCAGGTGCTGCGCAAAGGCGTCGGTGCGAGGTCGCGCATCGGCCAGTGCTCGAAGGTCTTTGAGTTCGGCGAACACAAACCGCATGCCGCAACTCGCGATGCAGGGCCAGTGATGCCCTGTCTCAATGTCCGCGGCCGAGATCGCGCAAACTTCGGCGATGACTTCGGGTTCGACGTCTTCGATGACGGCAAACGGCTGCGGCGCGGCGAGACGGGCACCGATGACTGACGATCCGTCCCTCCATAGTTCGATCCGGACTAGCCCAGCGATTTCTTCAAATTGCAACGTGTCGCCCTGGATCAGCCGACCATGGCATCCGCCGCGTCGCCCCAGCACAAAGGCGGTGCCGATATTGGGGTGACCGGCAAATGGCAGTTCCGCACGCGGCGTGAAAATCCGCACCTTGGCGGTATTCTCAGGCCTCTCTGGCGGTAGCACGAACGTCGTCTCCGCCAGATTGAACTCACCTGCAATCGCCTGCATTTGCGGCGTGGACAATTCTGTCCCGTCGGCCACAACGGCAAGCGGGTTGCCGCCGAACTGCCGATCAGTGAACACATCGACGGTAACGAATTCGACCTGCATGTCGGTGTGCACTCCTGTCGCGCCGGTCAATTTCCCCAATCGGCAGCTTGTGACACCAATTCCTTGACCCACGGCGTCACCGCTTCGATCAACTCCTCCCGATGATGTTGGACATATTCTTCCGCCAGGGCTGTGAGATCCCTTGCAGAGAACCCACTAATCTTTAAGCCTGCGGCACGTAGCTGATCTTTCACTTTGTTCCTTGCACTGTAAAGAACCGCATGGCCCAGACACGCCCTGAACTTGAGTTGCTGGGCCAGCTCCCGCGCCGTGGAATTAGTCGTCAATTTAGTCGTCACTAGCACCTCCATTCGCCATCTGGTTGCATTAAATTCTCGTGTGATTTCAGTGAGCGTTGGAATCGGATCTGACTCGCTAACAGGTCCGGGCTCGCACGTTCGCTCCAGGCTCGCAGGCCCGATAGAAACGATCTCGACTAAACTGGCCGTTATCACTCCTGAACAACCAGCACAGTTCATCGACTACATTGGCGATGGGGTCGTGATCGTTGTCGCCATCGCTGGCGCGGCGACGAGCTTCTTGGATTGCTGTGGCGATTGCGCCGTAGTGGCGCTTTGCAAATCGATTTCGTAGACTTCCGTTAGCCTGGGCCATTGGTCACTCCATTGGCTTTGGGTTAGGCCAGTCGGAGTGCTGACACACTTCGGCTGGCCGTTTCAGTTTATCTGATAATGATTTCTGTTCCTAATAAATCAGCCATGTTTATTTGAATCACTCGCGCACGATCTCTGCGCGCTGAGCGCAGCTGCACATTTGTTGCGCAACCTGACTCGACGTAGGGTACCCCAAAATTCATCGCTCGCTCGCTCGCAATATCCCTTCGCAAATTTTGTGTGAAATTCCTCGACCCAAGACGTGCCTTGTACTCAGGCTCTCGGTTTAGATACCCTCTCAACAAGGTGAAGGGTTGCTAAAGGTCGCAGAGCGTTGCCCAGGCCTCTCCTTTGCCCAATCTGTAAGTCCCCCGCAGCGCAAGAGCTTAATCGTACCGGGGACGCAATCGGCTACGCTTGCGAAACGCATGGCAACTTCAAGGTCGCGGATACCGTGTTCGCGGAGGGACGCGCGAAGGACTACACCCGGGAACAATGGGAGGCGGCATTGCACAAGGCAAAGCAGAGAACGAAGCAGGGGGAATGGCCTCTTATAAACAGCAAAGATTTCTGAACGCTGCGCTTCATCTTTTTCCTTGGGTTCATTCTTAGTTACCAGCAACGAAGTCGTGGCAGGCTCTACCTCACGCTGAACGTAAAGCTTCCCTCACTCCTATGGGTATCCACCGAGAGCACCCGCCAATGAACGCGATAGCTCCCCGGCAACAGCGTCTTTAGGCCAATGCGTATCATGTTGCCATTGACCTGAGACTTTCCCTCATCGACGCGCGCACCGGTGGTATCCGTTACATTGGCCGAGCTAAATGCCGCCTCTAGATTGTCAGTAAACGTCAACGTGACCTCGTGTGGGGCCTCCGAAACCGCACTACCGACCTCTGGACTGGCATGGTGAAGCTCGGCGTGGGCTAGTGCCGCGCCAGAGCTTGCCAGCGCAATGGCACAAGCGACGGCGATCCGTTTGGTGATTTTTTGGATCATCGCAATCCCCACGTCTGGCGGCGGCCTAATAGCTCCGGCAGCTTGGCGATGTTCGCTGCAATCCTTCGCGCCTCACCAGGAACAGGGCGACGTTCGAAACCAATATCCGTCCCACGACCGTTGCCAGGCGCACGGATAACCGTGACCAACATAGGAATACGCGACTGGCGGCGGACCAGTAACTATAGGACCGGCTCGATAGACCGGTCCCGCCCCGTAGACCGATGCCCTCCGGTGTGAGCGAGTGACTCTACGTGGGAGCCCTTCATCCGCAGGCGACGTAACCTCACCACGTCTAACGGTAGGCGACGTAACTTCATCACTTGGAACGGTGCTTGGTGTTGTAGGCGTGATCGGTCGGTAACTTGGTTGAGGCACGACATTGGGACTGGATGGATTGAAAACCGGCGGCGGCAGTGGCGTGGGAGGAGGCACATACCCCGGCTGCGCTTGTGCATGTTCGATCAAGACGTAGGCAACAAACATAATTGTGCATCCAACTATCAAAAGCTGCGCCCGCTCAAATCTCCTCGTGGGCATTGCTGTCTCCTTTGAGCCGATGTTCTGCTGCCAGTAATTGACCACATTCGCTCCTCGGCCGACACCGGCAATCCACAGTACGGCTCAATCCTTGCGCAGCAAGTCGGGGAGCTTAGCAATATTCGCCGCAATCCTTCTTGCCTCCTTCGTCAGCAACTTCGCTGCTGATCGCCGTCCTGGCTCATCGTGTCGAAATTGACATCACAACCGCTCACAAAAGAGGCATCGAGCTAAAAGTGACCGATGCTAACATTCGTCCGCTCATCATCTTGGAAACTCCACCCCGCCTCAGCTCCCCTGCGGCGGGGTTCTCTTTCGACAGACCGTGGTGGCGGAAAGCGGCGGTCGTTGGTTTGTGTCAACAGGCGTTCAAATAGCTTCGTCAGAGTGACCCACTCACACTAAAGAGGCGACTGATCCATGCCGACGGATTTAGACGCGGTATCCAGACGGAAACGAGAGGCGCAAGCTGAAACGCAAACCGTCGTCACGATAGTACTAGTCTGGGCTATCATCAGCCTCGGTATGCTTGTGCTGATACTTGCGGTCGTTGGGCAGTATTCGTAACTGCGCCAGCAACAGCAACGCCTCATTCCTTGCGCAAAAGCCCCGGCAGCTTCGCAATGTTCGCGGCAATCCGTCTTGCCTCATCTTTGCTGAGTAGCTTGGCCGCAGATCGCCTTCCCGGCTCACATTCATAATAGATGTATGCAATCTGTTGACCGTTCGCGTCACGCACGACGTAGTAGTTTGGCTGGACTTCGGCAGACCAGGGAGCGGGAAGTGGCGAGGGGAGGAGGGCATCAAAGCGAGAGCATGAGCCGCATCATTTGCCCAATCCCATGTTCTTGACGGCATCCATGACAGTCGTTTTGCCGTGTCCGTAACAATATTGGTTGAGCGTCTCCTCATCCCTTTTAAGTGCGCCGGGTTCGATGATCGTGTTGTTGTGTTCGCGGTGGTAATACCCGCTAAGCCACAAGATGATATACGTCGAGGTCCATGGGAGTTCCTCCTTAAAAAGCTGGTCGCACGTTATTTTAGCAACATCGACTGTCACACTTTGTGCTTGCGGCGCTGGGATCTGGACAAACAGTAATAAAGCGCTGGTGAGAAGCAGCCGAAGTTTCACGGTCACCTCCAAAGGCTTCGCGGGCTTGGCATCAGAATTACCTACCATGCTCGCTCACATAGTGCCTGCCCGTTGTAGTCCCCAGCGACGAAGCAGGCGTCGAGTTCTTCTATCGTCCATGGTGGCGGGAAGCGGCGTGGGTTTGTCATGCCCGCTACCTAGAGGTTGCTGACCCTTTGCCTTTATCTGATAATCTCATTTGATAAACGGAGGGACATCTCATGCGTACTTTTATCCTCGCTTGGGTGATTGGTTTTCTGGGCCTGGTAATGATCGTAGGTGGGATCTGGGGTGTCATCGATCTGTACAGGCAAGAGGTGCGGGCTCCGCTGAAATCTTATGGCGGAGCAATTAGCATGATATGCGGCGGCGTTGTTGGGCGTGATGCAGGCGCTGCGTATACTGCTCGCCGTTTTCTTTTACATGGTAACGCACGTATGACGCTCGCCCGCTCACTTTCGTCGCGGGCTTGGACCAAGGCGCAGGGAAACGACGAGGCATCACCATGCACTAACCAAATGGCTTGTCAGTCTCATCCAACTCAGCATACTTTGATTTATGGCGACTCAGTCCACAGTCTTATTGCGTGTGCGTGAAGGCGACATTTGGCGCGTGCGGATAGTATGGCCGAGTGGTGCCGTGCGCCACTTTGGAAAATTCGCCTCCGAAAAAGATGCTGCCGATTGGATCGCTGCCCATTCCCGGCTGACGATGCCTGCTGAAGAAACCAGCCCTCCGACTGTCCCAAGCGACTGAGGGCAAGCGGGGCCTCAGCCACAACATCGCAATCAGCGTCTTTGATCGACGTCAAGAACACGCCCTCAAACAGCAAAGCCGTCGGCGGTACGCAGCCAACGGCTTTGCCTTCGTCCCCCTACGTGCCGTGTTCTCGGACAGCATCGTGCGGGTTGTCGAACGGGCGGTGAAGTGATGCACCTTCACCTTCGTCCCCACCTTGTTCCGCAGGCAGAGCGACGTCCCCAGTCCGACCGAGTAAAGAATAGCGCCTGCCTGGGCGCACTCAAGCTGCCATCTGTTGATAACTCGTTTGATGGGTTGCCATGACTTTTTGATCCGACATCATGCATTGCGGGCCACCAACCAGACAGCGGGGACGGATCATGGCTAAAAAACGGGCTACTCGACCTCGGCGCAGGGGGATGTCCCCCGTGTGTGAACCACTTTCTCAGATCCTCATATCTTCGCTTTCTCCCGGTACGCTACAGGCAATTGCCAATTGCACGTCGAACCAAGATTTCCTCGTGTACTGCACGACGAATGGTGCTGCACCTGGGTATGCCGTCCAAGTAAAGAGCACTGGGTCCGGAATTGGCACACAGTCACCAGTCTTCATCGTCGGCGGTGTAGCTAACGACGTCATCACCTTCATCATGCAACCAGGCACTACTAGTTTTATTACGTTGCAGACCAGGTGCGGCGCCACAGCCAGCATTAAAATCGCTTAGAAAAACAAAAATCAGATTGGTAGCGGATGCAAGCTGCTGTCACCACTGGGGGCTTTCGGTTTTTGACCTTAACGCAATGCGGTGACGCCTGTCCGCCAAACCAGTCAGAACGAACAACGATGCGCGGCCCACTAGCCAGGGAATGGCCGCCAACACTGCCCATGAGAGGAATGCAGTGAAATCGTGGTGGCCAAACCAGTAGTCAGCAAGGCCAATTCCAACAAACGTCGCTGCCACAACCCCGCCGAACCAATAAATTGTCTTTCCAAAGTTCTTCATGTGTTAGCCCCCCGTCCCCAGTCCGATTCGAGATAGGATAGCGCGGGCGTGGGCGCACTCAAGATGAAATCGGGGAGAGAATAAGATGTGGAACGCTTATGCAGCAGTTTCGGCCCTGATCTTCGCCATAGTGTCAGTCATGCACGTAGTGAGGCTAATCAATCGATGGCCAGTCGTGATTGGGCCGTACGACATATCCATGAATGTATCGCGGGTAGCCCTTGTCGTTGCCGGCCTAATCGCAATTTGGGGCTTCACGCAATTACGCCAAGGGCGCACTCGCTCTCGCTGATGCGCAGCCTCGAAAAAGAGTATGGGAGCTTGCCAGTAACGGGACCTCAATAATTTCTTTGTGGTGGCGCGATCAATTCCTTCGCGGCTTTGGTCCTGGCGAATTCTCGCGCCGCCCGTTTTGTGAATACAACAAGCCTACCAGCCAAAACTGCGACCACAATTTCCTCGTGCGATTCGGAATCGTGCGATTCCCAAGTGCTAAAAGATCGTGGCAGCCGTCTTAATCACGCTCGCGGCGGCGTATATCTGGTAACCGCACGATAATCTATTTAGCGGTCGTCTTTTGGTTGTCGCACTAGCTCCGGCAGCTTGGCGATGTTGGCCGCGACTATGCGGCTTCCTCAATCTCCAGCCAACCAGTGTAAGCGTCCCGAAACTTATCCCTGAGATCTGCCACCTTATCGGCCGTCACCGGATCGGGGCGAGATTGCAGCAGAGCTTTAAAGGCGTGTTCAATAATGTCGAAGTCGATTTTGCTAAGCTCATGCTTTTCCATGGCGGTACTCCTGACATAAATCCGCAACTCGGCCACTTCAAATCTTTGCTGACCGCGGCGGCGGGAGGCGGCGTGCGGGCGTTCAATATCTCGTATCCTTCGGCGGCTCTCCCCATTCCCATTTGCCCGACTGCCAGTTGAATCGAGCGACCTTGCGCTTGATCATTTCGTCGCGCCATTTGTTGCGTGTCACGATGAAGGCAGTGAGATAGCCGCAGCCGAAGCAAAGCGCGCCAAACGCCACCACAATGATGATCTGCAACCCCAACTGGCTCATGATCCGAGTTTAATCGCGCCTCATCCTTGCTGAGCAGCTTTGCCGCTGATCGCCGCCCTTAGACGAAGATGGTGGGGTACTGCTCGACCGCGGTAGCCTTCTGGCAACGCAGCAAGCGCTGCGCGCAATCGCAATCTTTGCAGTTGGTCGGAGCGATCATCACAGCGTATCCCGGGTACTTGAGATCGGCCCTGTAGTTCTTGGGGATCGACGACATGAATCCCTCCTAATCGAGAGGAACCTAGCTGCTGGTTGCGTACTCCCTGACAGCAATAGTGTCTGTGATCAGCGTCACAGGCTTGTTGTTCCTCGACAGACCAGGGCGGCGGGAAGCGGCGGGGCATTGGCCGATGAGTTAGCCTTGGCCAGATGAACGCCGGGCACGTTCCTGTCCTTTTTTAGTTCTGCTCGTTCGGCGGCTTTGCTGTCTCAAGCTGCTCGCCCATTTGCTTTTTGACGTCGTCAGCGACCTCCCGTGCAAATTGCCTAACCGCTTCCACGTTCTGGGCGCTAATGGTCGGGGACACTTCGATTAATTTCTGGCCGGTCGCCGTTCCGTAAAAGGCAGCAATGTCATGCAGTTCATCGACCGTGAAGTAGCGGGCGTAGATGCCCACCACGGCCTCGGTCAATTCATCGACACGTTGCATCTCATGCTGCTGAAGAGTCGGCATCATCGCGTCATACTGTTTCTCGACTTCCGGCCGGTTCTGCACGATTGTTGGTTTGAGGTTTGCTAAAAGAGTCGGAACCATTGCCTTGTATTGGCCTGCTGCCTTCATGGCCCGCAGGAGGTCGCGGGCAGCAGCGAGGTTTTCCGGCGCAATCGACGTGGCGGGCGTCTGTGCCCGGACCGGACCGGCAGCAAACAAAGCGGCGGCAATAGCGGCAACAATCAAAGAGCGCATCAATTACTCCTGTCTGTACAAGTTACATTTGAGACCGGCGAACCGCACGTCACGGCTCACGGCTTTTTGACCTTATCCAGTGTGGCGAACGCCAATCCTCCTCGGCCTCGCGCGTCACGGCGGGCGCTTTGGGGTTCTTGACCTTCACCCAATACGGCGAGCGCCCGGAACGGTAAAGCGAGCCAAGCCGCTTCGACACAATCCCCCCACAGCCAAGCTTGCACGCCTCGCTTCGGCCATGTCGCGTTCATGTTGCATGGAGCTGCCGGGAGCTAAAAGCAGCCATTGAAAATAAAAGGAAAAAAGCTGCAACATACGCGACATACTCGACCTGAGAAAATTGATATAAGTATTTGATTTTGTTGGCGACCCCGGCAGGATTCGAACCTGCGACCTTCAGCTTAGAAGGCTGTTGCTCTATCCCCTGAGCTACGGGGCCCCAGATGCGGGCGACCGTGGGCAGTCACGGCACGCCGACGAAACG
>Ga0318505_10000338_pt1 | contig 10630 bp, 10 predicted proteins | sample GRESIP084b2f18_FD_203676 | JGI IMG/M metagenome (GOLD analysis project Ga0318505, IMG submission 203676) | Tropical soil microbial communities from Luquillo Experimental Forest, Puerto Rico - GRE.SIPMG.084b2f18 | ecosystem: Environmental > Terrestrial > Soil > Tropical forest > Bulk soil... | reverse complement strand
CTGCTCAAATCCGACGCCAGCGTCGATCTCGTGCATTTCACCATTCTGCGCCCGCCGGAGAAGCAGGACGGCACGCCGATCAACGAATTGTCGCTGATCGCCTTCCCGACGCGCGAGCTGTTCCAGCAGAAGATCAACGAGTTCCAGCTCATCATCTTCGACCGTTACGCGCGCCAGGGCGTGCTGCCGATCATCTATTTCGACAATATCGCGCGCTACGTGCGCCAGGGCGGCGCGGTGCTGGTGGCGGCCGGGCCCGATTACGCCAGCCCGACCAGCATCTGGCGCACGCCGCTCGACGTCATCCTGCCGGCCGAGCCGAACGGCCGCACCACCGACGGCGCGTTTCGTGCGCAGCTCACCGAGCTGGGCAAGCGCCATCCGGTGACGCGCGGCCTCGAGGGCGCCGACGAAGACCCGCCGCACTGGAGCCGCTGGTTCCGCCTCGTCGACAGCCGGGCATCCAAGGGCACGACCGTGATGCACGGCCCGGACAACAAACCGCTGCTGCTGCTGTCGCGCGAAGGCGACGGCCGCGTCGCGCTGCTGCTGTCCGACCACATCTGGCTGTGGGCGCGCGGCTACGAGGGCGGCGGGCCGCATATCGACCTGCTGCGGCGGCTCTCGCACTGGCTGATGAAGCAACCCGACCTGGAGGAGGAAGCGCTTCGCCTGCTCGTGCGCGGGCGCGACCTCACGGTGCAGCGCCAGACCATGTCCGACACCGTCAGCGACGTCACGCTGACGACGCCGTCCGGCAAGACCCGCACGCTCACGCTTTCTCCCGCCGAGCCGGGCGTGTGGCGCTCGACCATCGAAGCGAACGAGCTCGGGCTCTGGCGCGCGACCGATGGCACGCTCAACGCGCTCGCCAATGTGGGCCCCGCCAATCCGCGCGAATTCACCGAGGTGACGTCGACCACCGAGGTGCTCGCCCCGCTCGCGAACGCCACCGGCGGCGACGTGGTGCGGGTCGAGAACGGCAGCGGCGTTCATCTGCCGCGCATCGTCGCGGTGCGCTCGAGCGACACCTACCACGGCGGCGATTGGCTGGGACTGCGCACGCGCGAGGCGAGCGTGGTGCGCGGCATCGGCGTGCTGCCGGTGTTCGGCGGATTGATCGGGCTGCTGCTCCTGGTCGGCAGCCTCGCCGGCACTTGGATGCGCGAAGGCCGCTGACGCGCCAGACACGTTGCAGTTGCGCCGTTCCCTGTAAATAACAGGCCGGAAACAATGAAACTGAGCCCGCGGTCATTCTGTACAGCCGCGGGTTGGTGCTTCGCTCGGCCAGCGGCCGCACACGAATGCTGGGTCGCTCTTGTGTCCCGGGCGCAGCGCAGCACGAAGTGGTGCGCTGCAGACCCCGGACCGTTCCAGTCTGTGGCGGTCCCGGATCTGCGGTGCACCGCTCCACTTCGTTACGCGCTGCACCGCGTCCGGGACACGCGATAGCGTCGGACGCGTTCGTAGCCCTATTCACTTTTCAAACAGCCCATCTCGTTCCCGCGGCGCATTTTTGCGCCCGGGGTTTGCATCCTTGCTTCGCTCACCCGAATCGAGGGTGGGCGGAGCGCCGAGAGTCGTTCGGGTGCTCGGCGGAACACCCGTGAGGCGTGCACATAACGCGGCACGCCAGGCGCTTGCGAGGCGCCTTGCGTCCCATGACGCGGGACGCTCGCCTCTCGGCGCTCCACCGTGGCGATTTTTCACCCGGGGCCGCGCTTCCCTCACCGGCATTCGCGCCGGATCGGTTACAGCGAGCTCCTCGCAGCCAGGTCGTAGTGCCTGGCGGGCGACTTCCCGGGCCTCCCGGGGCGAGCGGTTACAAGCCGTCGCCGCAGGACGCCACGCCTCGCTCCGCATTCAGGATCGTCTCTAGAACACGCCCTCAATGAGCGAGGCTGACGATCTTCTAGCATGACTTCGGTACGTAGTCAATAGTGTAGTTGGTCTGTAGCCATAAATAAACCGCTGGAATTCTCCCGGCTGGCCTGCGCCGCAACTGCCCGCATCACCGTATCACTACGGCTTGATGCCGGCGAACTTCACCACTTTGGCCCACTTCTCGGTTTCGTCGCCCATAAGCGCCCCAAACTGGCTGGGCGTCATCGGCATTGGATCGGCGCCTAGACCTTTGATCCGAGCCTTGAGCTGCGGGTCGGCAAGTCCGGCAGTGATATTGCTGTTGAGCTTGTCGATGATTTCGGCGGGGGTGCCCTTGGGCGCACCGATCCCGATCCAACCGCTCGCCTCGTAAGCTTGGACAAATTCCGCGACCGCTGCCACGTCCGGTAGCTCGGACGAGCGCGATGCACCGGTAACCGCCAATGCCCGCAGCTCGCCCGCCCTGATGTAACCGATTGCAGCCGGCAAAGCGACGAACATCACCTGCACTTGGCCGCTGATCAGGTCAGTAAACGCGGGCGCTGGGCCGCGATAGGGCACATTAACGATGTTAATTTCAGTCATCATCTTGAATAGTTCGCCCGCAACATGGGGGCCGCTCCCGTTACCCGGCACCGCGATGTTCACCTTGCCGGGATTGGCCCGGGCGTAGGCGATGAACTCGGGAAGAGTCTTGGCTGCAAGCGATGGGTTGACCAGCACGACCAGAGACATCCGGAGCAGTCCTGCGACCGGTGCGATGTCGCGGATGAAATTGAAATTCAGCTTCTCGTAGAGCGTCGCATTGATCGCGTTCGCAGTAACGCAGGTAAGAAGCGTGTAGCCGTCCGGGGCTGCACGTACAACGGCCTCGGTAGCGACATTGCTGCCAGCACCGGGCCGGTTCTCGATAACAAAATGCTGCCCCATCCGCTCCGACAGCCAGTGACCGATCAGACGCGCGGCGAGGTCGGCTGAGCTACCGCTCCCAAATCCTTCAAGCACCCGCACCGGCCGCGCGGGATACGCTTGCGCCCGCGCGCAGCGAGAGAATGCCGGCAGCGCGGCAGCAGTCGCCACCAGATGCAGACATCGACGGCGGGAAAGCTTCATGGCGTCCCTCTTCGTCATTCATTCGCGCCAAAGCCAGCGACTGAGGATGACCGCTGCGACCATTCCCGCAAACTGCGAGACGATGAAGGCCGCTACCCCAGCGGGCGCAATTCCGGTGAACGTGTCGGACAGCGAGCGGGCAATGGTGACGGCGGGATTGGCGAACGATGTCGAAGCCGTGAACCAGTAGGCCGCCGTGATGTAGAGGCCGACGGCGTAAGGAATGGACTCGGGCCGCCGCGAGACGCAGCCGAAGACGGTGAGTAGAAGGCCAAAGGTCGCGACAGCTTCCGCCAACCATTGTCCCGGACCTGTGCGCTGGGTGATCGAGAACTGCCATACCGGCAGCTCGAACATGAGGTGCGCCACCCACACGCCGACGAGGCCGCCGAATACTTGCGCCACGACATAAATCGCGGCCGTCGACCATGGCAACTCGCCGCGCAAGGCGAAGGCAAGACTGACGGCCGGATTGAAGTGCGCGCCCGAAAGCGGGCCGAATACCAGGATCAAGACGGCGAGGATCGCGCCGGTCGGGAGCGTATTGCACAGGAGTGCAAGCGCGTCGTCGCCTGTGAGTCTTTGCGCCATGATGCCGGAGCCGACGACCGCCGCGAGCAGAAAGGCGGTCCCCAACCATTCGCAAAATGCGCGTTGTCCGAGCGAGGGCATCAGCTCGGCTCGGTCACCTTGCCCGTCGCTCCCTGCATGCGGCCGATCTCCTCGAGCCGCCGTTGCAAGCTCAGCCGATCGAGGCCGCGGATCGGCAGCGCCGTGAAAACGCCGATGCGCTGATGCAGCATCCGGTACGCATCCTTGAACGCGAGCGCGATCTCGGCCGGCGAGCCTTTGGCTTCGGCGGGATCGGGAATGCCCCAATGCGCGGTCATCGGCTGGCCCGGCCACACCGGACAGACTTCGCCCGCCGCGTTGTCGCAGACGGTAAAGGCAAAATCGAGCGGCGGGGCGCCAGGCTTAGCGAACTCGTTCCAGGATTTCGAACGAAAGCCCGACGTGTCGTAGCCGAGACTCTGCAAGAGCCGGATTGTGTGCGGGTTCACTCGGCCCTTCGGCTGGCTGCCCGCGCTGTAGGCATGGAATTTACCGGCGCCGAGCTTGTTCAGGATGGCCTCGGCCATGATCGAGCGCGCCGAGTTGCCGGTGCAGAGAAACAAGACGTTGAAGGGATGGGCCATCGCTACCTCCTGCGACGAGCGAACTATCGGGGATCATCCAAGCGCCGTTTCGCGCCGGCGCGCAGGTTTGAGAGAATCGCGCTCGTGAGCAGCGAGGCGTGGGTCAGCGGCAACAGGTGGTTCGCGCCTTCCACAACGGTGCGCGCGCTCCCCGGCATGAGCGCGTGCAGCGCATCGACCAGGGAGCGCATGGGGCGCGGGCTGTCACTGCCACGCACCAGCAGCGTCGGCACGGCCAAGGCGGAAAGGCGCGCTCTACCGGGATCGGCCGCAAACGAGGCTTGCCAGTCGAGCACGATCTTGTCGGCCGCCTTCAGCATGCTCGCACGGGCGTCCGCCGATAATCCCATCCAAGCATCGTTGCCCGTCCAAAAATCGACAAAGCGACGCATCGCCGACTCGCGATCGCCCCGCGCGAGCGCTGCTACGAATTCATCGCGGACGCGGCAAAATTCAAAGTACGAGCTCCAATCGCCGGCATATTTCAGCGCGGCGAAAAATACCGGCTCGATCAACGTGAGGGACTGGACCCGTCCCGGATCTGCGAGCGCCAGGTGCAACGCCAACACGCCGCCGTATGAATAGCCCACCAGATGCAATGTGTCGGCACAACACTGCAACGATTGCTCGATCGCGCGCAGTTCGGCCTCGAGACTGAATGCAGCCTGTTGAGACCAAGCCGCGGAGCTACCGTAGCCGATCAAATCCGGCGCGATACAGCGATACCGCGCCTGCAAGGCGGCCTTGGCGTGGCGCCATAATCCACTGCTGCTCGCCGACCCATGCAACAGAACCACGGTTTCGCGATCCGTGCCGACGTGCGCCGGTCTGACGTTGGCATCCACGCAAATTGGCGCTTCGCAGCCCATGTGCCTCGGCTCCCCGAGTGACGAGAGCGTGACGTTGCATTCGCCGCGTTACGTGTTGCAGCAGGCAGACGTGGCAGCAGCGGCGGCTTGCCGGGCGCGCACGCCATGGGCCACGCGCGGATCCTTTTCGACGCTCACGCCATAGTCGGTGCTCTCGCCCGTGGTGAAGAACGTCTCCCAGGAGATCCCCGCGGGATCGTCGATCCATGATTTTTCGGACTTGGCGTAGCAACAGGTCGTCTGTCCCTGCTCGACGATCGTGCCACCGGCTTGGCGCAGACGCGCGTAGACGTCGCCCAGCTCGTCCTTGCTTTCGACCTGGATGCCGAGATGATCGAGCCCCGGCCGTTTGCCGCGCGTCGAGATCGCGAAATTCACGCGCGGATCATCGAGCATCCATTTGGCATAGTCCGGCTTCACAACGGCGGGCCGGCTAGCGAACAGCGCTGAATAAAATCCGATCGCATTCTCGAGGTCTTCGACCCCGACGTGCACATGCATGCGTTTCATGGCGCAACTCCTTCAAGCAGGAACCTTGCTGCGTTTCTTGCGCGCGGGCCTGCACTCCGCCGCGGGGGCGCACGCACCCTTCGCGCCTTTGCAGCAGTTTTCAGTGAGATAGCCGAGCAGCGCATTCATCGTTTCGAAGCGCGCCGCGTAGATCATCGAGCGGCCGTCCCGGCGCACGGTCACCAGACCGGCTCCACGCAGCCGGTCAAAGTGAAACGTCAACGTATTCGGCGCGAGCTTGAGCGTTGCCGCCACTTGGCCTGCCGGCAGACCGTCCGGTCCCGCCTGCACGAGAAGCCGGTAAACGTCGAGGCGATTGTCCTGCGCGAGCGCGGCCAATGCGGCAACAGCGTTTGACTTTTCCATATTTCAACGAATATAGAATTATCGCTTGCCTGTCAACAATTATTTCGAGAACGATTGAAATGAGAATTTCATGCCCGCGCTGACCGGACGAGCCTTGGTCGCCGCGATGTGCCTGGGCCAGGTTGGAAACCTGCTTCCCCACGTCGTCGTCCCTGCCATCATGGCGCAGCATCTGATGCCGCTCTGGGACCTCAGCGCAGCGCAGGCTGGACTCATGGCGAGCGCCTATGCGTTCGGCTACATGCTGGCGGTTCCGGTGCTCACCACGCTCACCGACCGTATCGACGCGCGTCGCGTATTGATGGTTGGCTCGGCCGCGAGCGGCATCGCCACCGCGTTGTTCGGCTTGGTCGCCGATGGTCTTTGGTCGGCGACCTTGATCTGGGGTCTCGCCGGGATCGCCTTTGCAGGCGCCTACATGCCGGGCCTGAAAGCTCTCGCCGACAGGCTTCCGCCTGGCGACGCGTCGCGCAGTATCACCCTCTATACCGGCAGCTTCTCGATCGGCGTTCGGTCTCTCGTTTCTCGTGTCACAACTCGTTGCGGACGGTGCGGGCTGGCGCGCGGCGTTTTATGTCACGAGCGCCGGTCCGTTCATCATGGTTGGCGTGTGCCTCTGGCTCGCGCGATGCAAACCGGCGCCTGCGCACGGACACCTCCTCGATTTCCGGCCGGTTCTGCGCAATCGCGCTGCGCTCGGCTACATCCTCGGTTACGGCGCGCATTGCTTCGAGCTTTACGGCATGCGCACCTGGATCGTCGCCTTCTGGACCTTTGTCGTGGCGCAAAGCGACGACAGCGCATTTGTGGGTCCTATCACCGTAAGCGTCATCGTCACGCTGCTGTCTCTGCCCGCGAGCATGCTCGGCAACGAAGCCGCTTTGCGCTTCGGTCGACACCGCGCCATTACGGCCGTCATGGTCGCGTCGGCGGCCGTCGCACTAGCAATCGGCCTCAATGTGGGATCCTCGCCTCTGCTGTTGCTCGCGCTCGTCCTTATCTACGGCTTCACCATTCCCGCCGACTCGGGCGCACTTACCTCCGGCACGACCGCAAGCGCCACGCCGGCCTATCGCGGGGCGACGCTGGCACTGCATTCGACGGTGGGATTCGGCCTTTCGGCGCTGGGTGGCTGGGGCGCCGGGGTAGCGCTCGATGCGGCGGGAGGGCCGCGGCAGCCGGCAGGATGGTCCGCCGTGTTCGCACTGCTCGCAGCAGGGGTTCTTCTCGGTCCCATCGCGTTGCGATGGTCACGGCAAGGACGCAGGATTGCATCATAGCCGTCAGGCTCGACGGAGCGGGTGTTCGCTGCTCCCCCGCTGGCGGGTGGCTAGAAAGTGCCAGAGCGCCGCGAAAACGAGGAGCACCGAAACGACGGCGGCGATCAGGCAGTAACTACAGAGTTCGCGGATAAAGCGCAGCTGCAGGTATATGAAGTACATCGAAGAAATGGCGCCCATCGCGGCGTAAAGAATCGCACGCAAGCGCAAGCTCTGCGCGAACGGCTCGAACACGAGACGGACCGCCAATGCGAACATGTACAAAAAATAGATGAAGCCGAAATACGACATCGGCACGCCGAAGACGCGCGAATACGGGCTGTTAACGACGGCGTTGCATCCGTCGAGGATCGGACACCACAGCGACTGGCCGGTGTAGTTCCCGTGCGCGACGTAGAGCGCGGCCCCTATGCCGATGAGCGCCAGCGCGAGCATGGAGTACGCTGGAAGGGTGATCTTCCAACTCCTGGATAGTCCAGTCGCCTTCTCCGCCGCGTCTGTCATTGCCTGAGTCCATCAGGCCCAAGCCAGTCAGCCATCTCTCGTTTCCTAGGCCACGGGAGAGTCTGAGGACACGCTTTGACCTGGATCAAGTTTTTCCAACTGTTTTGTTCGCTTTGTCGTGCGCTCTGTCGTGGGGCCGTGTCGAGGCCGGACCGTGCAACGTGCGCGATTGGCGGATTCCCCGACCCGATGGTCACCAGAAACTTGATGGGTTACATTATACCGTCATGCTGCCGGCGTGGATCGCGTTGGCCGCAACGAGATCAATGTCCTGACCCGACGATGAGGTGAGAGTCATGTTCACGACCGATAGACGCTCCTTGATTTTAGGCTCGGCCGCGGTGGTCGTCTCTTCGGCGCTGAGCCGCAGCTATGCGCAAGCGCCCACCGGACCATACAAGCTCGATCCCCTGCCCTATCCCACCAACAAGAACGAACCGTCGATCGACGCCCAGACGATGGAAATCCATCACGACCGGCATCACGCAGCCTATGTCAACAATCTCAACGGCGTCATGGCCCAGCAACCCGATCTCGCCAACCGGCCGTTGCTCGAACTTTTGACGCGTCTCGACAGCGTGCCGGAAGCCGTTCGCACGGCCGTGCGCAACAATGGCGGAGGTCACGCCAATCACACGATGTTCTGGCAGATCATGGGCGGCGCCGGCGGCGAACCGAAAGGCGATGTGAAGGCCGCCATCGATCGCGACTTCGGCGGGTTCGACAAGCTTCAGGATCAGTTCAACACGGCCGGCACGCGCGTCTTCGGCTCGGGCTGGGTGTTCGTCACCGTTGCAAGCGACGGCAAGCTAGCGCTCGTCACCAAGCCCAATCAGGACACGCCAATCATGGACGGCCAACGCGCACTGATGGGAAATGACGTGTGGGAACACGCCTACTATCTGAAATATCAAAATCGGCGTCCCGATTATCTCAAAGCATGGTGGAACGTGGTGAACTGGGACAAGGTCGCCGAACGCTATTCCGCTGCCAAAGCAGGAACGCTCACCATCTAGGGCGTGTACTCATAAATTGCACCGGTTCAGCAATTGCTGGCTGATGTCCCCTTTATCGCCGAAAGCGACAGACGAGCGGACATTCCGGATAGGCAGCTTCGTGCCAATCCGCGAGATTTGGGCCAGCGTTTTGATGCCAGACGGTCGCCTAACTCACTTGCTGAGTGTCCGGCGTCCAGGCTGGTTCCGCGGCTTAGCAAGTCTTTCCGCGGACGCACCTGCTGGCGGCACGGCGGGTGGGAGTTCTCACGCAGACACCATTCACCATGTGCATACCGGCGCCGCATGCTTCGCGGACTGGAGTGACCAGTGTGTCTGGCTGATTGAGGGATACGACGGGTGGCAAAGCCTGTGCTGATGACGCCACGGTCAGAGCAAAGGCAACAGCAATCAACCTGAGCATGTTTCCTCTCCCGTTTGTTCCTCGATGTCTTGGCCCGTCCAAAAAGGCTCAGGAGGGCCGATGGCGCGATGGATCGTACATCGTTTTCCGCGACCCCAAGAGTGGGAACTGCGATCTGCGCAGTTGCAGCCGACCGTGACATAAGCCCGCAGGCGGGCCGATCGTCCAGGTTAATGAGTACCACCCTAGCCAAGGGTGTTTCGGAAGCGGCAGGACGCTTCCAAGACAAGATGAATTCGATGAGTACGTTCGTTCGTCCGGCCCGGTCAAAGCGGTGGCCACGGACGAAAGCCGGCTAACCAGGAGCAGAACGCGACTGGACGCCCGCGCCAGCCGACCATGTTGCCGGCAGCATCGTAGACCGGCATGCGAAACCAATTGCAGTTGGATCCTGGCAGCGGTTCCGCGTAGGCGGGATAGTACACATAGCCGGGCGGCGCATCGGGCGGCCGTTCACCGCCGCCGACCGCGCAGCCGACACAGCGCGCAGCCGCCGTGGTCGGCACGACCGCGCTCGCAGTTGCCAAGGTCGCCGCCGCAACTAGAGCAGTGAGAGTTTTCGTCATCAGAGTCTCCTCAAGCGTCGGCTCGATTTTCGTATAGGTCAAGAGCGGACCCCACTCCCGGGGCGACGCCGTGTGCGCCGCAGAGCTTGGACAACCGCGTTTCGTCCTGCAGAGCCAATGCTCAAGGAATTGGCTTATCAGCCCCCGTCGCATGCGTTCGACGCCGTCGCGCGAGGCGCCATCGACTCAATGTCCGGCGTCTTTGGAACGACGCCGAGGACGGGCTGTGTCTTTGCGATATCCCGCCTGCGCGCGGGCAATCCGGCGTCACCGCAGTCCGTGCCCTCAAGCGTATTGTTGAATTTCTTCATGCCGATGGCGTTTCCACAGTCGCTATGGAACACTGCAGGTGACGAGCCGAAGCCTGCCGGAGGCAAAGAGACGGAAGACCCGTCGCAACTGCGGTTGCGCTCAGCCCCACGACTCCTGCGCGATCGGCGGATTCCGCGACCAGATGGTCACCAGAACTTGATAGGCCGTATCATAACATCGTGCTGGCTGCGTGGTAGTCGTGCTGGAATGAGGCTGATCGAGACGAAACTTTGGGAAAGGCATAGGGCACGAGTTCGAGCCCTGCTCGGTCCGTGGTGCGTGAGCGCTGCGACGCTGCACGGTGCGGCGCTGCTCGCATGGCTCGCCATGCGCGTGCCGGCGCTGGCGCAGGACAACGTCGTGGCCACCGCCACGCTGCCGCGGGACCTGAGCCCCTGGGGCATGTATCTCAACGCCGATCCGGTGGTGAAGGCGGTATTGATCGGCCTTGCCTTGGCTTCGATCGTGACTTGGACGGTTTGGCTTGCCAAAACCATAGAGATCGTGCTGGCCAAGCGCCGTGTGCGGGGGGCACTCAATAAGCTCATCCGCGTACGCTCCACGGCGGAGGGCGTGGAGCGGCTTGCCGACGCTCAGGGCGAGGTCATGCA
>Ga0318505_10000336_pt1 | contig 10642 bp, 9 predicted proteins | sample GRESIP084b2f18_FD_203676 | JGI IMG/M metagenome (GOLD analysis project Ga0318505, IMG submission 203676) | Tropical soil microbial communities from Luquillo Experimental Forest, Puerto Rico - GRE.SIPMG.084b2f18 | ecosystem: Environmental > Terrestrial > Soil > Tropical forest > Bulk soil... | reverse complement strand
CCTTAAACACGCTCGCGACCTGTGGCGGAGGATATTTCGGCTCCGCGACGTCGGGCGGACAGAAATGACCTATCACTCGTTCTTTTGCGGCATCGATCGCCTTGTGCCGCGCCACCTTCTCGGGAATGGCGTAAGCGGCGCGTAAGTCCTTCTCGATTAGCCCGAGCATTTCCTTTTCCAGCGCGACGTTGTCCGACACCACGAGCTCGCGCGGCTCCTTCGCCGCCTTCTCGGCGAGCTTGATGATGGCATCGATCACCGGCTGGAAATGCCGGTGCCCAAACATCACGGCGCCGAGCATGATTTCCTCGGACAGCTCTTTGGCTTCCGATTCGACCATGAGGACTGCGTCTTGCGTGCCGGCGACGACGAGGTCGAGCTGGCTTTCGCTCATTTCGTCGATCTGCGGGTTGAGTACATATTCGTTGTTAATGAAGCCGACGCGCGCCGCGCCGATCGGTCCCATGAATGGAACGCCCGAGAGCGTAAGCGCCGCCGATGCCGCGACCATCGCCAGAATGTCGGGATCATTTTCCAGATCGTGCGACAGCACTGTCACGATCACCTGGGTATCGCAGCGCCAGCCGTCGGCGAACAATGGCCGTACCGGACGATCGATCAGTCGCGAAACCAACGTCTCTTTTTCGGTCGGCCGCGCTTCGCGTTTGAAATAGCCGCCGGGAATACGGCCAGCCGCGTAATATTTTTCCTGGTAATTGCAGGTCAGCGGAAGGAAATCGATTCCTTCTTTCGGCTGCTTGGCGGCAACTACCGTCGCGATCACGGTGGTGTCGCCGTATGAGGCGAATACTGCGCCGTCGGCCTGACGCGCGAGTCTGCCGGTCTCTAGCTTGAGCTGGCGGCCACCCCAATCAAGTTGTACACGATGAGCATTGAACATAGCGATTGTCTCTCTTGGTTTTCGCGAAAGGGCGAAAGCCAAAAGCAAGACGGCGAGAGGCTGTCATCACCGCAGCGTAGCTGCGGTGCTTTTTCAGCATCCGGCGATCCTGCCATGGCCTTCGGACCTTTCTACATGCGGACGGGCACTGCCCGTCCCGGAATCGGCAGCTTCGCTGCCGGGTATGGCGGCTGCATCACGCACGCCGCCGAGCGCGCGGCTTTCTTCCGCGCGCAAATGGTCAACGACGAATGCCAAGCCGTTCAATCAGCCCCTTGTAACGGCCATCGTCGGTGCGTTGCAGATAGTCCAAAATCTGGCGCCGTTGCGAGACGAGCTTCAACAGCCCGCGTCGCGAATGGTTGTCTTTCACATGCGTCTTGAAGTGTTCCGTCAAATTATTGATACGCTCCGACAGCAGCGCGACCTGCACCTCGGGCGAACCGGTATCGTCGGATTTGACGGCATACGTCTTGATAAGCTCCGCCTTACGTGCGGCTGTTATCGACATCGTCTCACCAACCTTTGTTTCTGCCGGCACAACCAACGATGCCGGTTAAGTTAAACACGCGGCGAGGAACGATTTCCCCCTGCTCAACCTCGGCGATGGCCACCAATTGGCCGCTGCAAGCGACCTGAACCATGCCGCGGACAATGGGAGCGTCCCGTCCGCGCAACAATACGGCTTGACCCCTCTGGAGCCTTGCCGCGTCTGCCGGGCTCACGGCCAGCGCCGGGATGTCGTCCAGCGCGGTCTCGATCGGCAGGAGCGCGTCGGCGAAGTGTCCTTCGCCAGCGGCTGCTCTATGGCACAAAGACCGCACTTGTTCCAGGGGTATCATGTCATTTTCGCCAAACGGCCCGACCCGGCCACGGCGCAGGCTGCAAACATGCCCAAACGCCCCGAGCGCTCGGCCGAGGTCACGCGCGAGCGAGCGAATGTATGTTCCCTTGCCGCATTCGGCGGTCAGCACAGCGTGGTCGGGGTCTGGGATTTCAATCAAATCAAGCCGGTGAATCGTGACGGCACGCGGTGCGAGTTCGACGACTTCACCGTCGCGCGCCAAATCATAGGCGCGTTCGCCCTCGAGCTTCACCGCGGAAAAGCGTGGCGGAACCTGCTCGATAGTGCCGGTGAAGCGCACCAATAATCCTTCAATCGCGCCGCGGTCGGGACGCTCATCGCTGGTCGCGACGACCCGACCCTCCGCATCATCGGTATCGCGCTCCTCGCCCCAGCGAATGGTGAAGCGATAGGTCTTTCTCCCATCGAAAACAAACGGCACGGTCTTGGTCGCTTCACCGAGTGCGATCGGCAGGCATCCTGAAGCCAGCGGGTCAAGGGTTCCGGCATGGCCGGCGCGGCGAGCCGCAAACAGATGTTTGATGACCGAGACCGCATGGGTGGAGGTCATGCCGACCGGCTTGTCGAGCACGAGCCAGCCGTGAACGTCGCGTTTTTGGCGCTTGACGCGGCTTGCCGGCGTGGCGTGTGCGTTCTCGCCGTCGGGTTTAGCAAGTGGGCTGGTCGGCGCATTCATGATTTGGAAACCATAAGTCGCAGAAACCGCCATGCGGCGGCGGTCAAATGGTGCGCGGCGCACGCCGATTCGCCGAAAAAGCTGTCTACCTTGCCCATTATTTCTCGTTGCGGCTCCGCAGATCGCGCTGGACCGCAGGTGTTCGCAAAAGCTTCTCTATCCGTTCCGCTTCGTCGAATCGCTCGTCGATGCGAAATCGGATTTCGGGTGCAAATTTCAGGTTAACGCGCCGCGCGATCTCGCCGCGGACGTACCGGTTGTTACGCTCCAGTGCGTCGAGCACTTCCTGTTCGTCGCGCCCGCCAAGCGGCATGATGTAAATAGTCGCCAGTCGCAGATCGGCTGTGACGCGGACTTCGGGGACGGTGATCATGTGATGTTCGATCACCGGATCATGAACCTCTCCGCGCGCCAGCATGTCGGCGAGCTCGTGACGAATCAATTCGCCGACTCGCAGCTGTCGCTGCGAAGCTCCGGCTGATTGATCGCGATGATGCCGGCGGCTCATGAGTGAAATCCGGATGCCTTTCGTGATGGCCGATTTGCCCCGGCCGTCCTGATGTTAGCGGTCGTGAAGTTTGGGACATGAGCGCCCGTCACGGGGTCGGGCAAATCGGCTGTCAAAGCGTCCGCTGGATCGTCTCCACGCGGTAACACTCGATAATGTCGCCTACCTTCATGTCCTGATAATTCTCGAATGCCATGCCGCATTCCTGACCGGCAACCACCTCGCGCGCGTCTTCCTTGAAGCGCTTGAGCTGCGACAGCTTACCCTGGTGGACAACAACGCTGTCGCGGATGAGTCGAACATTGGCGCCGCGCTCCACGGTGCCATCGGTGACACGACAACCGGCAACATTGCCGACCTTCGACACTTTGAAGATTTCGAGAATAACGGCATTGCCGAGCATGGTCTCGCGCAGGGTCGGCGCGAGCAATCCCGACATCGCCTTCTTCACGTCGTCGACGAGATTATAGATGATATCGTAATAGCGAATTTCGACGCCAGCCTGCTCGGCGGCCTCGCGCGCTTCCTTATGCGCCCGCACATTGAAGCCGATCACCGCAGCGTTGGAAGCTTCCGCGAGCGTAACGTCGGATTCGGTGATGCCGCCGACGCCGGCAAAGATGACGCGAGCCGCCACTTCGTCAGTCGATAGCTTTTCCAGCGCTCCGACGATCGCTTCGATCGAACCCTGCACGTCGGCTTTGACAACCAGCGGGAATTCCTTGCGGCCGGCGGTCTTGAGCTGATTCATCATCTGCTCGAGCGAACCGCGCATACCAGTCTGCCGCGCCGCCATCTTTTCGCGCTTCTGACGGTCGCGGTAATCGGTAATTTCTCGCGCCCGCGCTTCGGTGTCGACAACCGCAAGCCGGTCGCCCGCCTCCGGCGTGCCATTGAAGCCAAGTACTTCCACGGGCATCGATGGCCCGGCAGCGACCACCGAATGGCCGGTATCTGAGGCCAAGGCGCGCACCCGGCCCCACTCGCTGCCGGCCACCACGATGTCGCCGGGCTTGAGCGTGCCACGCTGCACGAGGACGGTGGCAACCGGACCGCGGCCGCGATCAAGGCGCGCTTCGATCACGGTGCCTTCGGCAGGACGGTTCGGGTTTGCTTTGAGTTCCAGCACCTCGGCTTGCAGCGCAATCGTATCAAGAAGCTTGTCGAGATTGATTTTCTCCTTGGCGGAGACTTCGAGTTCAAGCACATCGCCGCCGAGCGATTCGACCTGGATCTCATGCTGCAGCAGTTCGGTGCGCACGCGCTCCGGTTTGGCGTCCGGCCTGTCGATTTTATTGATCGCAACGATGATCGGTACTTTCGCCGCTTTCGCGTGATGGATCGCTTCGACGGTTTGCGGCATCACGCCGTCATCGGCGGCGACCACAAGCACGACGATGTCGGTGACCTTGGCGCCGCGCGCACGCATTGCGGTAAAGGCAGCGTGGCCGGGCGTGTCGATGAAGGTAATTCGACCGCCCGACGGCGAGGTCACCTGATAGGCTCCGATATGCTGCGTGATGCCGCCGGCTTCGCCGGCGGCTACCTCGGTCGAGCGGATGGCATCGAGCAGCGAAGTCTTGCCGTGGTCGACGTGGCCCATGATAGTGACGACCGGCGCACGCGGCTGCAGGCTTTCCGGCGGATCCGAAGCGTCGAACATGCCTTCTTCGACGTCGGCCTCGGCGACGCGCCGCACTGTGTGGCCAAGTTCTTCCGCGATCAATTGTGCAGTGTCAGCATCGATCGTGTCGGTGATCTTGGCCATATGACCCTGTTGCATGAGGATGCGGACCACATCCACCGATCGCTCGGCCATGCGATTGGCGAGCTCCTGGATGGTGATCGTCTCTGGAATGATCACCTCACGCGCAATTTTTTCCTTGGGCTCGGTGTCGCGATGGCCGGTCTTGCGCAGGACGCGGCGCCGGAACGCGGCTTCGGATCGCTCGCGCTCCTCGCCTGCGGAAAAAGCGTTAACGACGGTCAGTCGGCCGCGACGCTTTTCGCCGCCGCCTCGCGCTGGTCTGGGCGCTGCGGCCGGCCGAGCGGCCGCGCCGCGCCTGGCTGTGCGCGGCGCCTCGTCGTCGTCGGCCTCTAATGCCGGACGGGCGCCGGGCTTTCCAACCACGGTATCGGCGCCGAAGCGCTTTTTTGCAACTTCGTCGGCTTTGCGCCGTGTTTCCTCATCATGCTTGCGGCGCTCTTCCTCTTCACGCTTGCGCGTTTCCGCCGCCGCGCGCTCGGCACGGTCGGTTTCCTCGCGCGAGCGGCGGACCTTGGCTTCTTCCTCGGCGCGCTCGCGCTCTTCGTGTTCACGCAGCCGCGCGTCGGCGAGCGCATGAGCGCGGGCGTTGCGCTCGTCGTCGGTTAGCGTGCGCAGGACGACGCCGGACGCTTTTGGTGCGGCCGCCGGAGCGGCGCTTGGTGCTGTCGCAGCGGTACTGCCAGTCGCCCTAAGCGGCGCGCCGGCCCGCTTAACCGCGGTTCCGCGTTCCGGGGCAGCCGGCTCGGCTTTGGCCTCGCCCGGACCAGGAACGCGACGTTTGACCTTCTCGACCACGACCGCCTTGCTGCGACCATGGCTGAAGCTTTGACGCACGACGCCCTGTTCGACGCTGCTGCGCTTTAGCGTCAGCGTCTTGGTCGGGGTCACGCTCAGCTTGTCGCCGCTATTTTTCGTGGTCTCACTCATTCCGATACAGTTCCGTACCTATCAGTCTTTGCGCGCCAGCCCAGGCCCAGATTCACCGCGTTCCGGGCCGGATTCTTCGGCGAATTCGCCGTTTCGAAACCGCTCCAAGCGCCGTAATCGGGCCATAAACGTCTCGCTCGCCCGGCCGGCGAGCAGGGCTGCATGTATCACATTTGGGCGCCCCAGTGCCAAATCCAATTGGGCGGAGGTCAATATTCGAACCACCCGCACCGCTTCGGCTTGCCGGCGTTGTCGTAGGGCGGAACCAAGCTTGTTAACGCCGTCCGGAGCCGCTTCGGCTGCATGTACAAGTGCAGCGACGCACTCGCGCGCCAATGCGCTTCCAATCCTGGCAAAGCCAATGACAACCAAGCCGGTTTTGTGCGCCATCGCCAAGGCATCGAGCGCGGCGGTTTCGAGTAAACGCTCGGTTTGCGCTGCCAAATCGGCGGCAAGGCACACGTCTCGCCGGAATCCACGCGCAAAAGCGCTGGCCTTGATTGCCTGATCGAGTGCTCGTCGTGTCGCGGTCACCCACACGCCGCGGCCCGGCAGGTTGCGTTTGAGGTCGGCGACAGCTTCGCCATTTGGCGCGACGACAAAGCGGATCATTGTTTCGACTGGCCGCACTTCGCGCGTGGCGACGCAAAGCCGCTCAAGTCCACGCGATCGCGGTCCATGGTCCAACTCGATGTCGTTCGAGCGTGCCAGCATTGGGGAAAGTCAATCCTCCCGTTCAGGGCTGCGGCGCGGTCGCAGCTGGCTCCTCGACGGCAAGCGCAGCGAGATCTGCCTCGCTGACCCAGCCGGCTTTGACCCGAGCGCGCATGATGAGCGCTTCCGCCTCATCCCGGCTCAATTCCATGCCGTCAAGGATGCCCGGTTGGCGCACGGCCTCGCCGTCTTTGCGTTCAGTCCAACCGACAAGATCGTCGGTGGCGCAGCCGGCGAGATCTTCGACCGTCTTAGTGCCGTTTTCGCCGAAACGCACCAACATGGCCGTCGTGACGCCCTCGACTTCCTTGAGCGCGTCTTCAACGCCGAGCTCACGGCGCTTGGCGTCAAGCTCAGCCTCGATCCGGGCAAGATACTCCTGCGCGCGGTTTTGCAACTCAGCCGCGGTGTCCTCGTCAAAGCCTTCGATGCTGGCGATTTCCTTGGCGTCGACCATCGCCAACTCTTCGACCGAGTTAAAGCCCTCCGAAGCCAGCAACTGACCGATCACCTCGTCGACATTAAGGGTGTCGATGAACATTCGCGTGCGATTCTCGAACTCGGCTTGGCGACGTTCGGATTCTTCCTGTTCCGTGAGGATATCGATGTCCCAGCCCGTGAGCTGCGACGCCAGCCGCACGTTTTGGCCGCGCCGGCCGATGGCGAGCGAAAGCTGTTGATCAGGGACAACGACCTCGATGCGCTCGCGCTCTTCGTCCAGAACCACTTTGGCGACTTCGGCGGGCGCCAGCGCGTTGACTACAAAAGTAGCGATATCGTGCGACCAGGGAATGATATCGATTTTCTCGCCCTGCAGCTCATTAACGACCGCTTGCACGCGCGAGCCGCGCATGCCGACGCAGGCGCCGACCGGATCGACAGAGGAATCGCGGGACACAACGGCGATTTTCGCGCGCGATCCCGGATCGCGAGCCACCGCCTTGACCTCGACGATGCCGTCGTAGATTTCCGGCACTTCTTGCGCGAACAGTTTGGCCATGAACTGCGGATGCGTGCGCGACAGGAAAATCTGCGGGCCGCGCGGCTCGCGCCGAACATCATAGATGTATGCACGGATCCGGTCGCCGTTGCGGAACACTTCACGCGGCAGCATTTCATCGCGCCGCACGATCGCCTCGCCGCGGCCGAGATCGACGACGACGTTGCCGTACTCAACTCTTTTGACGATGCCGTTGACGATGTCACCAATGCGATCCTTGTACTCGTCATATTGGCGATCGCGCTCGGCTTCACGGACCTTCTGCACGATCACTTGCTTTGCCGACTGCGCGGCAATCCGGCCATATTCGAGCGGCGGCAGCGGGTCGGCGATGGTGTCGCCAATTTGTGCCGCGGGATGTCGCCGTCGCGCATCGTCGAGACTGATCTGCGTTGCCGGGTTTTCGACGGTGTCAACCACGAGCATGTGACGAGATAGATGCAACTCGCCGCTTTTCGGATCGATTTCGGCGCGGACTTCGGTCTCGCTGCCGTATCGCGAGCGCGCCGCTTTAGCGATCGCATCTTCCATGGCGCCGAGCACGATCTTGCGATCGATCGCTTTTTCACGCGCGACCGCGTCGGCGATCTGCAAAAGTTCGAGCCTGTTGGCGCTAACGGTCGCCATTGGTCACTCTCCTTGGTTTGGTCCCTGTTTGCTCTTGCGCAGCGATTCGGAAATCAGCGCGTCGGTGAGAACGAGCCTGGCTTCCGCCATATCGTCGATACGCAGCAAAATGTCGTCGGCTTCTTCACAACGAATGCGGGCGCATTCGCCCGCGGTGCCGTGGAGCTCGCCACGGAACCGTTTGCGGCCTTCGATTGGCGCCTGCATTTCAATTTGCGCGGTGTGGCCGGCATAGCGGTCGAAGTCGGACCGGCGCACCAGGGGGCGATCGATGCCGGGCGACGAGATTTCCAGGCGATAGGAACCCTCGATCGGATCGGCGACATCGAAAACCGGCGACAGCGCGCGCGAGACGGCTTCACAGTCCTCAATCGTCATCGTTCCGTCGGGCCGCTCGGCCATGATCTGCACGGTGCAACCGGCAAAGCCGGATATTCGGACGCGGACCAGGCGATAACCAAGCCCGGCGAGCACCGGCTCGGCTAGCGCAGCAACGCGCGCCGCCCGTCCCGGCTCGGTTATCAGCCTGGGTTCCCGGGCAAAATCAGGACTTTCGAAGTCGCTCGATCTATCTTCCATCGTCTTAAGCAGTGCTATCGACCGTATCGCGGTGGTCCTGCATTGGACCTCAAGCTCGCCTTGCGCATTCCGGGTCACACATGGTCACTCGGCTATTCTCGCTGCAAGCGCCGCCTGGCCTCAGGTAATAAAAAAGAGCGGGTCCCGGGGGGCCCACTCTCAAAATCGTTCGGATAATCCGACCGTTATGAGGTATCCATGACGGATGTCGCAAATATAGCGTTTTATCGGCCCTTTGCAAGGGCGTCTTCTTTAATGGGCCAGCAAATAAACGGCCGGTAGCCAACAGCTGCGGCGGCCGCGAGTGCACGAACTGTTCGTCTCGGCTGGCAGATTCATAGTTTGCCGAAAAGCAAAAAACACGACGAGCGTTGTTCCCGCGTGGCCTTGGCGTGATAGCGGGTGCCAACAAAGCCGGGCCAGGGATTGCGCCAATCGTCGGCGCACTGTGCCGTCCACGCGAAATGGGGGGAGCGAATGAGTCGCTGCAACGTCCAGGCGGCGTAATCGGCGACGTCAGTCACAAAACGAAATTCACCGCCAGGGCGAAGAATACGCGCCAATTGTTCGACCATTTCATCTTGAACAAATCGGCGCTTCCAATGCCGGCGTTTCGGCCAAGGATCAGGATGAATGAGATCGATCCGCCGGAGTGACGACGCCGGAAGCCAAGCAATTAAGTTAACCGCATCATCAAAATGCAAGCGAATGTTCCGGAGGCCTTCGGTTTCAATCGCCGCAAGCGCCTTGGCCATGCCGTTGACGAATGGTTCAACGCCGAGAAAGCCGGTTTGCGGATGTGCCTTAGCTTCGGCGAGCATTGCTTCGCCCCCGCCGAAGCCTATCTCCAGACAAACCGCGGCTACCGGCTGGTCGGGAAACAACGACGCCAGTTCGGCCGGTGCGGGGCTTTTGAGATCGATCGCAAGACGCGGCAGCAGCGTTTCAAACAGCCCCGCCTGCCGCGGCCGCAGCTTGTGGCCTTTACGCCGGCCAAAAAATGCGCGGACATCGCCGCGTCCGGAATTCATTGCCGTCCTGACCGCGCTAAAGCATGATCCCGAAAAATGGACGCCGGTCTTCGGAAAAGGTCTTGTCTAAACAACCGGATAAAGCGAAATACCGAGTCAACCTAATCAATCTAAACTAAATCATTTCTAAACTAAATCATTTCGCTTTAGCCGCAGCCATCCACGGCGTCTGCCGTGCTCGCCGGTATAGCAAAAGCGCCGGTGCGGGTGCGAGAGCCACTATTCGGTTACCGACGACATGGCCTTAGCGCAATGCGCGTTTAAGCGAATCGGCGAGGTCGGTTCGCTCCCACGAAAATCCGCCATCTTTTTCCGGCGCCCGGCCGAAATGGCCGTAAGCCGCGGTGCGCCGGTATATCGGCCGGTTCAGCTTTAAGGTGCGGCGAATGTTGGTTGGCCGCAGTGGGAACAGTTCGGGAAGCAGTTTTTGCAGCTTCGCTTCCTCGACATTCCCGGTGCCGTGGGTATCGACGTACAGCGACATTGGATCCGCAACGCCAATCGCATAGGCGATCTGGATAGTGCAGCGTTCCGCCAGTCCGGCCGCGACCACGTTTTTCGCCAGATAACGCGCCGCGTAGGCCGCGGATCGATCGACTTTGGTCGGATCCTTGCCGGAGAAGGCGCCGCCGCCGTGCGGAGCGTAGCCGCCATAGGTGTCGACGATGATTTTGCGTCCGGTAAGGCCGCAGTCCCCGTCCGGTCCACCAATGACGAAATTCCCGGTGGGATTGACCAAAAAATCGCTTGGCCGCTTCGACATCCAGCCGCTCGGCAGCGCCGAAGCGACCGTATCCTCGATCATATCGCGGATCATTCCGGGCGAATATTTCTTGCCGTTACGGGTCTGCGCGTTGTGCTGCGTTGAGACCACCACCTTGGTGCAGCCGATCGGCTTGCCATCGACGTACTTGACCGTGACCTGGCTTTTGGCGTCGGGCTGCAAATCGAACAGCGAACCGGCGCGGCGTTTTTCGGCAAGCACCTTGAGGATTTTGTGGGCAAAATAAATCGGCGCCGGCATGAACGAGCCCTCCTCGTAGACC
>Ga0318505_10000333_pt1 | contig 10660 bp, 16 predicted proteins | sample GRESIP084b2f18_FD_203676 | JGI IMG/M metagenome (GOLD analysis project Ga0318505, IMG submission 203676) | Tropical soil microbial communities from Luquillo Experimental Forest, Puerto Rico - GRE.SIPMG.084b2f18 | ecosystem: Environmental > Terrestrial > Soil > Tropical forest > Bulk soil... | reverse complement strand
GGGTTTCATGCCTATTTGGACGGCGTTGATGGCGGCGGCCGGCCAGGCGGCGGCGCAGGCTCGGGCGAGTGTCCCGGAGCCGGCGGTGACCCAGACCTCGGCGGGGTCGATGGGGAGGCTGGCGGCCAGTTCGGTGAGTGCGGCTTCCATGCCGGGGAGGAGGAGGCCGAGGCCGATGAATGATGCGCCAGTGGCGGCGCAGTAGGCGCGTGCCTTCGCCTGGACGTTGCTGATCCTGCCGTAGGGGACTTGGATGACGCGGAGGCCGTGGCCCATCGCCTGAGCCGTCAGGGGGAGCGGGTGGTTGCGCTGGGCGGTGAAGAACACGGCTCTTTTGCCGGCGGCCTGGCAGGCGATGGCGAGGGCTAGCTGTGCGTAGCCCTGCGCTGGGCCGGCGAACACCCATTCGTCATTGGAGGCGAGGAGGGCGGGTGCGACGCGGACTTTTGTTCCGCCCTCGATCAGGTCGTCGCGGAGGACTGTCAGGCCGCCGTGCTCTATGAGCCGGGGTGGGGCGATCAGCCGAGTGGCCACGGCAGCCATCCGGCGATCTGCGGCGTCTCCCACGTCAGGTCCGGTTGCTCGGTGGGGGCGGTTTCGAGGGCGAGGGCGAGTAGCTGCGGGCAGGACTCGATGTCGGCGACGATGTGGATGCGGTCGGTGGTGCCGCCGTTGCGGGCGGTGTGCGGTTTGCGGGTGTCGAGATACCAGGCTGTGCCCTCCGCCATCCAGCAGGACTGAATGTCGCCGCCGAGCGTCCAGGAGCGGAACAGGACGGCGGGGTTGGTGACGACGGGGAAGTGGAGGCGGAGCAATTGGCCGGGTTCGGTGCCGCAGTCCGGGTCGGTGATGTCGGAGTGGCGGGTGAGTTCGCCGCCGCCAGGGGTCAGCCGCATCAGCCTGACGCGGTGTTTGACGCCGGGCATTGAGTCGATCAGTTCGCGGACACCGGGCAGCAGGTCGTAGGCGGGGGTGTCGGTGATCTCCCAGGCCAGCTTCTCCGGGTTGTCCTGCTTCCATTTGCGGGACATCTCGGCTGGTTTCTGGATGAACATCGGGTCGCCGCCGTAGCCGCGCAGCGCGACCGCCGACCAGGAGTGGCCCCGGTTGTAGCTCGCATAGTGGTCGGCCCAGGCTGGGCCGGCTGCGGCGATCTCGGCGGCCAGGGCGTCGGGGTCGAACCGGGCGTCGAGGCGGACGAGGCCGCAGAGGTCGATGTCGCGCATCTGCGTCTCTGATGGGCGTGGCCCCCACAGGCCGAGGAGTTCGCTGCTGGCCCTGATCTTCGTCCCGTTCCAGGTGAGGCCGAGCGCGTCGGCGAGCCAGCGGTCCGCCGGGTTCTCCTGCCATGCCCACAGCCAGATGGGGGCACGGTGACGGGCTAGCTCGGCGGCGAGGATCGACACGTCGCCGGCTACCCGGTCGATGAGGAGTTCGCCGGGCTGGACGGTGGCGATGACCTGGTCGCGGAAGTCGGTTTGGCGGAGCGGCCGCTCGGCGGTCCTCCACGACGCGGCGGCTACCGGGCTGCCGCCTGCGCCCCAGACGTGGAGCCTGCCGTCAGTGGCCCACTCTGCGACGGTGTTCTCCTTGACGCGGGTGAACGCGCCGAGCGGGAGGTCGCCGTCATGCTGCCTCCACAACGCTGCGACGGCCCGCAGCCGGTCCAGGGGCAGGCCCTTAGCCCAGGCTGGGGACGGGCCGTCTGGCTCGCCGGGGGTCAAGGTGGCGTTTACCGTGGCCGGGTCAGCGTGGCCGTTGGCGGCGGGCTCGGCCGGGAGGGGGTGGCCGAATAGTTCCGCCGGGTCTGGGATGTCGAGGAGCCCGCACGCCTCGGCCGCCTTCGCGGGGTCGCCCTTGACGAAGACGAGGACCGACTGGTGCGCCCTGGCCAGCTTCCGGCCCGGGGCGAAGATGCGGGCGGCGCGGAGCGCCAGCGACCCCACGGCGGTGACGAGGACAGCCTCGTTGTAGAGCCGCAGCCCCGCCTCCTCAAAGGCGGCGATGGTGTCGCGGACGAATCCCCGGCAGATGCCCCGGCTGTCGCGGATCTCGCCGACGACGAAGCAGGCGAACCTGTCATTGGCGAGGCGGGCGGAGGCGCGTTTGATCGCCGTCCGGTACTCGGCCAGGAACTCCGGGTAGGTCGCCAGGTTCGACAGATCCGCCGGGTCATCGGAGTACCGTTCCAGGTCGTAGTAGGGCGGGCAGGAGAACAGCAGGTCGAACCGCTCACCCTTCCACGGCCAGGACGGTTTGATCCCTGTGGCGTTGCCCTGATGCCAGTGGGGTTTGACGCCGAGCCGCTCCGCCTGCTCCTCGTTCGCGGCGATCTGCGCGGCGGACAGATCGACACCGCAGTAGCGGAGCCCGACCTTGGCGGCGACGATGCCGCGCACGGAGCCGCCGGCGAACGGGTCGAGGACTGAGCCATCGGGCGGGCAGAACCACCTGTAGGCGATCTCGCACAGCACCGGGTCAAACACGCTGGTGCCCTCGGTGTAGGCGTCTGGCCCCTCATACCAGTCGGCGAGGAACTCCTCGGTTGTGAGGACGCGGCCGGCCTGCCGCTCGGCTAGGGTTTTCTTCCAGTAGAACTGTGGGTCGTTCCCGGAGTCAGACGGCTTCGACCTGTTCGGCCGCGCGGGCCGCTGAGCGTCCAGCACCGTCCCGGAAAACTTCAGCAGGTTCGCCGGCCTGCCCTCGGCCGATGCGATGCCCAGGGCGAGCCACGACCTTTTGCGCTCCTGCCAGTAGCCCTGCCGGGCGTCGAGGACGGAGAACGGGGGGACGAGGAACCTGTCGGCCAGCTTCCGCGTCGCCTCTGCCCCGGAGCCGGCGGAGTCGCCGCCAGCCGGGGTCGGCGGAGCGCCCAGCAGCAGCGCCAGTTCGTCCATCCGCTGCAAATTGAACGCCGTCCCGGCGAGCCCCCGGCTAGACTCGTGCATCGGCTGGAGGAGCGCCAGCAGCTTCGCCGGGTTGAAAGTTGACAGCCGCGCCGCCTGGTTGAGGACAACCATCAGCCGCTCAGCCTCGTCGTCGCCGACATCCAGCCAGAACGCGGGGATCGTCTCAGCGCCCCGGGCTACCGCCGCCCGGTAGGTGTGGTTCCCGGCGACGATGTAGCCGGTTGACTCCTGGACGAGAACCGCGCCGACCATGCCATGCTCGGCCAGGCTCTCGTCGATGGCCTCGACGTCGCCCTCGTTGTAGTTGCGGGGATGCTCGCGGATCGCGGCGACTGGCACATCCTCCTGGTAGCGCTGGTCGGCGAGGTAGAAGCCGCCCATCGGCGGGGCGCTCATGCGCCGCCGCCGGCGACGGTGATGTGGAGGACGGCCTCGGCGGTTGTCCAGTTCGTGGCGATGGCTAGCTGCGCCTGCTGAAGGCGTGCCTGCGCGGCGGCTCCGCTGGCCTGGCACACCCAGGCGTGGAGGGCGTTCTCGATGGCATCCTTCGGGTTCGGGGTCGGTGGCACCTCGGGCCAGAGGTTGAGCGCCGAGTTGGAGCCGCCCAGTTCCAGGCTGACCAGATGATCCAGTTCGGTCTTAGTCCCGGCGGCGATGCCGTACGCCGGGTATGCCTGGCCGTATTTGAACGCCTGCGTCTGGCTCTCCGGTGGCCGGTACGCCCGGGTGCTCGCGTAGGGGCAAAGGCTGGCGGCGGTGATCTGCGGGTCGATGCTGCCCGGCGTGCACTTCGGGTCGGGGAGGCCGCCTCCCGGGGTGGCGATCACATGGCAGTGCTCGCCGCTGAGCGTCCCGGTGACATTGCCCGGGTCATGCACTGGCACGAGAGGTGTGATCGGGCCGGGCGGCGGCTGCGGGCTCCCGGTCGGGCTCGGGCTCGGGCTCGGGCTGGCGGTCGTGTGAGATGGGCTCGGGCTATGGGTCGGGCTGGGCGTCGGCGGCCCGCAGGCGGCCAGCAGGCCGGCGGCGGCGGCCACTGCGAGGACGGCACGGAGTCTCATGGCGGCAGGTTAGCGGCTGCCGCCGGCTCGCGCTGCCAGGCTCGCCCTGTGGTTACACGAACTCGGGATGCTGCTCCCCGTAGTGCCAGCCGACGACGGCGTTGAGCATCTCGATGACAAACGACTCAGCGCCGCCCTGGACAGCAGGGTCTGGGACGGCCGCCTCACGTCTCGCCCAGGCGACCAGATCGAGGTCGCCGCAGATGACGCAGGCGACTTTGACCGCCACCTGGCCGTCCTCTATCGAGGGGTAGACGAGCGCTCGGGCGATCAGCGCAGCGTCACCAGTGCCAGCAGGGCCACCGCTGCCGCCGCCGCTGGGCGGATCAGCCATAGCTCACCCCTCCTCCCCACCCGGAAGCCGAGCCCGTAGATCAGCGGGCCGAATGGCCAGAACGCCCTAACCGGCTGGGCGTTGGCGAGATCAAGCGCGATGTGCGACCACCAGCCGGTGCCCATCGCGGCGGCTATGGCCCACGGCCACCATCCTGCCAGCAGCACAGGGGCGGCGAGGAGCACCGCCGCGCAGGCGGTGACGATGAAGCTGTGACATGGCCCCCGGCGGTGCGCACCCCAGTGGGCGATGACCCGCGCCGCCCGGTACTTCCACGGATGGGCGCGGCGGCGCGAACCCCTGCGCCGGCTGGCCCACGCGCCCACGTTGTCGATGTCGCACAGCGGCGCGGCCACCCCAGCGGCAACGGTCCCGGCGAGCGTCACCACGGCCGGCGGGGATGCGGCAGCGCATACGGCCAGCCACGCCGCGCAGCCGCCGATCACATGCGTGGCCCGCATCATCGCGCCGCGTCCTCTAGCATCACGGCCGCCAGTGGTGGGCGTGCGCCCACCAGGTCAGGATCATGCACGCGCCGACGACCACGGCCGCGACGATCAGCGCGGCGAACGGCGGCCAGTTAAACGGCGCGTCGCGTTCGATGAACTGGCGCTCCTGCTCCTGCTGCTCGTCGTCCAACGCGGGCTCCTCTCCGCTGTACCCACAGGTTCAGGGTACGGGAGGCGGCCGACCGTTCTGCCTGCGCTCGTCCGCGCCAGCGTGCTGCATCAGGCGGCGGTGCTGCGCTGGGGTCACCGGCAGCCAATGCCCATGACTGCCCTTCGAGCAGCCGGGCATCCCATGATCGCCGCTGTGGATAACCGCCCAGACGGCGGGCCGCCGGTACGGCCTGCTGTCACCCCAGTAGCGGGACAGCCGCTCCTCGTTTGTCATGCCGCTGGCCGCCGCGAGCCGAGGTCGATGACGTTGTGAGCGGGCTGTGCAACCGGCTGTGCAGGAGCGTGTGCGGGCGTCTGCACAACGCTGTCACCTGGGAGGGCAGCGGGCGCGGCCCCACGCCAGGGTGCGGCGCGCACAGCCGCGTGCACAGATGTGCGGGGCGTCCAGGCGAGCGAGAGTGAGCGGCCGTGAGCGCGGGCGACCGCCCTGGCGCAGGCGAGCCCGAGCCCGGCGGTGACCGTGGCGATGGTTATCCACAGGAGGATGTCGAGGATGAGGGCGCGCTGCCACCAGGCGGCGGCAGCGAGGATGGCGGCGATCCACCAGCCGCGAGCGCCGGCATGGCAGACACACCGGCAGGCCGCTGCGCAGCCGCCCATCACGCCGCCGCCGAGAGGATCGTCCAGCGGCGCGGCCGGTCATGCTGCTCTAGGACGCCCCGGCTGACGAGCGCCTGGGTGGCGTGGTATGGCCAGGTGCGGTCGCGGCCGATGTCCTCGCATAGCTCAGCGAGGCGGTCCATTGTCAATTCGCGTTCGCCGTCGCGCCACATGGCCGAGATCAGTTCCTCTAGCCGGGCGGCTGCCTCGTCGGCGGAGACCGGTTCGGCGGCGATGGGGGCGTCCGCCTCGGGGCTGCCGAACCTGAACGCGGACGCCTCGGCGGCTGCGGTCTCGGCCGCGTCGTAGCCGCCGGTTTCCGCTGCGGCCATCCACAGGGCCGGGTCGTCGTACTCGGTGCGCTCGGGTTCGTCGGTATCGGTCATGGCTGCCTCCTCGGCGGCTGGCTGGGTGACGAGCCTGACGGTCTCCCGGGCAGGCTCGGCGGGTTGTGGCCGGGTGGTCTCGGGCTCGGCTGGTGCCGGGTCCAGGTGGGCGGCGGTGTAGGCGTCCATCGGCCGGGCCGACGCCGGGTAGTGGAGGGCGTGCTGGCGCATCAGCGCCGAGTTCGGCCCCCAGTAGTCTGTCCGCGCCTCGGTCAGCTTGTACTGCTCCGGGATGCCCGGCACGTCGATGTAGAACATCCCCGGCCGCTCGTTTGTCCAGCGGTCAGGCGCGCAGTTGTGATCGGCCTGGTAGTCGGTGAGGCCGAACTGTGCGTCCTCCGACCCTGCGACGCCCATCGTGATGCGGCCCATCTGGGCGCGGATCTGGGTCGGCATCATCGTGAAGTCGGCGCGCTGGATGGAGAAGGCGAACAGCACCCCGGCGGAGCGGGCGGCGACGACAGCGGGCACGACCCATTTCTCGATGTCCCGGTCGGACAGGGCGGTGTTGAAAACCCAGGATGCCTCCTCGATCCAGGTGATGAGGAGGCTGAGGCCACAGGCCGGCTCCCACTGGGTCAGGTGCATGTCCGCCAGGTAGTCGGTCCTCGGGCGGATCGCCCGGTAGGTCGAGTGGAGCAGGTCGCGGGCATCCTTCGGGTCGGTCGCCAGGCGATGCAGCGCCGGCCTCATACAGCCGAGGAACTGCTCGCCCTTGGCGAGATCGACGGCCTGGATGGCGACCTCCCGGCGGGTGAACAACTCGGCCAGCATCGTCCAGCCGAGGCCGGTTGTCTTAGCCGCGCCGGTCATGCCCATGATCTGCCAGTGGCCCTGCCCGATGGGGATGCGGACGCGGGTCTCGTCCGCGAACGTGCCGAGTTCGATCGGATCCGCTATGGAGCCGTTCGGTTCGCTCGGCCGCTGCCACGGCCGCGACTTGGCGAGCGCCGCCGGGTTGACGATGGTCAGCTTCGACCGGCCGGCGTGATCGGGGTCCTCGGTGACCTTCAGCGAGCGGGGCGGCAGGCCGGCGGCGGACTCGATGGACGGCAGTTCCTTCGCTACCTCGTCGGTGGTGACGCCCGGCGGATGGCGGAGGATGCCGGTGATCCTCGCCGGGAGCACCTCGGTGACGCGGAGCCTGATCCCCGGCCTGCCGCTGTGCGCGGTCGCCTTGACGAACCATCCTGCGCCGGCTGGCCCCTGCTCCTCGCCGTCGTGGTGGTGCAGCCAGATCGACCAGGCGAGGCAGAGAGAGCCGCCGCCGAACAGCCAGGCGCGGAGGACCGGCTGCCCGAAATGGCCGAGGCCGTGCCCTACGGCGAGGGCGAGCCACGCGCCCGCGAGCAGCATCGTCGAAGCGGCGAGCCAGCGGGCAAGAGGAGCCTTCCGGTGGTGGGTCAGATGCGACAGCAGCCAGGCGAGGAGGACCGCCGCGCCCATGACCGGGACACCCGCCCAGTACGACGGCCAGTTGTGATGCAGGGCGGCGGCGAGGATGAGCGCGGCGGCCCAGGCGAGCCACGGCGGGACGACCCGCCAGAGCCGGGCGATCTCCTTCGTCAGGAGCGCCTCAGTATGCGCGAGCGGATCGGCGCGTGGCAGTTTCGGGGCTGGCATCGGCTCACCTGGCGGGGAAGTGGAACCCGCCCTCGCGGCTCTTGCGCTGCGGGTTCAGCAGTTCGTCGTAGACGCGGAGGAACCGCCGCCAGCAGGCGCGTGAGCTAGCGCCGGAGGCGCGAGCCCGGTCAGCGGCCTGCTTCATCGGCGCGGTCGCGATCCGGGCCATCGTGGAGGCGCGGAACCTGTCCACGGAGCCGCCGGTCGGCCTGCCCAGCGCCTTCTGTAGCTGCGCTGCCTGGATGTCGAGGACGAGGGCGAGCGACTCACAGACGGCCTGCTGGCTCGCCGTCAGGTAGGCGAGTTCGGCGGGGCTCCTCGGCGTCGGGATGTTCGCCAGGGCGGTGATCGTCCGGGCTGGTGCGCCGGGGATGCTGGCGGCGGTTTTCTGCGCGGGTTCGGCCATCGTCGGCTCCCTGGTCTAGCTGGACACGCCGGGCTGTGGGTACAGCTAGCTACTGATCGTAGCGCGATCATCCGTCTACGCTGTGGATCGTGGCCACCAATACCCGGAACATCCGCATCCCGGACGGCCGGTGGCGTGCAGTGAAGGATCAGGCGGCGGAGGCTGGGACCGATGGCTCCAAGGTCGTCAACGCCCTGCTCGTCGCGTGGCTGGCCGGCGACATCCTGCTGGAACCGGCCGGCGACCTGCTGGGCACGCTGCGGCTGGCGCAGCCCTCCGCTGAACAGCAGCGACCCGACATTCCCGAGCGCCGAGATGATGTTGTGCGGTAGCTGCGCCAGCATCGACTCTCACGCCATCTGGTGGCCTCTGGCAGAACTCGCTGTGTGCTCAACTTCTTCACCTTCCGATCCACCTGGTGCTGGGGCCGCGTTTAGTCGTCCGGACTCTCCCACGTCATCCAGCCGGTGCGCCGCCACCCGGCCCGCTTGAGCCGGTGCGCCTCCCACGGCCAGGTGGCGTACGCGCGCACCCCCCAGACCGCCCGCAGCCACAACGGCATCGGCGGTTCCAGCGGAGGCTTACCGTCCATTACTTCCTCCTCTCAATCTGCCGGGCGCAGCGCGATGCTGCCGAACCTGCTTGTCTCCGCCCAGAACCTTTGGTAGGTCATCGTCGTGCTCCTCTCCGGTAAACCGTTCGTTTACGCGTTTTCGGCGCTGTAGCTACAGCCCTCCTGGGGCTATGCCTCGGGGTGGGCCGGCGGGTACGGATAGCTCTGGGGCAGCCTGGGCCATGCATACGGGTCGGGGGCCTCAGCGCCGTCGCTGCCCTCCCACGGCGGCCTGCCAGCGGCCCGGCGGGGCTGGGGGAGGCCGAACGCCTGGTGCATGAGCGCCGGCTCGTCCGGTGCCGGGAGGCTGGGGAAATGGGCGTCGATGGCGTCGCGGAGCGTGCCGATCCCCACGAGCAGCAGCACCACGCCGAGGAGGATCAGCCCGGCCCAGATGAGATCGGTGGGTGGGACCGTCTGGGGGTCAGGCATCCACATCGGCTGCTCCTCTGGTGGTGAACAGGTTGTATAGCTCGGCTGGGGTCACATAGCCGGGCCAGCGGCCATCTGTGAACAGGTGGACGCCGGCGGCGCAGGCGACCGCGTCGACTAGCTGGGAGCAGATCAGGTGCCTCGTGCTGGCGACGTAGGCGCGGAGGCCGGGGGCCGGCAGGTGCAGCCGGTGGGTGGCCAGCGCCAGATAGTCGAGCGCCGAGTAGGGGGTGCCGATCAGCGCGAGCGCGTGGTGCACCATGTCGGAGCGCTGGGCGGCGGTGGGCTGGATCGCTGGGGCGGACCAGGTGATGTCGATGTAGCCGGTGGTGGCGAGCCGGTTCTGGCGCGCCCCGCCCGGGTTGGCTCCGACGATGTCGCCGTGGCCGATGTAGATGAACGCGTGGCCGGCGGGGCGGAACCCGTCGCCGTTGGCCCACTCTCCGAGGCGGATCAGCGGGCTGACTGGGCCGGGCACGATGCAGGTCGCCATATCGCCGGGCTGCGGGGTGTAGGTTACTCCGCCCATTGGACGCTCCACACGGTCCAGCCGCCGCGCCGTACCTCGGTGGCGGTCGTCCCGCAGTCCGGGATGGGGCACCGCCATTCCCCAGCAGCCGGGAGCGGGTCTAGCCGGGTGCCGTGGACCGGGCAGCGGCGGTGCGCCACCACCGGCTCCGGGCTGGCCAGCGGTGCCAGTTCCCACACCGTCCGCAACCCGACGTCGCGGTGCTCGCGGCCGATGCGGACGTCGTGACTGGTGGCCTGGGCGTGGGCGGTGGCCCACTGATGGCGTTCAGGTTCGTGGGCGAATGGCTGCGGCAGGACCGGCGAGCAGTCGAAGCAGACCGCGATCAGCCAGTCCCGCTCCGCATCCCAGGTGACAGCGGCGGTGCGTAGCTCATGCCAGGACTGCTGATCGGACAGGTCTGCGCCGCAGGCGGCGACGAACAGCCGCGCCGGGCCGGCGGTCATGACGTCGCCGCCGTTCCGCCTGCTACGGCCCACCACATATCCCGGACCTCGGCTGGCAGGCCGAGGGCTGGATCGCTGATGGCGGTCACAGCGGCGAGTGCGAGGGTCGCGTGGACCTGCGCCCTCGCGACGCTGCCCGGGTTGCTGCCGGCCGCCGAGCGCTCCAGCAGTAGCTCGGCCTCCTCGTAGTGCTCCGGGCCGGTCATGCGCTGACCCTGGGACGGCCGCCCGGCCCGAGCCGGTTGGCGGCGAACACGTCCACCTCGGCGGCCCGCCAGAGCGGGCACATGACCCGGCCGCCAGCCGGATAGGACCGCATCCTCCGTGTCACTGGGAGCGGCATATCACCGGGCCGCAGCGCAGCCCCGGAGCGCTTGCGTCTGCGGGACGCGGAGGCGAGTTCGCGGACCCGCTTGCCGCTGGCGAGGCCGGTCCGCTCGGCTACCTCCTCGGCCCAGAGCAGGCCATCATCGGTCGGCATCAGTCTGCCTCCTTTTCATCGGTCGGGGCGGGTTCCCCTTGATCGGAGCCCGGGCAGTTCCTCCTGCTGTCCGGGTTCCGGTCGAGGGGCTCAGGCTGGCGGCTTGGGGGGGAATTGGCCGCCAGCCTGAGCGGTCCCTAGCGGGCGAGCGCGGCGGCGG
>Ga0318505_10000329_pt1 | contig 10699 bp, 10 predicted proteins | sample GRESIP084b2f18_FD_203676 | JGI IMG/M metagenome (GOLD analysis project Ga0318505, IMG submission 203676) | Tropical soil microbial communities from Luquillo Experimental Forest, Puerto Rico - GRE.SIPMG.084b2f18 | ecosystem: Environmental > Terrestrial > Soil > Tropical forest > Bulk soil... | reverse complement strand
GTCCTTGAGGATCTTGTTGAGCGCGTGGCCGATATGGATGTTGCCGTTGGCGTAGGGCGGGCCGTCGTGGAGGATGAATTTCGCGCGGCCGCGCGCGGCTGCCCGCAGCCGTTGGTAGAGGTTAAGCTTCTGCCAGCGGGCGAGGATTTCGGGCTCCTTCTTCGGCAGCCCGGCGCGCATGGGAAAGTCGGTCTTGGGCAGAAATAGAGTCTCGCTGTAATCGCGGGCGGCGTCGGTCATGATCGTGGCGGTCTGCTTGGAATTGGATGGCAACAATGGCTCGGCAACGCAATCCCGGTCCCGCCGACGGACAAGTCAGGCGGAGGCCGGGCCCATAATTCGCCGAGCGGCCGGCCCGAACAAAGCAGCGAATGCAACGCGCGCCATCATGGCCGCTTCCTAGCAGATCGCCCGCGAGCGGAAAAGGCCCGCGCCCATGGCGCAAATGGGCGTGACGCTACCCTTGACGGCCGGCCGCGACGCCGCGGCGTGGAACTCGGCGCGACGATGTGGCATTGAGTTCCGCGAGACGGAGCTTGTCCCGCCGGCGTTCTGGAGGTGAAAGTGGAGCTTCCCCGCGCCCGTCGCGAACCGGGCAACGCGGTCAGCGTCAAGGATCCGGAGCCGGTCGAGTCGGCCGAGGACATCTGGACGCCGGCCGCGCAGATGGCGACCGTCGGAATTTTCGTGCTGCTGCTGGGCGTCTGTCTTTTTTTCTGCCGCCCGCTTCTGCTGCCCGTGGTGGCGGCGCTGGTGATCGGCACGACGCTCGCGCCCATCGTCAAAGGCGCCGCGCGCCATCGCATCTCGCCCTGGGCGACCGCCGTCGTTCTCGGCGGCGCGCTTCTCTCCGTTACCGGAGCTGCGGTGACGTTGCTCGCCCAGCCGGTTAGCGCGTGGATCGCCAAGGCGCCGGAGATCGGCGCGACGATCAAGCAGAAGCTCTACGTGCTCGATCGACCGTTGGCCGCGTTGCGCGAGCTGCAGGAGGTCCTGCTGCCGTCAGCGGGAAACGCCATCGCGGTCGAACCATCGCAATTGGGCATCGTCACCCCGGTGGTCGCCTTCGTCACGCCGGCGGTGATTCAGATCACCCTGTTCTTCGTCACGTTGATCTTCTTTCTCGCCACGCAAATGGATTTTCGCCGATACATGGTGTCGTTCTTCACCAGCCGCGATGCCAAGCTCCGCTTCCTGCGCATCAGCAACGACATCGAGGATCACCTTGCGTCCTACGTGGCCACCGTGACGATGATCAACTTCGGCCTGGGCGTGGTGGTCGCGATCGGCGCCTGGCTTTTCGGCTTCCCGAGCCCGCTGATCCTCGGACTGGTGGCCATGGTGCTCAATTACATTCCCTATATCGGCGCTGCCTGCACGACGGTGATCCTGGTGGGCGTCGGACTGGTGACCTTCCCGTCGCTCGGCTACGCGCTGGTGCCGCCGGCGGCATTCGTCGCCCTGGCAACGATCGAAGGTCAGTTCATCACGCCGACCGTGCTGGGCCACCGGCTCACGCTCAACCCGCTCGCGGTTCTGCTGGCCATCGCCTTCTGGGCGTGGCTGTGGGGTCCGATGGGGGCTTTTCTCGCCGTGCCGCTCACCATAGTCATCCTGGTCACGATGACCCACCTATTTCCGCCGGACGAGAGTAAACTGCCGGACTGACACGCGCGTGGGCGGCGCCGCAGCGGAACTTTTCCCCTTGCGCCCCGTTGGCGGCACGGCGAATATTTCTTGAGTGAGAGTGGAGCAAGTCCATGTCCAACACATCCGGTACGATCAGGGATACGGTTCGGGAGACGGCGCGAGACGTCAAGGATGCGGCGCGGGAGAGCGGCAAAGCCGCCTCCGCCGCGAGCGGCGATATCCAGGCGGATCTGCAGGCGCTGCGAGACGACGTGACGCGGCTCGCCACCCAGATCACCGATATTTTCGCGGCCAAGGGCAACGTGGCGTGGAGCCGCGCGAAGTCGAACGTCGAGGGTGTGGTGTCCGATGTCGGCGCCAAGGGGCAAGAGGCCATGGATGCCGTGCAAGAGGTCGGCGACAAGGTGATCGACACCATCGACGAGTCGCTCAAGACCCGGCCCTACACGACGCTCGCCGTTGCGCTCGGCATCGGATTTTTGTTCGGCGCCATGTGGCGCAGATAGGTTTGGCCCACCCGTCGACGGAGCCTCGCCGCTTCGGCGTTGATGAGTTGAACGAATGCGCGGCTGGCTGCGTTACTTCGCCCTGAACGCCCAAGTTCGCACCGGCGTCAGCGGGTGGGTCCTGGTTTTGGCGATCATCGCCGCCGCGGCCGCCGTCGGGGCGGTGATCTTTCTCCTGGTCGCCGCCTTCGTCTGGCTCGCGGATCTTTACGACGCTTTGACCGCCGGGGTGGTGCTGGGCTGCGCCTTTGCGCTGATTGCGCTGATCGCGCTCGTCGCGTGCCTCATGACCCGTCGCCGCAATATGGAGCGCGCGCGGCTCGAACTCGCGGCGCGCAACCGCACCAGCTGGTTCGACCCCAAGCTCGTGGCCATGGGGCTCCAGATCGGGCAGGCGATCGGCTGGCGTAGGCTCGCTTCGGTCGCCGCGCTCGCCGTGCTCGCCGGTGCCGTGGCAAAAGAGTGGCCCGGCCGCGACAAGGCGGCGGAGGATGACGCGGCGGAGGATGACGACGAAGCAGCGTCCGAAGACTAGGGCGTGTACTCATAAAATCGCAATTGTCCGGCAATTGCTGGCTGATGTCCGCTTTGCCCCCGAAAGCGGACAAATAGAAGACATCTCGCCATGTCCGCTTTGTGCCATGTGTGGACGGCTCCGAGTTGGCAAGGGTTTTCTTCACGTTTGCAGGCTGGTCGGTGCAGCCATGTGTTCGGCCTGTTAGCGCGGCACACAAGGCCGGACATTCGCACTGCAGCAAAAAAGCGCCGGCCTCACATCGGCGGCGTGATGCCCTCGCGGCCCGGTCCTGCTCCATGCTTAGCCTGGCACTGACCGATTAGCTGGTCCTTGGGTCAGACCCGAATCCTTTTGAATCGAGGTGCGGCGCCCACGATCCCGGCGTTTTGTGGCGGTAGAGCCGGCTTCGATGTCTGGAAGTGTGCCGCCATCAAGTTTGGCTGCCCGCTGCTGATATTGCCCGGCCATACGCCTCAGTTCGGCAGCAACGGACTTGTTTTCGGGCCGCCGTGCCTGCATCAGACAGATGCAGGCCAACTCGACCAAATCGTCATAGGTACTTCCTCTGCATCAACGCCTCCCAAAGGGGCTTATGCAGACCAGCACGGGGCGGGAGGGGCGTTATTGATCCGGATCAATATTAAGCCATTGCTGAATCGGCGGTCTGGGAGCCCGCGCGCGGATCGAGTACCGTTTCCAGACACTCGCTGCTGAATGAATTGAAGAACCTGGCGCCGTGTAGGAATGGCTGCAACTCGGGCGGACGATGTCCGATCTGGATTTATCGAGGACGGCCAAGGCCGTATATCTGGATCAGCCCACAAGCGGACGCAAATTCAAACGGCGTTCGTTCCAACGCTGGGCTAGGTTTTAATTTTTGATGTGGATCAAGACCTAGACGGAATGTTGGATCATTATGCAAACCTCGATCGAAACGCCAACGCAAGGCGTTTTCCAATGTTACCTTAATTGGGACCCGTTTGAGCGTCTCACGCCATTCGTTCCGGCTTCGGCCGGACGAAGAGCACTTGCGTGAGAAGATATCATGGTCACTGCAATCCAATATCGCGCGATGGCTCTGGAGCACCATCGGTGGGCCGGCATATGCCGATCACCTGAATCTCGTGAGGAGCACTTTCGCCTGGAAAAAGAACTCCTCGCGCTTGCGGATAGTGAAGAACGCTTGCACGGGGTGCGTACCCCGGAGCGGGCAAGCAATCCGCAGCAGTCAAAAATAGCGTCCGTCAAACAGGTCGCGCCGCCGAAATAAATCCGCTCGCGACTACCGCTGAGGCGGCGTCGCTTGCCTGCGCGGCGTTGCTCGTGCGGGCCGACAAAGCCGACCCAGCAGCCGCCAGCCTCAGACTTTCGGCAGCCAGTGCGATGGTGTTATCTTACGTTCGCTTGGGGTCGTGGCTTCTTTTCAGCCACGCAATGACGTGGGAGGCAGCGTATGTCGCAGCAGAGAACCGCAGAAGTGACCGAAGCTGAGATCGCGGTCCACTGGCAGGAAGAGGCCCACATCCATCCGCCAAAGGAATTCGTTGCCCAGGCGAACCTGACCGACAAAACGGTTTTCGACCGGTTCAGCCTCGACAATTTCCCGGACTGCTTCAAGGAATATGCCAATCTTCTCGACTGGTACCGGACCTGGGACGTCACGCTCGACACGAGCACGCCGCCATTCTGGAAGTGGTTTGTCGGCGGCCGTATCAATGCCAGCTATAACTGCGTCGACCGCCATCTCGCCAGGTACAAGAACAAGACCGCGATCCACTTCGTCCCTGAACCGGAGCGCGAAGCCATCCAGCACATCACGTATCAAGAACTCTACGTGCGCGTAAACGAGGTCGCGGCGCTGTTGCGAGACTTCTGTGGACTTAAGAAGGGTGACCGCGTGACCCTGCACTTGCCCATGGTGCCAGAGCTTCCAATAACGATGCTCGCTTGCGCGAGGCTCGGGGTCATTCATTCGCAAGTCTTCAGCGGCTTCAGTGGCAAGGCCACGGCTGACCGGATCGCCGACTCCGAGAGCCGCGTGCTGATCACGATGGATGCCTATTATCGCGGCGGCGAACTGCTAAATCACAAGGAGAAAGCAGACATCGCCTTCGAAGAGGCTGCAAAGGAAGGCGTGAGGCTCGAGAAGGTGCTTGTGTGGCAGAGATACCCGGGCCGGTATTCGAGCAAGACACCACTGGTCGAGGGCCGCGATTTCATCATGAACGAGGTGTTGCTGATGTTTCGGCATCGGCGGATCGACCCAGTGGAGATGCCGGCCGAAGACCCGTTGTTCCTGATGTATACGAGTGGCACCACCGGGAAGCCAAAGGGCTGTCAGCACAGCACCGGCGGATACCTGTCCTACGTCGCAGGGACGTCGAAATACATTCAGGACATCCATCCGGAGGATGTCTACTGGTGCATGGCCGATATCGGCTGGATCACCGGTCATTCCTATATTGTTTATGGACCGTTGGCGCTCGGCGCCTCGTCGGTCGTGTACGAGGGGCTCCCCACCTATCCCGACGCGGGGCGTCCATGGCGCATCGCCGAAGAGCTCGACGTCAATATCTTTCACACGTCGCCGACAGCGATACGAGCGCTTCGCCGTGCCGGGCCCGACGAGCCGGCGAAATACCATCACCGCTTCAAACATATGACCACGGTGGGCGAACCCATCGAGCCGGCGGTATGGCGATGGTACTATGATGTCGTTGGCAAGGGTCGAGCGGCCATCGTCGACACCTGGTGGCAGACGGAAAATGGCGGGTTCCTGTGCAGCACGGTGCCGGCTCTTCACCCGATGAAACCTGGCAGTGCGGGGCCCGGCGTTCCCGGCATTCATCCGATCATCTATGACGAGGAAGGTAAGGAGATCCCGCCGCGCTCCGGCCGCGCGGGAAACATCTGCATTCAGAACCCGTGGCCGGGCTCGTTTCAGACGATCTGGAAGGACCCAGATCGCTATGTGCGACAGTATTACGAGCGCTACTGCAAGAACCGTAACAGTCGGGACTGGCGCGATTGGCCGTACATGGCGGGCGACGGCGCTTTACAGGCGGCCGATGGCTACTACCGCATCCTCGGTCGAATTGACGATGTCATCAATGTCGCCGGGCATAGACTCGGGACCAAGGAGATCGAATCCGCCAGCCTGTTGGTTGAGGAGGTCGCCGAGGCAGCCGTGATCCCCGCCCGAGACGAGATCAAAGGCAAGGTCCCGGACCTTTACGTATCGCTCAAGCCTGGGCGCAAACCGAGCGAGGAAGTGCGCAAGCGCGTGGAGAGCTCCGTGATTCGTGAGATTGGGCCTATTGCCCGCCCGCGCCGTGTCGTGATCGTGCCCGACATGCCGAAGACCCGCTCCGGCAAGATCATGCGCCGCGTGCTTGCGGCCATCTCGAACAACGAGGATGCCGGAGACATCTCGACGCTGGCCAATCCTGAAATCGTCGATGAGATTAGAAAGATGAAATTCTAGTCCGAGTCTCATCGAATCTTGGCCTTGAGAGAAGCGCCCTAAACGAGGAAGCGATCAGACATTCTATTCATACCTTGAAGATGGAGCCCAACGGAGTGGTCGAACGCATCCGATCATTGTTGGCAAGGTTCTCGGAGAATGAAGAGACTGTGCGCCGGTTAGTGGCGACAGATGTGAGGTTCGATGCGCTTTGTCAGGAGTACCGCGAGGTCGTCGAACTCCTCGATACTCTCAAGGCGGAGGTTGAGCGGCTCTCAGTTCTCGAGGCGGAGGTTGGGCGGCTTGGGGGACGCAAGGCTTGGCTGGAAGAAGAACTGCTGACGCGCATTGAGGGACACGAGCCACACTAGCGCAAACCCTGCGAAGCGGGGAGAAAGCAGCGCAGCGGAGGGAACGCAGCGAGAATCTCTCCGGCACCGGCCTCGGCGCCTCCGATCGATTTCGGCGATAGAATTCAACATGCCAGCCGGCCGCGAGACTGCGACATTCGACTACGGCGTACCTGCCGAGTTATTCATGGCTAAGCGCAGGGATGGGCCGCGACAACCGCTGAGCTATCGTCGCTTTGCGATGCAGCAGAGGCGATCCGGTTCGCCATTGAGCAACTTTCGTTCGCGCGCGCGCAAGGCGCCTTGATGCAGGCCGGTGACGAACGCTTCGATGGCGACGGCATTCGACGCCTTTACCAGAGCGACGATTATCCACTGCAACGGCGTCTGTCGGAGTGATTGGAGCGATTTTACAATCCATCGGCCCTTGGTGAGGCCAGAAGTCTGCTGCGCTGCGGGATTTCGTTCCGGCGCATGTCCGCTTTGGGTCAATAGCCACCGAATGCAGCGCAGCAAAAAACTATTCGATCACCTCGTTGGCGAGCGCAAGCAGCTTCGCTGGAATTTCGAGTCCGAGCGTCTTGGCGGTCTTGAGGTTGGTGACGAGTTCGAATTTGGCCGGCTGCATCACAGGCAGATCGGCGGGCTTGGCGCCCTTGAGGAGGCGGCTGGCATACTCGCCGATCAGACGGTAGGCTTCGGTAATGCTTGAGCCATAGCTCATGAGACCGCCTGCCAACACGTATTCGCGCCATGGATAGGCCGCCGGCAGCCGATGGCGCGCCGCGAGCTCGATGATTTGATTACGCTGGGCTGTGAAGAACGCGTCAGCGCTAACGAAGAGCCCATCAGATCGCTGTTGCTCAGCTAACGCAAACGCCGCCTCGAAGCCGCTCTTGGCGGTGACCTCAAGGATTAGCAGTTGCAGTCCGGCGGCATCGGCCGCTTGCTGTAGGTCTTTCGTCTCGAGCTCATAGATAACACCTGTCGGATTTCCGAGCGCAGCAATCTTAGCGGCCCTTGGCAGGAGTTCGCGCATGAGCTGAAGGCGCTTTCCTACCAATTCGCTGGTGTACACGCTCACTCCCGTGACGTTGCCGTCAGGCCGTCCAAAGCTAGTCACAAGTCCTTGGTCGACCGGATTGGCGCCGCTAATGAAAAGAATCGGAATCGTCTTAGTCGCATTCCTCGCCACGAACGCCGTCGTTGTACCTCCGGTCGCAACGATCAGGGCGACCTGACGTTTGACCAGATCTGCTGCCTGTTCCCGTAAGCGATCATAGTCGCCTTCCGCCCAACGGTATTCGATTGTGACGTTGCGACCGTCGACATAACCGCCGGCATTGAGGCCTCTGTGGAACGCAGCCACAAACGTCTCGAACGCGCGCGGCGATGCGATATTGAGGAAGCCAATCACCGGCATCGTCGGCTGCTGCGCGCGCGCCGCGAGCGGCCACGCCGCCGCGCCGCCGAGCAGCGTGATGAAGTCCCGCCGCCTCATGGGCTTACCCCAAGGCCAGGGATCACTGATCAAGTATAGCAGGTCCGAGCTGTGCAGCGCAGCAAAAGCGGCCAGTCAATGTCCGCTTTGGGTCATTCACGACCGGTCGAGGGACCACCGGTGGCCGGGGCATGTCCGCTTCGCTCCGAAAGCGGACATTCAGCGAGTATCAAGTTAATGCGGTGACTTCGGCGGCAGCTTGTGCGCCAGCTCGGGCCACTCGCTTTCGACAACCGCTCGCATTTCGTCCGAGATGTGATCGACGCGCTCAATATCGAGCATGTATTTATGGAGGCGCTTTAAATCGACCGGCATCATCACCTTGTCGCCGACCAGACGGGGCTTATAGACGCGGTGCTTTTTGTTCAGAGTAGATATCCGACTAGAGATATCCGACTAGCGACCCAACGCGGTCAAAAAAAGCCCCGCCGAAGTGGGGCTTAAGACTCAGAGGAGTTAGTTGTTTCGCGTCCCTTCTAGGGCCTGAAGTCGCTTGACCAGTGAGGCGAGATGCGGCGGGACGGGCGCCGCAAGCGCGTCATATTGATCTCTCAGGGATTGTCCGATTGCGGCGGTAAGCCCAACGTATCTGTCGCTGGCGGGATTCGCGTTACCCGGAGGGGCGCAGGCGACGATACGTCGACGAATCCAATAATCAATTCGATCAGCTGCGGTGGCGACCTGGTGCATGACTTTCTGCCCCCCTTGAGCTGGGGACATCATTGACCACACCCCGTTAACGAATAAGGCGCGATTCCGATTCAATTTTCTGTATCGGGAACTTTGCCCCAGGGAAATCACTCCCGCCGCCAGCTCTTAGCGAAGGCCGTCCCTCAGCGCGCGAGAAAAGACACGATCGCTCCAACGACAATACCCGTCATTGCAGCCTCGCGTGTCTCAGCATAGCCGTGCGTCGGCGTGCGATCTTCGTGGTAACCGAAGGCCAGCGTCCACATCCACGGTGTTCCTACGGGCGCCACTGATGCCTTCATGATGAGTCTCTTATAAAGGTCATTTATCGTTCCCTTCAAAATCAATGATGCTCTAAGTGTGAAGTAGCTCACACATCTCCGCAAAAAATATAGCGCAGAACTGATCAGGTCACGAGCGACCCATCGTCTGTCGAGAGGGAGCGCTTGATATGATTGATATGATCACGGCAGCGCTCGATGTAGGAATAATGACCGGCATCGTCATGTTCGTCGCTTTCGGTCTTATGCTACGCCAATGACGATCTTTGATCGTCATCATGCGTCGTGGGCCGTGGCTCTGCGAGCGGCACGCACCGCGACCGCACCAGCTTGGCGTCATTGAATAGCGCCAGCTCGGGCCACAGGTCTTGATCCACAGCCTGCATTTCATCCGAGATGTGGTCGATGTGCTCGACCTCCAGCATGTATTTGTGGAGGCGCTTTAGGTCCGCCGGCATCATCACCTTGCCGCCGACCAAGCGGGGTTCATAGACGCGCCGCTTTTTAGCCCGTCGATCTCTCCCTACGTGTCCCGGACGCGGTGCAGCGCGAAGTTGTTACGTAGCGGTGCACCGGTGATCCGGGACCGCCAGAGACCGGAACGGTCCACGCAAGTCGGGTTTACCCGACTTGCGTAACATTTAAGCGCCGATCTCAGGTAAACCCGAGATCGGTGTCTGCAGCGCACCACCATAGCCCGCCTTAAGGGCGTAGACGCCCGTCTTCGCGGGCTATGGACGGGCGTAAACGCCCTTGAGGTGCTGCGCCGCGCCCGGGACACCTGATGGTCTCTAGCCCGCCACGCGTCCCAGCTTGGGAAAGGCGTCCGGCGCCGCCGACAGGGCCGCGCGTGCGAGCCGTGCATCCTCGTTCATTCGGCGCACCAGGTCCTCGACGCTGTCGAATTTGAGCTCGGGCCTGATCCAATCGATGAAGGCGACGTCGATGACCTTGCCGTAGAGATCGCCGGAAAAATCGAACAGGAAGGCTTCGAGCAGCACCGTGCCCTGGTCGAACATCGGCCGCCGTCCGAAGCTCGCGACGCCGTCGTAGCGGCGTTCGCCCACGCCCACCCGCACCGCGTATATGCCGTGCTTGAGGCCGCAGGCGGGATCGAGGCGCAAATTGACCGTGGGATAGCCGAGGTCCCGCCCGCGCTTGTCGCCGTGCACCACCTCGGCGCTGACGAACCAGGGATAGCCGAGGCGTTCGTTGGCTTCCGCCACCCGACCGGCGGCGAGCGCTTCGCGGATCGGGCCGGAACGCACCGGCCGTCCCGCGTCTTCGAATCGCGGCACCACGTCGACGGCAAAGCCGAGCTTTGCGCCCTGCGCCGCGAGATACTGGGGCGACCCCGCGCGATTGAGGCCGAAATGAAAATCGGGGCCGATGGCGACGCCGGCGACGGCAAAGCGGGCGACCAGAATGCGTGCAACGAAGTCCTGCGCGGAAAGGCTTGCGAGCGCCGCGTCGAAGCGCAGCACGATCGCGCCGCCAAGCCCGGTCGCGGCCAGAAGCCGCAGCTTCGCGCGCGCGTCGGTGAGGCGGAACAGCGGCTCGTCGGGGCGAAAAAAACTGCGGGGATGCGGCTCGAAGGTGAGCGCCGCCGCTTTGCGCCCGCGCGCCTTGGCGCGCGCCAGCGCCGCCGCGATCACGGCGCGGTGGCCGCGATGCACGCCGTCGAAATTGCCGATGGCGACGACGGCGCCGTCGAGCGCGTGGTCCGCGGACGCTTCGCCCC
>Ga0318505_10000324_pt1 | contig 10737 bp, 5 predicted proteins | sample GRESIP084b2f18_FD_203676 | JGI IMG/M metagenome (GOLD analysis project Ga0318505, IMG submission 203676) | Tropical soil microbial communities from Luquillo Experimental Forest, Puerto Rico - GRE.SIPMG.084b2f18 | ecosystem: Environmental > Terrestrial > Soil > Tropical forest > Bulk soil... | reverse complement strand
GCGCCAGCGGTGATGTCACCGACAGCCGCCCTTGACTGATATCGGCTTCGTCCTCGCCGACGATTTGAAAGGTCTGCTCCTCGTCGTTCTCCTCGTCCGCAAGCGTGACCCTAGCCCCGAATTTGATCACCGACCCCGACAGCTTGGAGACGTCAATGACTTCCGCACGCGCGATCTTGTCCTCGATTTCGGCCAGCCGGCCCTCGACAAAGCTCTGCCGATCGCGCGCGGAGTGATATTCGGCATTCTCCGCCAAGTCGCCATGATCTCGAGCCTCGGCGATGGCGCGGATTATCGCCGGTCGGTCGACGGTCTTCAGGCGCTTCAGCTCCTCCCGGAGCCGATTGTAGCCATCGGCCGTCATCGGGATCTTGTTCATTGAAAAGGGGTTCACATCTGCTGACGAAAGCCACGGCAGGGCTGCCGCGGAGCAATCAAAAGTATGACTGTAATGGCGCAACTTCAAGATTGCCGGCGCGCAAGGCCTGGATCGCCTGCACCGCCGCCCGCGCCCCGGCGACGGTCGTATAATACGGGATGCTGTTGGTCAGCGCGGTACGTCTGAGGCTAAAGCTATCGGCGATCGCTTGCGCACCCTCGGTCGTGTTGAAGACAAGCTGAATGCCGCCGCTCAACATCAAATCGACAATGTGCGGGCGTCCGTCGCTCACTTTGTTGATGCGCGCCACCGGCAGGCCACAGGCGATCAGGGCCTGCGCAGTGCCGTTGGTAGCAATTAGCGCGAAACCCATTTCGAGGAGCTGACGGCAAGGCTCAACGAGCGCCCTTTTGTCTTGATCCCGGACCGAGACAAAGACGCTGCCCTCAAACGGCAAGTTGGTCCCGCTGCCGAGCTGCGACTTTGCGAAGGCGCGCCCGAAATCCGTGTCGAGCCCCATGACCTCGCCGGTTGATTTCATCTCCGGACCGAGGATCAGGTCGACCCCCGGGAAGCGCGCAAACGGGAAGACCGCCTCCTTGACCGCAACATGGCCGCCGTTTGCGAGACGCTGGTGGCAGGTGCGGGCGAGACCCAGCTCGAGACGTTCACCCGCCATGATCCGCGCGGCGATCTTGGCGATCGGGACCCCGACCGCCTTGGCGACAAACGGAACCGTCCGCGAGGCGCGCGGATTGACCTCCAAAACGTAGATTTCGTCATCTTTGACCGCGAATTGGACATTCATCAGCCCAACCACGTCGAGCGCACGGGCAAGCACGACGGTCTGCCGCTCGATCTCGACGATCGTATCGCGCGCGAGGCTGTATGGCGGCAGCGAGCAGGCGCTGTCGCCCGAATGGATCCCGGCCTCCTCGATATGTTCCATGATGCCGGCGACCTCGACGGTCATTCCGTCGGAGATGGCGTCGACATCGACCTCGATTGCGTTCTGCAGATAGCGGTCGATCAGCACTGGGGTCGCCCCCGACACACCGACTGCATAGCGCATGTAACGGTCGAGCGCGGCGCTGTCGTGGACGATCTCCATAGCCCGCCCGCCGAGAACGTAAGACGGGCGGATCATCACCGGGAAGCCGATGCGCAACGCGATCTCCACGGCCTCGCTCACGGAACACGCACTGCCGTTAGTCGCCTGCCGCAGCCCGAGGCTCCTGAGGAGACCCTGGAATCGGCTGCGATCCTCGGCGAGGTCGATCGCGTCGGGCGGAGTCCCGAGAATCGGTATCTGCGCCCGCTCCAGAGCTGCCGCGAGCTTCAACGGGGTCTGCCCGCCGAACTGCACCATCACGCCGAGCAGGATCCCGCGGCGCTCTTCGACCCGAATGATCTCGACCACATCCTCGGCGGTCAACGGCTCGAAGTAGAGCCGGTCGGAAGTGTCGTAATCCGTCGACACGGTCTCTGGGTTGCAGTTGATCATTATCGTCTCGATCCCCGCCTCGCGCAGACTGTAGGCTGCATGCACGCAGCAGTAGTCGAACTCGATACCCTGTCCGATTCGGTTCGGGCCGCCGCCGAGAATGATCACCTTTCGCCGGTCGCTCGGATCGGCCTCGCATTCGGGCGCATCGAACCCGTCGCCCTCGTAGCAGGAGTACATGTACGGAGTGAGCGAAGGAAACTCCGCCGCGCAAGTGTCAATCCGTTTATACACCGGCCGCAAATCGCAGCTTCGGCGGCGTGCGGATACGGCGTCCTCGTCCAGCCCCGCCAGCTTGCCGAGGCGGGCATCCGAGAAGCCCATCTGCTTGAGTCGCAAAAACTTGGTGCGATCGTGCGGGAGGCCGTGGCGCCGAACTCGTTCCTCGATTTCGACGATCTCGCGGATGCGGTCGAGAAACCACCGCTCGAAGCGGCAGGCAGCGTGGATCTCCGCCGTCGTAAGCCCGTGCCGGTAGGCCTGGGCAATTAACAGCAGGCGATCGGGTGAGGGTCTGGCCAGCGCCGCTTTGACCGCGTCCTTGCCGGCGCTCTCGACCCCTTCGATTGCGAGTTCGTCGAAGCCGCTGAGACCCGTTTCCAGCGACCGCAGCGCCTTCTGTACCGATTCGGCAAAACTGCGCCCTATCGCCATCACCTCGCCGACCGATTTCATCGAGGTCGTCAGCAACGGCTCGGTTCCGGGAAACTTTTCAAATGTAAAGCGTGGCATCTTGGTGACGACGTAATCGATCGTCGGCTCGAATGAGGCCGGCGTGGTTTGGGTGATCTCGTTGTCCAGCTCGTCGAGGGTGTAGCCGACGGCGAGTTTGGCGGCGACCTTAGCGATCGGGAAGCCGGTTGCCTTGGAAGCCAGTGCCGAGGAGCGTGAAACCCGAGGGTTCATCTCGATGACGACGAGGCGGCCATCGGCTGGGTTGACTGCGAACTGCACGTTCGACCCGCCGGTGTCGACGCCGATCTCGCGCAACACCGCGATCGCGGCGTTGCGCATCAGCTGGTATTCCTTGTCGGTCAGGGTTAGTGCCGGCGCGACGCAAACCGAGTCCCCAGTGTGGATCCCCATCGGATCGATATTCTCGATCGAACAGACGATGATGCAGTTGTCCGCGCGGTCGCGGACCACCTCCATCTCGTATTCTTTCCAACCGAGGACCGATTCTTCGATCAGAACCTCGCGGGTCGGCGAGACGCGCAGCCCGCCGCGAACGATGTCCTCGAATTCCTGCGCATTGTATGCGACGCCGCCGCCGGTGCCTCCCAGAGTGAACGAGGGTCTGATGATCGCCGGTAATCCCACCCCTTTGAGCGCCTCGACAGCTTCGTCGACCGAGCGCACCAGCCGGCTCTTCGGCGAGGCGAGGCCGATCTTGTCCATCGCCAGGCGGAAGAGCTGGCGATCCTCGGCCTTGGCGATTGCCTCTTGGGTCGCGCCAATCAGCTCGACGCCGTAGCGCTCGAGGATATCCGAGCGGGCGAGCGCCATCGCTGTGTTAAGCGCGGTTTGCCCGCCCATCGTCGGCAGCAGTGCCTGCGGCCGCTCGCGGACGATGATCTTCGCGACCATCTCCGGGGTGATCGGCTCGATATAAGTGGCGTCGGCGAGTTCCGGGTCGGTCATGATCGTGGCCGGGTTCGAATTCACCAGCACGATCCGGTACCCTTCGCTCTTCAGAGCCTTGCAGGCCTGGGTCCCGGAATAGTCGAACTCGCAGGCTTGTCCGATGACGATCGGGCCGGCGCCGATGATCAGAATGCTTTCGATGTCGGTGCGCCTAGGCATTCTCGTCCATCAGCCTGGTAAAGCGCTCGAACAGATAATGGCTGTCGTGCGGGCCGGGGCTCGCCTCGGGGTGGTATTGGACCGAGAAGACCGGCTTACCGATCACCCGCAACCCTTCATTGGTCTTGTCGAAGAGCGAGAGATGAGTCGGCTCGACGCCTTCGGGCAAGCTTTCCGGGTCGACGACAAAACCATGGTTCTGGGCGGAGATCTCGACCTTGCCGGTGAGCAGATCCTTGACCGGATGGTTGGCACCGCGATGGCCGCGCACCATCTTGTGGGTCGTGCCGCCGAGCGCCAGCGCTAAGAGCTGGTGACCGAGGCAGATGCCGAAGATCGGTTTACCCGAACCTAGTAGGTCGCGCAGCACCGGCACCGCATAAGCGCCGGTGGCGGCTGGGTCGCCTGGCCCGTTCGACAGAAAAATGCCATCAGGCCGGTGGCGCACGATATCCTCGGTCGAGGCAGTGGCGGGCACCACAGTCACCCGGCAGGCATGCCCGGCGAGCATCCGCAAGATATTGCGTTTGGCGCCGTAATCGACCGCGACGACGTTATAACGCGGGCTCTGCTGGAGACCATAGCCACGCTCGTGATCCCATACCGTTTCGTCCCACTCGTAGGTTTGGGGGCAGGTTACATCTTTAGCGAGATCCATCCCTTCGAGACCAGACCAGGCGCGGGCCCGGGCGTGGAGGGAGGGGATGTCGAGCCGCCGCTCGGGATCGTGAGCGATGACGCCGTTCGGCGGCCCGAAATCGCGAATGCGCCGTGTCAGCCGCCGCGTATCGACCCCCGAAATCCCGATGAGCCCGTAGGATCTGAGCCAAACGTCGAGCGACTGGGTCGCGCGATAGCTCGCCGGCTCGGTGATCGATGTTCGCAGGACGAGCCCACGCGCCGCCGGGGTCGTGGCTTCGACATCCTCCCGATTCGCGCCGACGTTGCCAATGTGGGGAAAGGTGAAGGCGATGATCTGACCGGCATAGGAGGGGTCGGTCACGATTTCCTGATATCCGCTGACAGCGGTATTGAAGCAGACCTCGCCGACCGCCGTCCCGACCGCGCCGAGGCCGCAGCCCCAAAACAAAGTACCGTCGGCGAGGACGAGCGCCGCGTTGCAGTCGGGCGGTTGCAGCGTCAGGTCACGCATGGGGATTCCTGGTGGCAAGCTGCAGCCCACCAAATGCCCCGGCGGCCAGCAGACGAACAGTAGAAGCGCTTAACGAATACCCTCTTGGGTTCGCGGCGTCAACCCAGCGCTGGACTGAACTGCCCGTTCTTTCAAACACTTAGTCGAAGAAGCGCAGAATTGCCGCGGACCGCGAAACGCGTTAGGCTTTACCGGTCGCTCGGAGGGGGAATGTGCCGATGCTGCGTCAAGCCTTCACCGACCGGCTGAAACAGGCGCTGAAGGCCGGGGATGCGCGCGCCCTCTCGACCACTCGCCTGATCTTGGCCGGGCTTAAAGATCGCGACGTTGCCGCACGCGGACAAGGTAATGCCGAGGGCATCTCCGAGACCGAGATCCAGCGGATGCTGCAAGCGATGATCAAACAGCGTCGCGAATCGATCGCGCTCTACGAGCAAGGTAACCGTCCCGACCGCGCGCAACAGGAGCGCGAGGAGATCGTGGTGATCGAGAGCTTTCTGCTGCGCCAGCTCGGGCTGGCTGAAATCGAGGCGGCGGCAGTCTCCATCATTGCCGAGACCGAGGCGGCGGGCATCAAGGACATGAGCCGGGTCATGGCAGCGCTTCGCGAGCGATACGCTGGGGTCGTCGATTTCAGCCAGGCGGGCGTGATCGTAAAGCGGCTCCTGAGCTGAGCCCAGCCCCGTGGCTCCGGCGTTGCGTCCGCATCAAACCCCTGCCTCCCGTCGACGCAAATTCGCGCTTGGCGGGCGCGCCACCGTGGCAGAAACGGACAAGGTGTGGGAGTACTGGGGCTCCTGGCTGCAGAGGGTATAATAGATGGCCTTTCAGCCGGGCTTCCTTGACGAGCTGCGAAGCCGGATTTCGCTTTCCGGCTTGATCGGCCGCACCGTGAAGCTTGTCCGGCGTGGTCGCGAATATGCCGGGCTGTGCCCGTTCCACCACGAAAAGACGCCCTCCTTCTACGTTGTCGAAGACAAATCTTTTTTTCATTGCTTTGGCTGTGGTGCGCATGGCGATGCGATCGGGTTCGTCATGCGCAACGACAATCTCGACTTCATCGAGGCGATCGAGAAACTGGCGGGCGAGGCCGGGCTCGCCGTTCCGCGCGCGACCCCGCAAGAGCGAGAGCGCGCGCAGCAACAAAAAACCTTGCTCGAGGCGTTGGAGGCTGCTGCAGCCTTTTACGAGGCTCGTCTGGCGTCGCCCGCGGGCGCTCGTGCGCGAAATTATCTCCGTGAACGTGGTCTCGATACCGAGACGATCCGGCACTTTCGCCTGGGTTGGGCGCCGGATGAGCGACAGGCGCTGCGCCGCAGCCTTTCAGGCGATTTTTCCGAATCGCTGCTAATCGAGGCAGGGCTCCTGCGTCGGCCATCGAGCGCCGCCGCGGACGAGCCGATCGACTATTTCCGCAGCAGAGTGATGTTTCCAATTGGCAATCGAACCGGTCGGGTGATCGCCTTTGGCGGCCGCATGATCGGTGATGGACAACCCAAATATCTGAACTCACCCGAATCCACACTCTTCGAGAAAGGGCGTGTGCTGTACGGCTGGGCGGCGGCGCGGGCAGGCCTCTCGCGCGAAGCGCCGTCCGCGGGGCCTGGAGTGATTGTCACGGAAGGCTATATGGATGTGATCGCGTTGCATCGCGCGGGTTTCCCGACTGCCGTGGCGCCGCTGGGGACGGCATTGACCGATTTTCAGTTGCATGACCTCTGGCGCCTCGGATCGGAGCCCGTCCTCTGCTTCGACGGCGATGCGGCGGGTCAGCGCGCCGCCGCTCGAGCGCTCTATCGGGCGCTCCCATTCCTGGGTACGGGGCGGAGCCTGCGTTTCGCGAGCCTACCCGCCGGGGAAGACCCCGATTCGTTGATCCGCGCCGAAGGTCGTACCGCTTTCGAAGCAATTCTCGACGCCGCGCGACCCTTGTCGGACATGCTGTGGGAAATCGAGCTCGCCGCGAAGCCCCGCAATACCCCGGAACGCCTTGCCGATGTGTGGCGCCGGCTGGTGAGTCGGGTCGAGCTGATCCCCGACCGGAAGGTGCAGGCTGAGTACCGCAATCTCTTCTACAAGCGGTTCGATCCACGCCCCACGGCCTCCAGACCGCGGGATCGAATACGCCAAGGTTCGAGCGCGGTACACGACGGCCCACCACCGCCGCCGCGCCCTCCGCAGCGCCTGCAGCGCGAGATACTGTTCCGGATTCTCCTCCATTTCCCTGGCTTGATTGTTGAGGTCGCGGAGGAGTTCGCCTCTCTCGACCTCCCCGAGGCCGATTTTGACAAGCTTCGGCATGAGATTTTAGGGCTTGAAGCCTCGCGGCCGGGGCTTGACGCTGGAACGCTGCAACAACACCTTGTGCAGAGCGGGTTTGCGGCGACCGTGGACGCGCTTCTAACGCCGTCAGTCGATACAGGCTTTGTGGTCCGATGCCCCGATCCGGCCTCCGCGCGTAAAGAATGGACGCATGTGATTAGAATGTTGGGGCGCAGAGAGCGGTCGGTCATGGCTGCCGGCAGCGACCTCGAAAGTGAGGTATCGGCAGAGATGTGGGAGCGATTCCAAGCCGCCAGGGAGCAGGAGTTGCAGCAGGGTCTGATCGGCGGTGAAGACCACATTTGACCTGCTCTTGAACAAAGAACGTCGAGAGAATCCTGTCGAAGGATTGTTTTGTCGCGTTCGGTCGCGGCCGGACGGAAGATGTGCTTATTTAGGGATGGTCGAATGGCGAGCAAAGCGGCGAACACGGCTGAGGCAACCGAAACGCGCGAGGAGGCAGCAGATGCTCCGCTTCTCGACACACTTGCCGCGGCGATCAAGAAGATACTAGCCCGCGGCAAAGAGCGCGGATATTTGACCTATGATGAGTTAAACGCCGCGCTGCCGCATGACCAGGTGTCCTCGGAGCAGATTGAGGACACGATGACGATGCTGTCGGAACTCGGGGTCAATTTGATCGAGAGCGAGGAGAGCGAGGAGCCGGCGGCCGCAGAGGCCGATGAAGCTGACAGCGAGGTCCGTGGCAATCTCGATGATGACGATATCGGCCGCACCGATGATCCCGTTCGCATGTATCTGCGGGAGATGGGTTCGGTCGAGCTGCTGTCCCGGGAAGGGGAGATTGCGATCGCCAAGCGGATCGAGGCCGGCCGCGAGATGATGATCGGCGGCATTTGTGAGAACCCGCTGACGATCCGCGCGATCATCGGTTGGCGCGACGCTCTCAACGAGGGAAAGATGCTGCTTCGCGACATAATCGATCTCGACGCGACATATGGCAGCGGTGGGTTCGAGCAGGTACCGGCGGAGGTGGTTGTCATCGCACCGTCCGAGGCCGATCCAGAGCCTAAGGCCGAAACCGGGAACGGGGAAGAACCGCCGGCTGAGCTCGTGGGGATCGAAAGTGAACTCGCCGTCGAGGAAGCTGAGGGCGAGGAAAGCTCAGTCTCGCTCGCCGCGATGGAAGCGCAGCTGAAACCGAGCTCGCTCGCGACTTTCGATGTGATCGCCGAAACCCACAAGAGGCTGCGCAAGCTCCAGGATCAGCGAATCAACGCCTTGCAGAAGGGCGAGATGCTGCCGCGCGCCACCGAACGCCGTTACGAGAAGCTCAAGGCGGCAATTATCGAGGATGTCAAGCGGGTGCGCTTGAACAACACGCGCATCGAGGACCTGGTTGAGCAGCTCTATGATGTCAATCGGCGGCTCGTCGCCGATGAAGGAAGACTGTTGAGGCTGGCTGAGAGTGTCGGGATCAGACGCCCGGAATTTCTGCAGCATTATATCGGCAACGAACTCGGCGCCAATTGGCTCGATCGCGTCGGAACTGTGTCCGGTCGCGGGTGGGCAAAATTGGCCGAAAGGCACTGTGCGGACGTGGCGAAGCTGCGCGCCGCCGTTGCGCAGATTGCCGCCGAGGCGAAGCTGCCGATCGCGGAGTTCCGCCGGGTCGTGCAAACCGTGCAGCGCGGCGAGCGCGAAGCGAGCCGGGCAAAGAAGGAAATGGTTGAGGCCAATCTGCGCCTTGTGATCTCGATCGCCAAGAAATACACAAACCGCGGGTTGCAGTTCCTGGACCTCATTCAGGAGGGAAATATCGGCTTGATGAAGGCGGTCGATAAGTTCGAGTACCGCCGCGGCTATAAATTCTCGACCTATGCCACCTGGTGGATCCGCCAGGCGATCACCCGCTCGATCGCCGATCAGGCGCGCACGATCCGTATCCCGGTGCATATGATCGAGACGATCAACAAGCTGGTGCGCACCTCGCGGCAGATGTTGCACGAGATCGGCCGCGAGCCGACCCCTGAGGAACTCGCCGAAAAGCTCGCGATGCCGCTCGAAAAAGTGCGTAAGGTTTTAAAGATTGCCAAGGAGCCGATCAGCCTCGAGACGCCGATCGGCGACGAGGAGGATTCGCATCTCGGCGACTTCATCGAGGACAAGAACGCGGTGCTGCCGTTGGATGCGGCGATACAGGCCAATCTGCGCGAGACCACGACGCGCGTCCTGGCCTCGCTGACGGCGCGCGAGGAGCGCGTCCTGCGCATGCGCTTCGGCATCGGCATGAACACAGACCACACCCTCGAGGAAGTCGGCCAGCAATTTTCGGTCACTCGGGAGCGCATCCGGCAGATCGAGGCAAAGGCGCTGAGGAAACTCAAGCACCCGAGCCGGTCGCGCAAGTTGCGCAGCTTCCTCGACACCTAAGCGCGCCAGACGCCTCGGGGCCCGTAGTTCAGCTGGTTAGAACACGCCGCTCATAACGGTGTAGTCGCAGGTTCGAATCCTGCCGGGCCTATGATCCTCTTCAGACAGGCGGCCGCCCGTACAGTATCCGCAATATCATTGAAACCGGCCGCGGGTCATCAGGATTAAGCCAGCCCTTTATCGCCATACTGAAAGCGACAGGCTTGCATCCACACCGAAATAATTGCGGGAGCTGTCACGCCTATCCGACGCAAGCGTTACGTGCCGGAACCACGCCTCCGGGAACTCGTCCCTCGTATCGGTCGTCTATTTGCCGCAGAATAAGCCGAGGCGCAGCATCTGCGGGCGTCAGATCCGGCTGGAAATCGAGTTGAAAATTGGGCCCCCTCGGCTCGGTCAGCTCGTAGCGGTAGCCCTTCTGCATTTTGTCATTGATGATCACGACCCTAAAGGGGTCACGACACCTGCGCGATCTCGCGCACCCGGGTCGAGCGGGCGGCGGCGAGGTGGTCCTTTGCCAGCACGGTATAGACGGCGGGCAGTACGAACAGCGTAAACAGAGTGCCGATCGACATGCCGGCGACGACGACGACACCGATCGAGAAGCGGCTCGCCGCTCCCGCCCCGGTCGCTGTCAGGAGGGGCACGAGCCCGACCACCATTGCCGCCGTCGTCATCAGGATCGGGCGCAGCCGCACGCGCGCTGCCTGCTCGATCGCGCGGCGCCGGTCGAGGCCTTCGGCGACCTGCAATTCGTTAGCGAAGGCGACCATCAAGATGCCATGCTTGCTGATCAGGCCGATCAAGGTGACAAGCCCGACCTGGGTGTAGATGTTCATCGTTGCCAAGCCGAAAAACAGCGGGATCATCGCGCCGCAGATCGACATCGGCACGCTGACGAGGATCACCAGCGGGTCGCGCAGGCTCTCGAACTGCGCCGCCAGCACCAGAAAGATCACGATCAGGGCAAAGACGAAGGTGACCGTCAGCTGGTTGCCCTCGCGCACATAGAGCCGGGTATCGGACAAATAATCGTGGCTGAACCCGACCGGGAGGCTCTTTGCCTGCTGCTCTAGGAAATCGACCGCCTGTCCGGTCGTCACTCCCGGCATCGGCACCGCCTGAAAGGTCGCCGAATTGAGCTGGTTGTACTGGGTCAGCGCATTCGGCTCGGTCGCTGTC
>Ga0318505_10000320_pt1 | contig 10827 bp, 14 predicted proteins | sample GRESIP084b2f18_FD_203676 | JGI IMG/M metagenome (GOLD analysis project Ga0318505, IMG submission 203676) | Tropical soil microbial communities from Luquillo Experimental Forest, Puerto Rico - GRE.SIPMG.084b2f18 | ecosystem: Environmental > Terrestrial > Soil > Tropical forest > Bulk soil... | reverse complement strand
CCGCCGAGCACCGTGATGAACGCGCGGCGCTTCATTGTTGCAGTCATTCGATCAACTCGTCGGCGATGGCGAGCAGCTTCTCTGGGATATTGAGGCCAAGTGCCTTCGCCGTCCAGAGGTTGATGACGAGCTCGAATTTGGTGGGCTGCATGACTGGAAGGTCGGCGGGTCTGGCGCCCTTCAGAATCTGGCCGGTATAGACACCCATCTGACGAAACATATCCGGGATGTCTGTTCCGTAGCTCATCAACCCACCCGCCGAGACAAAATCACGCTGCGAATAAGCCGCCGGAATCCTGTCGCGCGCGGTCAAGGTGGCAAATTGCGCGCGGCGGCTGGTGAAGAATGAATCGGGAGCGACGTAGAGGGCATCGGGGCGCTCGCGTGCAAGGGTGTCAAAGGCGGCATCGATCTCACCGATCGTGGCTGCGTTGAGTATCTGGATCTGCAGCCCGATGGTGGTCGCGGCTTCGTGCACGTCCCGTATCGTGGGCTCGGCGGTTGGCGTATTGGTCGGATTGACGATTACGGCAATGCGAGCGGCCTTGGGCACCAGCTCGTTTAGGAGCCGCAGCCGCTTAGCCACCACTTCCCGGCTGAAAGTATTGATGCCGGTGGCGTTGCCGCCAGGCCGGGCGAGGCTGGCGACGAGACCAAGCTGGACTGGGTCTTCGCCAACGATGAATACGATCGGGATGGTCGCTGTTGCAGCTTTGGCCGCGAGCGCATGAATTGCGCCGCCGGGCGTGACGATCACAGCCACTTGTCGACGGACGAGATCGGCGATCACTGCCTGCAAGCGATCGTATTGGCCCTGTGCCCTATGGTACTCGACCGTCACGTTCTCGCCTTCGACGTAGCCGGCTTCGTGAAGGCCTTTGCGGAAGGCGGCCACAAAATGCGCGATGACATCGGCCGACCCGACGTGGACGAACCCGACCACTGGCTGCCGAGCGCGCGCCGACTGTGGCCACGCCACCGCCGCGCCGCCGAGCAGTGACATGAACGTGCGGCGCTTCATTCGATCACCTCGTCGGCACGCGCGATGAACGTCGGCGTCAGCTCGAGTCCGAGCGCCTTGGCGGTCTTAAGGTTGACGGCCAGCTCGAATTTGACCGGCTGCTCCACCGGTAGGTCGGCGGGCTTGGTGCCTTGCAGGATTTTGTGCACATAGCCGGCAGCGCGCCGGAACAAGTCGGGCTGGCTCGCGCCGTAGGACATCAATCCCCCGGCACGCACGGTCTCGCTCAATTGATACGCTGCTGGCAGCCGGTTCTTCGACATGAAGTCCATGATCCATGCGATATGGGTCTGATGGAAGGGTTCGGCGGTCATCGCGAACGCATCGGGGCGCTTCTTCATCATTGCTGCGAATGCGGTCTGGAACTCGATGCGAGGGCTCACGCTTACGGAGATGACCGTCACACCCAACGTCGGTGCCGCAGCTTGTACTTCTTCGAATTGAAGGACATTGGAGGCGTTGTCCGGATTCCAGAGAAACGCTACGCGCGAGACGGTTGGAATAGCCTCCTTGAGAATCTGCAGCCGCTTGGCACCGACGTCCGGGCCAAGGATGGTGTTGCCGGTGATATTTCCTCCCGGTCGGGCGAGGCTTGGCACGAGCCCCGCCCGCACGGGATCGCCGATCGAGATCATGACGATGGGAATCGTGGCGGTGGCCTGCTTGGCTGCAAAGCTCGCGGGCGTGGCGTAGGTCGCAATAACGTCCACCGGGCGACGCACGAGCGCTGCCGCGGCCTCTGCGAGCCGCTCCGGCACCCCGTCACCATACGCATAGTCGAAGGCGATGTTGCCGCCTTCGAGGTAGCCCAGATCGCGCAACCCGTGCCGGAAGGCGTTCCAGATGGGCGAGTCGTCGATGATGCCAATGCGCGGAATTTTCGCCGACTGCTGCCCGCGCGCACGCCTCACCTTGACCGCAAGCAACAGGCCGACACCACCGATCAGTGCAGTGAACTCACGCCGTCTCATGTCGGACATGGGATGCCTCCTGCCAAGGAGTGCCACCAGTAACCGACGGACCCTATTGTACGCTCAGGCTACTCGCAGAGCGCTGCAAATCCTTGGGCCAGACCTGAAGCATAGGCGACAGCAAGGGCCGAGGCGAGCCGGGGGCGCGTGAGCCGATAGGACCAGCTGTCGCATAGGTCCAGACCACGTTCCAGGGCGCCGACCGCTCCCTCGAGCTCGCCCTTGCGCAGGAGCACGAGGCCGATTGAAAGCCAGCCCAGCACCTCGCTCAATGGATGCTCGGCGTGCTCCGCGATTTCGAGCGCGCGCTTTGCGTGGCTCATAGCAGCGCTGAAATGGCCAAGTTCGACCATGGCAAACACCAACCACATCCGGTTCACAACGGAACGAATTACGCTCAAGTCGTAGCGGTCCTGACGGAGCTCATTGGGGGTAAATTCCAGGCTTTGCTCGAGCAGCTTGGTCGCCTGCCGATATTCCCCCAGCGCGTAATAGCTCTGTGCGAGACGGTAGAGCAATTCTCCCAGCAGGACGCGGTCGTCGCACTCCCGCGCGAGGCAAGCTCCGGTCTGACCAAACTCGATGGCACGACGTTGTTGGCCGATCCAGAAATGGTGAGTGCATCGGAATGCGGCGTATCGCGCGCTGCGCAGCTTGTCCCCGAGGCAGGCAAGAACGGGATCAAGCTCATCCAAACAGCGCCCAATCTGGTCGATCTCGCCTTGCGGCAGCAGAGCGTTACGAAGCCCGAAGCGAAGATCCACGGCCTGTCTGAGATTGTCGGGGCTTTCCGGCAATTTCTTAAGGACTGTCAACGCGCGCTCGAAAAAGCGCGCAGCGTTTGCGTTTGCGTAGAGCGAGCATGCCCTGAAGCCTGACCGCTGAAGATACTCGAGCGCTTTATCCCAGATAGCACCTCTTTCCGCGTGATCAGCCAGCCGCTCCGCCTGCTCGCCCAGCCGGTCGGCGTAGAGCTTTTCCATGGCAATCACCACGCGAGCGTGGATCTCGCGGCCAGAGGGCCTTTGATAAACAACGGAACAGATGCAAGATCGCGGTGTTCGCGAAGCGTGACAGCCTGATCAGGGAGGAGAACGCTATGCATCCGACGATTTTACGATCTGCTTTGGCTGGATTGGCCTGCACGATGGCGGCAATGCTTGCATGGCCGACCCAGGCGGAGGTGGTGAATCTCAAGGCCTCCATGAACGCCAACAGCGAAGTGCCGCCGAACGCCAGCAAAGGCACCGGTACGCTCACGGCGACGTATGACACGAGCAGTAAGAAGCTGTCCTGGAAGGGCAATTACTCGGGCCTGACTGGGCCCGTCACTGCCGCGCATTTTCACTCTGCTGAGCCGGGTAAGAATGGCGGCGTTGCCGTTCCTATCACCCCGAACACAAGCCCATTCGAGGGCTCCGCCACGCTCACCGATGCTCAAGCGGCTGAGTTGATGGCCGGAAAATGGTACGTCAACCTGCACACTGACGCGAACAAGGGTGGCGAAATCCGGGGCCAAGTCACAAAATAAGTGGCGAAGTAAGCGAGATCGCCAACGGCGGCCTCAAATCCCGCTACTGATGTGGCGAGTTTGTTGCTTGCAACGAACGTCGGCGAGTGTGCAACACGATTTTGTGACGCAGCCTGGATTGTCGGCACGGACAAAGGACGCACATCCGCATAAAGTTGCGTGCGGAGAGTGGGAAATCCGTCAAATGAAAGCGTTGCCTATCGCAGCCTTGACCGGTGCGTTAATTGCGACCGGTGCTTTTGTCGTTGCCCGCCATGTCAACATAGCCACGCCCGTTGACTGGTCGAGTGCCCAACGGGTCGAGATGAGGATGATCGAATACGAGTTCCTCCCGAACCAACTCCGGCTTCGCCGCGGCCTGCCGTACCAACTGCACTTGGTCAACGCGGGAAAGGAGGGGCATGACTTCACCGCTCCAGATTTTTTCAGCTCGGTACAAGTCAAAAACAAGGACTCGCTCAGTGAGAGTGGGAACTCCGTCTTCCTACCCCCAGAACAGACAACCGACATCTATTTCATTCCACAAAACGCGGGATTGTTTGCTTCGCGCTGCGCCGATCACGATTGGGCTGGAATGACGGCCACGATTGTCATCGACTAAAGGTGTCGCTTCCGAAAACTCGGTCCATTTGATACGTGTGGGCTGACCGATTTTCCCAAAGTGTTGCGCAACCGCAACGGTCTGATCGTCGCGCATCGGCTACGATGCTATGGGGCGATCAAATTCGGAAGTCATCCAGGAAATGTCGGTTCGCCATAGATCACGCGGCGACCTGATCAACCGAAAGGAGCCTCCATGCGCCTCCTCTATTCACTTGTCGCCGCGATGCTGATGACCGTCTTGCTTCCCGTGCTGCACGCGTCTGCGTTCACGTCAGATCCCGCAAGTGGCACGAATCCCGATGGTTCCCCCCGCTTTGTGGACCCCGACGATCAAATCCATTCTTTGTTTTCCGGCCGGTCGGGCCTAAATGAGGACGGCTGGGCCGATCGGAGTTCGACCCCGCGAAACGCCTTCCCGTCGCCGGGTGGAACTAATCAGGGGTTCACATTTCCCAGTTGGTTCTTCCCGACATCGCCGGGCCGGTAAATATCTCGGCTCCGGTCGAGACCTGCTTGGGCACGAGTCACAGCCAGGCGGCGAAGTCGCGACCCTTGGAGAACCCCTCGCCGGTTCCGATCGCGGCGACCATGGCGGCTCGATGATCGGTCCGATGCCGGGCACGCTCATCAGGCGTTCGCATCCTGCGTCTCGTTTGGCAAGCTCCTCGATCTCGCCGGACAACCCCCTTGATGCGCTCATCAAGCCGGCGCCAGTCAGAGGCCAGTTCCTCGATGACACGCACCATGCGGGGGGAAAGCACATCGGGCGGTGTGGCCAGAATGCGCGGCAGCTCCATCCGCAGGAAGCGCTGTCCCTGTCGCACCGCGATGCCCCGTTCCAGGAGGCCGACGATGTGGGATGAGTTCTTACCGATATCAGGGAGGAGCCCGCGGATTGAAATCCCGCAGTGCAACGGTCTCCTGCAGTCTCTTTGGCGTGTTATCCTTTGTTGTCCAATGCGAGCGATGCACATTGTCAGGAGAAAACCAATGATCCGATCTTGGACTTTCGCGGCTATCGCCGGCGGCCTTGCGGCCTGCAGCAGCATCGATGCCATGGCCGCTGATCCACTGCCAACCCAGACTTTCAAGATTCTTCCCGCCGCACTGGCTGTAGAGGCGGCCGAGGCAGCAATCGCTTCGTGCAAAGGGCAAGGCTACACCATCACCGTCACGATCGTGGACCGTGCCGGCGATCTCAAGCTGCTTCTTGTCGGCGACGGGGCGAGTGCACTGAGCCGCGAGCTCAGCCGTCGCAAAGCCTACACCTCAGCCCAGCGGCGCATCCCAACTGCAGACCTGGCCAAGCAAGTCGCCACGCCAGGCGCGTTCAATCCTACGCTCTACGATACTCAGATGGTAACGGCGCTGGGTGGCGTGCCCATCAAGGTCGGTAACGAAACGATCGGCGCCATCGGCGTCAGTGGGGCGCCGGGCGGCGACAAGGACGAAGCGTGCGCCAATGCGGGCCTCGCCAAGATCAGCGACCGGCTGAATTAGCAGCTCACCCGGATTGCTGTTGGCCAGGGAAACGTCTATCGGCCGGCGCCACAACTCGTGGCAAGCGCCGACGGTCAGGCTAGCTGTATCGGCCCGTGGTCATCGCAATGATCGCCATGGGGATGATGCAACCGTCCGCTCACGAGGTAATCGACATGGTCGCCATGGGGCACGACTTCGTGCCCACAGGACGAGCCATGCTTGTGCGAGCAGCGCGTTTGCGGCGTGCATTGCACGGGATTGGTGGCATTTACTGGGATCACGTGCTCGTCAACGTGATCCTCGTGCATGTGGTGAAGATGGCCGTCATGGAGATAATCGACATGGCCTTCATGGCGGATCGCCGCCCGCGAGCTTTACCGCATTCTCGTGGCGGGCGGCGGGGATGCCGCGTGCCGTTTGGTGCGCGAATTGGCAGCCGGACTTGCGAGACATGGGCCTCTGTCCATGTGGGGGGTAGGGGTCACACAGCCGACGGGCAGCTTTGCAGCATATGCAGCGTGGTCCGCACGCGAGATCGAGTTGCAGGCGCTGGCTACGCTTGCAACGCTCGCCCAGATCTCCACACCATCTGCCGCTCATTTACTGAACTCTCATCGGATCTTAGTACAAAAGTTTGCGGCGGATCGAAATCGGCAAAAAGGCCATAGAACCGCTTTGTGCGAGTCGCTACCTGATCAACGGCAGGCTCTCATACTGATGGAACGGCGGCGGGGACGGCAGCGTCCATTCCAGCGTCGTCGCGCCCACACCCCAAGGGTTAGCGGCAGCTTCGGTCTTTCGACCGAAGGCATAAGCAATGCCAATGAGAAATACGATCAGGCCCAAGGCGGAGATGTAGGACCCGATCGACGAGATGTAGTTCCAGTCGGCAAAAGCGTCGGGATAATCCGCAACCCGTCGCGGCATTCCCGCCAAACCGAGGAAATGCTGGGGGAAGAACGCGAGGTTGACGCCGATGAAGGTCAACCAGAAATGCAGCTTTCCCATGAATTCAGAATAGGTGTAGCCCGTCATCTTCGGAAACCAGTAGTACCAGCCAGCGAAGATGGCGAAAGTTGATCCGAGGGAAAGCACGTAGTGGAAGTGCGCGACCACGTAATAGGTGTCCTGAAGCGAGCGATCGATTCCTGGGTTTGCGAGCACCACGCCGGTGACGCCGCCGATTGTGAACAGAAAAATGAAACCGATGGCCCACAGCAGCGGTGTGCGGAATTCAACCGAACCGCCCCACATCGTCGCGATCCACGAGAATACTTTGACGCCGGTCGGCACCGCGATCACCATGCTCGAGACGGCAAAGAAGGCCTGCGTCTCAAGCGACATGCCAACCGTGTACATGTGGTGCGCCCAGACGATCATGCCGATGGCCATGATTGCGAGCAGGGCGAACACCATGCCGAGATAGCCGAACACCGGCTTGCGGCTGAAAGTCGCGATCACCTGGCTGATGATACCGAAGGCCGGCAAGATCATGATGTAGACCTCCGGATGACCGAAGAACCAGAACAGATGTTGGAACAGGAGCGGATCGCCGCCGCCGGCCGGATTGAAAAACGTCGTGCCGAAGTTGCGGTCCGTGAGCGCCATGGTCACGGCGCCCGCTAGCACCGGCAGCACTAACAACAGCTGGATCGTCGTCACCAAGATCGACCACACGAACAGTGGCATTCTGAAAAAAGTCATTCCCGGCGCGCGCATGTTGAAGATCGTCGTGATGAAGTTGATGGCGCCGAGGATCGACGACGCGCCAGCCAAGTGTATTGACAGGATCAAGAAATCGACTGCCGGGCCTGGATGGCCGGCAGTCGACAGAGGCGGATAAAGCGTCCACCCGGTACCAGCACCTTTCACACCGGGCTCGCCCTCGACAAACATTGAAATCATGAGCAGGGCGAAAGATGCCGGCAGCAGCCAAAACGAAATGTTGTTCATGCGTGGGAAAGCCATATCGGGCGCGCCGATCATGAGCGGAACAAACCAGTTGCCGAAGCCGCCGATCAGCGCCGGCATCAGCACGAAAAAGATCATGGTGAGGCCGTGGGCGCTCACCATCACGTCGTAGTAGTGCGGATTTGAAAAAATCTGCAGACCCGGTTCCTGCAGTTCCATTCTCATCAAAATTGAAAACGCACCGCCGATGACTCCGGCCATGATCGCGAACACAAGGTACATGGCCCCGATGTCCTTGTGGTTCGTCGAATAGACGTAGCGTCGCCAACCGACCGGATGATCGTGGATGTTATCTACGTGGACAGCTGCAGCAGTTGTCGACATGATCGCTCCAACTGAGATTGTCGCCTCGTAGCGATCGTGAAAGTTGCCGAAGGCCTACGCCGCTGTTCCGTTAACGACGCGCGCCGTGGCAGATCCCTAACTATTCCGCCGCAATCGCTGCGGCTTGGCGCGGGCCCTCGATGTCCTTGCCGGTATAGTCGCTCATCAGCGCCGCCGCGATCAGGCTTAGCAGCGCACAAATCGCGATATAGATCGCGATCGCATACGGCGTCTGTGTTGAGGCGCGCGCGGCGGCTATTCGTCGGGTTCTCTGACGACCGCCGGCTCGTCCTGCCTCTCGTCGTCGTCGTTCTCGTCATCCTCGTCGTCGTCCTTGTCGTCCTTGTCGTCCTTGTCGTCCTCGTCGTCCTCGTCGTCCTCGTCATCCTCGTCGTCCTCGTCATCCTCGTCGTTCTCGTCGTTGGGCTCTCGCGGCGGCGTCGTGTTGCCCATGATGGTGACGAGGCTCCAGTCGACCAACCAAGTGGAAATGTTCTCGAGGATATTCAGGGTCATGTCGCCTCTTGTTTGGGTGTCGCGACATTTGCGGACGGGTTATGGAACCGCCGGAGGGGGCGGAGCTAGGAAATTGGGAGAGCCCCGGTGGCATCCGGGGCTCCCCGCGGCTACTCTCCATTGCCTCCGTGGGCCGATTTTTCTTCCCGGAGAGCGCCACTTGCCGAGATAACCTGGAACAAGCAAAGAAGGTTCCTGAGGGACGCGATTCAGACCGCTGCGCCGACCTCGGCCGGTTGCATGTCCATGCCGGCCGCTTGCCGCATCCCGATCTGCCGAGGTTTTAGCCCGGCGGCGCGTATTCCGCATATTGCGGCAGATCGTCGGTGATCTCGAACCACGGCGCCTTGCTGCCGACGAAGACGTGGCATGCCGGCCGCACCGGTGGATCGTCCAGAATGGCCAACGGGATGCCGTATTGAGACTTTGCGCAGGGGAACTGGGCGGCGCGCTTCCAGTTCGGTCCCGTCCGGTTGATGATCGGGGACCCGCATTCACGGCAGAACCCGCGCAGGTAGCCGCCCGCGCTCTCGTAATACTTGATCAGGTGCTCGCCCTGCAGCCACCGGAAGTCTTCGACCTGCACCCGAACGCGGCTGCGGAACGGCGCGCCATGTTGCTTGCGACATTGCGAACAATGGCAGTTCAGCGGGCTTGATAGCGGCCCGGTGATTTCGAATTTTACGCCGCCGCAAAGGCAGCTTCCGCCAATCGCTGTCATGCCGATCTCCTTTTCGTGAACTTCGCCATCCTAGGAAGGCAAGCTCCTCCCTGGTCATCCCTGGATGTGGCCAGTTTCCTTCAAGCCCCGGCGAGGTGCTGGGCACGTCGGTCTGCGCGGATCGCCGTTGGCTCGGCCTTGCCGGCCACAGTTCCAGGGGAGCAGCGCAGCCGAAATCCGCATGGCCGATCGACTTTTGCCATGATTTTCAGCCAATTGTGTCGCCGAGCGCGACAGGGGCAAGGGATTGCCAATGCTTTCGGCACGCCAGTTCATCGGGGCTGCCTGCCGCGATCACGATGACGCGCCCGTGGGTCGCCCAAAAGGCCGTCGAGACGGGCCCGAACGCAATCGACTGACCCTCATTTGATGAGGCCGCTTGCCAACCCGACTGAGACTTGTCCCACTCGCGTTATTGCTCGGCACGTCCTCCGCGCTGGCGTTCGACACCAGCAAGCTCGGCCAGTGGGGAAGTCTACCGCTTGATGAGCTTACGCCCGTCATCGCCAGGTCGGCCCGACTTCAAGAAGAAGTCAACGAAGTGCTCTCCGAGAGCAACAAGAAACAAGAAGACGTGACCTGTTTCGGAATGCGCTTTCCCGGCCAGTGGAAACACCTTGGCGGCTTTCGAGTCTCGCCCTACGCCTGCGACTTCGGTGCCATGTGGCTGCAAATCCGTGCCACCGTTCGTATCACTGACCGCAGGGGCCAAGCCTTCGAGACGATCACGGACAAGGCGATGAACAATGCCACCAACGTCAGCGAAACCAATGTGAGTTGGAAATGGACGACCGAATGTGCGCCTCAGTCCGTTCCCGGCTGGTGCCCGTAACCAGCAAAGCAGAAAGTCGAAGAAGAGGTCGCATCGAGGTTGGTCGAAGAGCCGCCACCAGAGGTCAAGCCCGCGCCCAATTCGGAGGTCGCGATCCCCCCACCGGAAGCCAAGCCGGAAATCTTGAAGCAGCAGGAGCCGCGCCCGCCGGCGCCGATGACCTCCGCGCCGCAGGCAATTCCGGAGCACACCGCGGCAATCCCGGCTGCGCCCATTCAGGGCCAGATCGTTCCCACCACGTCAAACGCGGTGCCGACGTGGAAAACACAGGTCGTAGCGCTGCTCGAGCGCAACAAGCGCTATCCGGAGGCGGCTCAATCTCGCCGCGAGCAAGGGGTGGCCCAGGTCTTCTTCAGCCTGGACCGGCAGGGGCGCGTGATCGGCAGCCGCGTCGTGCGCTCATCGGGTGCGAGCGCGCTCGACGAAGAGGCACTGGCGCTGTTGCGCCGCGCGCAACCCTTCCCCCCGCCGCCGCGGGAATTGCCGGGCAAGCGCGTGGATCTGACCGTGCCGATCCGCTTCAATCTCAAGTGAAATTCTCGTGACGTGGGCGATGACCGTTGCGCATGCGGCAAACTGTTTGGTTCTTCGAACCAGCGGCGGATCAAATCTTATCTTCCGCGGGTTCGCGCGGTTGCCCCCCGCGACGCTTTTATCGGCAAGCAGACCAAGCCAGCAGGTAATTGCAAGCGATCAGTATGAAGCCGGCATTTCAGTGCGGCGAAGTGTCGGTGAGTGCCTGCGTGCCTTTGCCGGCCCCCGGGGCCGAGCAATATCAACCTCATCTACGCCGCCCCCGCAGCTTCGACCGCTTGATCAGTCCTTCGTACTGGTGCGCCAGCAAGTAGCCCTGGA
>Ga0318505_10000307_pt1 | contig 10979 bp, 9 predicted proteins | sample GRESIP084b2f18_FD_203676 | JGI IMG/M metagenome (GOLD analysis project Ga0318505, IMG submission 203676) | Tropical soil microbial communities from Luquillo Experimental Forest, Puerto Rico - GRE.SIPMG.084b2f18 | ecosystem: Environmental > Terrestrial > Soil > Tropical forest > Bulk soil... | reverse complement strand
CGCGCGACACTAGCGCCTCGTCGGCATCTCGAACCGGTCCAGAAACCGGTTCACCAGTGCGACGGCCTCGTCGTGCCCGCCTTTGGTCCCGAGCGCCTGCTCGAGAATCAGGGTCCGACCGATCGCCGCGATGACGACCGCGAGGCCCGCGGGCGGGAATTCGCTTGTGTCGACGCCATGTTCGCGCACGATGAAGTTCAGCGCGGTGATTTGCATCTCGCGCCACCTCTCTTGCCACGCCGAGATCTCCGCTCGAATCTCCTTGCGATGGTTGGCAAGTCCCATGAACTCCAGCAGCAGCCGGGTGTCCTTGGGCTCGATGAGCGTGTCCCAGAAGGCGTGCAATGGGCGGTCGGAGGCCAACGCCTTCTGCTGGTGCTCCAGGTAGGCGGCGGCGCCGCGGCGGAAGACGTCCAGGTATAGCCCGTCCATCGTGGGGAAGTAGTAGTGCACCAGTGCCGGTTTGACACCGGCTTTGGCCGCCACCCGGCGCGACGTCGCCGCGGCGTAACCCTCCTCGACCATGATCTGAATCGTCGCGTCTATCAGCATGTCGCGAGTGGTGGAGTCCCTGGCCATCAACGGACCCTAAATTGGGCGATCGCTAAAAATCAACTGCCCGCGGTTAGGGGTTGGGGTGGTGACGACGGTACCGTGCAGGAGCACCCATCCATAGATAAGGAATAAGCGTGGCTCTCAGCTTCAAGGACGTCGCCAAGTCCAAGTACCTGCTCTTGACGACCTTCACCAAGGATGGCCGCCCGAAACCGACGGCGATCTGGGGGGTGCCCGAGGGGGACAAGCTCCTCGCCATTACCGACGACGGCTCGTGGAAAGTCAGGCGGATCCGCAACACACCCAGGGTCACGATCGCCAGGAGTGGATCGTTGGGCAAGCCGAAGAGCGAGCCGGTTGAAGGGATCGCCCGCGTCCTGCCGAAGTCCGAGACGCGGCGGGTGTACAACGCCGTGCTCAAGCGCTACTGGTACCACGCCTGGTGGTTCTACGCGCACTCGATCGTGCGCGGGGGCATCGACAAGGTCCACGTGGGCCTGGAGATCGAACCCGCCCAATAGTTTCCGGGGTGGTAAGTGGAATTCCGTTGTGCCGCTTAGACGTTATTGGCCAGCGTCATCTCCATCAATTTCACGGCTTGGCCACAGGCGTCGATGCCCGGTCGTTGCGGGTTGACCCACCAGCCGGCTACCCCGCCGGCGGCGCTGGCCACCCCACAGGCGGCGTTGGGATCGTTGGTTCGCATCAGGATCGAGTCCACGCCGGCGATGGAGCGGTTTCGGACCTGATACTTGAGCTTCTCGGCGGTCTTGCGTTCGTTGTCGAGGCTGCCGTGCTCGAACCAGAACCGGGTGATGTCGATCAGCCCCGCGGGGTTTGCGGCCTGCCACCGGCAGATCGCGCCGACGAACTGGTTCGAGATAGCCCCCGGGTCGGCGCCGACGGTCTTGGCGATCAACGCTCGGTCCAGCGCGTCGCATTCCTTAAGTAGGTTTGGGTATTGCTGCGCCGAATTCTCCTGGCGATTTGGGTTACCCGGCCCGGCGGGGACCGCGATGCCGGCTACTGATCTGGTGCATCCCGCCAGGATCGCTACGGTCGCGACGGCGGTGATCAAGACGGCGAGAATGCGGCGCGTCATCGAGATGGTCATCGGTCCCGTCATCTCGCGGCCTCAATCGTTTGCCGGGAAAGCTCTTTGGCGACGTCGCAGAGATCGCGGGATGGCTTTTTGCGGAAGCTGATCGACCAGTCGATGAAGTCTTCCTGGTACTGGATGCCGACGTCGCAGTAGTAGAAGCTGAATGCGGCGTCGGCGCGGATCGCGACGAAGCCGTTGTGCCCGTCGATGTCGATGTCGGTGACGCTGGCGCCGCTCAGCTCCTCGGTCTTGCGTTCACGGCCGATCGGGCTGCCGCGAAACCAGTTGAACGCGAACACCGGTCCCCGGACGCCGCCGCCGCCCAGCCACTGACAGCCCACCGAGGTGCGGGCTGTGGTGAGCGGCCCAGCCACCCCGGTCAGCCTGGTGACGGTCTGGTCACTGACACCGCCGCATTCCGGGAAAAACGGGCCGGGCGCCGCGTTTAGCGTGTGCGACGGGGGACCGTCCGATCTCGGGGAGCCGCTCGAGCATGCGGCGACTAGTGGCGTCAGCAGCACGGCCGTGAGGGTCAGCGCTGACCATCTGCGGAGGTTGGGAAACATGGTGGCGTTGCCTTCGTCGGAGTAAGCGACTGCGTTCGTCGGTTACCTCGAGGCTGCGACGGCCACCTTGCGTGATCCTTGCGCGGGTCTTGCGTCGGGTTCGAGATCGAACCCACCGTCTGGAAAGGCTTAAGCATCCACCGCGAGATAGCCGTCGGCATGCGAAAATGCCGGCCCGCCCGTGTCGCTACCGATCCCGATATCAGCGGCGTGTTCAGCCCACTGGCTGCGGGCTCGCGGCGTCGCTCTTGGGGTCGATCAGGATCTTCGCGTGCGCCTCGGGGTCGCCGAGCGCGTCGAATGCGGCCTCGACGCCGGGCAGCCCGACCGTCCCGGTGATCAGCGGCGTGACGTCGACCTTGCCGTCGGCGAGCATGTGCAGCGTGTCGCGGAACTCGAGCGGGGTGTAGCCGAGCACGAAGCGCAGGTCGATCTCCTTGTTGATCGCCATCGACGGGCGGATGTGGTCCGCGCCCATGCAGACGCCGACCACGACGACGCGCGAGAACAGCGGCGCGCTCGTGATGATGCCGTCGATGATCCCCGGGACGCCGACGCATTCGAAGACGACGGGGTGCTTGGGAGTTGCGGCGCCGGCGGCCTCGGCGGCGCGCCAAACGTGCCACCAGGGCAGCCGCAGCCTGTGGAGCTTTTCGACCATGCCGATCGCCAGGTCGAACGCCTCGAGGACGCCTTTTAAGTGTCCGCGGCCCGCCTCCGTTGTATAGGGCGAGTCCTGTGCGGGATCAACCACGATATCGGCCCCGCAGGCGGTCGCCAGCGCGCGGCGACCCGCAGAAAAGTCGCTCGCTATCACGGTGCGCACCCCGTGCGCCTTGAGCATGCAGATCACCGCGAGACCGATCGGCCCGCAGCCGATCACGATTGCGACGTCGCGCTTGCTCACCTCGCCGCGCCGGACGGCGTGCCATGCGACGGCCATCGGCTCGGTCAGGGCGGCTATCTCGGGGGTCAGCCCGTTCGGAACGGCAAACGTCAGCGACTGCTCGACGACCAGTTGCTCGGCATAGGCGCCCGGCGCCATCGTCGACAGCCCGATCGCGTGCACCTCTTTGCCGCGCCGCAGCAGCGGCAGGGCAACGACCGGTGTGCCGCTCCGCGGGGCCTTGCGCGTGCCGGGGCCGTGATCGACCACCTCACCGCAGAACTCGTGCCCGAACACGACGTGCTGATTCGAACGCATGAAGGCGTCGTATCCCGATTCGGCCATGACTTCGGCGAGTTCGTCGCAATGGTGGCGCGCATGCAGGTCCGATCCGCAGATGCCACACTTCAGGACGTCGATCAGCAACTGTCCCTTGGCCGGCGTCGGGCTGGGCCCGTCGACCACCTCGAGCTTCGCGTTGGTGCAGGTTACTGCCTTCATCTCGCCGCGATCCTCCTAGACGGTGGCCGGCTTCGCCGGTCCAGAGTAGACCTCGAAGAAGCGGCCCAGCATTTCGGCGGGTATGGCGAGATTGGCGTCGTGGTCGGTGCGTAGGCAGACCAGGCTCGGGCCGACGTGGTCCCGCGAGCGCCGCAGCGCCGCGTCAAGGTCCTCGATGCGTTCCACGTATTCGCCGTGGCAGCCCAGCCCCTGGGCGACGACGTCCCATCGGATCTCACCCTGGCTGGTGCCGAAGGTGGTGCCGTAGAGCTGTAGCTCGTTGAGTTCCTCCATGGTCCAGGAGCCCTCGGCGCACACGATGACCGTGATGTCGATGCCCTCGCGCGCGGCGGTCTGGAGCTCCATGATGTTGAAGCCCGCGGCGCCGTCGCCCGTGACGCAGACGACCTCGCGATCGGGCGCGCCGAGCTTGGCGCCGATCGCCGAGGGGATGCCGGTGCCGAGCATGCCGAGTTCGAGGATCGAGTGATACGACCGCGGCCGCGTCGGCGGCAGCATGTTGTAGGCCCACAGCGAGGTGTTGCCGCCATCGGTGGCGTACACGGCGTCCGGTCCGAACGCCGCGCCGATCGCGCCGAGTGCATGGGCGGGGTGGATGCCCGGTCCCTGCCATTGGAGGATCGGCGCGGCCATCTGCGTGCGCACTTGCTCGTCGAGTTGGCGGTAGCGCGCCAGGTCCGCGCCGTCGCGCGTGCCGAGGTCGGTCGCGCGCAGTCGTGCGGCGATGCCGTCGAGCGCTGCCCGGGCGTCGGCGAGGATGCCGAGGTGCAGGGGCCGGGTAACGCCGAAGTGGCGCGGATCGATGTCGATCTGGATGAGCCGTTTGCCCTCGGGATCGCCCCAATAGGTGTCGTAGGGGACGTCGAGGTTGCCCATCCGCGAGCCGACCACGAGAAGCACGTCCGCCTCGCGGCGCGCGAGGTCGCCCGCCGGACCGAACCCGAAGACATAGTTGGGGTGATCGGCCGGGACGCTGGCTCGGCCCGCCATCGAGCTGACCGCCGGACAGCGCAGGAGCTCGGCGACCTCGAGCACGGCGGCGCGAGCGTCGGCGCGGTCGGCGCCGCTGCCGGCGAACACGACCGGGCGCTCGGCGGCGGCAAGAAGCGCCGCGGCGTCATCGAGCTGGCGGTCCGACGGCTGCGGCGGCCCCAGCCGGTAGGCCGCCGGCGGCCACACGGGTGCGGTGCTCGGATCGCCCGTCTCATACAGGATCGGCGCCGGCAACTCCACATGGACCGGACCCGGCCGGCCGCTATGCATCTCGCGGAATGCCAGCCGCAGCACCTCGGGGATGCGCGCCCACTCGAAGATCGGCCCACCCCATTTGACCGCCGGCCGGAAGAGGTCCAGTTGGTCTTGGCCCTGAAAAGTCGACGGCGGTGATGGGTAGACGATGCCGAGCCGGTGCTGGGAAGTGATGGCGAGCACGGGGATTCCCTCGTGTAACGCGGTGACGACTCCGGGGAGAAGGTTCGCCGAGCCGGGGCCGGGATTGCCGAGCACCGCCGCGACCTTGCCCGTCGTCTTGTACAGACCCTCAGCCATATGCACGCCGGCCGCTTCGTGGCGCACCGGCACCATCCGGATGCCGTGCGCCTGCAATTGCGCCAGCAGCGGATCGATTTCCGGTGACGGAAGGCCGAACAGGAATTCGATCCCTTCCGCCTGCAGTGCGCGGGCGAACAATTCGCCGCCGGTGATCTCGGTCATTTCGAACCTCCGGTCCGGATTGGTTCTTACTTCTTCTGCTGTCACTGTGTGACACGGTCAAAGCGAATTGCTTGACCTCGCAGGACATATTCTTGACAGTTCAGGACACCTTGGCGTGACGGGAAGCTGCACGCTTTGGGCGCGCCGGTCGCATTCCCGCCGCGTCCCTTAGCTCCTCGTACGCCTGCAGCGTGCAGCGGGCGAGTTGCGGTAGGTCGTCGAACGCCGCGCTGTTGGCGACGAACCCGAAGTCCATGCTGTCGTGGTAGGACGCCAGCGTGGCGTTGAGCCCGATCGAGGCGGCGAGCGCGGACACCGGGTAGATGCCGACGAGGCGGGCGCCGTTGAGGTAGCGGGTCTCCTTGGCGCCCGCCACGTTGGAAATGACGAGGTTGCACGCCGGGTGCGCGACGCGGTCCAGGTGCGTGGACGCCCCCAGGCCCGCGAGGGTTACGAGCCCGACCGCGTAGGTCATCGCCGCCTCGTTGGACATGCGGCCGAGTTCCTTCTTGCACGTGGCGACCGAGTCCACCACCTGGCGGATGCGTTCCGGCATGCTCGCGCCGGGCTCGCCGAGTCGCACGAACATCGCCGAGACTCGCGTGCCGATCGCCGCATCGTCTTTGGCACGCAGGGACACCGGACACATCGCGATGAGCGGGTGCGCAAAGGCGCGGCCGGTTTCGCGTAGATAGGCATGCAGGCCCCCGTCGACGACGGTGGCCGCCACGTCGTTGAGGGTCGCCCCGAAGTGCCGGCCGACCTCGTGCATCTCCTCGAGCGGCAGCGACAGCGTCGCGAACCTGCGCCCGATTTTGAGCGGCTCGTTGGTCGGGGCGTGCTGCGCCGCGAACGGCAGGCTGCCCTCGAGGTGCGACCCCAAAAGACCGGCGAACACCTTGCGCACCGCGCCGATCGAAACCTGGTTGAGCGCCTCGAATTGCGCGATTGCGCCGCGGATCGAGTCGGCGACTCGCTCAGCGAGTGGCGTCGGCGGGTGCGGCGCGGGCTCCGGCACGCCGAGCGCAAAGGCGGGCGTCGGAACGGAGCGTTGATCGGTCGTGCTCAGGCCCGCGTAAAGCCGCTTGAGGCCCGATTCGCCGTCGATGATGGAGTGATGGGTCTTGGTGTAGATCGCGAACATTCCGTCCGGCACCCCATCGATCACCCAGCACCGAAAGAGCGGCCGGTCACGATCGAGTTGCGGCTCGTGCAGATCGGCGACGAGCCGCAGCAGGTCGTCGTAGGAGGCGCGAGCGGGCAGCGCCAGGTGCCCGATGTGGTAGTACGGGTCCCAGCTCGTTACCTCCCGGAAGTGGGGCGCGCCGCGACCCAGGAGCTCCGGGACATAGTTGAACGGCGGCATCGGCGCGCACGCCCGATACGCGTCCACGATCTCGCGCACGATGGGCGCACGGCCTGCCGGTTTTTTGAAGAGCAGCAGCGCACCGACGTGCGTCGTGCCGGCGGGTGACTCGATCAGCAACCACGAAAGATCCAGCGGCGGAATCGGTTTGGTCATGCCGTTTCTCCTGTCCGAAGTCCTGGCAGCCGTTGAGAGGACGCGCCACTGCGCATTGGAGCACCCCACCCTTCCCTGAGAGCAGGGCACGAAGTCACCGGCCGAGGGGGTCCTTGGTCGCTAGTAATCAATCGGTTGCCCCGGTTGACTGGGTGCTGTGATTGCGATCCCCGTCGCCGTCCTGAAATGTCAAAGAGTTGTCCGATGCTGTCAAGACGTCGGTCCAGGCGGAACGGGACAGTGAGCTCATCGATTACCCGACTCCGAAATAGCCGAGGTGCAGTCATGAAGCGATTGAACGGTGTCGACTCGTTCATGCTCGGCATGGAGACATCGAAGTCCTATATGCACACCTTCAAGGTGGCGATCATCGATCCGTCCACCGATCCGGAGGGCTGGTCTTTCGAAAGGTTTTACGCCGAGTCGGCACGCCGGATACATCTGGTGCCGATGCTGCGGTGGAAGTACCTCGACTCACCGCTTGGCCTGAATCACCCCTACTGGGTGGAAGATCCGGACTTCGAGCTGCACTATCACGTTCGCCGCGTCGCCTGCCCGCCACCCGCGGACCACAAGAGCCTGTGCGAGTTCATGGGGGCGATCTACTCCTATCAACTCGACCGCAATCGGCCGCTGTGGATGACGTGGGTGGTCGAGGGACTCGCGGACGGCAGGGTCGCAATCGTCATGCTGGTGCACCACGCCTACGTCGACGGCGTTGGTGCTTCTTGGCTGATGCAGCGGTTCTATCAGCCACAGCCGGGCGTCAAGGCGGGCGATCCCCCCGCCTACAACCCGCCACCCCTGCCGTCGTGGCCGGCCCGACTCGGCCGGGCCTTGCGCGACTGGCCCGAGGTCTCGATCGGCAACATGCCCAAGGTCGCCACGGGCCTGTGGCACAAATACACGCTGGACCGGAAGCGCAAATCGGCCGGCTTGCCGCCCCACCCGTCGGCCGGACAGATGCACCAAACGCCGATCAACGTCGCCCTCAGCGCGGGCCGCACCTTTGTCTGTGACAGCGTCCCGCTCGAGCGCTTTGTCACCGTGAGCAAGGCGCTCAATGTCACCATCAACGACGTATTTAGCAACTGCGTGGCGGGCGCGATACGACGGCTGCTGATCGACCTGGACTACGACCCGGACGCCCACCCACTGATCGGCGCAACCCCGTTCGCCGGCGAAAGGCCTGCGGACAGGGAAGGTTGGGGCAACTTCGCGACCCAGGACTTCTGCTGGTTGCGCAGCGACATCGCCGACCCGCTCGAGCGGCTTCGGGCCAGCCACGAGGCGAACGTGGAGATGAAGGAGCACATCAAGGCGGTAAAGGAGGCCGGCGCCGACATCAGCTCGGTAATGCAGGTGGTCCCGCCGTGGGCGATCCCGCTCATCCGCAAGGCGGTACACCGCAGGGGCGGAAGCTTTGGTCTCTTCGGCAACGTGGTGCTGTCCAATGTGCCCGGGCCGAAGGAGGCTCTCTACCTTGATAACTGGAAGCTCGCCAACTGGTACTCCACCGGCCAGATCGCCGACGGTACCGGAATCAACATCACCATGTGGAGCTATTGCGGCCAAGCCAACATCTGCATGCTGATCGACCGCGAGGTGCTCGCAGACGGCTGGCGGCTGTTCAACTACTTCGTCGATGAACTGGATGCCCTGTTAGCGGTTACCCCTGTGAAGGAGGCTGTTCGATGACCCGGATAAGCCCGCTGGACCTGTCGTTCCTGCTGCTGGAAAGACCCACTCGGCCATTCCACATGGCCGCCATGACGATTTTCCAAAAACCGAAGGGGCAGCAGTCTTCTTTCGGGCCGCGCCTGTTCGACGCCTATCGGAACAGCACGGCGGTCAAGCCCTTCAACTACAGGCTCAAATGGCTGGGCAAAAATGTCGCGGCGTGGGAAACGGTCGAGCCGGACATGCGCTATCACATCCGGCACATCGAGTTACCGGCACCGGGTTCCATGCAGCAGTTTTACGAGACCGTTTCCTTTCTGAACGCCGGCCTGCTCGACCGGGGACAGCCGCTCTGGGAGTGCTACATCATCGACGGTATCGCAAATGGCCGAATCGCAGTCATGATCAAAGTGCACCACGCACTGATCGACGGCGAAGGCGGGCTGCGTGTAATGCGCAACTTCATGAGCGATTCGCCACGCGACAAGACCCTGGCCGGTCCCTGGATGGCCCTCGAGGACAAGCCGCGCCGCTCGCGCCCCAGCGTTTCGCAGATCCAGCGACTGCAGAGCATGCTGAAGGGACTCACCAAGTTGCCGGGCGATGTAATCGGCCTGGGTACTGACGCGCTCGACCTTGGCGTGCAATCGCTGAACCTGAAGCCGCGGGCGGCGTCTTTGCCTTTCACCGCGCGGCACACGCTTTTCAACAACACCGCGAAGTCGGCGGCGCGTGCCTACGCAAACACGGAATTGCCGCTCGCCGACGTCAAGGCCGTGGCCAAGGCGACCGACACCTCCGTCAACGATGTCGTCATGACCGTGATCGACGACGCCTTACATCACTACCTCCGCGAGCACCGGGCTCCCACCGACAGACCTTTGGTGGCCTTTATGCCGATGTCGCTGCGCGACGAATCGGGCGGGGGCGGCGGCAACCAGGTGAGCGCCGAATTGGTCGCAATGGGTGCGCCCGAGGCGGGCCTCGGCGAGCGTCTTAAGCAGATCAACCGCGCCACACAGCAAGCGAAGGACAAGGGGCGCCGCATGCAAACGACGTCGCGCCAGGCCTATGCGCTGTTGCTGTTCGCCAGCCAGACCATGTCGGACCTGCCCTGGTTCGGGAAGGCGCCGAGCGCCAATCTGGTGATATCGAACATGAAGGGGCCGGCCGAGCAACTTTATTTGGCCGGTGCGCCGCTGGTCGAGTTCACCGGCTTGCCGATCCTGCCGCCCGGCGCCGGGCTCAACGTCACATTCGCGAGCGTGAACAAGGACATCGGCATCGGCATCGGCGCGGCGCCGGAAGCCGTGAACGAGCCCTTCCGCCTGGCCGAGCTAATTGACCAGTCTTTCCACCAGTTGCAAGCCGACACCGGCGTGATCGGCGCGTCGAGCATGCCACAGCCAATCCGGAGAACCCCATGAAGAACATCGGCGCCGTGCTCAAACAACGCGCGGTCGTTTCTCCCCAGCTCGAGGCCTATGTCGAGCCATCCGCGAACCTGCGTAGGGACTACACACAGATGAATGCGCTGGCCAACCGGTGCGCCGCGGTGCTTACCTCCCTCGGGGTCGGCAAGGGTGACCGGGTGGCGCTATTGATGCAAAACTCCGTCGAGTTTTGCTGCCTGTTCTACGGCGCCGCCAAGATCGGGGCGGTGGCCGTGCCGCTCAACACCCGGCTTGCCGTGGCCGAACTGGAATTCATTCTGTCCGACAGTGGCAGCACGGTATTGATCTACGGGGAAGCGTTTTCGGCGGTAGCCGAAGCCATCAAGGCAGGCAACACAGACCCCTGCGGCGTCATCGAGTGGGTGCCGGCAGCGGGTGGGAGCGGTTCCCTTGCCGAACGCCTCGAGGCCGCAGACGCCGGCGAGCCGGCCTGCGACTGCGGTGGATCGGACAACCTGTTCATCATGTACACGTCGGGCACCACCGGACATCCAAAAGGGGTGGTGCACACCCACGACTCGGTGCACACCGCGGCGACTGCGAATTCACTGACGGCCGATTCGCGCTACCAGGACCGAATACTCCTGCCCCTGCCGATGTTCCACGTGGCGGCACTGACGACAGTCATCTTGTGTGCCATGCGCGGCACCACCCTGGTCTCGATGCCGCAGCTCGATCCGTCGAAGATGTGGTCGCTGATCGTGGACGAACGGATTTCCATCGCTGGTGGCGTGCCGGCGATCCTGAACTTCATGCGCCAGGTGCCCGAGTTCGCCGAACTCGACGCGCCCGACTTCCGCTTTTTCATGACCGGCGGCGCGCCCATGCCCGAGGCCCTGATCAAGATGTATGCCGCCAAGAACATGCAGGTCATGCAGGGCTACGCGCTCACCGAATCGTGCGGTAGCGGCACCGTGCTACTCGGCGAGGACGCCTTGCGCAAGATCGGCTCGGCCGGACGCGCCTGCATGTTCACAGA
>Ga0318505_10000294_pt1 | contig 11167 bp, 8 predicted proteins | sample GRESIP084b2f18_FD_203676 | JGI IMG/M metagenome (GOLD analysis project Ga0318505, IMG submission 203676) | Tropical soil microbial communities from Luquillo Experimental Forest, Puerto Rico - GRE.SIPMG.084b2f18 | ecosystem: Environmental > Terrestrial > Soil > Tropical forest > Bulk soil... | reverse complement strand
CGACATAAGAGCCCTGGATCGTCAGCGCGCGCATCGGAATTGGCGGCAATGACACCGTCATGTTGCCGCCGAATAGCCCGACGATGATGTATTTCCCGCCCTTAATCAGACTGTCGTAGCCGACGCGCGCGCTTTGCGATGAGCCGACGAGATCGATGACCGCCCAGGCGCCGCCTTGGGTAAGATCGATGATCTGGCCCGCCGCATCGGCCAGGCCGCCATCGACGACGTGAGCCGCGCCAGCGTCTTTCGCCGCTTTGCGCTTCGCCGGATCAATATCGACGACAATCGCCGAATGCCCGCCCATCTTCTGGTGCAAAGCAAGACACATCAGGCCGAGCCCGCCGGCGCCGATGATCACCGTCGGCTCGCTGGTCAAGGTCGGCACTTTTTTCAAGGCGCCGAAAGTCGTCACCCCTGAACAGGCGAGGGGCGCGACGCGCTCGGGCGCCAGATCGCCGATGTCGAAAAGATACCGCGGATGCGGCACCATCACGTGGTCGGCGTAGCCGCCATTGGCGAACACGCCGAGGCTTTTCATCGCGCGGCAGAGATTTTCCTCGCCGCGCCGGCACGGCCCGCAATTGCCACAGCCGATCCAAGGATCGACAAGCATGCGCGCGCCGATGCGCACGCTCTTCGCGCCCTTGGCGTCCGGCCCAACCGCCACCACTTCGCCGACATTCTCGTGGCCGAGCGTCACCGGCAGCTTCATGCCGCGGTCGGCGAGGCTGAGCCGCTTGCCGCCGCCGAGATCGAACCAGCCGTCGGCGAGGTGCAGATCGCTGTGGCAGACCCCTGTCGCGAGCACTTTAAGCAGCACCTCGCTGCCGGTCGGTTTCGGCGTCGGTTGCTCGTTGCATTGCAGCGGCTCGCCGCAGACGCAAAGCTGGAACATGCGCATAGGTTCACCTCTCGGGAGTTTTCTTGGGAGTTTCGACAAAGCCGATTGCGGTATCAAAATTTTTCTCCGGCGCCAGGATGTAGCGGTTACCGATTTTCGGCAAATCCGTGAGCGAGCCCAGCTTTTGGCACGCAACGGTAAACGCGGCGAGCTGCGGCCCGTCTTGCGGATGCGGCGCGGGCGAGCCGAAGGCGTTCTCAAACGCTTGCGGGCGCGCCAGTACGATCGAGCCTATTCGCGTTTGCAGCGTTGTGACGGACGGATCTTCGCTGCTGGCCTTAGCGCCGGTGACGGTTTGCATGAACCCGGCAAGATCGATCGCTGCTTCGCCCACGATCCAAACATCTTCAACCGCCATTGCGCCATTGGCATGCTGCAAATAGTGCGGCTGAGCGAAATATTCGGGCCGGTAATGCTGGCAGGCGAACAGGCCGAGCCAGGGCGCTGCCGGATGGCTCACAAAGGAGAGCGAAAAGCTGACGGTGACCTCTTGGCCGTCAGCCATCGTCGCCGCTCTTGAGAAATCAACCGGAGCGTAGGTTTGCAGCCCGGCCGCGCGCCAGGCTTTGACATCCGCGCGCGCATCCGGCGTATCGAGCACCAGCATCGAGAAGCCGTCGTGACGGGCGAGATAATCGCGATTGAAGGCGCCGAAGGAGAAATGTCCGGCGCGATACTCGGCGACATCTTGTGGCGCGGTGACGGAAAGCAGTTCGATATAAGTGCCGCGCAACTGAATGAGAGAATTGCCGGTGCCGAACGGATGCTGACCGCGCGGCGTGATCGTAAATCCCAAAGCCGCATAGTGCGAACGCATGGCCTCGAGGTCATGGCCGGCCAGCACCAGGTGATTGATCCCTTTCATCGGAAATACTCAAAGCGTTTGCAGGAATTGCAGGGGCTCAATCAGGGGAGGCGTTCGCGGGCAGATGCGATTTTTTTGCAGCATAGACCCTCACGCCGCCAACGTCATCGCCTCCGCCCGGCGCTGGCTCGCGATCATCGAGGTGCGTAAGAGGAATTGGCGGGCGCGTTCGGGATCGGCCGCGCTTTCGCGGAGCTCGTCGAGATTGCGCGCCCGCGCTGTCGGGTCGTGCGCTTCCAACCGCTTTTTGTTGGCGATGGATTGTTCTTGCACAAACTCGATCGCGACGGTGCGGCGCTGCAGGTCGTAGAGATCGAGCAGGCGCTCGGAGGCGCCGTCGAGAAAGAGGCGCACCAGCTTGTCGGCGAGGTTCACCGCGTCCTGGATGCCGCCGTTTAATCCCATGCCGCCGATCGGATTGTTGACATGCGCGGCGTCGCCGGCAAGGAGCACCCGGCCTTGGCGGAAGGTTTCGGCGACGCGCTGATGCGTGACGTAAAGATTGCGATGGATGATCTCGTAAGGCTGTGGCGACGGAAAAAACGACTGCATGCGCGCCTGCACGCCGGCGTCGCTCAATATCTCCTGCTCGCTCTGCGCCGGATCAGTCGGATAGACCGTGCGCCAAAGTCCGGGCGGCCCATCGGCCGAGACCTTGAAGCAATTGCACCACGCGCCGGGGTCGGCGAAGTAGCTGCGATAGCAATAGCCGCGCCCGGCTTCGAAATCGAAAGGCGTGGTGAGAACGATAAAGCGCTCCGGCCAGGTAAAGCCTGCGAATTTGATTCCGGAACGACGCCGCACCGTGCTCCGCCCGCCATCGGCGCCAATGAGATAGGCGCCGCGGTGATGCGAAACCGCGCCCGAGGACCTGCGCGCCTCTACGCTCACGGCATCCGTGCTTTGCGACACATCGACGACTTCGTGATCGAACAACACTTCGACATTCGGATAGCGCTGGAGCCGCTCCAGGATCAGCTTTGCGGTCTTGAACTGTTCGCATTGCACGACGAATAGATGCCGTGTGTCGTTCGCAAGAACGGCATGATCGAACTGCGCGACCAATTGCTGGCTCGGCCGGTCCCAGAACTGGAAAATTGGCGCAACGAGGCCGACGCGCGCCATGTCGCCGACAAGGTCCTCGTCCAACAGATCGAGCGTCGCCGGATGGGTGGTCGCGGCGCGCGGATCGGCTTGCAAGCCGCTGTTGTTGTCGAACAGCCGCACCGGCAATCCGCGGCGGCCAAGAAGCCAGGCGCACAGCAGCCCAACCGGCCCGCCGCCGGCGATCAGAATTCTGCGTTCGTCATCGGTCATGAATGCTGAATTAGCAGATGCCGCATTGCGTCGCGAGATGGCCTCGTTCGTCATTGCGAGGAGCGAAGCGACGAAGCAATCCAGTCCACACGGGCTTTCCTGGATTCCTTCGCTTCGCTCGCAATGACGCAACCGGCCTTTCTTGACAGGATCGACAGGGAAAGCGAAGAACGCCGGCGCCAGGCGGACGGAGGCCCGGATAAGCAATGACGAGCGAGCGAAAGCCAGTAGCGTTTGGCGATCTGCGCGGTTGGATCAAGGCGCTCGACGGCGCCGGCGAACTGCAGCGCATCGACGCCGAAGTCGATTGGAATATCGAGCTCGGCACGATTGCGCGCCTCGCGCAAGGCGCCGGCACCGGGCCTGCGCTCTTGTTCGGCAATATCCGTGACTACGGCGCCAATGCCCGTTGTCGGCAAGTTTTCACCGGAGGGCTCTCGAGCGCTCGCCGCGTCGCCATGATGTTCGGCTTGCCGCCAGACACCCATCCCCGCGAGCTGGTGCGGCTCGGCCGCAATATCCTCTCGCAAAGCCTGCCGCCGAAAGTGGTCAAGACCGGCCCGGTGAAGGAGAACGTGGTCAAAGGCGACGACATCGATCTTTACGAGTTTCCGGTGCCGCAATGGAATCGAGCCGACGGCGGCCGCTACATCCTCACCTATGGCGGCGTGGTGACCAAGGATCCGACAAGCGGCGTAATGAATGTCGGCATTTATCGCGGCATGATCGGTGGCAAGGACAAGATCCCGATCCTGATGTGGCGGGCGCAGCATATCGGCCACCACGTTACCGCCTGGCAGCAGGCCGGCCACAACGAAATGCCGATCGCGGTGGCGATCGGCTGGGAGCCATCATTCGGCTTTGTCGCCGGCTCGCCGGTGCCGAAGGGCTTGTGCGAATATGACGTGATCGGCGCCATTCGCGGCGCGCCGGTCGATCTGGTCAAAGGCGAGACCGTCGATCTGATGGTGCCGGCCAGCGCCGAGATCGTAATCGAAGGTTATCTGCAGCTCGATCCGTCGAAATTCCTGATGGAAGGCCCGTTTGCCGAAGTCACCGGCTATATCGCCGGCGACCGCTCGCCCAAACCGACCATCCGCGTCACGGCCATCACCCATCGCAAGGATCCGATCCTGCGCGGCACTATCGAAGGTTCGTTGCCCGGCTGCTTCTCTGAAAACGGCATGTGCTCTTCGATCATGCGCGCGGCGACCGCCTGGAATGTGCTCGATCGCGCCGGCGTCCCCGGCGTGACTGATGTGTGGTGTCCGCCGGTGCAGGCCGGCGTTAATATCCTGGTCCAGATCAAACAAAGTTATCGCGGCCAGGCCAAACAAGTCGCCAACGCGCTGTGGGGCAGTTCAGCCGGCCACGTGCGCTACAAGCACGTCACTGTCGTCGACGACGACATCGACATTCACGACTACGCCGCGGTCGATTGGGCGATCGCCTATCGCGTCAATGCCGGCGAGGACGATATCGTCATCATGCCGGCGACCTTCGGCTTGGGCCTTGATCCGTCGACGCGCAAACGCGACCGCAACACTTCGCTCTACGGCACCGGCAAATGGAATCGCGTGCTGATCGATGCCACCATGAATCTTGATTACGATCCCGATCCCGAATTCGACGGCGCGCGCTTTCCACCGCTGGTCTGGCCGGCGGCCGAAGACATCGCCGCGGTCAGGGCGCGTTGGAGCGAACTCGGCTTGGATAAGCCGCGGCGCAAGTGATCGTGCGCGATGTTCGATAATTTCACCCGCGCCGAAATCAAGACCAGTGGCGCGCGCATCGTCACGGTCCATGGCGGCAAGGGTCCGCCGCTCCTGCTTATGCACGGCAATCCGTTCAGCCATTTATCGTGGCACAAATTTGCGCCGCGGCTGGCGCAAGAGTTCACGGTCGTGGCGACGGATCTGCGCGGCTATGGCGATTCCGAAAAGCCGCCGGGTGGCGCAGACCATGGCAATTATTCATTCCGCGCCATGGCGCAGGATCAGGTCGAAGTCATGGCGGCGCTCGGCCACGAGCGCTTCTACGCCGCCGGGCATGACCGCGGTGCGCGCGTCCTGCACCGCATGTGCCTCGATCATCCACACAAAGTGGTGCGCGCCGCTATTCTCGACATCCTCCCGCAGCACCATCTCCTCAACAATGTCACGCGCGCCTGGGGCACATTCTCGTGGCATTGGTTTTTCATGATCCAGCCGTATGATTTTCCCGAACGGCTGATGGGCGCCGACCCGGATTATTTTATTGAAAAGAAGCTCGCCAAGACCGCACAGGGCTTAAGCTTCTTCGATCCGCGAGCGCTCGCGGAATACAAGCGCTATTTCCGCAACCCAGCGACCATCCACGCCATGTGCGAGGATTATCGCGCCGCCCACGGCGTCGATCTCGACACGGACACGGCGGATTTCGCCGCCGGACGAAAAATCGACTGCCCAGTGCTGTTGTTATGGGGCGCAACCGGCGGCGTCGGCCGCAATCATAAACCGGAAGACATCTGGCACCGTTACGCGAGCGACATTCGCGGCGCCAAAGCGTTGCCCTGCGGGCACTATCTTTCCGAGGAGGCGCCCGAAGAGACATACCGCGAGCTGCGGCAGTTTTTTGCCGACGGGGAGCTTGGCTAGTTCAATTCCAGCTGTGAAGAAGAACCGACAACGCTCATAAGTGCGGTTCCCGACTAAGCTCAGCGCGCCGATTTGCCTGAAAATGTTCAGCTTCCCGCTACGATCATTGTCCCTGAGCTCACGATGGCATCTATTTTGAACCTACGAGGAAACCTACGCGTCCCGGCGTCGTTAGGCTGGCAGGCACTTTGTAGGGGAGTTTTGTGGCCACCCGCATCATTCATCTCATCAATCCAAAGACGGACTCTCTGACCACCCGGCCGCTGTACATGAACCGGGCGCTCTATTCTCCGCTGGCCGGCTTGCTGGCAGTCGCTGCGTCCATCCCCCGTGATCAGTACGAAGTCATTCTCACAGACGAAAACATCGAAGTGATCGACTTCGATTTGAAGGCCGACCTGGTCGGGATTTCAGCGATGACAAGTTACGTCAACCGCGGCTACGAAATTGCCGATCAATTTCGCACCAGGGGCGTGCCAGTCGTCATGGGCGGCGTACATCCGAGCTTTATGCCGCAGGAAGCGCTTAAGCACTGCGATGCGGTGGTCATCGGCGAGGTTGAGCTCGTCATCGATCGCTTGCTGGACGATCTCAGCCATGGGTCTATGCGCGGTTCATACAAATCGCAGGCTCTGCATTCAATGGTTGGGATGCCGATGCCGCGTTACGACCTTCTGAAGAAGCACCGATATGTGAACCGAACCTTCATTCAGACCTCGCGCGGATGCCATCAGGGATGCACGTTCTGTGCCGAACCACTGATGAACGGCCTTAAATTTCGCTATCGGCCGGTGGATGAGGTGGTTCGCGAAATGGAGAATTGCGGATCGCGCTTCATCTCCATCAACGATGCCGATTTCTTCGGCACGCCCGAGCGCCCGAAGCAAGTGATGCGCGCCATGAAGGGCCGCGGATTTCGGTGGCAGGCTGGCGTTACCTCAAAACTCGCGCAGGACGATGAGATGCTCGATCTGGCAGCCGACAGCGGATGCACGATGCTGAGCATCGGTTTCGAGTCGATATCGCGCGCGACTCTTAAAAGCGTACATAAGCACGTGAATAGACCAGAAAACTTCGCTGCTTTGGTCGAGAAGATCCATTCCTACGGAATTATGGTGTTCGGACTGTTCATGTTTGGCTTCGATGGCGACGATCGCTCGGTATTCGAGGAAACCGTACGGTTCAACCGTGAAAGCAACTACGACGCCTGCGCCTATTCCGTCCTCACGCCATATCCTGGGACACTCACTTGGTATGAAATGAAGAAGGCAAATCGCATTATCTCCTTCGATTGGGACAAATATGATCAGGGTCAGGTGGTCTATCGCCCAGCGCAGATGTCCGGTGATGAGTTGCGCCTTGGGCAATTGCAGGCCTATGACACGTTCTACGCGCTGTCCTCCATCGTTAGCCGTTTCCCGATACGAGGGCGCCGCAATCGCGGCCAGTGGCTGATTTACAATGCGTTTATGCGAAAGGGTTCGGCCACGGAGCGGGTCGATACGGTAGCGGCACCGACCCTCCCTCCCGACACGTCGCCAATGCCGCCAATTTTACCCATCAAACGCGAGTGGCGTGAGGCCGTGCTTGAGGCCGTGAGCAACCCCACAATGCAACCACTTCCTGAAGCTGCACGTAATTGATGCGCGGGTATAATCTGGGGTCCGGAGGATCGGAAAATTGAGCGAAGTTAATCTGGCGATTCAAAGAATTCGGCGGCACATCCTGCTCATGCGTTGCAGTAAGCTATTCGTCTCCTGCCTTGGTCTTATCGGGCTATTACTGGCCGTCAGGAACATATTGCCATAGACGCCCTAGTCATTCCGGAGCGAGCATAGCGCGAGCCCGGAATGCAAATCACGAGCGGTGAGGTTTGCGCCAATCTTTAAGTCCGGGATTATAGATCCCGGGCTCGCTCTTCGCGGGGGCCCTTTAGCTCGGCCAGGCAATGACGAAACTCAACTCGCCACCGGCGCCGGCGCGTCGAGGAAATTCTTCATTGCGTACCACAGCAAGGCGATTCTTGCTGAAAACCTGGCTGTGCGCGGTGTTCGGCAGGATAACATATTGACGATCGCCGTTCGGCAGCTTGCGGAAAAACTCAAGCAGATCGTCATCGGTGGAATTGCCGTCCCATTCGCCGCGCGTCATCAGCACCGGCGAGCGCATCCTGGTCGGATCGGTCAGCGGCAGGTTCACGTAACTGCCGCTAGGCACCGTATCGCCGTATGGCATTTCGCTGTTGACGAGCGCATCCACCATGGCCGGATCGTAGAGGCTCGGGTGGCGGGTGAATATCGAGCGGATCATAGCGGCATCGCGCGTACGTTTCGAATTGGCGCGTAGCTCCTCAATGTGCGCTCGGCGCCGCTCGATTTCCACCGCGCCTTCTCCCTTATGGGTGAAGGCGGCGAGAATGAGCCGATCGACTCGATCCGGCTCGGCCTGTGCGAAGGCTGCCGCGGCGATCGCACCAGAGGACTCGCCGAACATGTGGACTTTGCCGCGGCCGGTTTCGCGTTGTACGAGCGCCATTGCCGCTTTGAGGTCTTCGACCCGGCTGGCGATATCCGACGTGCCCGAGGTCTTGGACGAACGGCCAAAGCCCTCGTGATCCATGGTTCAGACGTCGAAGCCGTAGTGGGCGAACACATCCATCAGCGAGTAATCGCCGTCCGGGAATTCCAGATCGAAACTCGAGCGCGCCGACAACGAGGAGCCATGTACGAGAAACAGCACCGGGAGCGGTTTGTCGGGTTGGGCTCTCGGAAGGTACTTGCGGTATATCGCAAGCTTGGTGTCACTCTTATTCGCCCAATAATCCTGACTCCACACTCCATCAGGGGCGGCGGCTCTGGCTTGGGCCGGCGAGAGGCCGAAAGCAAATCCGGCGCCAAATGCCGCGCCAACCAAGCTGGTCTGAGTGAGCAAAGTTCTTCGTGCAATGGGACGGTCGATCATTTCGGTCTCTCGATTCATTGTTATAGGTTTTGCTACTTTAAACTTTTCTCGTCGTAGCCGTTGCAAGGCGTGGCTGAGCGACTCGACGCAAGCGTAACGTGCCTGCCGGCTCACGCCGCCCCAAGATATCTCTCAAGACATTCGACAAAACACCTGCTAGGGGGTGACCAGGCGGTGAGCAATTGCGAAGTTCGTAACTCCTCAGGCATATGAATCCCGACGACGGCGGCAGGTGGTCACATTACGTGGGCATATATAGGTGAGCTATGTCAGCCTGTCGCGCTGTGGCGGAACTGGAAACCTCGTGTACCAATGCAAAAGCTTCGGAACTGGATCGGCCTCAGGCGTTGCGGCGACGTTTGGGAATGATTTTTCCCAAACAGCGATCTTCCCTGGCGTGAAGTACACGGCATGATGAAGTACATGGCAGGCTTCGCGGGGTTCATGCCTTAGGAGACCAACGGAACTGACGATGGATGCGCAAACAGCCGACCCGGAGCATGGCATGCTAGGCCGCCCGCGCGGGATCGCGCGCTTTTTCGATAAGGTTGGCTTCAGCCGGCTTGGCTTTGCACTAAGCCTCACCATCATAGTCGTCGCGGTCCTGGTGCTGTATCGCATCCTGCGCGACATCGATCTGGATGAACTTATCGACGCCATCGAGGCGACCGACTGGCGCACGCTCTTCTTCGCCGCCCTTTTCGTCGCTGGCGGCTATCTCACGCTCACCTTTTACGACCTGTTTGCGCTGCGCACGATCGGGCGTTCGGACCTGCCTTATCGCGTCGCGGCTCTCGCCGGCTTTACCAGCTACGCCGTGGGTCACAATGTCGGCGCCAGCGTGTTCTCCGGCGGCGCGGTGCGTTACCGCATCTATTCCGGCTGGGGATTGAGCGTCATCGAGGTCACTAAAATCTGTTTCGTGGCTGGCCTGACTTTTTGGCTCGGCAATGCGACCGTGCTCGGTCTCGGCGTCCTGTATGCGCCGCAGGCCGCACGCGCGCTGGATCAGTTGCCGTTGTGGAGCAATCGGCTGCTCGCGCTCGTTATCATTGCCATGCTCTCCGCTTATGTCGCCTGGGTCTGGGTCAAGCCGCGCGTGATCGGCCGCGAAGGTTGGCAAGTTACGTTGCCAGGTGGGCCACTAACACTATTGCAAATCGCAATCGGCATCGTCGATCTCGCCTGCTGCGCCGCCGCCATGTACATGCTGGTGCCGGACGAGCCGAATCTCGGCTTCGTTACGGTAGCGGTAATTTTCGTCGCCGCAACGCTGCTAGGATTCGCCAGTCACGCGCCCGGCGGTCTCGGCGTGTTTGACGCCGCAATGCTGGTGGCGCTGTGGCAGTTCGACAAAGAAGATTTGCTTGCGGGCCTTCTGTTGTTCCGATTGCTTTATTACGTCGTTCCGTTCGTGCTCTCACTAGCCGTGCTCGGCACCCGCGAAATTTTGCTCAGCCGCGGCATGCGCCGCCTCTCTTCGGCGGCTTCGCCGCCGCTTGGCGACGCGGATGCGCGCGTTCGCGGGACATCGGACGTGCCATAATCCGGCGGCCGTCGCGCCGCCGTGAGGGATTCCATGAGCATTGCCGACGATCGAACACGTCCTGGCGCAACGCACTGGCGCGGCGGTATTGTGATCGCGGCGGCGGCGCTGGTTTTCGCGATTCTTGCCGTCATCGGCACGCTGCCGGTGTCCTACGCTGTGGTCGGGTTTGCGGTCGTCGCCGCAGCCGCGGTTCCGGCGCTGCGTTCGTCTGCCGAGCGCGGTCGCTTCGCCGAGCCCATCGTCAGCGTACAACCCGGCGACGATCTGCTGCGCATTCTCATTGCCGGATTGCCGGATCCCGTCCTTGCACTCGATCGCGACGGCCGCGTGCTCGCGCTCAATGATCGCGCCCGTGCGCTTGCGCCGGCCTTGCGCCAGGGCGAGCCGGTATCCTTTGCGCTGCGCATGCCGGAACTCATCGAGGCGATCGGCCGCGCCAGCAGAGAGGGCGAGGAGCAGCGGGTCGTCTTTTCCGAGCGCGTGCCGCTCGATCGCTGGTATGAGACGGTCGTGACGCCGGTCAAGCGCGACCCGAACAGTCGCGGTCCCGATTTCGTGTTGATGACTTTTCACGATCTCACGCCTTTGCGCCGGGTCGAGGAGATGCGCGCCGACTTCGTCGCCAACGCCAGCCACGAATTGCGCACGCCGCTCGCCGCGCTGTTGGGGTTCATCGAAACCTTGCAAGGTTCGGCAAAGGAAGATCCCAAGGCCCGCGCCCGCTTTCTCTCCATCATGCAGGAGCAGGCGCGGCGCATGGCGCGCTTGATTGACGATCTATTGTCATTGTCGCGCATCGAACTGAATGCGCATCGCCGCCCCGATACTCCGGTCGATCTGGTGCCGATCATTCGGCAAGTATCAGACGGGCTCGAGAGCCTGGCGCGCGACCGCGGCGTTACCGTCAATGTCGAAAATGCCGGCGCGTTGACCGT
>Ga0318505_10000291_pt1 | contig 11170 bp, 9 predicted proteins | sample GRESIP084b2f18_FD_203676 | JGI IMG/M metagenome (GOLD analysis project Ga0318505, IMG submission 203676) | Tropical soil microbial communities from Luquillo Experimental Forest, Puerto Rico - GRE.SIPMG.084b2f18 | ecosystem: Environmental > Terrestrial > Soil > Tropical forest > Bulk soil... | reverse complement strand
GCCAGGCCGAATTTCGCGCCGTCAATCCAATGATGGCCATTCCCGCGCTGGTCGACGGCGACGGGCCGGCTTTGTTCGAATCCCTCACGATCATCGAATATCTGGACGAAACCCATCCTAATCCACCGCTGTTTCCACGCGATCCACGCGGCCGCGCCCGGGTACGAGGATTGGCGCAGATCGTCGCCTGCGATTCGCATCCGCTAATTGTTCCTCGCGTGCGGGAATATTTGGAACACGAGTTCAAACTCGACGAGGCGGCGCGGACAAAGTGGTGTCAGCACTGGCACACGGCAGCGCTGACCGCGCTCGAAATGCATCTGACCAGTCCTGAGACCGGACGCTACTGCCACGGCGACATGATCACGCTCGCCGACATTTGTCTGGCGAGCCAAGCGGCGGGCGCGAAGTTCTTTAACGTCGATACGGCGCCATTTCCCAACTTTTCGCGAATCGCAAATTCTCTGGCGACCATCGACGCCTTCGCGCGCGCCCACCCTTTGAAACAGCCGGGTGCGCCTGCCGCAGCGTGATTGCGCTCACCACCATTTGTGGAAGTGATGCACCGGCCCGGGGCCAGATCCTATTTGCAGCCGATCCGCGGCCTCGAGCGCGGCGGTGACATAGGCCTTGGCATCGCGCACCGCGTCCGCGAGTGGAAGGTCCTTGGCGAGACCGGCGGCAATGGCCGAGGCGAGCGTGCATCCAGTGCCGTGACTATTCCGGGTCGCAATGCGCGGTGCGGCGAATCTCGTGCAAGCGCTCGCCTGGACCAAGAGATCGACGCTTTCCAGCCCAGTGCCGTGGCCGCCTTTGATGAGGACCGCGCCGGCACCGAGCGCGAGCAGCTTCTGCGCTTGCGCATACATTGTCTTTTCGTCGCGCGCTTCCTCGCCGCCGAGAAGAGCCGCCGCCTCCGGCAGATTGGGCGTGACCAGGCCCGCCTGTCCGACCAATTGACGCAACGCGCCGATGGCATCGGCGTGCAGTAGGTTTTGGCCCGAACTTGCGACCATCACGGTGTCGAGCACAACGTTGCGCGGGTGGTTGCGACGCAAGCCGCCACTGACAGCTTGGATTGTCGCGGCACTGCCCAGCATGCCGATCTTGACTGCACCCACGTTGAGGTCCGCAAGCACGGCGTCCATTTGCGCGGCAATGAAATCCGCAGGTACTTCATGGATCGCCAAAATGCCCATGGTGTTCTGCGCCGTAAGCGCCGTCACCACCGACGCGCCATAAACGCCGAACGCAGAGAAGGTCTTGAGATCCGCCTGGATGCCGGCGCCGCCGCTCGAATCCGAACCCGCAATGGTCAGCGCGATCGGAACGCTCATCATGTGCCCCGCTTGGCCAACATGACGTCGACGATGCCACGCAACTCGCGGGCGGCTGCCTCGGGATCGGGCGCAAGTGACAAAGCCGAAATTACCGCAATCCCATCGGCGCCTGCGGCAATCACCTCCGCGGCATTGCTGGCATCGATGCCGGCGATGCCGCAGACCGGCATATCCGGCGCGCGCTGACGAAGCGTCGCGAGGATTCGCGCCAATCCATCGGGACCGATCGGCGCATTCTTCTGCTGCTTGGACGAGGTGGCATATACGCCGCCAGTACCGACATAGTTGATGAGATCGAGACGCGCTGCCTCGGCTTCCCCGACCGATTTGATGGATAGTCCGATGACCGCCTTCGGCCCGAGGAGGCGCCGTGCGTCTTCGACTGCCATATCGTCTTGGCCTAGATGCACGCCGTCGGCGCCGGCCGCCATTGCTACGTCGAGGCGATCATTGATCACTAACGGCACTGCGAGCGGCGCCAAGACCTGCTTGATCGCCCTCGCCTCCTCGACCATCGTGCGCGTCTCCGAATGTTTGTCGCGCAATTGGACGAGCGTGGCTCCGCCGCGCGCGCAGCGTATCGCCAAATTGGCGAGGTTTTGGCCGCCGGCACGCTCGGGATCGACAATCGCGTTGAGGCGAAGATCGAGCCGCATCACGATGCCTTGACGCGGGTGCGCAGCGTGGCGCGATCAAGGCCATGAACCGCGTCGATCATGGCCGTTGCGAAACTGCCGGGGCCATTTGCGGCCTGCGCGGCAATTTCGCCGGCGACCCCAAATGCCGCCAGGGCGGCGAGGCTAGCCAGCCAGGCATCGGCTTCGACGGCGAGCGCAGCGCACACGAATGCTGCGCCGGCACAGCCCATTGCAGTCACCAAGCCCATCAATGGATCGCCGTTTGCGATCGCGATCCGACGCTGGCCGTCGCTGAGAAAATCAACGTCGCCGGTTAGCGCGACAATCGTCGAATTGGCCTGCGCAAAGCGCATCGCTGCGCCAGCTTCCGCCCTTTGGCCCGAAAGCGTCGCGAACTCCCCATGGTTGAGGCGCACCACCGCAGGCCCGCCGGACAGTAGCGCCCGGGCGAATTGCGCTCGCGCCGGCGACCGTTCGATGAAGACTGGGTCGAGCAGCCAGGGCAGTCGTTTCTCCATGGCGGCCTTCACCGCGACCTCGATAGCAAATTTGCGTTCGACATCGAAGGTGCCGAGATTGATCAAGACGGCGTTCGCACTGGCGACGAAAGCGCCGATTTCCTCCGGCGAAATCGTCATCGACGGCACCGCACCGGCAGCCAGCAGGATGTTCGCAGTGTATTGCTGGGCGACCGAATTGGTTATGCAATGTACTCGCGGCGCGCGCTCGCGGATACGCGCAAGCACGTCAGCGGCAATGTCGGCAAATTCGGCGGGTGCATGCATTTTGTATCCAATCTCGCCAATCCTACTACGCTTCATTTGGCTCGTGCAGTCCAGCGGCTTTGGTATAAGTTACGGATTGCTTCGGAGGCGCGCATGATCCCATTTTTCGTGCAAATCAAATGCCAGCTCGGCAAATCGTATGATGTTGCCAGTAAACTTGCGGATGCCGAGATCGCTTCCGAAATCTATTCAACGGCCGGTGAGTTCGACCTCTTGGTAAAGTTTTATGTCGAGCCTTCGACCGACATCGGTCATTTCATCGCCGAAAAAGTCCAGACCATCCCCGGCATCGCCGACACGCGGACCATCATCACGTTCAAGGCGTTCGGAGGGTCGTAGCGGCTCGGGTCGATGCCGGCGCAGGAACCTCCCGCCGCGGCAATGCCGCGAGCTGGCGCTCGCGCCAGATCACGAACAGTCCTGCAGCGGCGATGATCGCCGAACCTAGAACGATCTCCGCCGTCGGCGTTTCGCCGAACATCGCATAGCCAAGCACAAGCGCCCAAATCATGGATGTATAGTCGAACGGAGCGACCAGCGAGGCGGACGCATAACGATAGCTCTCGGTCAGGAAAATGTGTCCGGTGCCGCCAAGAACGCCTATGCCGATCAAGGCGGCAGTTTCGCTGACAGTCGGCCTCACCCAGCCAAATGGCAAAGTCGCCAAGCCGGCGAGTGCGCAGCATAACGAAAAATAGAACACGATCGAGGATGTCGATTCGCTTTGCGCCAGCCGGCGGGTTTGAATGGCGGTGCCCGCATTGGTAACCGACCCGCAAATCGCATAAATGACGCCGATGAGACTCGTGGCGCCGCCGATGGCGGCGGCGAGCTCGTTGCCCGAAAGATGCGGCGAGAGCACCACTAACACACCAAGAAATCCGATGACGACCGCCGACCAGCGGTAAATACGAACACGTTCATTCAAAACCAGCGCGGCTAGCGCGACCGTGAACAGGGGTGAGCTGAACGCAATCGCATTGGACTCCACCAGTGGAAGGCGCGCTACCGCGCCGAAATTGAAGAACATGCCAGCAATGCTCAGAACGCCTCTGCCCGCTTGTCCAAGCGGACGTTCGGTGCGCACAATGGCGGCAAGCTCGCCACGCCAGGCATAGACAAGTACGACCGGAATGATCGCGAACACCGAACGGTAAAACACCACCTGCCCGATCGGATAACGCGCGCCGAGCTGTCGGATCAGCGCCGACATAACTGCAAATAAAGCCGCGGAAATAAGTTTGAACGCGACGCCTCTGGCGGGATTCATGGGCGCGAAGCTCGCGAGAAAAAAGAACAGTGCGGCGAGGACAAATTCCGGATGATCAGTACCATGACTCCCAGCTCAATCCTTCTTTGGTGGCGGCGTGGGACCTTGGCGCGGTGGTAGTGCGGCAATATAGGCCGCAATCGCGTTCCGGTCGTCGGCAGCGAGAAGCGAAGTATTTCTTATAACCTCCGCCATCGTGCCACCGGCAAAATCGCCGGAGGGTGTCATACCGTCTTCAAGAAAACTCGCGATGTCTTTTTCGGACCAAGTCTCATCGCTGCCGTGCAAACCGACAGGGGTGATGTTGGGCGCCCACTCGGTGCCATCGGGGGACCCGCCGGCGAAACGTTGGCTGTCGATGATGCCGCCGAGCAAGTTGCGGGGACTATGGCATTCCGCACAATGGCCTGGCCCGTTCACGAGGTACGCGCCACGATTGAATTGCGCCGACTTCGACGGATCGGCGACGAATGGCCCCTCGCTCAAGAACAGCAACTTCCAAATACCAAGGAGCCGCCGTTCATTGAATGGAAATGACAGTTCATGGCGGCGCGATTTGGCCTGGACGGGCGGTAAGGTCTTTAGATACGCAAAAAGATCGCGAACGTCGTCGAGCACCATATTGCGATAGGAGGTGTACGGAAACGCGGGATAGAGATTTGCGCCGTGTTCTGACGTGCCCTTCCACAAGGCGCTGACGAAGTTCGCTTCGGACCAACCGCCGATGCCATCCTTGGGATCGGGCGAAATGTTCGGCGCGTAGAAGGTGCCGAACGGCGACTTCAACGCCAAGCCGCCACCGAGCCGCGTACGATCGACTTTTTCGGGGTCATTATTGGGGATGGCGTGGCATGACGAACAGCCACCAATATTAAACATGATTTTGCCGTTGGTCAGATCTGGCGTGTGAGCTGGCAGCGCCGAAGCCGGAATGACGGCTGGCAGCGTGAAAATCCAGATCGCGGCGAGCAGAAGAATGGCGGTGACCGCGATGATGAATGCAAATGTTCGCAGTCTCGACATTCCGTCGCCTCCCGGCGCCATGTCGCCGTGATACACGTTTCGACGCCGCGTTGCAGCGCCAATACCGCATACCCCGTCTTCGGGAGCAGAAGTCATCGTGGCGAAGTCGCCTTGGCAGTTGCTTGCGTGCAATCCCGTTACAAGCGCGCCATTGCCGCAGTATCGCGGCGCGAGTGCTCTCGAAAAAAGAACGGGTCGCCCGCGCGGCGGCCCGCACTGCAGTAGTTGCTTACGGCGTCAGCTCGACCTGACCCGGAAGGTTTGATGGCAGCTGCTGCAGTTCTTGCCGATGGCTTGGAACCCCGCCTTCAAGCCATCGAGGTCCTTGGTATTGTCCTGCGCGGCCTTGATGTCGGCGGTGAATTTAACGATTGCCGCTTTGAAATCGTCCATTTTTTCCCAGATCGCCGGCGCCGCGGTAGTCTTGTGGCCGGTTTTCGAACAGTCGGGAAAGAGTGCCGGCATTTGCTTGGCGTCTTCAGCAAAGGCCGCATAGATCTCCTGAACTTTGGCTAGGTCGAAGGGCCTTTCTTCCTTGATCATCTCGGTACCGATCTTTGCCTCCGCGCCACTCTTTTTCATCAAGGTCTGACGTTTCTCGATCACGTCTTCACAGCTCTGCGCAGCGGCCGCGGTCGCGCCGAGCAAAAGAACGGAGAAAGCTATAAGCAGTTTGCGCAACATCGGAGCGGGTTCCTCGCGGTTCATGGAATTCCTTTTGATTCTGCCATTTGCGGAACCACCCAATCAACACCGTGTGTGGGGCGTTATTCCCCCTCTCGTATGGTAGCGGCGGCCCAGTGAATGGCAGCCGGCTGCTATTCCGCCGGCTGCGGCGTACGTTGCCGCGTCTTACCACGACTCGGTCCGAGCTGCGCGATCCAACGCGCGATGACATAAAAGACCGGCGTGAACACAAGACCGAAGGCCGTCACGCCAATCATTCCGGCGAACACCGCGGTTCCCAGCGCCTGACGCAATTCCGCGCCGGCACCGATCGCCCAGACCAAAGGCGTAACGCCGAGAATGAAGGCGAGCGAGGTCATCAAAATCGGACGCAAGCGCAGCCGGGTCGCCTCGACCGCGGCCTCCCAGCGGTTGCGGCCGCCGTCCTCGAGCTGGCGCGCAAATTCGACGATAAGAATGGCGTTTTTGGCGGCAAGACCAATCAGCACGACGAAGCCGACTTGCGTCAGAATATTGTTGTCCATGCCACGCAGGATCACGCCAGCAATGGCAGCGACGAGGCACATCGGTACGATCATGATCACCGCCAGTGGCAGCGTCAGGCTTTCATATTGTGCCGCGAGGACTAGGAAAACGAAGACGACCGCCAGCAGGAACGCGAAGGTCGCGGTGCTTCCCGCCCTGATCTGCTGGAAAGCAAGCGTCGTCCATTCGGTGGCAAATCCCTGCGGCAGGGTTTCGGCGGCAAGCTTGTCCATGATTCCGATGGCTTGGCCTTGTGAATAGCCTGGCGCGGCGGCGCCGTCGATTTCGGCGGCTGGAAAGAGATTATATCGTGGCACCCGGTACGGCCCCGAAATGTTGTCGACCGTGGTGAAGGAGCCGAGCGGAACAGTATCGCCGTTGGAATTGCGGACGCGTATCTTGAGTACATCCCTGATGCGCTGCCTGTCCTCGTCGCGCGCCTGCGCGGTGACGCGGAAGGTACGGCCAAACAAATTGAAATCGTTGACGTAGGATGAGCCGATATAGATTTGCAACGCGTTGAACACATCCTGCACGTTCACGCCTAGAAGCTGCGCCTTGGTGCGATCAATATTGAGATAGACTTGCGGTGTCGACGTCTCGAACAACGAGAAGGCGCCGGCTATCCCCGGAGTTTGGGCGGCTCGAGTCACCAGTGTTTCGGTCGCCGTACGCAGCGCGTCGGAGCCCGCGCCGGCGCGATCCTCCACCATCATGCGAAAACCGCCGGCGGTGCCAATGCCCATAACCGGGGGCGGCAGCACGGGGATGATGAAGGCTTCCTGGATCGACGATAACCGGCGGAACAACTCCGCTTGAATCCTTGCCGCCGACTGCCGCGGATCGCGTCCGCGCTTGGCAAAATCGTCGAGCACCAGAAACAGCGCGCCGGCGTTTGGCGCATTGGTGAAAGTGGCGCCGGAGAAACCGACGATATTTGCGGCATGGACGACACCCGGCACCTGCATGGCTATGTCGAGCGCGTGCTGCTGAACCGCATCGGTGCGCGCGAGCGATGCGCCGGGCGGCAACTGCACCACGACAATAATATAGCCGCGATCGACTTGCGGAATAAAACCGGTCGGTGTCGTGCGAAAGGCATTCAAGCCGACGCCAATGATCACGATGTAGACCGCCACCATCGGCGCCGCACGGCGTACCGTTCTCGACGCGAGCCAGGTAATTGCAAATCCGGCACGGTCGAAGGCGCGATTAAAATAGTCAAAGAACAGATGAATTGGCCGCGCCCACCAGTGCTCACGCTGACTCTCCTGGTGTGGTTTTAACAAAAGTGCACACATTGCTGGTGACAGGGTCAGCGATACGATGAGCGAAATGATCGTCGCACCCGCGATTGTCAGCGCGAACTGGCGATAAAACTGGCCCGAAATCCCGGTGATGAAGATCGACGGTACGAACACGGCGCACAAGACCAAGGCGATCGCGATAAGCGCCGACCCAACCTCGGTCATGCTTTTGCGCGCGGCTTCGCGCGGCGGCAGCCCGGCCGCGATATTGCGTTCGACGTTCTCGACCACGACGATGGCGTCGTCGACAACAATGCCGATCGCCAAAACAAGACCGAACAAGGAAAGATTGTTAAGCGTAAAGCCGAACGCCGCCATAAAGAAAAAGCTGCCGACGAGCGATACCGGTATGGCGACAAGCGGAATGATCGCGGCGCGCCAGGTCTGCAGAAACAGGATGACGACCAGGACCACCAGCACGATCGCTTCGCCGATCGTGTCGATAACCGCATCAACTGACTGCTGGATGAACTGCGTTGGATTGTAAACTATCGCGTAATTGACGCCGGTCGGGAGACGCTTGGCCAACACCTCCATCAGCTCGGTCACGCCTTTGGCGGTGGCGAGCGCATTCGAACCCGGCCGCTGGAAAATCGCGAGCGCCACCGCCGGATCGTGATCGAGATAAGAATTCGACGAATAGTCGAGCGCCGCGAGCTCGATGGTGGCGACATCGCGAAGCCGTACCACAGCGTCAGGGGTCTGTTTGACGACGATCGTGCCGAACTCGTCGGGATTATCAAGGCGACCAAGTGTCTGCACCGCTATCTGAAAGGCGCCGGGCCGGCTGACGGGCGGCTGGTTGAGCACGCCGGAGGCGACCTGGATGTTTTGTGCCTGCAGCGCATTGGTGACGTCGCTTGCGGTCAGCCCGAGCGACTGGAGGCGATCGGGGTCAAGCCAAACTCGCATCGAATAGTCGCGGCTGCCGAAGACCGTGATCGAGCCAACGCCGTCGACGCGCGTAAGCGGATCGGTAATCTCGAGCGTGGCGTAGTTCGATATAAACAGTGAGTCACGCGACTTATCCGGCGAGTAGAGATGAACGACCATCATCAGGTCGGGTGAAGCTTTACTCACCGTAACGCCGATATTACGGACATCGCTCGGCAGCCGTGGCTGCGCGATCGACACCCGGTTCTGCACCTGCACTTGCGCGATATCGAGATTGGTGCCGAGATCAAACGTGACTTGAATCGAAAAACGTCCGTCGGCCGTCGAGTTCGAAGACATGTACAGCATGTTCTCGACGCCGTTGATCTGCTGTTCGATCGGTGTGATGACTGTGGATGCGACCACATCCGCGCTGGCGCCGGGATACTGGCCCGAGACATTGATGATCGGCGGCGCGATTTCGGGATATTGCGCAACCGGCAGGCGCGAAAACGAGACGCCACCGAGAATGACGAAAACAATTGAGACAACGGCAGCAAAGATCGGGCGGTCGATAAAAAAATGCGAAATACGCATTGCGACTCACTCCACAGCGCCGCTCATCGCGAGCCGGGCGAAAAATGACGGCAACGCCGATCGCTCCCGCCGCTGGGTTCGGTCCCCCAGCGTCCACATAGGTGCCGCAGCTTGAGAGTTAGTCCTCGTCTCATCAGATCAATCACTCGGCTTTTGCTTCGTCACCGCTTTTAGGCGCGGGCGCGGCGGGAGCTGTTTGTTCGCGAGCGTTGACCTTGATGCCTGGCCGGGCATGCATGAGGCCGTTAACGATCACACGATCGGTGGTGAGAAGGCCATCCCTGATCACGCGCAGGCCTTGGTCTAGCTGCCCGAGCGTCACATATTTTTGCCGTACCACGCCGGTGTCATCGACAACCAGCGCATATTTGCGGGCCTGTTCCGAGGCAATCGCTTCGTCGGGAATGAGCAATGCTAGATACGGTGGCGACCCCGGCACCCGAATGCGACCGAACATGCCCGGCGTAAGCACGCTGTCGGAATTCACAAACATTGCACGGCCGCGAACTGTGCCCGACGATTGATTAATGACGTTATCGACAAAGTCGATTTTGCCAGCGTGTAAGAAGTCTTTCTCGTCCAAAAGCTTGAGGTTGACCGGAACGTCGTCAACGCCGCTCCCCTGTTTCCCGGCGAAACGCTGATAGCGCAGATAAGCCGCTTCATCGAAAGTGAATTCGAACCGAATCGGATCGACAGAAACAATCGTCGCCAGCAGCGTCGTGTTACCTCCGGTTCCGCCGGTCACGAGATTGCCGACGGATACGCGGCGGTCACCGATCTTGCCGTCGATCGGCGCGCGCAATTCGCTGTACTCGTTGAGATCGAGTTCGGCGGAGTGCACCATCGCCTCCTGTGCGGCAACGGCGGCTTCGGCGACGTTCTTGGCCTGCGTGCGCTGATCGTAGACCTGTTCGGTTATCGTCTTGTTTTGCAGGAGACTCTGGCCCCGTTCGAGATCGGCCTTAGCAAAGGCCAAGTTGGCGCGGGCTTGGGCAAGATTGGCGCGCATCTGTTCGAGCACGATCTGAAAGGGCCGTCGGTCGATCGTGAACAAGAGATCGCCCTTTTTCACCATTTGGCCGTCGGTGAAATGAATTGCGGCGAGATAGCCGGACAGGCGCGAGCGGATATCGACCGAATTAACCGCTACGAATCGGCCGACATATTCGTCGAGATCGACCACCATCCGCTGCGCCGGCTTGGCGACGGTGACGGCGGGGAGGTTTTGCGCGGCGACCTGCTGCTGACCTTGGCCGCAACCGGTTAGGCCCGCCGCCAGAAGCAGTGCAGCAAGAGGCGCCACATTCGCAAACTTCATGACATTCCCTTCAATCTCCAGACTATCTGCGGTGGCGATAGCGGCAGTAACACGGCGCGGGCATATCCGCGGCTGTTCGAAACCTCAACCCTTTCCACTTGGCGACGCACTCCCCATATGTGAACCCACTCCCTACAGCCACTAAAACCGGCGGCGAAAGCCGGCCTCAGGACTCTGATATTGCATGACAATCATCCCATTAACCGATGCCTTACGCACTAGGCGAAACGCCGCGCAAGACCCGGTTCCGCCCGACGACCAGGCGCTGCTTGATTCCTATTCGCAGGCAGTCATCGACGTCGTCGACGGTGTCGGACCGGCGGTCGTGCGATTGGCAGTGTTTGACGGCAATCCGGCGCGACCGGGGCAGTCGCGCGGCGGCAGCGGTTCCGGCGTGATCGTGGCGCCCGATGGTCTCATTCTCACTAACAGCCACGTTGCCGGAACAGCTTCACGCATTGAAGTCACGACCGCAGACGGCCAGGATTTGCACGCGCGACTGGTCGGCGACGATCCCGATACCGACCTTGCGCTCATTCGCATCGACGAGGCGGCGACGCTGCCATCGGCGCGACTCGGCGATTCTAAGCGCCTCAAACGTGGTCAGCTCGTGATTGCGATCGGCAATCCGCTCGGCTTCGAATCAACCGTGACCACGGGCGTGGTCTCGGCGCTTGGGCGTTCGCTGCGCTCGCACAATGGCCGGCTGATCGATGACGTCATTCAGACCGACGCCGCGCTCAATCCGGGCAATTCCGGCGGGCCATTGGTGTCGTCCCGCGGCGAGGTTGTCGGCATCAACAC
>Ga0318505_10000289_pt1 | contig 11182 bp, 8 predicted proteins | sample GRESIP084b2f18_FD_203676 | JGI IMG/M metagenome (GOLD analysis project Ga0318505, IMG submission 203676) | Tropical soil microbial communities from Luquillo Experimental Forest, Puerto Rico - GRE.SIPMG.084b2f18 | ecosystem: Environmental > Terrestrial > Soil > Tropical forest > Bulk soil... | reverse complement strand
GAAACCGCGGGAATGACCGCGCTCGGAGGCTGTTTTGCGGGACGCAGAGCGAAGAGCGACCGCGGCTGGTCAGCTTCCATCGTCGTCCTCAGCCGGTTACGACCGCGCGCGAGATGGCAGCGAACGGCGCTGACCGAGAGCCCCATCGCCTCCGCCACCTCCTCATAGGATTTGCCCTCTACGCAAGCGAGCATGACGGCAACGCGCTGTTTACTCGGCAGGCGTCGGAGGGCCCCGGCGACATCGCGCAACACGAGTCGCGTCTCGCTTGGGTCGCCTCCGGCACCGTGATCGGTCTCGGCGAAGACCCGCAGCATCGAGATGAAACGATTGGCCTTCGCGGCGCCCGCGAGGAATTGGTTGCGCATAATGGTGAACAGCCAGGCGCGCAGGTCGGAGCCCGGCTCATAGAGGTGGGTATTGGCAAGAGCGCGCAGCAGGGTGTCCTGAACAAGGTCATCGGCGTCGGCTTGTTCGCGATGCCACCGGCGCACGGCGCGACACAGGAACGGGATCTCGTTTTCGATCTGCCGCGAAACGTCCAAGTGGTTTGCGGTGTCGACGAATCGACCAGGTGTTGACTCCCCGCCAGCGGAAGCGGGATAGAAAGGCATCTGGCTGGTCTCGGCCGCGTCAACGGTTTCGTCGCAGCACGGACACACTTATTAAACTCTTATGAAGAGAAATTGCCGCGATTTACGGGCATACCATACGGTCCCCTACGCTCAATAGATTAACCTTGACGACTTTTTGACGGGTCTTTGACGAAAATGCAAGCGATTTTTAATAGTTAATTGGCGTGAGGGGTCACGCGCGGCAAACTAATCGAGGTCACAGTCGCTCGTCCGCAATTCGGGGACGAGATCGCGGATCGCCAGGCGCAGATCGGTCGGTCCACGACGGATCAGGCCGGCGATCATCGCAACGCATCAATGGTGAAGCCGGCAGTTTCCATCGAAATCGCCTACATATTGTCAATCTCGGTAAATGCGATTATGATATTTAATTCGATGAGAAATCGCGAATGCGCCAGGGTTTGACGCTCAGTCCTCCGCTCCCTGCTCTCTCCCTCAGAGGTCGACCGGCCTCCCTCAGAACTCTCCCTGAGAATGGTCGAGGCGTGAAGTCTAAGCGTTTGATATATATGGAGAGATCGGCGATCAGCCGCTCGTTTACGCGCGTGGAATCGATTTTTCTCCCTGCTCTCAGGGACGCACTGCTATCCGCTGCAGTTCCAGCCGTGGCAATATATCTTGCTCCGAGGTGTTAGCGCCCGCCCCTGCCGGCAAGAAGGAGCACCGTAATGAACCGCGTCGTGATCGTCGTCTGCGACAGCTTGCGAACCGACCTGATCACGCCGCGCGACGCTCCTTTCCTGAGTGAGCTCGGGCGGCGTTCGGCGCGCTTTGTTAACCACGCGAGTGTGTTTCCCTCGACCACCCGGACGAGTGCAGCCTCGATCGCCACGGGGTGCCTGCCGGCACGCCACGGTCTGCTCGGCAACACGATGGCACTCGACGAGGGCGATGGGCTCGTCTGCCTATCGGTCGGCAGGCAGGATTTCCGCGACCGGCTGCACCGGGCGACTGGCCGAACCTTGCATGCCCCGACCTTGGCCGAGCGGCTCGACCGCATCGGCGAAACCGCGATCGCCTTCTCGAATGTGACGCCGGGTGCCGCTTATTTCCTCGACCCCGATGGTTTCGGCTGGGTCTACAACGCCGCCGGCAGCTATGGCCCCGGCCGGCAGCCATTGCCAGCCGAAGACGGACTCCAGATCGGTAAGGGCGATGCCGGCGACACAGTCGCGACCGAGCGGTTCTGCGAGGAGGTGCTGCAGCGTCGCGCGCCCGCCCTCGCACTTCTATGGCTCTCCGAGCCGGACTATACCGGCCACCACACACCGCTCGGCTCCCCGGCGCATCGCCGCGCGATCGCGAATGCCGATGCCAACGTGCGGCGGGTCGCCGAGACGGTTGCGGCACTCGATTCGGACGGCGAGCGCGTTCTCCTCATCGTCGGCTCGGACCACGGGATGGAGACGGTCGACGAGACCATCGATCTCGATCGGCTGCTGATCGAGGCCGGGTTAAAGCGTGGAGCCACATCATCCGACGTCGTCGTGGCACCCAACGGCACCGCAGCATTGCTTTATTTCGCCGATCCGGCCGGTGCTCTCGTCGGGAAGATCGCTTGGTTTCTCGAAGCTCAGGACTGGGTCGGCCGGACCTTTGTCGGCGGCGCGCTCGCCGAAATCGGCCTGCCGACGCGCTCGGCAGCGCAGATCGCGGTGACGCTGAAGACCGACGACCGCGCCAACCCTCACGATGTTCCCGGCCACAGCCACATCATTCGCGATTCGCTCGAGCCGAAGGACTGCACCGGCTTTGGCCAGCATGGCGGGCTCGGTAGCAACGAGCAGCGGCCGTTTCTGTTCGCCTCCGGCGGCGGTTTTGGCTCGGGGGTCTATCACGGCCGGTCTTCGCTGATCGACATCGCTCCGACCGTGCTGCGACATCTCGGCCTCGACACGGCCGGGATGGACGGGCGGCCATTGCCGCGCCATCCGGGCTAGGCTCGACCCGTACGGCGCAATCTGCTACGCCCTTCCGATGCCGCTGAGCCTTTACAACACGTTGACCCGCCGCAAGGAACCGTTCGAGCCCCTCGACCCGAAACGGGTCGGTCTCTACGTCTGCGGGCCGACCGTTTACGACCGCGCGCATATCGGCAACGCGCGCGCCTACGTCGTCTTCGACCTCCTCTATCGGCTGCTGCGCGACACCTATGGGCAGGGCCACGTGCGCTATGTGCGCAACATCACCGACATCGAAGACAAGATCAATGCCGCCGCCCGTGCGAATGGCGAACCGATCTCGACCCTGACCGCGCGGACCACGGCGGCCTTTCACGAGGATCTGGTGGCGCTCAACACATTGCCGCCCGATGTCGAGCCGCGGGCGACCGAATATGTGCCGCAGATGATTGCGATGATCGAACGCCTGATCGCGGCCGGTCATGCCTATGTCGCCGACGGCCACGTCCTGTTCGCGGTTGGTTCCGACCCGCATTACGGGGAGTTCTCCCGCCGTAACCGCGACGAGATGATCGCCGGCGCCCGCGTCGAGGTAGCGCCCTATAAGCGCGACCCCGCCGATTTCGTGTTGTGGAAACCGTCGGACGCGGACACGCCGGGCTGGGAGAGCCCATGGGGTCGCGGCCGGCCGGGCTGGCATATCGAGTGCTCGGCGATGAGCGAAATGCATCTCGGCGAGACCTTCGACATTCACGGCGGTGGCCTCGACTTGGTCTTTCCACACCACGAGAACGAGATCGCGCAGAGTGTATGCGCCCATGCCGGCCGGCCGTTCGCCCGGTTCTGGGTGCATAACGGGCTGCTGACAGACGCCGGCGCCAAGATGTCGAAGTCGCTCGGCAACATCACGACGGTCCGCGAACTGCTCGACGAGGGCGCTCGAGGTGAAGAGATTCGATTGGCACTCCTCGCCACGCATTACCGCGACCCGCTCGACTGGACGAATGACCGGTTGCGGCAGGCGCGGCTAAGCCTGGACCGCTTCTATCGCGCGCTGAGCCTACCGCGCGCCGCCGTCCTCGAACGGTTTGGCGAGGCCCACGAGGCGCTCCGTCTGGTGCGCGAGGCGCTTGACGACGATATGAACACGCCGCTCGCGCTGGCCCAGCTCCACGAACTCGCCGGTGCCGTCAACCGGGCGAGCTCCGATGGCGAACGCTCCGCTTTGCAGGAGGCACTCGCCACTGGCGGCCGGCTGATGGGCCTGCTAGAGCGCGATCCGCGCGAGTGGCTACAAGGCGACGCCTCGGCCGATATTTTCCCGGTCCAATTAAAGATTGCCGCGCGGAGGGCAGCACGCGAGGAACGCCGCTTCGCCGAGGCAGACCGTATCCGCGCCGAGCTGGCGGCCGAGGGCATCATTCTCGAAGACAAGCCGGACGGCACGACCGTGTGGCGACGTCAGGATTAACATGGCCGGGACCAATCATCGCCGCCCGGCGCTGACCGGAGGTCCTGCTATCATCCTGGTGGAGCCGCAGCTCGGCGAGAACATCGGCACCGCGGCGCGTGCGATGCTGAATTGCGGTCTCGACGATCTACGGCTGGCGCGCCCGCGCGACGGCTGGCCTTCGGACAAAGCGATCGCTGCAGCGAGCGGCGCCGATACGGTGCTGCAAAAGGCACGGCTCTACCCGAGCGTGCCGGCGGCAATAGCCGATCTCGTCCATGTCTTTGCAGCGACCGCGCGCGACCGGGGTATGGTCCGGCGCGAAGTGACGCCGCGCCATGCGGCCGCCGAGATGCGCGGCTGGCTCGCGTCGGGCGAACCATGCGGCGTCTTGATCGGGCCGGAGCGCACCGGGCTCGTCAACGACGACGTAGCCCTCGCCGACACTGTGCTGACCGTGCCGCTCAACCCCGCCTTCTCGTCGCTCAACCTCGCCCAGGCGGTTTTGATCATCGGCTATGAGTGGTTCACCTCGGGTAGCACGGCATCGCCCGAGATCCTGCACCGTGGCGGCAGCCGGCTGGCGACCAAGGAGGAGCTCCTCAATTTCTTCGACCATCTCGAAGAGGAGCTTGAAGGGAGCGGCTTTCTGCGCAATCGCGAAAGCCGACCGCACATGGTCCGCAACCTGCGCAGCCTGTTCCAGCGCGCGCAATGTACCGAGCAGGAATTGCGCACCCTGCACGGCGTCGTCACGTCCTTTGCCGGCCCGCGCGAGCGCAGGCGGCAGACAAACACGGTCGACGGCCTGCGATCGCTAAAGCCCGGAAAGATGCTGGGTCTGGTTGATCGAGCCGATGACGAATGAGCCGTTGTCAAAGAACAGCTCGCTGACACCGCAGGGGTCCTGCTGCAGATGCCAGTAGCGCGACAACGGCAGGTCCAATGCAAAGAGAAGCAGAACGCGGTTGACGCTGTCGTGACCCACGACCACGACGGTCCCATCGGGATGATGCCGCTGAACATTCCGCACAGCGGCGGTCGCGCGGGATAGCAAGCCCATCAGGGTCTCGCCGCCGGGAATCGCCGCGAGATGAGGTGTGCGAAACCACAGCTCACTTTCTTCCGGCCAGCGTTCTTTCGCCTGCTCCCGCGTCAAACCTTGCCACTCGCCGTAATTGATGTCGGCAAGCCCGTCGATCGGCTGCGGCTGGAGACGAAACGGTGCCGTGATCGCCGCACCGGTTTCACGACAGCGGCCGAGCGGGCTCGTGTAGACCGCCTCGGGTTTCCAACTCGCGGCGATGTAGCCCGCCACCGCGTGCGCCTGCCGGCGCCCGAGATCGGATAGCGGCAGCTCGGCGCGCCCGCGAAACCGCTCGGGTGCCAGCCAGTCGACGTGCCCGTGTCGCACAAGAATGATCCTGATCATCACCGCGCCTTTGCGTGGATGACGTGCTGTTCGGCCCAGCGCGCGATCGCCTCGCCGATCTCCCGGCCGGAATCCTCTTGGATGAAATGGCTGCCGCGCACCGTGACCTCGGTTTGATTGCGCCATCGGCGGCAGAATTCGCGCTGCGGCCCGACCAGGATCGCGGCGGGCTCGGCATTGACAAAGAGCTTCGGAATGCTGTTTTCGGCCATCCAATCCGCGTAAGCGGTCACCCGCTCGACGACCGCGAGCGGTCCCCCGTCGATCGGGATCTCGCGTGGCCAAGCGAGGGTCGGCCATCGGGCCTCCCGCGTATCCGCAAAGGGGCGCCGGTACTCGACTATCTCCGCCGGCTCCAGCGTGCGCAGAATCGAGGCCGGCAGCACGCGCTCGACGAACATGTTCTTGTCGAGGATCATTTCCTCGCCGGCGTCCGAGCGGAAGCCTCGAAACAGTCGTCGCGATCCGTCCGGCCATTCGGTCCAGCTGAGCGGGCGGACGATCGCCTCCATGTAGGCGACACCCCTCACCCGGTCGCGGTGATGGTTCGCCCAGTCAAAGCCGAGCGCCGAACCCCAATCGTGGCCGACCAGCACGACCTGACGTTCGCCGCCGATCACGGTCTCGATAAAGCCCCAGAGAAACTCGCAATGTGTCGCAAAACGGTAGGTATCCGGCCCGGGATGCTCGATCTTGTCGGAATCGCCCATCCCGACCAGATCGGGAGCCACACAGCGGCCGATCCCGGCAACTTCTGGCATGACGTTGCGCCAAAGGTAGGAAGAGGTCGGGTTGCCGTGCAAAAACAGAAAGACCGGCTCACCACCGCCGAGCTCGACATAGGCCATGCGCTTGCCGGTGACGGCGGCAAATTTCTTCGGGTGCGGTTCGATGCGGTGGAGTGTCGTCATCGCCGACCCCTTTGACCTACGAGCCTACCGGGCCCGTCGGAGCTGGGCGCGGCCATGGGCATGCACATGGGCTCCGCCGGCTTCTTCGAGGATCCGGGTTGCCGCGAGCTCGCTGTCGGGGTCCGGGCAGCGCACCCACAGCAACGCCGCGCCGGCCCTGAGCGCGGCCTCGAAGTCCTCGCTGTGGTGCGAGGCGGTGTAATCGTCGAAAAGCTCCTTCAATGCAGCACCACCGAGACCAGCGCCGACCAGCGCTGCGACGGTAAGGGCGATCGGTCCGCCCGATAGCACGATGATCCCTGCCACGGTCAGCGGCGCGAGGTATTTGATCTCGTCGGTGAGCCCGGCGCGCAAGACCTCCTTCGGGGTTCCGGCGGCTTCGTCAGCGATGGCCAGCGAATCGTGCGACGCCAGGACCGAGAGGTCGTCGCGCGCAAACCCTCCGGCGAGCAGCGCCGACACAGCATTGCGGAAATGTTCGCGGTCGGGAAACGACGCGACCGCCTCGCGAATGACCGGGAAGGGTGTCGCAGCCTCGCTCATGCCGATCCTCTCTTTCGTGGTCTGGCGGTCGCCATGCTACCGTCAAACACCAGCATGCGTCAGCCATCCCCGCCCCGCCCGCCGATGACCGAACCCGCCGCCTCGCCGGTCATGGTCCAGTACCACGAGATCAAGCGGGCGAACCCGGGTTGCCTCTTGTTCTTCCGGATGGGCGATTTCTTCGAGCTGTTTTTTGAAGACGCCGTCGCCGCGGCACAGGCGCTCGACATCGCGTTGACCAAACGTGGCAGGCACGATGGCGCCGACATCCCGATGTGCGGGGTGCCGGTGCACACCGCCGAAGCCTATCTCGCGCGGCTGATCCGTGCCGGGTTCAAGGTCGCGATCTGCGACCAGATCGAGGACCCCGCCGAGGCCAGGCGGCGCGGCGCTAAGATGCTGCGCCGGGCGGTGGTCCGCGTCGTAACCGCCGGCACCCTGACCGAGGAAGGGTTACTCGATGCGCGCCGGCACAATTATCTCGCCGGCCTCGCCGAGGCCGGCGGGGAAATGGGTCTTGCCTGGCTTGACCTGTCAACCGGCGCCTTCGCGCTTGGGCCGACCAGCGAAGGCGCCCTCGCCGGCGATCTCGCGCGCCTTTCACCCGGCGAGATCCTGCTGCCTGAGCGACTGCTGACCCGCCCGGCTTTGTTCGACCTGCTGGCCGAGTGGAAACCGACCTTGACGCCGCTGCCCAACCCGCGCTTCGAAAGCGACACCGGACGCCGGAGGCTCCAGGAGTTCTACGGGGTCGGCGCCCTCGACGGGTTCGGCAATTTTAGTCGTGCTGAGGTCGCTGCGGCCGGAGCGCTCGTTGATTACGTCGGCCTCACTCAGCAGGGCCAGGCGGCATATCTCGACCCGCCGCGGCGTGTGGTGCCCGGCTCGGTGATGCAGATCGATGCGGCGACACGGCGCAACCTCGAGCTGGTCACCACCTTGGCCGGCGAGCGGAAGGGCAGCCTGCTTGCGACGATCGATCGGACGGTTACCCCTGCCGGGGCGCGGCTCCTAGCCGATCATCTCGCAGCGCCCTTGACCGCCATCGCTGCGATCACCGCCCGGCTCGACGCGATTCAGTTCTATGTCGACCACCCCGAAGCGCGCTCGGCACTGCGCGAGCGCTTGCGGCATTGCCCCGACATCGAGCGAGCTCTGACGCGATTGAGCCTAGGGCGGGGCGGGCCGCGCGACCTCGTGGCGTTGCGCCAATCGCTTGGCGAGACCGCTTCGCTGCGCGAGATGCTCGCGGTGGCCGATCTGGTGCCGCTGCCGAAGCGGCTCGCTGACGCGAGGCGAGGGCTCGGCGAGCATGGTGTCTTGGTCGGGCGCCTCGCGCGCGCTCTGGCCGTCGAATTGCCTCTCTTTGCCCGCGACGGTGGCTTCATCGCCGCCGGATATTCGGAGGAGCTCGACGAGTGGCGCGGGCTGCGCGACGAGAGCCGTCGCATGATCGCGGCATTGCAGGCGCGCTACGCCGAGGAGACCGCGGTCGCCGCACTCAAGATCCGCCACAACAACGTGATCGGCTATTACATCGAGGTGTCGGCCAACCATGCCGGTAAGCTCGGGCAGGAGTTTATCCATCGCCAGACGATGGCCGGAGCGCAGCGCTACACAACCGCCGAACTCGCCGATCTTGAAACCAAGATCGCCAGCGCTGCTGAACGGGCCGTGGCGCTCGAGCTGCGCCTCTATGACGACCTTGTCGCCGAGGTCATGGCCCGCCGCAGCGAAATCGCCGCCGCGGCGGTGGCCCTCGCCACCCTGGATCTCGCCGCGGCCCTCGCCGAGCTCGCGGCCGAGGCGGGCTGGGTGCGGCCGATGGTCGAGGACGGCACCGCCTTTGAGATTTCAGGCGGACGCCATCCCACGGTCGAGGCGGCCCTCTCCGCCTCAGGGAACCGCGGCGGCTTTGTCGCCAATGACTGCGTCTTGGGCGACGAGCGGATCTGGCTCGTCACCGGCCCCAACATGGCCGGCAAGAGCACGTTTCTCAGGCAGAACGCGCTGATCGTGATCCTCGCGCAAATGGGCTCCTATGTCCCGACCCAGACGGCGAGGATCGGCATCGTCGACCGTCTGTTCAGCCGTGTGGGTGCGGCGGACGATCTGGCGCGCGGCCGCTCGACCTTCATGGTCGAGATGGTCGAGACCGCCGCGATCCTGAACCAGGCGGGGCCGCAAGCTTTTGTTATCCTCGACGAGATCGGCCGCGGCACCGCCACCTTCGACGGCCTCTCGATCGCCTGGGCCGCACTCGAGCACCTGCACGAGGTCAACCGCTGTCGCACCTTATTCGCGACGCATTACCATGAGCTGACCGCACTCGCCTCCAATCGCCCTTCCCTCGCCTGCCACACGATGCGGGTCAAGGAATGGAAGGGCGACGTCGTCTTTCTGCACGAGGTCGGCCCCGGTACCGCCGACCGATCATACGGCATCCACGTCGCCAAGCTCGCCGGCCTGCCGAAAAGTGTGACGACGCGCGCCGAGGAGGTGCTGGGGGCCCTCGAAAAAGGCGATCAGGGCAGCGCGCTCACCCGCTTGGCCGACGACCTGCCGTTGTTCAATGTCGCACGGCGCCGCGCCGAGCCGGCGCTGCAGGAGTCTCCGGCCGAAGCATTGTTGCGCGACACCCGCCCAGACGAGCTTACCCCCCGCGAGGCGCTCGATCTCGTCTACCGACTGAAGGGGCTGGCAGCGGAGTAATCGGCCGGGACCGGTTTCCCTGATCGACGGGAACATACTGCGAAAAATCCGATTCCGGCCCGCTCGGTGACCAACCCCCGCGCCGGCAAACCATTGATATCACGAAACATCTCAATGCAAATTCCCTACGCGGCTGAACAGGGAAATAAATCCGACGAGCAGGGAGACAACATCGACGATTAGTGAATTAATTTGGCCCACACGAACACGCTGGCGCCGGAGAATTCTCCCTAGGCGCCTGCCCCAGCCGTCAAGAAATGACCCATTTGGCCTATTAGCCTCAACCTCACCCAATCTTTACCCAAAGTAGAGACCATCATCGGCGTCCCAAAAAGCCGCATAGCTGACCGAACAGGCCGCCCGTTCGTCCTCGCCTGGGCCTGGTGCTCGACGACGGGCGTGAGCGGGGGCACAATGGCCACCGCCTATGGCGGCACGCGAGGGCTGCCACAGCATGGGGAAGCGATGACGATCAGTCTCAAGGTCAACGGTTCACAACACTCGGTGCCGGCCGATCCGGACACGCCGCTGCTCTACGTGTTGCGCAACGATCTCGCGCTGAGCGGGGCTAAATTCGGCTGCGGGCTCGCCCAATGCGGGGCCTGCACGGTACTGCTCGACGGCCGGGCAGTGCGTTCGTGCGTCACCCCGATCGGTACCGTCGGAGAGGCCGAGATCACCACGATCGAAGGGCTCGGCACCGTCGACAAACCACATCCGCTGCAACAGGCTTTCATCGACATGCAGGCGGCCCAGTGTGGCTATTGCATCAACGGCATGATTATGGCGGCAAAGGATTTGCTCGATCAGAAACCGCACCTGAGCGCCGACGAAGTCCGCGAGGCGCTAGCGCAGAATCTGTGCCGGTGCGGCACCCACAACCGAATTGTCCGCGCGGTGCTGCACGCGGCAGAAAAAATGGGGAAGACATGACCGGGACTGCGGTGAACCTGACCCGGCGGCAGCTAGGCAAGGCTGCGGGCGCGCTCGTCCTCGCTTTTAGGCTCGCCCCGCACCTCGCCGGCGCGCAGGAGCCGCAATTGCCGGGTAGTCTCGCCAACAACCCGATGCTTGATGCCTGGCTGCGCATCAATGCCGACGGTTCGGCCACAATCTTCAGCGGCAAAGTCGAGTTGGGTCAGGGGATTTCGACGGCGTTGCTCCAAATTGCGGCCGAGGCGCTCGATTTGCCGATTGCCCGTGTCGAGATGATCTCCGGCGACACGGCGCAAACCCCGGACGAAGGCTATACCTCCGGCAGCCAATCGATCGAGAATGGCGGCACCGCGATTCGGCTGGCCTGCGCGGAGGCGCGCGCCCTGCTGGTCGATGCTGCCGCCAAGCGGCTCGAGCTGTCCGCAGACGCGCTTACCGTAAGCGAAGGCGTCATCGCCGCTCCCGACCGCCGCAAGCTCGGCTATGGCGAGCTCGCAGCTGGTCTCGATCTTCACCGCGAAGTCACTGCTACCGGGCCGTTGAAACCGTTGCCGGAGCAGAGGATCGTCGGCCGGTCAGTACCGCGGCGCGATATCCCGGCAAAGGTGACCGGCGGCGCCGCATATGTGCAGGACATTCGCCTCCCGGGAATGGTGCATGGC
>Ga0318505_10000287_pt1 | contig 11223 bp, 9 predicted proteins | sample GRESIP084b2f18_FD_203676 | JGI IMG/M metagenome (GOLD analysis project Ga0318505, IMG submission 203676) | Tropical soil microbial communities from Luquillo Experimental Forest, Puerto Rico - GRE.SIPMG.084b2f18 | ecosystem: Environmental > Terrestrial > Soil > Tropical forest > Bulk soil... | reverse complement strand
ATGCCGGTAGCGAAGGCGCTCGTCGAGGGCTACGACCCGATCTGGTTGGTCAGCAAGCACGCCGACATCCAGGAGGTCGAGAGTCTGTCCGAAGTCTTTGCCGCCGGCGGCGGCACGGAGAACCCCGGTTCGCACAACCCGATCCTGCAGAACATCGCCGGCGATGAATTCACCAAGCAACTCCTCGGCGGGAGCCTGCGCATCCTCGATGCCATCCCCTACATCGACCCACCCGAACACACCCACGCCAAGAACATGGCTTTCAACTATTTCAAGCCCCCGTCGGTCAGGAAATTGGCAGACCAGATCCGCGTCCTCGCCACGGAGTCGATCGAGCATCTCAAGAAGCTTTCGGCACGCGGCGACATCGACCTCCTCGACGACTGGGCGCTGGGCTTCCCACTGCACGTGATCATGACGCTGCTGGGGGTCCCGCCCGAGGATGAGCCGCGGATGATGGCGCTCACCCAGGAGTTCTTCGGCACCGCCGATCCGGAGCATCAGCGCGAGGACGTGGAGGCGCTGACCCCGGAAGCAATGGCTCAACAGTTCTCAAACACCATCCAAGACTTCTTCGCCTACTTCGATGCATTGGCCGAAGACCGCCGGGCCAATCCTCGCGACGACCTGGCCACGGTAGTCGCCTGCGCCAAGCTGCCCGACGGCGAGTACTGGCCCAAGACCTTCGTCTACGGCTGGTACACGGCCATCTTCACCGCCGGTCACGACACCACCTCGGCAACGCTGGCCGGCACGCTTCAGCAGCTGGCCCTGCACCCCGAGGTTCTGGCGCGGGTCAAAGCGGACCCCAGCTTGATACCCGACCTCATCCAGGAGGGTTTGCGTTACGTGGCACCGGTCAAACACTTCATGCGCGTCGCACTGAAGGACTACACGTTGCGCGGGCAGACCATCAAAGCCGGTGACAGGGTGATGCCACTGTTCCAGTCCGGCTGCCGCGACGAGGAGGTATTTGATCACCCGGACGAGTTCGACATCGACCGCAAGCCCAACCCACACCTCGCGTTCGGCTTCGGTGCCCACACCTGCGTCGGCCAGCACCTGGCCAAACAGGAATTGAACGTGATGTTCGAAGAATTGCTGCCCCGCCTGGAGTCCATCGAGGTCACCGGACCCGGCAGCGTAACGCAGACCAACTTCGTCGGCGGGCTGAAGCACTTGCCCGCCAAGGTCACAATCTCCTGATCGGCTGGAACACCAATGACCACAATCGATTACCCGCAGCTCTACATCGGCGGTACGTGGACCGCGCCCGCCGGCCACGACACCATCGAGGTGCATTCCGCGGCCACCGAGGACCGCATCGGTTCGGTGCCCAGGGGCAACGAGGCTGACATCGACGCCGCCGTCGCCGCGGCGAGAGCGGCATTCGACGCCCCCGACGGCTGGGCGACCTGGGATCCCAAGGAGCGCGCCGACGTCCTGGAACGGTTCGCCGCGGAACTGGAAGCCCGTGGCGCCGAAACGGCGCGACGCGTGTCGATGCAGAATGGGATGCCGATCTGGCTCGCCCAGAATTTCGAGGCCGGCTTTCCGGCGTTGCTGGTGCGCTACTACAGCGACCTGATGACCAGTGCGCCAGTGGAGGAATCGCGTCCGGGAATGCTCGGTGGCACATCGCTGGTGTCCAAGCAACCCATCGGTGTCGTCGGCGCGATCGTTCCCTGGAATGTCCCGCAGGGGATTTCGTTCCTGAAGATCGCACCCGCGCTGGCCGCCGGCTGCTCCGTCGTGCTCAAGCCGGCCGAGGAAACCGTGCTCGACGCGTTCCTCATGGCCGAGGCCGCGGCCGCGGCCGGCCTACCCGAGGGTGTCATCAACGTTGTTCCCGGCGGCCGTGAAGTAGGCGCCTACCTGGTCGAGCACCCCGGTGTGGATAAAGTCTCGTTTACCGGATCCAGCGCAGCCGGCCGCTGGATCGCCGAGGCCTGTGGGCGACTGCTGCGGCCGGTGACCCTCGAACTGGGCGGCAAGTCTGCGGCAATAGTTCTCGACGACGCGGATCTGGCCGCCTCCATGGAGCAGTTCTTCGGAGTCACCCTGCTGAACAACGGCCAAATTTGTTGGCTCAATACCCGGGTGCTGGCCCCGCGTAGTCGATACAACGAAATCGTCGACACCATCACCGATTTGGCGCGCTCGCTGAAGATTGGCGATCCGCTGGATCCCGAGACCAAGATGGGTCCGCTGGTGTCGAAGCGGCAGCGTGAGCGCGTCGAAGGCTACATCGCGAAGGGCAAGAGTGAAGGCGCGCGAATGACCACGGGCGGCTCGCGGCCGGCAGGATTCGACCGGGGCTGGTTCCTCGAGCCCACGATCTTCGCCGATTTGGACAACAACGCGACGGTGTCCCGCGAAGAGATCTTCGGCCCGGTGCTGTCGCTGATCCCGTATTCCGACGAACAGGAGGCTGTGGCGATCGCCAACGACAGTATCTACGGCCTGGGCGGGAGCGTGTGGTCATCGGATCCCGAACGCGCGGCCAACGTCGCCCGCCGCGTTCGCTCCGGGACGGTCGGGGTCAACCATTACGTGAATGATCCCGTCGCCCCGTTCGGCGGCATCAAGCAAAGTGGCATGGGCCGCGAACTCGGCCCCGAAGGGCTGTCCCCGTTCCAGGTGTACAAGACCATCTACCTGCCGCCGCCACCGAGTACCGGTTAAGCACAGGAAATACGACTGGCGTCGAACTGATTTCGTGCCACCTCGCGGATCGGAGCAAGTAACCAATGTCTGCGCCCGCCGTCACCACGCCCAGCGCGAACGTACATGAGTTCACAACCGATCTGATTGTTCGGCGCCGCAGCACACCAGCAGAGGGTGTGGTGGTGCTCGACCTTGCCCATCCGGAAAACGAGGACCTGCCGCGCTGGGAACCGGGAGCCCACATCGACCTGATGCTCGAGGACGGCCTGACGCGCCAATACTCGCTGTGCGGTGATCCGCAGGATTCGAGTGTGTGGCGCGTTGGGGTCTTGCTCGATCCCAACAGTCGCGGTGGCTCACGATACGTTCACGAGAAACTCAACGAGGGAGCCACTGTACGGGTACGTGGCCCGCGCAACCATTTTCCGCTCGTCGACGCGCCGCACTACCGGTTCATCGCGGGGGGTATCGGCATCACCCCGATCTTCGCGATGCTCGAGGCCGTGCAGCGCGCGGGCGGCGACTGGACGCTGCTGTACGGCGGACGGACCAAGGCGTCCATGGCCTTCGTAGACGACCTCGCCAAGCGCTACCCCGACCGCGTCACGGTGTGGCCCCAGGACGAACGGGGTCTTCTCGACCTGGAATCGCTCTTCAAGGAACCCGAAGACAACACCTTGGTGTACTGCTGTGGACCCGAAGCGCTGCTGTCGGCGGTAGAGCAGCACAGCGCCCACTGGCCGGCCGGGATCCTTCATATCGAGCGATTCGCCGCCAAGGCACCGACCGCGGAGGAGGCCGCTGCAGCCCTCGACCAGTTTGAGGTGGTGTGCCAACGTTCGGGACGGTCTTTTGAGATCACATCGGACCAGCAGATCCTGGAAGTCCTTGAGGAAGAGGGCATTCCAATTCTGGGCAGCTGCTATGAAGGCGTCTGCGGCACCTGCGAGGCGAGGGTGTTGGAGGGAACACCGGACCACCGCGACTCGGTGCTCACCGATGCGGAGAAAGCCGCCGGCGAAGTAATGTTGATCTGCGTGTCGCGCTCTCGCACCGAAAGGCTGGTGCTGGACCTGTGAAGACTGTGAAGACTAACTACCCGATCAAGTGCTGGTACGTCGCGGCCACCTGCGATGAGATTGCTGAATCGCCGTTGGGTCGGCGCTTACTCGGCAAGGACATCGTGTTGTGGCGAGGTGCCGGCGGTGGCGTCACCGCATTCGAAAACCGGTGCGCGCACCGGGCATTTCCGTTGTCGCACAGTACCGTCGACGGAGATCGACTGGTCTGCGGTTACCACGGATGTACCTACGACGCCACCGGCAAGTGCGTTCACATACCGTCTCAGCCCCAAGTCCCGACTGGGATGAGGGTGCGCGTCTTCCCGATCCTCGAGCAACCACCTTTCATCTGGATCTGGCTGGGACAGCCAACCGCTGCCGCGGGCAGCCAGCCCCCACATGTGCCTTGGATCAACGACCCGGCGTGGACAACATTTGCCAGTGCCTGGCAGGTAAACGCCAACTATATGATGGTCCACGAACACTACCTAGACTTCAGCTACGCCCCCATCCTTCACAGGCACGATGTGCCCGCGGAAATCGTGAGCATGCCCGCGTTCAACGACGTTGAGGTGACCGAAACCACGGTGTCCTACACCCGGCTTCTGCCGGACGGGCACCTCACCGACTGGCACGCCGACGCCACCGGGCTCGACCGCGCGCCTATGTACAAGCATCGTGAAGGCGGGACGTTCGCCTCGCCGGCGGTGCACTACCAATATTGGGCTATCGAAACCGCAGACGGCGACGTGTACACCACCACTCGGGTGCACGGCATCACACCCGAGACCGAAAATTCGAGTCACGTGTTCATGCAATCGTCGCGTAACTATCGACATGATAATGATGCGGTGACGCAACGCCTGCGGTCGTTCCTGGACGACGTTGCCCAACGCGACACTTCCATACTGGAGATGGCGTCCAACCACTCGGGATATGACGGATGGCGAGGCGGGGTGGAATTCCAGGCGGACGCGGCCGCGCTACGCGCTCGACGCATCGTGGGGGTGATGTTGGCCAAAGAAGCGGGCCGCTCCGCAATACGACCCGGTCTCGCACCGAATACCAGAGGTAACTTGCTCAGCCCTCTTCAATCCGTCACAGCGCGCGATTGACCGCGTGCGGTGCCTCACAACCGGTTAGGACGCGCCGATGTCTGCGTTCAGCAGGTTGTCGTCCTGACCCGTCACTGACAGCACTGTCTGCCACAGGTAGCTGTCGGTATCGACCTTCTTTCTGGATGAGACCGCCAAAGGTATTGGTACGTGGGTCAATCGGCGTCGCCAAGAACCGATGACAACGTCGGTCTTGCCCGCCATGCCCGCGTGAACGGCCGCATGACCCAATCGGAGGCAGAGGTTGGCGTCCCGAGCGTTGGCCGGCAAGCTGCGGATCATGTAGCTGGGGTCGATGTATTTGATGTTCGCCGTAGTTCCTTGAGCCCGAAGCGTTTCCCCGATTTGATCTCTTAAAAACGCGCCAATGTCGCCGTGTCGACGGTTCCCTGAGGCATCCTGCTCCGCCGCAACGTCAAGCAGATCCTGACCTGCTCCTTCGGCCACCACAATCACCACGTAACCATCTCGTTCGATGCGCTGTCTGGCAGCTTCGACGACGCCATCGATGCTGAAGGCAATTTCCGGGATGAGGCAGATGCCTACCTGGGTGTCCGCCAGGGTTGCGAAGCTGGCGATGAACCCGGAGTCACGGCCCATCAGTTTCACCAGACCGATGCCGGACCGATGGCACGACGCTTCCACATATGCCGCGCGTGTCGCCTGCCGTGCCGCCTCGACGGCGGTCTCGAAACCGAAAGATGTATCAATGAAAGAGATATCGTTGTCGATTGTCTTCGGTACGCCCACCACGGCGATCTTCAGCCCTCGCCGCCGCACTTCTTCGACGATCGTGTGGGCACCGCGCAGCGTCCCATCGCCTCCGATCGTGAACAACAGCTGAATCCCCAGCCGCTCAAGCCTGTCAACCATTTCACCGGCCGGCTGCGGACCGCGTGACGAGCCCAGAACCGTACCACCCACTTCATGGATCTGACTTACTCTGCGGAGTGTCAATTCGATGGGCGCCAGTGAGTTTCGATCCACCAGGCCCTCGTAACCGAACCGAAAGCCGTAGACCGTGGGCACGCCGTACTTTTCGCGCAGGCAGAAGAAGATCGAGCGAATGACATCATTCAATCCGGGGCATAGCCCGCCGCACGTGACAATCCCGCACCGCAGGGCGTCGGGATTAAAGTAGATCCGCTCCCGCGGCCCCGCCAGCTCGAAGGCCGGCGGATCTACGCCGGCTCGCATCTGCGCGCGCAACTCATCGACATCGGCGCTCAACAAGAGCCGTTTCGATGTATCCATAAAATGGGTTGCGCGCAAAGGAGAGACGATCTCGCATTCACCGAGATCATCGGTTTCGAAATCTCGCTGTACTAACGTCATCTCAGGTGGACCGCAGGGTGAGCACCACTTTTCCTAGGTACTAGGTCATCCTAGTAACTGCGCGGCGTCATGGGTATGGACCGATGGTGGTATCCGCCTCTCTCCTCGGGGTTACGCGCTGCCCGCCGGGCCGATGAGTTCACGGCTTGTCGTAGAGCTCGACTTTCATTGTCGCCCAGAATGATTCGGCCTGAGCGTTATCGCGTGTCGTCGACTGCGCCTGACCTCGTTGGTGATCAGCGAATTGTTCGGGTGACGCATCCGTTCCATCCCTGGTGCGGGCGCGAGTTTGTGTTCCTGGGAGTGCGACAGACGTGGTCGCAGGATCGGGTGTTCTTCCTCGACGAGCAGGCCAGGCAGTTCTCACTGCCGGTGGGCTGGACCGATGCGGTCGAGCCGGACCCGTTCGTCACGATGGCCGCCGGCAGGTGCCCGTTCCGGTTCGGTGATTTGGTCCAGCTGCGCGGGTTGATGGACGGACTGGCTGATGTGTAAAGAGGATTATGCCATTACTGTTAGGTGGATTATGCCGTTGAGTTCCGGCGACCCTCGCATGTTGCGACGTATATGGCCGGTATTACGCTTGTGTGAGTTGTGGTTTATGTGTCTATTGTGGCGTGTCGCGGCTGACTATCCCACCGCGTGAGGCATAATTACTCTTACATATCGATAGGAGAGTGGCGATGGCACGCAAGCGTCAGTCGGATGCGAAGGCAGCGGCGTTGGCCGAGACGCGGACGCTGAATCCGCGGCCGGAGGCAGTGGTGGACCCGCAATTCGGCTCCTCGGAGTTCTTTGACGCCCGCGACGTGGTGCAGGTCAAATACGAGATGGTGCGCCGGGTGCGGGTGGATAAGGCACCGGTGGCGCACGCCGCGGCGGCGTTTGGGTTCTCCCGCCCGTCGTTCTACGAGGCGGCCGCCGCGGTGGATCGCGACGGGCTAGGTGGGCTGGTGCCGGCCAAGCCCGGGCCGCGGCGCGCGCACAAGCTCACCGATGAGGTCATCGCCTACGCGCAGCGGCTGCGCGAGCGGGATCCGTCGCTGGGCTCGGCGCGGCTGGCGGCCGCGATCGCGGCCAAATTCGCCATCACGGTGCACCCACGGTCGGTGGAGCGGGCCTTGGCCCGCGCTGAGAGTCCCAAAAGTGGAGGTGCGCAATGAGATCGACGATACGGCCGGTGACAGATCCGACGTGGTCGACGGCTATGAGCAGTTGCGGGCCCGCGCGCTGTGCGGCGACACCCAGGGATGGCGGCTGGGGCTGGGGGTGCTGCAACAGCGCGGGGTCGCCGCCTGGCTGCGGGTGCGTCGGGCGGCCGTCCCGGCGGTCTGCCCGCCCACGCCCGCCGGGGCCGCGCTGCCCAGCGCCGGGGGCGTGGACGCGGAGCTGGTCAGGCTGCTGGCGTCGATGGCACTGGCTGTCGCCACACAGGGGTGAGCGGTCATGAGTGAGCAGGCCGCGGCGAAGGTGACCGGTGCGCACCTGGCGCGCACAGCCTACCTGTATGTGCGCCAGTCCACGCTGCGCCAAGTGCTGACCAACACCGAGTCCGCCGCCCGCCAGTACGCGTTGCGGCAGAAGGCCATCGCGCTGGGCTGGCCAGCCGAGGCGATCGTCACCATCGACACCGATCAGGGCCAGTCCGGCGCCTCGGCGGCCGACCGGGAAGGATTTCAGCGCCTGGTTGCCGAGGTCAGCATGGGCCGCGCCGGGATCGTGCTGGGTCTGGAGGTTTCCCGGCTGGCCCGCAACAACGCCGACTGGCACCGGCTACTGGAGATCTGTTCCATGTCGGGCACGCTGATCTGCGACGAGGACGGGCTATATGACCCGACCGACTTCAACGACCGGCTGCTGCTCGGGCTCAAGGGCACCATGAGCGAGGCTGAACTGCACTTCATCCGGGCTCGGCTCATCGGCGGGCAGCTGTCGAAGGCCCGCCGCGGCGAACTACAGATGGGCCTGCCCGTCGGGCTGGTCTACGACCCCATTGGCAAGGTTGTGCTCGACCCGGATACCGGTGTGCAACAAGCTATCCGGCACGTATTCACACTGTTCGACCGCACCGGCTCGGCGCGCGCGGTGGTGCAGCAATTCAATGCCGAAGGGCTGCTGTTTCCGGTGCGGGTGCGCAAGGGCGCCCACAAGGGCGAGCTCGCCTGGATGCCGCTGCAGCACTGGCGGGTGCTGCGCACCCTGCACAATCCCCGCTACGCCGGCGCGTTCGCCTACGGCCGCCGCCGCGAACGCATCGCGGCCAACGGCAACAAGACCCTCCAGGCCCTGCCCCGCGACCAGTGGATTGCGCTGATCCCCGACGCCCACCCGGGCTACATCAGCTGGGAGCAGTACGAAACCAACCAGAAGCTGCTGCTGAATAACGCGGCCGCCCACGGCGAGGATCGTGCCGCTGGCCCCGCCCGCGAGGGCACCGCGTTGCTGCAAGGCCTGGCCATTTGCGGACGCTGCGGGCGGCGGATGACGGTGCGCTATCACACCCGCCGCGGCGTGGAGGTCCCCGACTACCAATGCATGCGTAGCTGCATCGACGACGGTGGACCCCGCTGCCAAACCATCCCTGGCGCAGTCGTCGACCACGCAGTCGGCGACCTGCTGCTCGATACCCTCACCCCGCACGCGCTCGAGGTCGCGCTCACCGTGCAGGCCGAGCTCGACACCCGCGCAGCAGAGGCCGACGCGCTGCGCCGCCAACACGTTGAGCGCACCCGCCAGCGCGCCGACCTGGCTCGACGCCGCTACCTGACCGTCGACCCGGACAACCGGCTGGTAGCCGACAGTCTCGAAGCCGACTGGAACGACGCGCTACGCGCCTTGCAGACCGCGCGTGAGGACTACGAACGCGCCAGCGCCGCCGCCACAGCCGCCCTCACCGACGAGCTGAAAGATAGAATCCGCTGCCTGACAACAGATTTCCCTGCACTGTGGTCTAATCCCAACACCGCCCAGCGCGACCGCAAACGCATGGTCCGCCTCCTCGTTGACGACGTCACCCTGCACAAGACCGACCGCATCCACCTGCACGTGCGTCTGCGCGGCGGGCAAACCACCAGCCTCGCCGTCGCAATCCCGCCCAAGGCCTGGCAGATCCGCCAAACCCACCCCGACACCCTTGCCGCGCTTGACCGGCTCCTCGACACTCACACCGACGCACAGACCGCCGAGGCACTCAACGCAGCCGGTCACCGCTCCGGCGAAGGCAAGCCGTTCACCCCTCGAATCGTGCTCGACGCGCGCCGCAGCAACAAGCTGCCCAGCCACGCTGACCGACTCCACGCCAAGGGCCTGCTCACCAAAACCGAGCTCGCCGCGCGGCTGGGCGTGCACGAGAGTACCGTCAAGAGCTGGACCAAAGCGGGAATACTCAACTCCCACAAGGCAAACGACAAGAACGAGCGGCTATACGAACCACCGATCGCCGGTGACCCACACCTCACCACTCGACAAGGCAGTCCGCTGAGAAAACGAGTTCTCGCCCAACCCACTACAGAGGGTGCACTGTGAAGCCAAGCCCTTGTCCCAGCACACCGCCGTGCGGCCAACTGAGCGGATCAGGTTGTGCTCGCGGGCGAACCGCGCCAGCTGCTCGGACGTGTGCGGGCAGCCGCACGGGCGATGGCGCACGCGTGCGCAGATGCCTGCCTGCGTCGATCGATGGGTGCCACCGGGATTTGTTGGAACAACAGCGGCGCCGAATCGCTGTGGTCGACATTCAAACACGAGTACTACTACCGTCACGTCTTCGCGACTAAGACTGAACTCGTTTCAGCCGTTGACAAAATTGGATGCACTTCTACAACAATCAGAGGCGTCATTCGACTATCGGAATGCTCAGCCCATCGCCTATGAACATTCACTAAACGCGGCCACACAAGCCGCATAACCCCTGTCCACTTTTCGGGCGAACCTCATCCATGTTGACCTGCCGAATTGCGTACTCACACTGCGGCGAACGGATCGGCCATTGTTTCTCCTAGCTGATAATCGTTAATGCTAGCCCCGCCGACTAGTTCGTCCGGGCCCTAGTGAATCGTGTCTAGATCGGGCCGCAGACAGATCCACCCAAGGTCGGGTTCGCCAGGTTTGTAACCCCACCAGTTCGGTGTTCCCAGGTGTATGTCCACCCATTGAAGCCCCGCCACCCGCGGTTACGGTGCCACCATCGAAGCCGTCTGAGGGGTCATTGTCACCTTCCCCTTACGTCAACACCCATGCAAGCAGGTGTAGCACACAAACTATCCTGGGATCTCTTCCGATGGTTGCACCTCGCATTCGATGCCACAGTTGTGCAGGCAGTTCGGGCCAGGACCGGGCCGGCGAGATGTGACGGGACACTGCCAATCTCCATCCTCGTCCGGTCCCTCGCACTCGGGGCCGTGCTCACCGATGACCACGCGTTTATGCCACGCTTAAGGCCACGCATTCCTGACGGTGGTTGTCTGCGTGCGCGCATCGTTTGTTGCCGCACTCCCCACAGGGCACCATCCACCAAATGTCCACGCCAGCGTCCATTAAGCAGCGCACACACGAGCAGTCACTCATCTTTTACTCCTTTAGCCGATTGTTCTGCCAGTTTAGCTGGCCTAACAAGTTGTCAGCAACGTGATGTCAACGAATTAGCAGCGGGTGATGTCTTCTGGCTCACACGCATCCGTCCTGGTGGTCTACGCCACAGGGCAAGATAACCAGCAGCAGGGCGAGCGGGTGTTTCCACCTCATTTTCATTGGTTCTCCGGGCAGTAAAACGGTGTTGCGGCTGAAACGAACCTCTCGGCAATTCGCTTCCGCATCCGAGGGGTTATTAATTATGACCCCAAGTGCAACTGACTATTTCTGGGGTCACGTGCCGACCTGGACATGGCCGGTCATCGTCGTCGGCATGTTCGGGTTCTTTGTCTATGAAGCCATTAGGGCGTCGGAGGCGGCGCACCCCGTTGATAAATCGACCAGACCGGCAACATGCCGGTGTAGCGCAGCCCGGCGCCATCACACCGGACGCCGCGGGATCCGACCGGGTGGGCGAG
>Ga0318505_10000281_pt1 | contig 11303 bp, 10 predicted proteins | sample GRESIP084b2f18_FD_203676 | JGI IMG/M metagenome (GOLD analysis project Ga0318505, IMG submission 203676) | Tropical soil microbial communities from Luquillo Experimental Forest, Puerto Rico - GRE.SIPMG.084b2f18 | ecosystem: Environmental > Terrestrial > Soil > Tropical forest > Bulk soil... | reverse complement strand
GCGGAATCACGGCATCCCCTTTCCAGACATTTTGGTCTGGGGCGCCATAGCCCTCGAACTGGGCGGTGGCCTGATGTTGGTGGCCGGGTTTTATGCCCGATGGGTAGCTCTCGCACTTTTCTTTTACACGTTTTCGCTTGCGCTGATTTTCCATGCATATTGGACCGTAAGTGACCCTGCGGCAGCGCGCACTGACGCTTCGTCCTTCTTCGGACACCTCTCCATGATGGGCGGCATGCTCATCGTCGTGGCATTCGGTCCAGGCGCCTACAGTGTCGATGCACTGATGAGCCGACCCTCGGCAGGTTTGGTCGCTGCGAAACGTCTGCGACCTTTCTAGGTAAGATGCGATTGGTTGTGAGAACCAGGCCACCAGAGCTTGGTGGCCTATTTCTTTCCAGTGCAGCTCGAACTGGTGCCGTGCCTGCCGATGTGTGATGAGGGTCACAGCGCACTCCCCGGACTAATGCTTTGCTGTGGCCGCATCGTCGTGTCCCCGACGGTGCACATGCTCACTTAGGGGTCGCTAATGGCGACCCCTCTTTTTTATTAATGAGGCTCGAGGATCGCTTGCGTTAGCAGGAAAAACAAACGGCCCGAACATCGGGTTCGGGCCGTTTGATGACAATCAAAATCGCAATACTCTAAACGGAACTCACGTGCCCTTCGATTTCTTTTGGCTGCCCTTGTGCTTCTTTGCCATGGCGCTACTCCTTGATGTGCCCCTATCCTCACAAAACAGTGGCGCATTACAAGTGAACGCCGAATGAACCAATTGGGGCAGCGGTGGATTGCGGTGAATATCGCCTGCCCCTGTTAAGGACCGATGAGCGAAAATTCGCCGCTAGGTCTAAAAGCGTCGGGGAACATTACGCCGGCAAGCACGAGGGCAAGCGCCACACAGATAAGAGCAAGAGCAAATCTAAGAGCAAGAGCAAATCCAAATTCGGGATGCTTACGCGCCGCCTTTTCTTCCGAACCTTGGTAGACGTCTGTTTGCTGAAGTAATGACATTGCTAGCCCCTGAGTTTTGATCCGGCGCTGTACATGAGCATTCATTGATGGTCCGTGTCTGTTACCAACGTCACAAGAAGAGGAGACCTCCATATCTGATGAGGGGTCGGGCGCCTCGCCGCTTCCCGCCGCCTTGGTCAGTCGAAGAGCGCAGGTTGAGAAGGATTGGGGGCGCTAGTGGCGCAGCAACGCAGATCAAAGTGCAGGACGTAATGGGCGAACCGTGGGGCAAGTTGCAGTATTAGTGCAATAAACTAAAGTGAAGGCTGTGTGTTCGGCGCTCGCGGTTTGCTCTAATACATCATCTGGAATGTCAAAAGTCAGAACTTGTTCATTCGCCTCAGCTTGGCTAATCACGTCATCGCTATTCATGGCAGTGCCCCGCTAATCCATCGCGCCCCTTCCATCCACATATCGCAGTCCCCGACCGCGCGGTGTGACTAACGGCACATACAAATCCAATGACCGCTCGTCGCTTCCCGCACCCTGGTCTACCGAGTTACAGCCGAACTACTACGTCGTACGTGACGCCAACGGCCAACAGATTGCATACATCTATTATGAATGTGAGCCGGGAAGGCGATCCGCGGCGAAGTTGCTCAGCAAAGATGAGGCGAGAAGGATTGCGGCGAATATTGCTAAACTTCCAGACCTGCTGCCTAAGGATTGAGCGCGTACTGTGAACCGAGTGAAGGACAACGTTGAGCTAATGTGGTCAATTACTGGCAGCAGAACATCGGCTCAAAGGAGACCGCAATGCCCACGAGGAGATTTGAGCGGGCGCAGCTTTTGATAGTTGGATGCACAATTATGTTTGCTGCCTACGTCTTGATCGAACATGCACAAGCGCAGCCGGGCTATGTGCCTCCTCCTACGCCGCTGCCACCGCCTGTTTCCAATCCATCCAGTCCCAATGTCGTGCCTCAACCGAGCTACAGACCCCTAACACCCTCAACACCAAGCATCGTTCCAAGTGATGAAGTTACGTCGCCTACCGTTCCAAGACGTGAGGTTACGTCGCCGGAGAATGAAGAGCCCGCAAGTACAACCGCTCGATCTGAGCGAGAGGCAACAACACGCACGGTCCACCACCATCACCGAGCCCGCCACATAGGTATGGGACCCACACTAGGGTCTTTTGATTGCAGCTACGGTTGGTGTGTTCGTATTTCTCCTCCGCATGCCTATTACCGGCCATATGGCTGGTATCGCTATTGAAGCTCGCCGGATCGCGACCAACGTGGCGAGGCTGCAGGGGTTGGTGCGCTCTTGGCCCTCCCTTGGCATTTGCTGCACTAATTGAAATCTCGGCGAGTTCGCCGTAGCTTATTACTGAGAGGTTCCGAGAGATCGTCTGGTACTGATGAAGAAACTCGCGTTGGTTTATGCACTGCTCTTGGCGGCATCGCCAGCCGCAGCGCAGCTCGCTACGTCGCAGAGAGTACAACAGTTGGGCGGTGAGAGCGTCCAGACCACACCGATCGAAGCCCCAAGGACTGGCGTTTTCTGCATCGAGGAAATGACCGCGACGTTCTGCAACGTAACCACAGCGCCGAATACAAGTGGCTACGGGTCACGCAGCGTGTCCACAGCGAGCGGTGGCGCTGGTGCCATCCGTCCGTCGATCCCACCCTGCTCAAGCGAACCGCCGTTCAACGAACTGTGCAACTGACCAGCAAACCGGCTTCGTTTTAGCAAACCCAGGCGAAGTTTGTGTGGGTTATCTGAAAACCCAACTGCTGAGCCGCTTTAACATCTTCTGCCCCTCAATTTTCGCGCGACCTTAATCACCGCGATCTCGCGCTACAAGGCACGTCAGAGGTCGAGGACTTTCACACAAAATTTGCGGAACACCATCCCGCCGCCAGCGAAGCAAGATTTTGGCCCCCCACCCCCGGCCATGCGATCAAACAAACAAAAGCTCGTGGCGCGGAGCAAACAAACAACGTTGCGCTGTTCGATTTCAATTCGTTTGTTTGTTTGTTCGTGATAAACTAAGCGAGCCTGCGAACTGATTGCGCCCAAGTCCGCAGGCTCTAACCCCAGGCACGGAGATCACTACATGCCCAGAGCTAAATCATTATTCCCTATCGGCACATCAGCGGTAAAGGTGCTGGCGCGGCTAGCAGCAAGGAACGCTGTTAAGACGCAAGGCGTTCGCGTCAGCCATGTTCCGTATGCGCAGATCATCCAGCGAGCTAACGACTATCTGGCCGCACACCCGGAGCTTTATGCACAAGCACTCGAACGGGCGCAGCGCGAGGGCATGATCGACCACTACCCGATGATGATGGAGCGCTGAACACAAATCACGCATTGAGTGAAATCTAGAAGTGCCGATTGACGGCCACTTCTTTTGCTCAGATGTCATGAACGAAATGGAGTTACGAATGGCGATAATCGGATATGCCCGCGTCTCAACTGACGGCCAAAGCTTGCAGTCGCAGACAGAGGCATTGCATCAGGCTGGCGCTGCGAAGGTCTACAGTGAGAGCATCGGGTGCGTACACTGACAGGCCACGGCTAGCAAAGGCCATCGCCGCGCTGAGCGAAGGCGACACCCTGGTCGTGTGCAAGCTCGACAGGCTGGCGCGGTCAACCAGGGACTTGCTCAATACGCTGGCGACGATCTCTGAGCGCGGTGCAAGCTTCAAATCACTGAGCGATGCTTGGGCCGATACAACAACGCCACATGGGCGATTGATGGTGACGGTGCTGGGCGGGCTAGCGGAGTTCGAGCGCCACCTCATCTTGTCGAGGACTGCTGAAGGGCGCACCAGGGCGCAGGCTAATGGCGTCCGCTTTGGCCGCAAGCCCTCACTTACAGCCTACCAACGAGCAGAGGCTTTGCGCAGACGCGCTGCTGGTGAAACCCTAACCTCTATCGCACAGCTATTCGGGGTGAGCCATATGACGATTGCTAGATTAGGAAATGAGTGACCTGTTGCGAGCTGACAATTATCGACTTCGATAATTGTGGCTCAACAAGGGCTCACCCTCTTTTCTTTTTTTGTTCTGACAATTCGTTGCCGCCCACCGAGGGCCATAATTCATCTTCGATATGACGACCCCGACCTAGCGTCGGGTATCTTGTTCGGGGGGACGCTGAGATCGGGGCCGGGCTCTCTTGTGGGGGGAGAACCGGCTCCGATTGTATAGCGGACCAACTCGTTCATGCAATGAACGGAAGGCTAATCAACGTCCCGGTGTCGTGTATTTTGCGGCCGGAGAAAACCTTCTAATTCATACCCTTATATCGCGGTATTAATGCTCGCCTTCAATATCGGCATTGGGTGCGGGCCTTAGGCACCATCGGTTGGCTCGCCCACTTTCATTGAAGAATGTCGGCCCCGACCCAGCATCAGGGGCTGGGGGGCTTGGGGACACTGAGATCAGGGCCGGGCTCTCCGGGAGCAGCCCCGACCTTATAGCGTCGTAACAGTTAGGATTATGAAGATTACGTAATCTACGAAGTTGTGATCGGCTCAGGATTCAGTCGCGGGCTCACCCACCAATAATCATGTCCAAGCCAGAGCGCCCCAGTGCAAAGGCCGGTGCGATCATGGTGAGCTTCCATTTGCTCAGGGGTTGGCACCGGTGGTGGTATCGGCGCGGCAGACCACCTTCGATCTTCGATCTCGTTCATTTGATCCCCACGATGGCGGAGGATTATGTAGGTAGCTGCGCTTGCGCTGTCCACCTTCCGCTTGCGTGCTTAGCCAAACCTTCTGTCGAGTCTTGCAAAGGGTTTTTTCATCTCGTCAGGGTCGTATTCGATCACTGGCCCTGGCGCTGGTAAAGGCAGCGGCGCTTGCGATCTTTCAATCACTCGCTCAAGCGCAGCAGCGAAGTTCGTCCCCTCAAAATGCCCATACCCAACAGCGCTGAGCTTCGGATTCTCAAAAGGCAAACTCTCGACAGCGGCTCGCATCTGCTGAGGCGTTAGTTTCACCTGTCCGCGATACGCCATCTGCAAGAGCGGCAGTGCTTTGATGTCATCAGGCAGCACCTGTTCTACTTTTTGTTGCTCAATCCTGTTGAGCACTTCATCGACTGCATCCACCACCTTCCACAACCCTCCACTTTGGTTTCACCTGATTTCGACAGCTACATCGCTGTTCTTCGCCTAACTCCCGGCATTACCTTCTTATTCTTTATTACTCTTATAATAGAGAGTGGAGGTGTGGAGAGTGTGGAGGGTGTGGAACGTTGAATTTTTATTTTCATTTTTTGTGAAACCCAAAAGAAAAAGTGCCCTCCACATCCTCCACTCTCCACTCCAACTCTCCATCACTCCTTAGAACCGCCGCCACCCTGCGGCAGCAGCGGGCTTTGCGTTTGCGTTCGCGGGCTCGGCCATCGCCTCAGCAGGCTTTTCAGGCTTTGACCGCGGCTGCGCCACCTCAACGGCCTCGCCCCAATCGGCCATGTCAGTGTCCCATTCGGTTGGGCCGTAGAGTTTCGACCAAGCTGCGCGGCATTCGCTAAGCAGAGGGAATTCCCACCCATTGGCGCTTGAGGTCCGGTGCTTTTTGACAACCACGCCGATGGCTTCTTGGTCGGTGAGGGAGTGAGTGAGCCACCATTGGCTCAACGGCACGTCTGCTTGCGTAGTTGCGCCGCGCTTGGTGGTGATCTCTATCGTTGCATACCGGTTGGAATAGCGGAGCACAAAGCTGTCTTTGTTCTGAAACGCAATGATCTGTCGTGTTGGATCGAGCGATGACGCTTCCCAACTTGCGATGACTGTCTTTCCACCAACGTTGTCGATGATGGCGTGTTGATTGTTCATTACCGTGAGCAAATCGTCCCAACTCGCTGGCGGTGGTTGCGGCGGGATTACAGCCGGAAGCGCAGCGCGTGGTTTTGGCTCGGCTTGCGCAGCTTCAGGCTCCGGCGTGTCTTCGGGCTCGGGCGCAGCGGCAGGTTGTGCAGCAGAGCTAAAAAAAGAAGCCCGCTCAGCTTGCCAACGAGCTATTTGTCTATCAGAGAACTCACGCCTCTCAAACTTTTGCGGCGCAGCAGCGTCCTTGCGCAGTTCGGCGTAGCGTGCTGCCCATGCGCCCTTGATCACCTCCCGAGACAGTACGGCACCAAAAAGTCGAAGATGCTGTTCTCGTTTATCTCCTCCTTGCGGATAGGCTTTAATGTCCGCAGCGATGATGCGACTTGCTTGCTCAGCAGTCGGCAGAGTTGCAAGGAGTTCGGTCATTGCCAGCCCCCCTTCTCAAAACGCTCTATTGGATTGTATTCGCCACGACGTGCAGGATCGTTCTCGCGTTGGTTGGCTCCAACGCAAGATTGTCCAGGCGCGCGCGTCGTTTGGATGCAAGCCGCAATGGTTGATCCAGTCCTCGATTTCGAGGTCGCAAAGGTTGTGACCGGCGATCTGGTCGGCCTTACGCTTGCTCATGCAGTGATCCGCTCAAGCCAATCTGCGTAGTTCTGCAATGCCTCACGCATCGCATCGGTGTGCTTGCTTCGATTGTAAACGCCAGCCACGCCAGCCTTATGACCGGAGACGTGATTAAGGATCGTTTCGATTATCCAGGGTTGGACCCCGAGTTCGGCCATCTGAGTTGCTGCCGTCCTACGCAGATCGTGGAGGTGCCAAGAGGGCAGGGGCTTCGCTCTACGATCAGCCGCCTTACGCTTGTCGAGCAAAGCTTGGTCAAGGCGTTCTTTGCTCTTGCTCCATCCACTGAAACCAGCTTCGCCAATCCCGAACACGAAGTCGCGTCCTTTGCGCTTTGGCTGGCGCGCAAGGATAGCCTTAGCTTGACGTGATAGGAGCACCTCATGCTGGCGCAAGTTCTTCGTGCGCTCAGGTCGTAACACGATCAAGCCGCGATCAAGGTCAACCTCGGACCAACGCAAGCCTCCAATCTCCTCGCGACGTTGGCCGGTCAATGCCAAGAGGCGCACTATCTCCCCGAAGTCACCCTGTGGTAGCGCAGCCCAAAGCTCAGCAAGCTCTGCTTGCGTCAGCACACGATCTCGTGATCCGCGTTCATCGGCGCGGGCTGTCCCAGCGACGGATTTGCGTCGAGTAGTCCTTCGCGGACGGCCCAGTTGAAGAACGCTGAGAGGGAAGAGCGAACGCGGTTCCGTGCTGTGGGGCCGCTGGCTGTTTCCACCTCAGCTAGGCGCAAGGCTATGGTGCGCCGGTCGATCTCAGTCAGGCGTAGGCGGGCGAGGGGGGCGCAGTCTCGGCACAGATGGCGTTCTAGCTCAACGTAGGTGCGGGGCTTTAGCGCGGCCTGTTGCCTGCTGAGGTAGCGTTCCACTTCAGCGCCAAAGGCTTCGGCTGGAACTGGCTTGGCAAAGGGATCGCGCCCCCCAACCAGCGCACCGAGAAGGCGCTGAGCTTCCTTGCGTGCTCTCTCGCATGTCCAGGGCGAACCATGCCGCCCAATGCTGCGCATCTGCTGCACGCCATTCTTGCGGAACCGAAGGTAGTAATAAGCCCCATCAGTCTGACGGCGCACCCCGAAGCCCTGCACAATGGTGTCCCAAACGCGGCTACCGGGCTCAAGCTGTTCAACGGTTCTGACTGTGATCTTCGCTATCGCCATCTGATGCTCTCGTTGAGGGCTGTTGAGGGCTAGCCCTCAACTCCTTGAGCACGAAAGACAGGGTGACTGAGGGTCGCCTTAAAGCAGTGTAGCCCTCACGTAGCCCTCACGCAAATGAGAATTGCAGTCGGTGCCTGTCGGTTGGTGGCGGAGGGTGTCGTGAACCTAGAGGGTGCCTAGCAAGGTGATGGAAGTGCCGATGGTATCGACGTAACTTGGTGGTGGTTGCGTTTGCAGTCGGTGCGATATACTCTTCGCACTCGCGCACGCGCTCGTAGCTCAGCTGGATAGAGCATCAGACTTCGAATCTGAGGGTCGGGAGTTCGAATCTCTCCGAGCGCGCCAATGAAATCAACGATTTAGGTTTTGATCACGCTAGGCGCAGGGACCTCGGGCTAACGCCGGGCTAACGGATTTCCTAAATGGGCTACCGCCGCTTCCCGCCGCCGTGGTCTGTCGAGAAGTTGGATGCTTGCTTTGTCGTGAAAGATCACGGGCGTATGTCTATTTCGAGGAGGAGCCCGGCGGCTTCAACACGACGGCGATGAGCCGAACACGCTCGTCGGTGTCGGTGTAACCGGGGCTCCATTCTGAGGTACCTGAGCGGCGCCAGGAGCGGCGGTCGTGCCGGGAAGGGTGCCCGCACCGGCCGTCACCGCAATCGGGCCCGACCCAGTGCAGGGTAGACCAGTGTGTGCATTTCTTCCCAACGGTGTAGACAGTATCGTGATAGTAGGCGCCGGAGAAACAGGAACTGGAGGCAGTTGGGTCACAGTATTTCCGCTTAGGATCGGATTGGTGGTATTTCCGCTCCGCAGCGGATTACTAGTATTCTGCGCGGGCGCAATCGTAATGGTTGCCGTTACACCCAGGATGCTTAGACCGATCAGCGCAATACGATTTTCTGCCACGTTCGACCTTCCTGTCGTCGTCCCGACGCCGATATGAAATACTAGTGATTTTCTGGACAGCACGTAAGCTCAAAGAACGAGCCAGGCCGGCGATCGGACGGCGAAGCCGCTCACAAAAGGATGAGGCGCAGCGGATTGCGGCGAATATCGCCAAGCTGCCGGGAGTTATTACGCAACTTTTAGCCAGTCGCGACGGGGCCTACTATCTACCGTCCGGGGTTCGCACGCCGATCCAGGCGTCACGGACCTGCTGATAGTGCACCTGCGGATCATAGATCATCACATTCAGTCCCAATCGCTGCATCGATAGTCTGCCGACTGCCGCCAGCAGCGTGTAGGAAGATACGACGCGATCATGTTGCGCGGTGACCAGAGCCACGCGTGCATTCACGAGTTCCTGCTGCGCATTGAGCACGTCGAGCGTGGTTCGCTGTCCGACCCGCGCCTCCTCGCGGACACCGTTGAGGGCAATTTCGGAGGCGTTCACCTGCGCGGTGGTTGCCTCGATCTGCGCCTTGGCGGCGTCCAGTTGACCCCAGCTCTGCACCACCGTAGCCCGCGCCTCATCGCGGTTGACATCAACATTGAGGCGCTGTTGGCCAAGTGTTTCCTTGGATTGGCGAATGGCGGAATATTCAGCGCCACCTTGATAAAGCGGGACGGTAAGTTGTCCCAGAATGGAGACGTTGGTCGTCCGAAGTTCTTGCTGTATCGTTTGGTAATTCTGCGCATAGGTGGCAGTGAGCCCGAGGTTGGGATAAAGCGCGGCCTCGTTGATTTTCACGGCGAGCTCGGCGACGTCGACGCCGTACATCGCCGCCAGTACCGACGGGCTTTCCGTCTCGCCTTGGGTAATCGCTCGCGCCAGCGTCGCTGGCGACAGCCGATCTACCGGCGTGCCGGGACTGAGGCGGCCGGGATCGACCCCGATCACGCGCCGATAATTCGCCTGCGAGGTGATGTAATTCGATTGCGCCTGAAGAAGCTGCGAACGTCCTGCAGCCAGGCGGGACTCCGCCTGGGCGACGTCGGTGCGCGTCACTTCGCCGACGTTGAAGCGGTCACGCGTTTGTTTCAGCTGCTCGGTGAGCACTTCGACGTTGCGGCGATTGAGATCGAGGATTGCCTGATCGCGTATCAAATTCATGTAGGCGGTAACGGCGTCGAGAAGGACTTGCTGCTCGGTGAGGCGCAATGTCTCGCGCGCGCCAAACACCCCGCTTTCCGCTTGACGTGTGCGATTGGCGGTTTGAAAACCATTATAAAGCGTTTGCGTCGCGGTCGCGCCGAATTGCCGGGTCGGCAGGTCCGAGGCGCGGCTGTCGTAGATGACCAGGTTTGGAAACACTTGGTGGTTGACCGTTTTGGTGACCTGGTCGAAGTAATTGAAACCGCCGGCTGCAGTGACACTGAGTTTGGGCCGATAACCTGACAGCGCTTGCGGCACGGATTCATCGGTCGCGCGCAGCGCCGCGCGTTGAGCGTTGAGCGACGGATTATTTTGGTAGGCCTGAACGAGCGCCCATTCGAGCGTATCGGCTCGCGCTGTCGCGATGCCAGTTGCGATGAAGGCGCAGCCTGCCAAGAGCCCCTGAAGACACGTCCGAAGTCCTGGTCCCCACATGACGCAGACAATCTCAGCTTATTCCATGAATGCTGCCGCGAAGGTGCACGCTCGGGCCACCGGCTGGCCTGAGATAGCGACATTAAGGAGGTGGAGGGGGGTGGGAAAACCCTGACTTCTTGGGGAGTAGTGACAATTCGGGGTACTAGACTACGATTTAGGCAAAGCGTTGCCCCGCGGCCACACTCGGCCTGCTGTTGGCCAGGCCATAGGCGCGAGGACAGGAAAGAGGTATATCCTGGCGCGTGAACGAGGGGCAGCTTGGAAACAGGATCACAAACGTCGCGACTGCTATCGGCGCTGGTGTCGGTGCTGATCGTGTCATCAGACGCGCAAGCTGCGTCCCTATCGTTGGGGTGCACGGGCACGGTAACGACATCGAACGTTCCCAAGGACGGCGTCGTCCCTGATCCGGACAAAGATAACGTCTCCGACTATTCCGTCGTGGTCGACCTCGACCGACATGCCGTATTCGGTTTTTGGTTTGAAACTCCTACTACAGGAATGACTGCCGCGCAGACTGCGTTGCCAATTACGCGGGCTATCGTACCGGCATTTATTTTGTGGCCAGGAGGAAACAGAGCGCGATAGCCGAGTCTATTTACGGCTCAGTTGACCCCATGACGGGTGCAGTCTCCGCTATGGAGAACAAGCTTTACCCGAGCGGCAACGTGCAGACCACAGAATGGGATTTGCACTGCAAGCCAGTGCGCCCACTGTAACAGCTGAAGGACTTTAAGGTGTTGCGCCCTGGCACCGCTTGCACGAGCCGGCCCCGCCTAGTTTTCCGCTTTCTTGGCCTCGTCGTCCGCGGCGCGCATGACGCAGCGTTTGGCAAGCCGGACAACGCACCCACAGGAACCAATAGCCCGTCCTGATGGCGGCGCCGATCGTTGGCGAAAAGATCATGGGTGTGCTGATAGCCTGGCGCTCGTTCCAGGCGGCGATCAGGCGCTCGGCATCCTCAAGCACTTGAGCATCGGTCGCGTGCCGGGTCGCGGCTTCCTTGTTCGCGGCGTCGCGGCGCTGATCCTCCATCTTGCGCTTGTTGAAGCCCATCGCTGGATTCGGCCGCAGGGTGGCGGGCCAGTCAAGCAACGCTATATGTTGTCGGGCATGTGCGGGTGGTCCACCTATAAGCTGACCTAATGTCTAATCCTCTTGGCCCCTGGAATGCGT
>Ga0318505_10000280_pt1 | contig 11310 bp, 7 predicted proteins | sample GRESIP084b2f18_FD_203676 | JGI IMG/M metagenome (GOLD analysis project Ga0318505, IMG submission 203676) | Tropical soil microbial communities from Luquillo Experimental Forest, Puerto Rico - GRE.SIPMG.084b2f18 | ecosystem: Environmental > Terrestrial > Soil > Tropical forest > Bulk soil... | reverse complement strand
GGCCGGCAACTGCCTCGTTCGCATGCAGCGATTCGCCGAGCTTTTGGTAGTTGAAGACAATGGCCACTGCGGCGGCGCGATGGTGACCTTCACCGGATTTTACCGGCGAAAGAATTGAACGCCCTGACGTCACCGCCGGCCGAACAATTTATCGAGCAACCAAAAATCGAGCCCGCCGGAATCGTTTGATCGATTGGGCGGCTGGGTACTCACTTCCGCCGGCGGCACTGGCGCCGGCGCCGGAGCCGGGACACTGAACCAGCCATTATCGCCGACCCCCGGCAGTGCCGCCGGCGCGACGCCGGCATGGGCGGCGCGCATGAAGCGGCTCCAGATTTCCACCGGCACGCCGCCGCCGACGGCGTGCTTGGTCGGCGTATTGTCGTCGTTGCCGAGCCAAATGCCGGCGACGAGATGCGAGGTGTAGCCGATGAACCAGGCGTCGCGGAAATCCTGGCTGGTGCCGGTCTTGCCGGCGGCTTGCCAGCCCGGGAAATTGGCGGCGCGCGCCGTGCCGCTCACCAGAGTCTCGTGCAGCATCGAGTTCATCATGCCGACATAGCGCGCGTCGACGATGCGGCCGAGAGGTTGCTGTGAGCGGTCGTAGAGTGTCTTGCCGTCAGCGCCGCGAATCCGTTCGATGACGTGCGGCGATACCGCAAGCCCGCCATTGGCGAAGGTGGCATAAGCGGTGACGAGTTCGAGCGGCGAGACTTCCGACGTGCCGAGCGCGATCGAGGCATTCGGTTCGAGGATTGAGGCGATGCCGAGCCGATAGGCGGTGCGCACCACCGCGGCGGGGCCGAATTCAAGCGTCAGCCGCACCGATACCGTATTGAGCGAATCGGCCAGCGCCTGACGCAGCGTTACCGGGCCGAGATATTGCCGTTCGAAATTTTCCGGCCGCCAGCCTTTCACCGCGATCGGCGCGTCCTCGCGCACCGTCTCGGGCGTGAGCCCGTGTTCGAGCGCGGTAAGATAGACGAACGGCTTGAACGACGAGCCGGGCTGACGTTTGGCATCGACGGCGCGGTTGAATTGGCTTTGGCCGTAATCGCGGCCGCCGACCAGCGCCCGCACCACGCCGTCCGGCGTCATCGCCACCAGCGCGCCCTCATCGATATTGAGCTTGTCGCCTCTTTGATTGAGCGTATCGACCAGCGCGTGTTCGGCGGCGTTCTGCAGCGCTGGGTCGATCGTGGTTTCGACGGTAATGTCCTGGTCGAACTTGCCGATCAGATCGTTGACCGCATCCATGACCCAATCGGCGACGTAATTGACCGAGCCTGCGGCGGGCGGCTTGATCGCCCGCGCCGGGTGCGCGAGCGCAAGCTTGGCCGCCGACGGCGCGATCATTTTCAGCTCGGTCATGTCGGCGATCACCAAAGCCGCCCGGCGCTGCGCGCCTTCGAGATTGTGGCTCGGCGCGAGCCGCGACGGCGCTTGCACGAGGCCGGCGAGCATCGCCGCTTCAGGCAGCGTCAAATGACGTGCCGATTTGCCGAAATAACGTTGCGCCGCCCCTTCGATGCCGTAGGCGCCGGCGCCGAAATAGACGCGATTGAGATAAAGTTCGAGAATCTGCGTCTTTCCGAATTTGTGTTCGAGCCACAGCGCGAGCACGATCTCCTGAAGCTTGCGGTTGACGGTGCGTTCCTGGGTGAGGAACAAATTCTTCGCCAGCTGCTGCGTGATGGTCGAGCCGCCCTGCGCCGCGCCGCGGCGAAACACGTCGGCAACCAGCGCGCGCGCGATGCCGAGCGGATCGATGCCGCGATGGGAGTAGAAGCGGCGATCCTCGATGGCGATGAAGGCGTTGGGCACGTAATCCGGCAATTCGCCGATCGGCACGGCGGCGCCGCCCATGTCGCCGCGCGTCGCCAGCGTCGCACCATTGTCGCCGACGATCAGCACCGAAGGCGGGCGTTTGGGGATTTCCAGCGATTGGATTGGCGGCAGATGGGCGCCGATCCAGACTAGCACGCCGATGCCGGCGATGACGCCCCACAGCGCCAGGACCGCGCCCCAATAGATGGTGCGGCCGAGCAGGCCCCGTCGCCCGGTGCCTTTGCGGTTACGACGCGGAGACTCATCGCGGCTGCGGTTACGCCGTCGCGGCGAGGCGGGCTTCCTCTCGGACTTTTTGGCCGGGCTTTTGCTCGGGCGTTCGGAGGGCGCGCCGATATGCTCTTCGGGCGCGTCCAGATCGAAATCGGCGCTGCCGCCGCGCTTTCGTCCCTCTCGCCACGCCATAAGCGGTCCCCGGCGCGCTCGCTAAAGCGAAATGATTTTGCGTATTTTCGCTTTAGCTCGTTGATGGAGCATGATCTTTTCCGAAAACCGGTGTCCACCCTCGGATCGCAGTCCGAGGGCAGGCTTTTTCGGCATCATGCTTTAGCGCCAGGGACGACCCTAGTTTGCCGGGTTTAAGGGGGGGTTACTGGGGGTACCGAGGCCCCTCCACCGTCACACTGAGGTGCGAGCGTAGGGAGCCTCGAAGGGCGACGGCCCCTGACTCCCAGGCCGCATCCTTCGAGGGCCGCTCTGCGGCCACCTCAGGATGGCGGCCTTTATCACCCCGTCGTTCCTTTGCGCTTCGGTCTAGGCTGCCGGGGCCGTGAACAGGGCGAGCAGCGGCCGCTTGATGGCGGCCTGGCGCGTCGGCGTCGTGATCTGCGCGCCGGTAAGATCGGTGACATAAAACACGTCGACGACGCGCTCGCCGAATGTCGCGACATGCGCCGAAGCGATATTGAGATTGAGCTTCGACAGCGTCGTCGTCAGTTCGTAAAGCAATCCAGGCCGATCGAGCCCAGTGACTTCGACCACCGTGTAGCGGTTCGACCATTGATTGTTGACCGTGACCTCCGGCTCGATGGCGAAAGCCTTGAGCCGCCCTTTCGGCGGCGCGCGCTTGGCCACGGTCTCCGGCAGCTTTAACTCGCCCCGCACCGCCTTCTCGATGGCGTCGCCGATCCGCGCCGCGCGGCGCGCTTCATCGTCATCGCGCTCGAATTCGCGCGACACCGCGATGGTGTCGAGCGCCAGTCCGTCGGTGCTGGTGTAGATCTGCGCATCGACAATATTGGCGCCGGCCAGCGCACAAGCTCCCGCGATGATCGAGAGGAGCCACGGATGATCCGGCGCAAACACAGTGAGCTCGGTGACGCCGCGCGCCGCATCGAAGCCGACTTGCGTGGCAAGCTTCTTTCCGGCGGCCTCGGTCGCGCGCACGAAACGGGCGTGGCCGAGCTTGTGCGGCAGATCGACCTTGAGCCAATAGGCCGGATAGTGCCGCTCGATATAGGCGTCGAGCTCGGCCGTCGGCCAGTCGGCCAGCGCGGCGCGAAATTCAGCTTGCGCGGCGGCGACGCGCTGCGCGCGATTGACCTCGGAGAAGCCGCCAGTAAGCACCGGCTCGGTCTCGTAATAGAGCGTGCGGATGAGCTGCGCCTTCCAGCCGTTCCATACGCCGGGGCCGACCGCGCGGATGTCGGCGGTGGTGAGAATGGTCAAAAGTTTCAGTCGCTCCAGCGACTGCACGACCGCCGCGAAATTCTCGATGGTTTTCCGGTCGGAGAGGTCGCGCGACTGCGCCACCGTGGACATCACTAGATGAACTTCGACGAGCCAAGCGACCAGTTCGCTGTCGGCGGCGCTCAAACCCAAGCGCGGACCAAGCCGGCGGGCGAGGCGGGCGCCGGCGATCGAGTGGTCCTCGACGCCGCCCTTGGCGATATCGTGCAGGAACAAAGCGACGCACAGCACCGGCCGGTGTTGTGGTTGAATCGTCTTGATCAGTTCGCTGGCGAGTGAAACTTCGGGATTATCGCCGCGCACGATGTCGTTGAGCGTGCCGATGCAACGCAGGAGATGCTCGTCGACCGTATAGTAGTGATACATGTTGAACTGCATCATCGCGACGATGCGGCCGAAGGCTTGCACGAAGGCGCCGAGCACACCGGCTTCGTTCATCCGGCGCAGCACGATCTCGGCAGCGTCTTGCGCGGTCAGGATTTCCAGAAACAGACGATTGGCTTCCGCATCGTCGCGCACGTTCTTGTCGATCAGCTTGAGCGAACGCGTCGCCGCCCGCATCGCTTGCGGGTGAAATTCGAGATTGTGCTTTTGGGCGAGCCGGAACAGCCGAATCAGGTTGACCGGATCGCGCCGGAATACGTCGGTGCGCGCGATATTGATGCGGTTGTTGTCGACGATGAAATCGTCGCTCAATTTTTTCGGAGTTGGCGCCGGGCGGAAGCGCGCCATCATCCGGCTTAAGACCGGCGCCGGTGTCGCCTGCCGCTCCTCAAGTCCGGCGCAGAATATGCCGGTCAGGTCGCCGACATGCTTGGCGGTCAGGAAGTAATGCTTCATGAAGCGTTCGACGTCGCGCAAGCCGGGATGTGCGGTATAGCCGAGACGCACGGCGATATCGCGCTGGATGTCGAACGACAGGCGCTCTTCGGCGCGGCCGGCGAGGAAATGCATGTTGCAGCGGACCGACCACAAGAAATCTTCGCAGCGGCGGAACATGTTGTATTCGTCGCGATCGAACACGCCGTGCTCGATCAGTTCTTCCGGCTCGCGCACGCGATAGACGTATTTGGCGATCCAGAACAAAGTGTGCAGATCGCGCAAGCCGCCCTTGCCGTCCTTGACGTTCGGTTCGACCAGATAGCGCGATTGGCCACCGCGACGATGGCGCTCCTCGCGCTCGGCGAGTTTGGCGGCGACGAATTCGGCGGCGCTGCCTTGCACGATTTCCTTGGTGAAGCGCGTCGTCAATTCGTTGTAGAGCTTGACGTCGCCGTAGAGGTACCGCGCTTCAAGGAGCGTGGTACGGATCGTCATGTCGGCCTTGCCCTGCCGAATCGATTCATCGACCGAGCGCGTGGCGTGGCCGACTTTCAGTCCCATGTCCCACAGGCAATAGAGCAGGGCCTCGGCGACGGATTCGCCCCACGCCGTTTGTTTGTAGGGAAGGAGAAACAACAGATCGATGTCGGAGCCCGGCGCCAACAGCCCGCGGCCGTAGCCGCCGGTCGCGACCACCGCCATGCGTTCGGCCTCGGAAGGCACCCGTGTCGGATAGAGCTCGCTGCTGGCAAATTCGAACAGGATGCGGATGATCTCGTCCTGCAGCAGCGCCAGCCGCTCGGCGCAGCGGCGGCCATGCCGGTCTTTGCGTAATAGCTCCTCGGCGCGCGCGCGCGCTTGCGTCAGCGTCGATTTCAGGCGCTGGGCGACGGCGCTGCGCAATTCGCTTTCACCGCCGGCATGACGCTCGGCGAGCGCTTTGAGATCGGCGGCGAGCGCGGCGGGGTCGATCAGGTCGCTCGCGTTTCGCGGCGATCGTTGAACGTCCAACATCACCGATAGGCTTAGCGGAGCCGCTGCGCAGTGTCATCGTGACCGTATGCGGCGAAAGCGGCGACCGCAGGTGAGTCCAGCGCGTCGCGACGGCGCATAAAATTCTACATTCTTGCCATTATGTAGTCGTTTTTTCCGATTGACGCATCCGAGCGGCGCTCCTATGGAAAAAACATTGTGCATGATCCCGAAAAGTGGATGCCGGTTTTCGGAAAGGATCATGCGCAAACAAAAGGCTAAAGCGAAATACCGGCTCAACCTGAAACCATTTCGCTTTAGTGTTGGAGGTCGTCATGCTCACTCGCCGCAAACTCGTTGCCAGCGCCGCCGGCTCGGCGCTTGCCCCGTTCGCGTTTGGCCGCGCCGCGCGCGCCGCCGACAAGCCGTCGGAAATTCGCATCGATTGGGCGACTTACAATCCGGTGTCGATGGTGCTCAAAGACAAGGGCCTCCTGGAAAACGAATTCTCAAAGGACGGCATCGGCATCCGCTGGGTGCAAACGCTCGGCTCGAACAAGGCGCTTGAGTTTTTGAACGCCGGCTCGATCGATTTCGGCTCGACGGCTGGTTCCGCGGCGCTCCTCGGCAAAATCAACGGCAATCCGATCAAGTCGATCTACGTCTATTCCCGGCCAGAATGGACGGCGCTGGTGACGCGAAAAGACACGCCAATCGCAAAAATCGAAGACCTCAAAGGCAAACGCATTGCGGTGACCCGCGGCACCGATCCGCACATCTTCCTGGTGCGCGCCTTGCTTTCGGTCGGCTTGAGCGAAAAGGACATCAGCGAGGTGTTGCTGCAGCATCCGGACGGCAAGACCGCGCTCATTCGCGGCGATGTCGATGCCTGGGCCGGGCTTGATCCGATGATGGCGCAAGCGCAGGTCGAAGACGGCGCGCGGCTGTTCTATCGCAATACCGATGCCAACACTTACGGCATCCTCAATAGCCGCGAGGAGTTTCTCAAAACCTATCCCGAACTGACGCGCCGTGTGCTCGCGGTTTATGAGACCGCGCGCAAATATTGCCTAGCGAACTACAACGACGAGAAGCGCGTCTTCATGGAAGTGACCAAGCTGCCCGACGCGGTGGTTGACATTCAGCTCAAAGAACGCACCGATCTGAATTTCAATCGCATCGGCGCGCCGCAGCGCGACACCATTCTCAAGGCCGGACTGGCGCTGCAACAGGCCGGAGTCATTCCGGGCAATGTCGACGTGAAAAAGACGCTCGACGACCTGATCGACGATCGTTTCGTGAGCGGGGCGTAGTTTTTCTCCTTCTCCCCTCGTGTGGGGAAATCGATGAAGAGGGATCGCCCCTAACCCCTCCCCGCCACGCGCTGCGCGCGTGGGCGGGAGGGGAATAGCGCGACAACCTCTCCCCGCAAGCGGGGCGAGGTAATTTTTGCCGGATTGCATTTGGTCATTTCACCATGTCTCTTGTCAGCATGACCATCGTGGCGGAAGGCACACCGGCGCAGGAACGATCGGCGGCAAGCCGCCGCGCGCGATTCATGCGGCCGGCTTTGGGCCTGATCTTGCCGGTGACGTTGGCGCTGGTCTGGGAAATCGTCGTGCGGCTCGGCTGGTCGACCGGGCGCCTAGCGCCGCCGCCGTCGGTCATCTTTTGGACCTTTGTCGATCTCGCCCGCACCGGCGAGTTGCAGCGCGACACGCTGGTGACGCTGTCGCGGGTTGCCGCCGGCTTTGCCCTTGGCGCAGCGGTGGCGACGATCGTCGGCGCGGCGACCGGTTATTCACCGACGCTGCGGCGCCTCCTTGATCCCAGCCTGCAGGCTTTGCGCGCGATCCCTTCAATTGCCTGGATCCCGCTGTTCATTCTCTGGCTCGGCATTTTCGAAACCTCGAAAGTCGCGCTGATCGCGGTCGGCGTGTTCTTCCCGGTCTATCTCGGCGTGATGGGCGCGATCCTGTCGGTCGACCGCAAGATCGTCGAGGTCGGGCGCACCTTCCGCCTTTCCGGGCCTGCGATGATCCGGCGCATCCTGTTGCCCGCAGTGTTGCCGGAATATGTCGTCGCGCTGCGCGTGGGCCTTGGCCTGGGCTGGATGTTCGTTGTCGCCGCCGAACTGATGGGCGCATCCGAAGGCCTCGGCTATTTGTTGATCGACGGCCAGCAGCTCGGCAAACCGGCCGAAATCGTCGCCGCCATCGTTGCCTTCGCCATTGTCGGCAAAGCCACTGATTGGTTGATCGCGCTTGCCGCAGCGCCGTTCCTGCGCTGGGAAGACGTCGTGCGGCATGACTAAATCTTTGATGCGCTTGCGATCTGAAATCGACCCCCACCTTGATCCTCCCCTTTTCAGGGGAAGGAAAACGCGCGTCATTCGCTTCACCCTCCCCCTGGAAGGGGGAGGGTTGGGGCGGGGGTCAGCATCATCATGTTCAAGGTTTTGAACGATGCTTGTGCTCGATCGCCTCGGCAAGACTTATCCCAATGGCGTGCACGCGCTTGGCGGCGTGTCGCTTGAAGTCGAGCTCGGCGAAATCGTCGCCGTGATCGGCGGCTCGGGCTGCGGAAAATCGACGCTGCTGCGCGCCATCGCCGGGCTCGACCCGGCAACCGAAGGCGCGGTGATCCTGGACGGCGAGCGGATCGGCGCGCCGCATGAGAAGATCGGCATCATCTTCCAGGAGCCGCGCCTTCTGCCTTGGCTCAAAGTCTCAGACAATGTCGGCTTCGGCCTCGGTGACCGACCGAAGGCCGAGCGCGCGGAGCGCGTCGCTGCAGCCCTGCGGCGTGTCGGCCTTGCCGACAAAGCTGCGGTGTGGCCGCGTGAATTATCTGGGGGCCAGGCGCAGCGCGTCGCCATCGCCCGCGCTCTGGTGCCGCGGCCGGAAGTGCTGCTGCTCGATGAACCGTTCTCGGCGCTCGATGCCTTCACCCGCACCGATTTGCAGGATCATCTCTTGGATTTGTGGGCCGACGCCAAGCCGACCTTGATCCTGGTCACCCACGACGTTGACGAAGCGATTGTGCTGGCCGACCGCATCATGGTCATGTGCCCGCGGCCGGGTCGCATTTTCGACGAGATCGGTGTCGATCTGCCGCGGCCGCGCGACCGTCAGTCGGCGGCTTTCGATTTCGTCAAGCGCCGCGTGCTTGCCGCGCTCGACCGCTCGCTCAACCGCGCGCCGAGTGGCGCCGAGGACGAGCAGCGGGCGGAGGCCGGCGCGGCGATGTGGTGGTGACAGGAATCAGAAATCAGGTATCAGGTATCGGGACGAATTCGAAATCTGATGCCTGATACCTGATACCTGATACCTGACCCCTGATACCCGACAACGGAAGGCCTCTCCATGGACTCGACTGAATTGCGCGCGCTGCAAGCGCCGATCAAGGAACGCTACAAGACCGATGCCAAAGCCGGCCTGATCACGCTCAAAGCCAAGGGCGCGCTCGACGACACCAACATTGCCTGCAAGGTCGAGACCGGCCGGGCGCTGGCGGTGGCGGGGTTGCATCCAGCGACCGGCGGCTCCGGTATGGAATTGTGTTCCGGCGACATGCTGCTGGAAGCTTTGGTCGCCTGTGCCGGCGTCACGCTCAAAGCCGTCGCCACCGCGCTCGACATTCCACTTCGTTCCGGAACTGTCGCGGCCGAAGGCGATCTCGATTTTCGCGGTACGCTCGGTGTCGCCAAAGACGCGCCGGTCGGTTTCGCGCAAATCCGCCTGCGCTTCGATCTCGACACCGACGCCGCGCAAGACAAGCTCGATCAATTGCTCAAACTGACGGAAAGATATTGCGTGGTTTATCAGACCATCCGCAGCGGCCCGCCGGTGGAAATTAAGCTGCAGCGGAAGTGATACTGCCCTCTCCCCGCGAGCGGGGAGAGGGCAGGGTGAGGGGGCGTCTCTGCTGCGCTCAGAATCGCGGAGAGACCCCCTCACCCTCGTTCGCTTCGCTCACTCGACCTCTCCCGCCCAGCGGGGAGAGGTTTTGGCAGAGACAGCAACTCTAAATGTCCCCCGACCTTTTGTTCTGGCTCGAACTCGCTTTCAAGATGGCGATGACGGCGGCCGTCGTCGTCTTCATTTCGATCGTGGTCGAGCGCTCTGGTCCGTTCATCGGCGGGTTGATCGCCGCGTTGCCGACGGCCGCCGGTGCCGCTTATGTCATTCTCGCTATCGAACATCCGCCGTCCTTTATTGCCGGAAGTGCGGTCGGCAGCATGGCGATTGGCGCCGCGGTTGCCGTCTTCGCCGCGGTCTATGCCGCACTGGCGCAGCGCCATGGCGTTCTGTTGAGTCTCAGCCTGTCGCTGCTTGTCTGGTTTGCGGCTGCGGCCTTGCTGCGCCAGGTGAGTTGGACGCCGTTTGGCGCGCTCGCGCTCAACGCAGCAGTGTACGCCGTTACCATTCCGCTCAGCTGGCGCTACCGCAGCTCGGCGCCGCCGAGGAAATTCCTGCGCACGCGTTACGACATTCCGCTGCGCGCGCTCGCCGCCGCGATCGTGGTGGTGATCGTGACCACGGCGAGCCACAGCATCGGCTCGTTCGCCTCGGGAATGTTCGCGCTGTTCCCGATCGTGTTTTGCAGCTCGATCGTCATTTTGCATCCGCGAGTCGGCGGCAAGGCCACGGCCAGCGTGATGGCGCATGCGCAGGTGGCGCTGATCGGGCTGACGCTGGCCTTTTTGGCCGTGCATTATCTCGCCGAACCGCTTGGCTCGTGGTGGGCGCTCGGCATCGGACTGTGCATCTCGGTCGCGTGGAGCGGCATGCTGATGTTGGTGCGCAGCAAGCGGGTAGCGCGGATTTTGAAACGAAGTTAAGCGCTGTTTACGACGATGCCGTCATTGCGAGGGGCGCCAGAGACGAAGCAATCCAGATCGGCATCTTAGCATGGATTGCTTCGCTTCGCTCGCAATGACGGGCGCAGGTTACGGCTTCGCCTTCCCCAGCTTCGCCTTCAACACATAAAGCGCTTCCAGCGCGTCGCGTGGCGACATGTCGTCCGGATTGAGCGCCGCGAGCGCATCGACCAGCGTCATAAGAGCCGAGTCTTTTTGCGCCGGCGGTGCGGCCGGCCGCGCGCTTGCGAACAGTGGTAGATCGTCGATCAGCCGGCGCGCCGGCGAAACGCGGTCTTCGGCTTCGATCTGCGCCAGCACGACCTTGGCGCGCTCGATGACGCTTTCCGGCAGACCGGCTAGCTTTGCCACGGCAATGCCATAGGAGCGGTCGGCGGCGCCGGCGACGACTTCGTGCAGGAACACTACGTCGCCGTGCCATTCCTTCACCCGCATCGTCGCATTGTGCAGCCGCGGCAGCTTGGCGGCGAGCGCGGTCATTTCGTGAAAATGCGTGGCGAACAAAGCGCGGCAGCGGTTCGCTTCGTGCAGATGTTCGATCGTTGCCCAAGCGATCGATAAGCCATCGAACGTGGCGGTGCCGCGGCCGATTTCATCGAGGATCACCAGCGCGCGTTCGCCGGCCTGGTTGAGGATGGCCGCGGTTTCCACCATCTCGACCATGAAAGTCGAATGGCCGCGTGCAAGATCGTCGGCGGCGCCGACGCGCGAGAACAGCCGATCGATCACGCCGATATGCGCCGCGCGCGCCGGCACGAAGCTGCCGATTTGCGCGAGAATCACAATGAGCGCGTTCTGGCGTAGGAACGTCGATTTGCCGGCCATGTTGGGGCCGGTCACGATCCAGATACGGCCGGCCTGCCCGCGCGTTTCTCCCGTTTGCGGCGGCGAAAGGTCACAATCATTGGCGACGAACGGGCCGCCGCCCGCCGCCAGCATCTGCTCAACGACGGGATGACGTCCGCCGCTGATCGCGAAGGCGAGGCTGCCGTCGACCTGGGGGCGGACATAATCGCGCTCGACCGCGAGCGTGGCGAGGCCGCAGGCGACGTCGAGCGCGGCGACGGCATTGGCCGCGTCCTTGATCGTCACGCTTG
>Ga0318505_10000260_pt1 | contig 11474 bp, 10 predicted proteins | sample GRESIP084b2f18_FD_203676 | JGI IMG/M metagenome (GOLD analysis project Ga0318505, IMG submission 203676) | Tropical soil microbial communities from Luquillo Experimental Forest, Puerto Rico - GRE.SIPMG.084b2f18 | ecosystem: Environmental > Terrestrial > Soil > Tropical forest > Bulk soil... | reverse complement strand
GCAGCCGACTAAATTCGATCTCGTCATCAATTTGAAGACCGCCAAGGTGCTTGGTCTGACGATCCCAGAATCGTTCCTGCTGCGCGCCGACGAGGTGATTGAATGAGCAACTGTCATCTTGTCGCAGGGGGATCGCTGATCCCTTTGGCCGCGTCAAGGCTGGCGCTTCGCGCTTCCGCACTCTGTGCGGCTACGGCCTTGACTCGGCCAAATCGCTCAGCGCAACGGCCACCGTGCGGTCGACGCGCTGCGCCGACCGCTGTAACGGTCGACCCAAGTCGTACCGTCGCGGAGCATGGCGTTGAGCGTGGTGATCATCTTACGCATCACCGCCACGATGACGACCTTCGGCTTCTTTCCGGTGGCCGCGAGGCGATCGTGGAATGCTTTGAGCGCAGGATTCCAATTACTAGCGCTCAGCGCCGCCATGTAGAGCACGTGGCGGACGCGCGCGACCACCCCAGATGCAACGGCGCCCTGTGAGCTTGCCGCTATCGAAGTCATAAGGCGCAAGCCCGACGAGAGCGGCAACCTGTTTGCGGCTCATCTGGCCGAGTTCGGGCAAGAGCGCGATCAGCGTGCAAGCCAACACGGCGCCTACCCCCGGCATGGAAGTGAGCAGCCAGCAACGATGGGCGAGAGCAGGATCGGCTGTAACGATCTCGACCAGGCGCTGGTCGGTGGGTGAACCCCTTCTATTTCCCCGACAAGACTGGCGTGGCCCTGAAAACCAGGCGCTGCAGCCGGTTCGCCAGCAGGCGCAGCTCTGTGTTCGAGCCGGTCTCGTTGAGCCTGTCGATGATGTCCTGGATAACCCCGCAATAAGGCCAGGCCGCTACCATCAATTGCTCTCCTGTGTCGTGGTCCGGCGCAGGTTCGCGACGTATCGTCGTTTCTTTTTTTCGAGGCATTTGCGTTCTGTCTCCATGGGTCCACCCCATGGGAGTCATTTCGCACGACACAATCTTAAGCCTATGTGAGCTACTTCACATTCAACCCTCCGCCTTTAGTAGCAAGTGGGCGGAGGGCCGGCGCCGCCGCCAGCTCTATAGAAAGCCGCCTTGCGACACCCTCCGGCGCGGTGCAGCGAACACCAGCCAGGCATTGATTGCTTGCAGCCGGACGTTCGCGGAGTGTGAAGTGGCTCACACATCCCTCCTGGCTCACTTCTCTAAAATACGGCTCATCGACCTGGGGCCAGGAGGCAGAAATTGCACAGGAACCAGGATTCGCATTTAGCTTCGGGGTGGTTCTTGCGATGGCGGGAATCATCTTGGCGATCACGACGTGGGCGGACTACTTCCCAAATCCCGCGCGCAATTCGGCTGCGCCAATGCCGGCGAAGCAAGCGATTTACCGGGCGCAACATTGGTAAGCGCTTGGAGGGGCGAAGCGGACTTTGCCTAAATGCAGACGCTCGTCTCCTTCACCGACACATGAGGCAGCGATCTATACATACAGCATTGTTGACAGCAATCGCTCCAGCTCATCGCTGGAGCTGGAAGTGAAGCCCAATTCGAGCTTGCGACTTCGCGAATCGGAATGAAGGTCTGCTACGGTGAAGCCAGCGCTAATGACCGAGCAAGCTAGCAGCCCGCAACGGGAGAGAAGCAGCGTCGTGGTCAAAGTGCTCTATATCGAAGACAACGACGACGACGTCTATATGCTCAAAATGCGGCTTGAGCTTCTTGGGAATTTCGAGGTTCTCACGGCCGCGGACGGCGAGAAAGGGTGCGCGGTGGCGGCGGCCGAGCAGCCTGATATTATCCTGATGGACCTCGAAATGCCCGTTGTTGACGGCTGGGAAGCCGCGCGGCGTCTGAAAGACAACTCACAAACCCAGGACATTCCCATCATCGCTTTGTCCGCACATGCGCTGGCGGGCGAGCGCGAGAAGGCGATTGCCACGGGGTGCGAGGAGTTCGACACCAAACCGATCGAATTTGATCGTCTGGTCGCAACCGTTCGGCGAGTACTGGATGGCCGCAAATGAGCCGCTCGTGAATAGAGAATACAGGGGTCAGCACGCAAGTGCGGACGCACCGCAGCAAGCGGCGGCCAAAGCCCCCGTCGCAAAGACCCGCCGGCGACTGTTCACCAAGTACGTCGCGCTGTTCGTCGCGGTGGTCTGTATCGCGCTGGTGTCCAACGGCGTTTTCGACGTCTTCTTCTATTATCAAGAGCACAAAGCGTCGCTCATCCGCATCCAGCGCGAACAGGCGGAAGCCGCCGCCGCCAAGATCGGCCAGTTCATCAAGGAGATCGAGAGCCAACTCGGCTGGACCACGCAGCTGCCATGGTCTGCCGGCTCGATCGAGCAGCGCCGCTTCGATGCCTTGCGGCTGTTGCGCCAAGTGCCCGCCATCACCGAGCTCGCTCAGCTCGACGCCACCGGCAAAGAGCGGCTGCGCGTGTCGCGGCTGGCCATGGACGTGGTTGCCAGCGGCGCCGACCTCTCCAATGATCCCAAGTTCACGGAAGCGGTGGCACGCAAGGTCTATTACGGCCCGGTCTATTTCCGCCGCGAGTCCGAGCCGTATATGACGCTGGCCATTGCCGGCACCCGGCGCGACGCCGGCGTGAGCGTCGCCGAAGTCAATCTCAAGCTGATCTGGGACGTGGTCTCGCAGATCAAGGTCGGCGAACGCGGCCACGCCTATGTCGTCGACGCGCAAGGACGGCTGATCGCGCATCCCGACATCAGCCTCGTGCTGCGCAACACCGACATGTCGAAACTCGCACAAGTGCGGGCGGCGCGCGCCGGCACGTCCGGCGGCGCCGGCACGGGCGACAATCCGGCGGAGACGGTGCAGGAAGCGGAGAATATCGAAGGGCGCAAGGTGCTCACCGCCTATGCGCGGGTGGCGCCGCTCGGCTGGTTGATGTTCGTCGAGCTGCCGGCCGAGGAAGCCTATGCGCCGCTCTACGCGGCTCTCAAGCGGCTCGCCTTCGTGCTGCTGGCCGCGCTTTTCATTGCCGTGCTCGCTGGGATGTTTCTCGCCGGCCGCATGGTCGGCCCGATCCAGGCGCTGCGGATGGGAGCCGCGCGGCTCGGCAGCGGCGACCTTGGCCAGCGCATCGCCGTCAAGACCGGGGACGAGCTCGAAGCGCTCGCCGACCAGTTCAACGCCATGGCGGGGCAGCTGCAGGAATCCTATGCCGGGTTGGAGAAGAAGGTCGAGGTGCGTACGCACGAGCTGGAAACGCGCAGTCGTGAGCTTGCCCAGTCGGTAGGGGAGCTGCGTGCCCTCGGCGAGGTGACACAGGCGGTGAACTCCACGCTCGATCTCGCCACCGTGCTGTCCACCATCGTCGCCAAGGCCGTCGAACTGTCGGGCACTGAAGCCGGGTCGATCTACGCTGCAGACCCGACGACACACCAGTTCCATCTGCGGGCGTCGCATGGCATGAGCGAGGAGTTGATCGTTGAGCTCAACCAGCAAGGCATCGACCTCAGCGAGAAGACGATTGCGGACGCGGCGGCGCGAAAAGGCCCTGCGCAGACCCCCGATCTCAAGGACGCAGCGCCGTCACCGGTGCTGAACATCCTGCTGCGGGCAGGATACCGGGCACTACTGGTGGTGCCGCTACTCGGTCCGGAAGGCCTCATCGGTATGCTGGTGGTGCGGCGCAAAGCACCCGGCGAGTTTCCCCAGCACAGCGTCGATCTGCTGCAGACCTTTGCGGCGCAATCGGTGCTAGCCATCCAGAACGCCAATCTGTTCACGGAAGTGGAGGAAAAGAGCCGTCAGCTCGAAATGGCGAGCCAGCACAAGTCGCAATTCGTCGCCAGCATGAGCCATGAGCTGCGCACGCCACTCAATGCCATCATCGGGCTGACCGAGATGATGGTCAGCAACGCGGCGCGCTTCGGCACGGAAAAAGCGGCGGAGCCGCTGCGCCGGGTCCACCGTGCGGGTACCCATCTTCTCGGTCTGATCAACCAGGTGCTCGACCTCTCAAAGATCGAAGCCGGCAAGCTCGAGCTCAGCCCGGAAACGGTGAATTTGGCTCCGCTGCTCGAGGACGTCATTGGCACCGCGCGCCAGCTGGCGGAGCAGAACAAGAACCGTCTCGTCCTCGACGCCCAAGAAAACCTAGGACAGCTGACCGTCGATCCCATGCGGCTACGTCAGATCCTGCTCAATCTGTTGAGCAATGCCTGCAAGTTCACCAAGCAGGGCGAGGTTAAGCTGCGCGTCAAAAGGGTGGTCGACGGCCGCAATTGGATCGAGATCGCGGTGGCCGATACCGGCATCGGGATGACACCCGAGCAGCAGGCCAAGCTGTTCGAGGAGTTCACCCAGGCCGATTCCTCGACCGCACGACAGTACGGGGGCACCGGCCTCGGCTTGGCCATCACGCGCAGGCTCGCGCGCATGATGGGCGGCGACGTGACGGTAGCGAGCGAGCCGGGCAAGGGCTCGGTCTTTACCGTCCGCCTGCCCGGCAGCGCGGATGTGCAGGCGAGGAGCTCGACCAGTTCAGACGGCGGCCGTTCGCCCACTGCCGATCGCGTTCTCGTCATCGACGATGATGCCACCGCGCGTGAGCTCATTGCGGATCACCTCAAGGCCGAAGGATTTTCGGTCGTGACTGCGGCGGGCGGAAGGGAGGGGCTCAAGCGCGCCAAGGAATTGCGTCCGACCGCAATTACGCTCGACGTGATGATGCCCGACCTCGACGGCTGGTCGGTGTTGGCCGCGCTGCGGCAGGACCCTGAGCTGGCCGAGATCCCGGTCATCATGATCACGATCGTGGATGAGCACCGCCGGGGCATCGCGCTTGGCGCAGCCGGCTATCTCACCAAGCCGATCGACCGCGAGCGGCTGCACCGGCTGGTTACCCGCTTTCGGGCATCGACGCCACCCACCCGCGTCCTGTTAGTGGAAGACGATGCGATCCAGCGCGAGCGGATGCGCGGATGGCTCGAGGGTCCGCAATGGGCTGTGCGAGAGGCGGGGAGCGGACGAGAGGCGCTGGATCGTCTCAAAGAGGACAAGCCGGACGTGATCCTGCTCGATCTGATGATGCCGGAGATGGATGGCTTTGCGGTCGTCGCCGCCTTGCAGAAGAAGGCGGATTGGCGGGACATCCCGGTCATCGTGATCACCGCGCGGGATCTCGACGCCAAAGATCGCGAGCGGTTGAATGCCGGCGTTCAATTCGTGCTGGTCAAGGAAAGGTTCCGGCCGGCCGACCTGGTGGAGCGCATCCGCCGGCTCGTGCAGAAGAAGCCTGAGGTCATCAGCGGGATGGAAGCAGCATCGTGACCAAAGTGCTTTACGTCGAAGACAACGACGACAACGTTTATATGCTCAAGATGCGGCTCGAGCTGCTCGGCGATTTCGAGGTGCTGACGGCGGAGGATGGCGAGAAGGGCTGCGCAATGGCGGTCAGCGAATGCCCCGATATCATCCTGATGGACCTCGAAATGCCCGTGGTCGACGGCTGGGAAGCCACACGAAGGCTCAAGGGCGATCCGCAAACCCGCGACATCCCAATCATTGCCCTCTCCGCACATGCGCTCGCCGGCGAACGCGACAAGGCGCTTGCCGCGGGATGCGACGAGTTCGACACGAAGCCGATCGAATTTGATCGGCTGGTCGCAACGCTGCGGCGCATTCTCGCGCGATGGCGCAAGCGCGCTACTACCGCTCCGGATCGGCGGCGACGGTTCCGAGTAATCGAAGGCGGGCACTCTTAAGAGCCGGTACCCAAGGTTCTACCGGCATCGTTCGCGGCGTTCCCCAGACTGGCTCAAAAGAAGAACCCCGATGCAACGGCAGTGACACGTGTCCTTCCAAAAATCATACCCGGACGTAATGGTGGTATGATCTTCCACCCTCCGGGAGGAAACCCATGTCCGACATGAGGCGGCGCGAGTTCATCACTCTTGGCGCGGGGGTTGCGACGTGGCCACTTGCAGCACGTGCGATGCAGGGTGAGCGGATGCGGCGGATCGGCGTGCTAATGGCCGTCACCGAGCGCGACCCGGAATCGCAGTTTCGCGTCAACGCATTCGAAGCTGGGCTGCGCGAACTCGGATGGGTGGCGGGACGCAACCTGCGTATCGAATATCGCTGGGCTCCAGATCCGGACCTCTTGCACCGCCAGGCCGCCGAGCTGGTCGCCGCGACGCCGGACCTGATCCTTGCCAACACCACGCCAGTCTTGGCCGCGCTGCTTCGGGAGAGCACGACCCTACCGATGGTGTTCGTGCAGGTGACCGATCCGATCGGCAGCGGCTTCGTGCCGAACCTTGCGAGACCCGGCGGCAACGTCACCGGCTTCGCCAGTTTCGAGTTTTCAATCGGCGGCAAGTGGCTCGAAACGCTGAAGGAGATCGCGCCCGCGGTCACGCAGGTCGCGGTCATCTTCAACCCGCAGACGGCGCCTTACGCACCGGCGTTCCTGCGGCCCATCGAGGCGGCCGCGTCCTCATTCGCGGTAAAGCCGATGCCGGCCACAGCGCCGGACGCCGCTGGCATCGAAGCGGTCATCGAGGCCTTTGCGCGCATGGCGAACGGCGGCCTGATCGTGCTGCCAGATGTGAGCACCGTGAATGGTCGCGACCTCATCATCGCGCTGGCGGCCCGCCATCGCCTGCCCGCGGTCTATCCCTATCGTTTCTATGCGGCGAGCGGCGGTCTTTTGTCCTATGGGACCGAGGTGGGCGACGTATACCGGCGGGCGGCAGCATACGTTGACCGCATCCTCAAGGGCGCCAATCCGGCCGAGCTTCCGGTGCAGGCGCCGACCAAGTTCGAGCTGGTGATCAACCTCAAGACCGCAAAGGCGCTCGGTCTCGAAGTACCGGCGAAATTGCTGGCGCTCGCCGACGAGGTGATTGAATGACGCGCCGCGCGTTCATCACGCTGCTCGGCGGTGCGGCTGCCGCCTGGCCGCTCGCGTCGGGCGCGCAGCAGCCGGCGATGCCGATCGTTGGCTTCCTTAATACACTAGGGCAAAACGACCGGCCCAACCTCCCGGCAGCATTCCGCCGTGGCTTGAGTGAAACGGGCCACGTCGACGGGCGCAACGTGACGATTGAATACCGTTTTGCAGAAAACCGGCACGATCGATTGCCTGCCCTTGCGGCCGATCTGGTCGGCCGTAGGGTGGCCGTGATCGCCGCGACGGCTGGTGGCGCCTCGATATTGGCTGCCATGGCAGCGACTAAGAGCATCCCGATCGTGTTCACGACCGGCGGCGACCCGGTCAAGGAGGGCTACGTCGCCAGACTCAACCGGCCGGCCGGCAATGTCACCGGAGTGAGCTGGTTTAGTAACTTGGTCGCCGGGAAGGCACTGGGGTTGCTGCACGAACTCGTCGCCAAAGCTGCGGTGGTCGCACTGTTGGTCGATCCGCAACTTCCGGAAGCCGACAGCACGGTAAGCGATGCGCAAGAAGCTGCGCGTATCCTCGGCCTGCAGTTACTGGTTCTAAACGCTAGCACCCCGACCGAGATCGATGCCGCGTTTGCCACCATGCGCCAACAGCGGGCCGGCGCGCTTTTCGTCGGTGCCGATCCGTTCCTTTCCAGCCGGCGCCAGCAAATTGTTGCATTGGCGGCGCGTGACGCCATCCCGGACATGTACACCAACCGCGAATTTGTCGAAGAGGGTGGGCTAATGAGTTATGGGAATAACACAGCAGATTCATATCGCCGCGCTGGCGTTCACGTGGGGCGCATTCTCAATGGCGCCTCGCCCGCCGACCTGCCGGTGGATCAGGCCACCCAGTTCGAACTCGTCGTGAACGTCAAAGCCGCGAAAGCAATCGGCCTTACGATTCCTGAATCCTTTCTCGCGCGCGCCGATGAGGTGATCGAATGAAGCGCCGCGAGTTCATCACGCTGCTGGGTGGCGCGGCGGCTTGGCCGCTCGCGGCGCGCGCGCAGCAGTCGGCGATGCCGGTGATTGGGTTCCTGCGCAGCACGTCGCTCGCCGACGCCACGCATCTGGTCATGTCCTTTCGCCATGGTCTGCAGGAAACCGGCTATGCCGAAGGCGAGAATGTGACGATAGAATACCGCTCAGCAGAAGATCACCTCGATCGGTTGCCCGCTCTGGTCGCCGATTTGATCAGCCGCCAAGCGGCTGTACTCGTCGGCAACCACAATGCGGCGCTTGCCGCCAAAGCCGCAACTAAGGTGGTGCCGATCGTCGTAGTAACCGGGGCCGACCCGGTCAGGGACGGCCTCGTCGCCAGCCTCAATAGGCCAAGTGGTAACGTCACCGGCGTGAGCTTTCTTGCCATCGAGGTAGGGACGAAGCGATTGGACCTACTGCGCCAGCTAGTACCCAACGCGGCCAAGATCGCCATGCTCGTCTACCCGGACACTCCTGACACCGAGGCGGAACGCAGAGACGTGCAGGTGGCGGCGCAAGCGATCGGGCAGCAGCTCATCATCCTCGACGTCAAGAGCGACCGCGATATCGAGACAGCCTTTGCAACACTCGTGCAACGCGGGACTGACGCCCTGCTCGTCGGTAGCGGCGCGTTCACGAACTCCCACCGGCAACGGCTTGTTGCGCTGGCGGCCCAACATAGGATTCCTGCGATCTATCAGGTGCGCGAGTCCGTCACGGCTGGCGGCCTGATGAGCTACGCGCCCAGCATTACCGATGCCTATCGCCAGGCCGGCATCTATGCCGGACGAATTCTTAAAGGGGAGAAGCCCGCCGACCTGCCGGTGATGCAGTCCACCAAATTCGAGCTGGCAATCAATCTTAAGACCGCCAAGACGCTCGGTCTTGCGGTGCCAGACAAGCTGCTCGCGCTCGCCGACGCGGTGATCGAGTGAATTGCCCACCGGCCTTCGGCCGACCCTGGAGGATGAAAACGGTAAGCCCTTGGCCGATCTCGGCCTTTTGGCCAGACCGACGCACTTGGCGGTCGTCTCATGGCTTCTTGTTTTCTTTATAAGCGGCGCGAGTTCATCACGCTCATTGGTGGCGCGGCGGCGTGGCCGTTCGCTGTGCACGCGCAACAGGCGACGGGCGTGCGTCGCGTCGCGTTCCTCCATCCGTACGTCGAGAACGATCCTGAAGCGCTGGCCCGCGTTATTGCGTTTCGGGAGGGGCTCGAGGCGCTCGGGTGGACCGAGAACCGCAATATCCGAATCGAGCATCGATATTCCGGTGGAGACTTGGGCCGGATCCGAGCCTATGCGCAGGAGCTGGTACGTTCGGCACCGGACCTCATCGTCGGAAGCGGGACGCCGATCACTGCCGCACTGAAACAGGCGACTGGTACCATCCCGATTGTATTCAATGTCGTCAACGATCCGGTCGGACAAGGTTTGGTGGCCAGCCTGCCGCAGCCAGGCGGCAACCTCACCGGCTTCACTTTCATCGACTTCCCATTGATTGGGAAATGGTTGGAGATGATCAAGGAGATTGCCCCGGGCGTCAGGCGCGTAACGCTCATGTTCAATCCCGAGACCTCGCCTTTTTACCCGGCATTCCTGCGCGAACTCAGAGCGGCCCCCGAAACGCTCGCTGTCGAGCTTTCGACATCCCCGGTGCACGATGAGGCAGAAGTCGAGGCAGCCATCACGGCGTTCGCACACGAGCCTGACGGTGGCCTGATCGCCGCACCGGACGCATTCATGAATAATCACCGCCAGGCGATTATGGCATTGACGGAACAGCATCGACTCCCTGCGCTCTGTGGTCATCGGCAGTTCGTCGCAGAAGGGGCACTGATCTCCTATGGACCGGATACTGTCGACATAGTTCGGCGTTCGGCTGCGTACGTCGATCGTATCCTCAAGGGCGAGAAGCCGGCGAGCCTGCCGGTCCAGCAGCCGACCAAATATGGGCTGGTGATCAATCTCAAGACCGCCAAGGCGCTCGGCCTCACCGTCCCGCCGACGCTGCTCGCCCGCGCCGACGAGGTGATCGAGTGAAGAGGCGCGAGTTCATCACGCTGCTTGGCGGCGCGGCGGCATGGCCGCTCGCGGCGCGTGCGCAGCAGCCGGCGACGCCGGTGATTGGGCTGCTGACCCCGCAGTCGCACGAGTCGGCGACGCCGTTCCTGGAGGCATTCCGCCGCGGGCTTGCGGAAAGCGGCCTCGTCGAAGGCCAGAACGTCGTCGTCGAATATCGTCTCTCGGAAGGCCGGTTCGATCGGCTTGCGGAAATGGCCGCCGATCTCGCCCGCCGCCAGGTGAACGTGATCGCGGTGCCGGGCGGTTCGGCCACGGCGATCGCGGCCAAAGCGGCAACGCAGACGATCCCGATCGTCTTCGGCGTCGCGGAAGACCCGGTCAAGCTCGGTCTCGTTGCCTCGCTGGCGCGGCCGGGCGGCAACGCCACCGGCGTCAATTTTTTCGCCGCCGAGGTGGTGGCAAAGCGGCTTTCGCTTTTGCGCGAGCTGGTGCCCGCGGCTAAGAGCATCGCCGTGCTCGCCAATCCGGCCAACGCCGCGAATACGGCGGCCTTGGCGGACATGGAGCCGGCAGCACGCGCCCTTGGCCTGCAAATTAAGCGCTACGATGCCGGCACCAGCCGGGACATCGATGCGGCCTTTGGCGCGCTTGCGCGCGAGCGGCCCGACGCGCTGTTCGTCGCTCCGGACTCGTTTTTCTTCGTTCGCCGGGTGCAATTGGTGCATCTGGCGACGCGCCACGCGCTGCCGGCGACCTATCCGATCCGCGAATTCGTCGACATCGGCGGATTGATGAGCTATGGCGCGAGCGTCACCGACGGCTATCGGCAAGTCGGCGTCTATGCCGGGCGTATCATCAAGGGCGCAAAACCGGCCGATCTGCCGGTCGTGCAGGCGACCAAGTTCGATTTCGTCATCAACCTGCAAACCGCCAAGACGCTCGGCATAGAAATTCCGCCGACCCTGCTCGCCCGCGCCGACGAGGTCATCGAATGAACAAGCGCGAGTTCATCACGCTCCTCGGCGGCGCGGCGGCGTGGCCGGTCGTGGCGCAGGCGCAGCAATCGGCGATACCGGTGATTGGATTCCTCACGCGCCATCAAGGCGAAGCGCATCAGCGCGCAACGTGACGCAAAGATTAAACGCTTCAAGCTGCAAGATTGACTGCCGATCCCACCTGAGGCAAGGCGAAGCCCGAGTCCGCGCCTCCCGTGACATCAGCGCGGCCGTCGCAATATGATTGCGCGGGAGCGGGCAAGCGGTTTCAGCTCGCGGCAAGGCACGCGACTCACCGGCAACACGCCGCGTCTCGCCCGAGACCAACCGAGTCGTCGAAAACATTCAGGGAGGTATCGCCATGAACCGTCGCCGTTTCATGTATTCGGTCGCAGCAGGGGGAGCCGGGGCGGCGCTCATCGCTACGCGCGTCGCGGCATTGGCCGAGGCCGACGGTGCGGCGACGACCAGGCGCTTCGCCGAGCAGCGCTGGGCTCTCGACAATATCATTCGTGCCAACGGGATCGATTGGGATCAGCCGCGATCGATCTATCTCTCCTCCCCCTGCGGGGTCGAGGCCA